>TARA_R110001583_G_scaffold195404_1_pt1 | contig 123091 bp, 105 predicted proteins | sample TARA_R110001583 | Tara Oceans TARA_R110001583 (sample SAMEA4398432) | marine metagenome | biome: Polar Biome; feature: [MES] marine water layer (ENVO:01000295) within the mesopelagic zone...; material: water (ENVO:00002006), including particulate matter (ENVO:01000060) such...
AAAATGGCATATGAAACAGTCTTGATTAAAACGGATACTTTAGCCAACAGGTTTTACATTTGGCCAACCGCCCAGCCAATAAGCTGCATCACCCCGAATAACACACCGCCGATCAACGCCCCGACAAGGGTGCCGTTCAGGCGGATTGACTGCAAATCGCTGCCCATGGCCAGTTCCAGTTGGGCGGTTAGTTCATCCGCACTCCAGGCTTTAACCCGCTGCATGATGAAATCGCGGATTTTTTCGCGATATTCATCAATATAAGGATCAATCGTTTCCATGATCCAGCGATTCAGCCAGTTTTTCATATCGGCGTCGGCGTCCAGCTTATGGCCAATATTGCGCGACGCCCCGGTTATGGCGCGGCGAATTTCTGATTGCGGGTTGGCGAAATCCTGCTTGATCCACACAAGCGCCTTGCGCCAGATATGGGCTATATATTCGGACAGTTCCTGATTTTCGAGCATACGATCGCGGAACTGGTCCAGCCTCATACGCAACACGGGGTCCGTATTAAGGCGATCAATGAAGGCCGGGATTTTACTTTCAAATCGCTGGCGTAATTCATGATCCTTGTTTTCAGCCAGATCCTGAATAAGTTCGCGCAGACCCACGGCCACCTTTTCGGTAATATTATCGGCCACAGCCTTATCAAGGTTGACCCAACGCAGAACCGACCACAGTTCCCCCGCGATTTTATCGGCCAGCATATTGCGGGTTTCATCACTGTCGGTAAAATCGGCTATGTCATTTAACAGGCTGTCGACCATTTCATGATGGCGTCCATCCTGGGTCAGGATGGTTAGAAAACGGGCGGACAAGCGGCCAACATCCATATCGCGCAGTTTTTCGCGGGTGGTTGCGCGCACAAATTCCTGCAATTCGGCACTGTCGAGCAAATACATCAGACGCGGAGCGAATTTAACCACCAGATCGGCGATTTTTGCCGATGTTTCAGGCGAAGCGCAATGTTTGGCCAGCCGGTCTGCCGGGTCAAATTCGCGAATTTTTTCCAGAACATGATCCTTGCCCAGAAAATGATCACAGATAAAATCGGCAAGGTTGCGGGCGATTTTATCCTTGCTGCGCGGAATGATTGCGGTATGCGGAATTTTAAGCCCAAGTGGGCGCCGAAACAGGGCAACGATGGCAAACCAGTCGGCCAGCCCGCCAACCATTGCGGCCTCGGACATTGCAACAAGCAAGGCAACCCAGGGGATTTGATGGGACGGGTCATAGATGGTCAACCCGATGAAACAGGCACAAGCCAACAGCAAAGCCAACAATGCCAGCCTTTTCTTGCGCGCCAGTTTTTCCGCCCTGGCGGCGTTATCCAGGCCAATACGCGGTGCTGCCTGCATCGCTGGTTCTGCCATAAAATATATCCTGCCGTGTCACGATCTGCACAGGGCAACGATACCGCATCGCCCTGCCCTGATCGTGCAGATAGTCTTTTTCCGTTTCTGACGCAACGCAGCAACATGGCAGCCTGTTGACAAATTTATGCTGTGCCAGAATAGTATGATACCCGAAATTGCCCCACAGGTGGGGCAACGGCCATAACATTGCCCCTGAATGTTTGCGTCACATAGGGCGAGGTCATGGCGCGCAACAGCGCGCTATAATCTGGCTGAAACGAAACCTCGGCCCCCAAAACCAGCGGGCTGGCCCCGGTATTTAAAACCAAATGATCGCTGCTGGCCCCCAGAACAGTCACATTCGATAGTGGATGCAAACCACAAGGGTCAATATCCTGCTGGCCGATGGCAAGAAGAGATTGAAAAATATTGCCATCATCGCAGGCAACAGGGGCCGGACCAAACGGTGCCAGGCCAATTTCGCCCCACGGTCTGGTTGGTTTTATTTTGCTTTCGATGACTTCTGCGACAAGTTTAATGGCATCGCTATAAAGGCCCGGAATATGACGACCGTGCAACGGATCGCAACCGCACAATATAGCTTCGCCAAGGCGCAAATTGTTAATTCGACGCAGATGGCCGCCACCAAAAACCCAGGAAAGATTGCTGGAATTCCCACCCGACACAACAAAACCAACCGGATCGCCACGATTGTGAACCTGATCGGCCAATGCAGAAAGTGTTTCCATATTGGTGTTATCGGGGGCAACGCCGCTGCGACAGGCAAGGTTAGCCCCCAGCCCCATCAACCTGATATTTGGTAAATGACGCACCGTTTGAACGGTTTTTGCCACATCACATGGCATGATACCTTCGCGAAGGTCGCCCAGTTCGACCATCAAAACAACACCGTGCCCTTTGCGGGCTTTTTGCGCTGATCTGGAAAGTTCCGCAATCACATCAAGTTCGGTATTGAAACTGACATCGGCGGCGGCCACAACCCTGTCTACCTGACTGATCATGGGGGACCGAACCAGTGTCATATGTCCATCAATTCCGCCCCGTCGCATGCGTTCAATATTTTCGATCCGGGAATCTCCCAGCCCGGAAACACCGGCACGCTGCAATATCTGTGCAATCTGCGGCGCGCCACGAAAGGCTTTGGTGATCCCGGTAACCGAGATCCCCAGCCGTTTAAGCCGCCCTACAAGGGTTGAGGCATTATGATGGATTTTATCAAGATCAATCTCTAAGCGCGGGGTGTTCATTGAAGGGTGACGGTCAGTTTCTTTTCAAGCGTGGGAAAGGACGACAACACCATATCAACCAGCAGATCAACCGGGCGCGCCAGGGCATCGGTTACCGGGATACCAAGCTGTTTATGGTAATCGGTGATGCTGGACCCAATTTCGGCATCTGTCATATTTTCATGATTGATTGTCAAACCGATGACGCGGGTATCTGCAAAGGCTTCGATCAAGCGAATTTCAGCCTCGGGTGTCGGCATTGGCATTTGGTCAAAATCGCACCGATGTACACGTTTGGGGGCGTGCTGCAAAATCACACCATTGGGTGTACAGCCACGAAGAATAAAGGCCGATGTGCAAAACGCAGGATGACTTAACGCGCCCTGACCTTCGACAATGATAACATCGGGATGTTCGCCTTCATAGGCTTCGATCACGGTTGCTTCGAGTTCACCACAGCAAAATTGTGACGGAACCGCATCAAGCGCAACACCATATTTGGACCCCTGCATCATGCCGGTTTGCCCGGTTGTGACCATAACCGCTTTTATGCCCCGGGCAATCAAAGCGCGGGTTAAAATGCTGGCGGTTGTGCGTTTGCCAATCGCGCAATCGGTGCCAAGAACGGCAATGCGCGGGCACGGCATGGTGTTGATATTGCCGCTAAACAGGCGCAGATCATTTTTGGGGCGCGGTTTGCGAATATCGGTAATTTCAACATTGTTGGCTTTGCTGGCGGCGACAAATTCGACATCGTCATTTAAAAATTCGTGAAGCCCGTTCACGACATGCATCCCCCGGTTCAAGGCATCAAGAACAATATCGCGCTCATGAGCCGAAAGCATACCGGTCGCCGGTGCCATGCCATAAATGAAGTAATCCGGAATGCGCAGCCCTTTGGCAAAGGCCGCTTCAATATTACCCAGAACCGGAATGCCGTTGGTTTTTCCGTCGAGCACAACGCCGGTATCCCGCCCGGTTTGGGTGCTGTCGATCACGGAAAGAATTTCGTATTTTTCCGAATGCCGGACCAGACCGTTTGCAGTTTTGCCATCATCAAGGCCAAAATTGGCTTCGCAATAGACAATTGCCGTTGGCCGGGCCTTGCGGGTGGAAAGTGCTGTCGGCACCGCCGATGATTTGGCGGCCTTCGTATTGAAGGGCAAATGGACAACATTTTCGTTATTCAAGGCTTTGTTAAATGAAGGGATCGTCATGCTGGCTCCGGGGTTAAACATTGGCACGCCATAGCGATGGGCAAAGTTACCCCATCCCCTCGGCGCCTGTTGCAGGACCACGCAAAGGCCAATATTAATGAAATTACAAATTGCGGCTTAGCCGCTGAGAAACCCCTCACGTCGGGTCAATGCACCGCACGAAGTTTGTCAGCCGGATATTGAATGGGATCTGGTTTGATCAGAAGGAATAGGCCAAATATATTTGGGTACTAATCCAAGTTCAGATCATGTACATCCTGTAAACCATTATCCATTACATCATGCGCCTAAATATACCAACATGCAACGGGTAATAAATACTTCATTTATTCACGAAAATACGAAATAAAAATGCCCGTATCATTGTTTTGATCCGGGCATTTGTCTTTGGTTACCGCAAAATAATTGCCGAAAATTAACTTAGATCAGCTTTTACGGCATCAAGGGCACTTTGGGTCAGAATACAGTCAAGCCGAGAGATGACGGCTTGCGCCCAGACGGACGAGGATGTAAGAGCCTGCGGGAAAAGATCCGGCAATTGCGACAGGGCGTTATAAATGCCCTGTGCTGCGGTTTGGCCCGATAGGGCAGAAATAATTTCGGCCTGCCGTGGGTCTGAAATGTCGTTGCCGTTTTCCTGGGTCACCATTTTGTGCAAAAAGGCCATCCAGAAGGCAATTGCGATGGCGTAAGTTGCAATGTCCTTGCCATCTTTCAGGGCATCTTGCGCCGGGTGCAGCAAGCGTTGCGGTAATTTTTCGGTGCCATCCATAGCAATTTGCCGGGTTTCATGGGCTATGGCCAGGTTTTGAAACCGGGCAACCAGATCATTGGCATAGCTGGCAAAATCCAGTGCCGCGACCGGCACCAGGGTTTGTGCCGCTGCCAGCATGTGGGCATGAACCAGTTTTGCGCAATCGTCATCGGCCATCACATCGCGCACATATTTAAAACCGGCGAGTTGGCCCAAATAGGCAATCAGCGAATGACTGCCATTGAGCATCCGCAGCTTCATATGCTCGAACGGGCGCACATCATCGACCATCAACACCCCGGCCTGTTCCCATGCCGGGCGACCGGTTGGGAAATCGTCCTCGATCACCCATTGCGAAAAAGGTTCGGTTTCAACGGCACAGGTATCGTCATGGCCGGTCATGGCGCGCACGGTTTCATAGGTGTGCGCCGTTGATGCCGGTGTAATGCGGTCGACCATCGAGCTTGGGAAATGCACGTTCTGTTCGATCCAGCCCGCAAGGGCCGGGTCAATATGACGGGCGAAATCAGTAACCCCGGCGCGCAGGACAACACCGTTTTCCGGTAAATTGTCGCAACACAGGCATGTAAAAGGTGCCACACCAGCATCACGGCGGCGGCGCAGGGCCTCAGTCAACAGTCCCAAAACACCTGTCGGATGGCGGGGATCGGCAAGGTCATGGGCGATGCCGACATGGTCCGGTGCAATTGTCATGGCGTGACGGTTAATGCCATAGGCCTTTTCGGTTACCGTCAAGGTGACAATGCGGGTTGCAGGATCACACAAGGCGGCCATCACAGCATCGCCATCGCGCGCGGCAGCAATAACATGGGAAATGGCATGAATGGTTTGGCATTCGTCGCCGGCCGGATTGCGCACGACGACACAATAGGCCCCGTCTTGCGCATTTAACTGATCGGCAATATCGGTACTGCGCGGTGACACGCCGATAATACGCCAATCGCCCCCCGCGACCAGCATCGCCTGCTGGGTATAAACCGCCTGATGTGCCCGGTGAAAAGCCCCCACCCCGATATGGACAATGCCGTTGCCCCGGTTGGCAAGCGGGTTTTCGGGCCAATTGCCCGGTTGTATATGCGAAGAAACTGTCATGATCAGGCCGCCGGTTTGCGATTGGGGCGTGCCATAAGGGCTGTCATGATGCCTCGCAATTCGGCCAGACCTTTCAGGCGACCAATGGCCGGGTAGCCCGGCTGGCCTTGACGGTTAAGGTCATCTAGAATGTCGTGCCCGTGATCGGGACGGAACGGAATGTTCCAGTCGGCACGCCCTGCGGCCTTGCGCGCGGTTTCTTCGTTCAAAATGGCTTCGATCAGATCAACCATATCGGTGTCGCCGCCCAGATGGTCGGCTTCATGGAACGAGCAAGGCAGGCCTTCAGTTTCGCGCAAGGTATTGCGCAAATGAATGAAATGCACACGATGGCCAAGGCGTTTCATCATGCCCGGCAAATCATTTTCGGCCCGCACACCTAGCGACCCTGAACACAGGGTAATGCCGTTTTCGGGCAAATCAACCGCATCGATGATGCGGCGATAGTCATCCTCGGTTGACATGATACGCGGCAGGCCCAGAAGTTCGAAGGGCGGATCATCGGGGTGGCAGCACATGCGAATGCCGACGTCACGGGCAACCGGCACCACTTCGGCCAGAAAATCGATCAGGTTACGGCGCAGGTGTTCGGCATCAATACCGGCATAGCTTGCCAGCAGAGTGCGCAAATCATCCAGTGTCAGTTTTTCGACCGATCCGGGCAGGCCAAATGCCACGGTGCGGGTTAATTGTTCGCGGCGCGCATTATCCATATTGGCAAAGCGTTCTTCGGCCTGGGCCAGCAGGGCCGCGTCATAGCTTTCGTGCGCACCCGGGCGAGCCAGAATATAACGGTCAAAGGCAACAAAGTCGGTCAGATCAAACCGCATGCAGGTCGCGCCATTGGGCAAACGCCAGTTAAGGTGCGTGCGGGTCCAGTCCAGAACCGGCATAAAATTGTAACAAACAATGTCGATCCCGGCAGCGGCGAGGTGGCGCAAACTTTGTTTATACGCCTCGATATGATCGCGCCACGGGCCTTCCTGCTTTTTGATGGCTTCGGAAACCGGCAGACTTTCAACCACATCCCACGTCAAACCAGACACGGCACCGTCTTTCATGGTGGCGATTTCCGCCTGACGTTTGGTGATCTCGTCCGGAGTCCAGACGGCACCACTGGGAATATGATGCAAGGCGGAAACCACCCCTTCGGCCCCTGCCTGACAAATATCGTCAATGCTGACCAAATCGCGCGGGCCGAACCATCTCCAGGTTTGTTTCATGCTGTTCTCTCTGTGTTGGCGTGGTTGCATGTCCACAGTCTATAAGTCTGAGGGGACCATAACATGACAAAATATGGTTGACTAGTATGGTAGTATGCATCATAAGCAAAAAACGCATGGAGTAAGAATATGACCGATCCCGGCGAATATAACTGGTCCGTTTCCCCGGATCAGGCGGTTGGCCCGCAGATCCATCGCATCATCCGCGAACGGATTGTTTGCGCCGATCTTTTGCCTGGCGTCCGTATTTCCGAAGCAGAGCTGGCACGGTCCTATGACGTTAGCCGCCAGCCGGTGCGCGAAGCCTTTATCAAACTGGCCGACGAAGGATTGCTGGAAATTCGCCCGCAACGCGGCACTTATGTGCGCAAAATTTCGGTTTCTTCGGTGCTTGATGCACGATTCGTCCGCGAGGCGATTGAAGCCGACATCGCCAGCTATGTTGCCAGCAATCCGGCTAACGGTGCGATTGCCCGCCTGCGCGACCTGATTGCCGCCCAGCGCACGGCAATGAAGAACGATGCCAAATCGTTTTTAAGCCTTGATCATGATTTCCACCGGTGCCTGGCTGAATCAGCGGGAAAAACCTATGCGTGGAAGATTGTCGAAGATGTGCGCGCCCAACTCGACCGGGTGCGTTTCCTAAGTTATTTCCAGTTTTCGATGGAAGACATTGTGGCCCAACACGAAGCCATCCTGGCCGCCATTGAAGCAGGAGACGCGGTGCAGGCCGGGGCCGCAATGCGCCGCCACACCCGCGAAATTCTACTGACCTTGCCCGATATTGCGCGGTCAAGATCCGAACTATTCGACGATGCCGATCCGGTATTGTCACCCTGAGGCATCACATTATCACGGGAGGAAACATGATGCTTACATTCAAGAAAACAAAAACCATACTTATGGCCGGAGCTGCCGCACTGCTGTTAACGCACAGTGCAAGTGCTGCCGAAATGACCCTGAAACTGGGGCACCTTGCCAACGAACAAAACGCATGGAACAAGGCCGCCCTTAAATTCGGCGAAGAATTGTCCAAACTGACCGATGGGCGCATTGACGTACAGGTTTTCCCCAACGAAACGCTGGGCAAGGAAATCGACCTGATCAATGGCATGCAGCTGGGGTCAGTCGATATGACCATTACCGGCGAAAGCCTTCAGAACTGGGCCCCGATGGCGGCCCTTCTGGCTGTGCCTTATGCCTATTCCTCGCTTGAGGAAATGGACGAAGTTGCCAGCGGCGACATCGGCAAAAAAATTGAAGCACAGATTATTGAACGTGCGCGCATCCGTCCGATTGCCTATTTTGCCCGCGGCCCGCGTGATCTGACGTCAAACCGTCCGATCAAAACACCGACCGACCTGGATGGTTTGAAACTGCGCGTTCCAAACGTTCCGCTGTTTGTTGACGTTTGGAAAACCCTTGGTGCCCGCCCGACCCCGATGGCCTTCTCCGAAGTGTTCACATCCCTTCAGGCTGGCACCATTGATGCACAGGAAAACCCGCTGGCTCTTATTGAATCCGCCAGTTTCAACGAAGTGCAGAAATATGTGAACAAAACCGAACATGTCCGGTCCTGGATCTATCTGACCATTTCGGAAATCACCTGGCAGAAACTGTCGGACGACGACAAAAAAGCCGTCATGGAAGCCGCCAGCCGCGCCCAGAAATTTGAACGTGGCCTGTTCCTGGAAGATGAAAAGCGCCTGACCAAGGAATTGCAGGACAAAGGCATGACCTTTGTTGATGTGGACCAGGCCGCCTTTGCCAAACAGGCCGAAGCAGCCGTTTTGAAAAACGTGTCTGACGACATTCGCCCGATTGTCGAAGAGCTGTTTGCCAAAAAGAAATAAGAGCCAGACAGCCCGGTTGCCCGCGCAACCGGGCTATTCCCGACATAGGGGAGTTATCGTGATCGCCACCCGTTTATATGCCCTTTTGATTGCCCTGTGCCGGATTTTGACCGGCGTTGCCTTTGGTTTGCTTTTTGTGACCGTGCTGGTTCAGGTTTTTGCCCGTACGTTCCTGCCTGAATCGCCGGTCTGGACCGAAGAATTTACCCGCCAGTGCCTGCTTTATATGGCAGCCTTTGGTGTTGGCTTGTCCTATCGCAATGGCGAACTGGTCAATGTGGAACTGGTAACCGACATTCTGCCAGGCCCGATCCAGAAAACATTATTATTTGCATCCGCCATTCTGACCACCGTTTTTGCCGGGCTGCTGGTGATGCCCGCATGGCAGTTTGTGGCGATTGGCAAGTGGCAAACTTCCCCTGCTCTTGGGGTTCGCATGGATTTTGTTCATGCATCCGTTTTTGTTTTACTTGTTCTTTTGTCGCTATTTGCCCTGTTGCGTGTTGTGCGCATGATTGCCGGGGTGTCGAATGGCAAACCCGAAGGCCAGTCCGGAGAATTGCCATGAGCCTTGCTGTCTTGCTGGGTGTCTTTATTATTGGCCTGATAATCGGCCTGCCTGTTGCCATTACCCTCGGCCTGTCTTCGATGTGCTATCTGCTGATGCAGGGCATGCCGCTTGTGATCATTCCGCAAAAAATGTTTGCCGGGATGGATGTGTTCGTTTTGCTGTGTATTCCCGGCTTTATTCTGGCGGGTAACCTGATGAATGGCGGAGGCATTACACCGCGCATTGTGCGGTTTGCCAATGCCATGGTCGGCTGGATGCGCGGCGGCCTTGGGCTGACCAACGTTGCCGGTTCCATGCTGTTTGGCGGCATTTCGGGCACCGCCGTTGCCGATGCTGCATCGATTGGCGGCATGATGATCCCCGGCATGAAACGTGCCGGATACCCGGCACCGTTTTCAGCCGCGGTCACCGCCGCGTCATCCACCGTTGGCCCCATTATTCCGCCTTCCATGCCCATGATCATTGTTGGCGCCCTTTCGGGCATTTCGGTGGGTAAAATGTTTATCGCCGGAGCCCTGCCCGGGATGATGATGGGCCTGGCGATGATGGTGACCACCTATATCATTGCGGTCAGAAACGATTTTCCCCACCAGCCATGGCAAGGTGTTGGCGAACTTGGTAAATCCTTTTTAGGGGCGTTCTGGGCGCTCGCCATGACCGCGCTGATCATTGGCGGCTTGCTCAGCGGTCTTGCCACCCCGACCGAAACGGCAGTCATTGCCAGCCTGTATGCCTTTGTCGTTGGCGCTTTTGTCTATCGCGACCTGCCGATCCGCGCGGTTCCGGGCATTTTGATAGACAGTGCCATTACGGCAGCTGCGATTTTGGCCCTGGTTGGCTTTGCCAATGTCTTTGGCTGGATTTTGGTTTCCGAACGTATCCCGACCATGATTTCCGATGGCGTTCTTGCCATCACAGATAACAAATATGTTGTGATCTTGTTGATCAATCTGGTGTTGCTGATTGTCGGCATGTTCATGGAAACCATTGCCGCCTTGATCATTCTGTTCGTGCCGCTCCTGACACTGGCACAAAATGTTGGCATTGATCCGATCCATTTTGCCGTATTTGCGGTGTTGAACCTTATGATCGGCCTGACAACCCCGCCTGTCGGCATCTGCCTGTTTATTTGCGCCAATATCGCCAAATCGCCACTCGGCCCCGTGATCAAGGCCCTTGTGCCCTATCTGATCACAAACATCATTATCCTGTTTTTGGTGTCCTATGTGCCGTTCTTCTCGACCTGGCTGCCGTCCTTGATGGAGTAATCAAATTATGGAAACCCGTGTTTGCCGCCTGTATGGGCAGCAAGATGTTCGTATTGAAACCGATACTGTCACCCCCCCCGAAAGCGGACAGGTTACTGTGCGCGTGGGCGCAGGCGGCATTTGCGGTTCGGACATTCATTATTTTTATGAAGGCGGCATCGGCCAGATCCGCGTGCGTGAGCCGATTATCCTGGGTCATGAAGTGGCCGGAACCGTGATTGCCGTTGCCAACGGTGTTACCGACCTTGCGGTTGGTCAAAAGGTTGCGCTTAATCCCAGCCATCCTTGCGGTGAATGCGAATATTGCAAAAAAGATATGCAGCAACATTGCCTGAATATGCGGTTCTTTGGCTCTGCCATTCGGTTACCGCACATGCAAGGTGCGTTTCGCGATGTGATTACGCTGGATGCCAAACAATGTGTGCCGGTTTCCGATCGCACCAGCCTGGCCCAGGCTGCCTGTGCTGAACCGTTGGCGGTTTGCCTTCATGCGGTTAGCCGGGCAGGTGATTTAACCGGCAAACGTGTTTTGGTAACCGGTGCCGGGCCGATTGGTGCGTTATGCGCAGCAGCAGCAAAACAGGCTGGTGCCAGCGAAATTATTGTGACCGATTTGCAAGATTACGCATTGGGTGTTGCCGCCCAAATGGGCGCGACCAAAACCGTAAATATTGCGACCCACGCCAGTGACCTTGCCGTATATGAAGACGGCAAAGGCCAGATTGATGTGTGCTTTGAATGCTCGGCGGCGGCCCCGGCCATTCAATCAGCGATTAAAATGCTGCGCCCGCAGGGTATTTTGGTGCAAGTGGGCGTTGCTGGCGATATTCCGGTTTCATTCAACCCGGTTGTTGCCAAGGAATTGATGATTATCGGCACCCATCGTTTCCATAGCGAATATGCCGATGCTGTTCATGCCATCGACAGCGGCAAAATCGATGTGCGGCCGATCATTACAACCAGTTTTGATTTGGAAGACGCCGTTGCCGCATTTGACATGGCACGGGATCGTAGCAAGGCAGTCAAGGTTCATTTTGCCTTTGCCAGCTGACGCACGATAAACATGCAATCGCCGCAATATCGAGGATGAGCCAGTTCCTGGCAAATCCTCGATATTGAATAAAATCGCAAATCGGCTAAACTAATATATCGATAACAGGAAAGCCAAAATGCAATCAGCAATGTCTTCCACATACATACCGACCGGAGACATACGGTCTTTTGGGTCTTTTGGCCCCGCTTATGAAGTAGGACAACCCGTTCATGAACTGGAAAACGGCGACTGGATGGTTGAAATCACGCTGATCGAAACAGGCGAAAAGGCAGAATATCGACTGTCTGATCTGCTTGATGATCCAGAGGCAAAATAAGTGTTCGCCATTGCATTTGACCTTGTTGTCAATGATACGCAGACCCATCACCCCAAAGGGGTCGTGCAAGCTTATAATGACATACAAACTATATTTATAAAAACCTGACCCATCAGTTTAAACGGCCCAAACATCAATCCACGAATTCCCCCTTATACGGCTTGATTAAACAATCCCGCCACCACTGCCTTTGCTGGCCGGGCGTTGTTTGCCCACCTTTTCGCGATACCCCGTGGCGCGATAAGTTGCAATCGGGTCAATTGCGCCCCCTGCCCGGCGGCGTGCCATCGCCAGAATGGGCGACACATCGGTGATATAGGCTGATTTCAGGGTACGGTTGGCCATCATCACATCATTAGAATCCTGATAGTCCGCCAGCTTGGCGCGGTCCACCAACAGCGCCTGAACATAGGCGCGCTGCACTTCGATCGCGCTAACGATCAGGCTTTCGATCGGGTCCGTAACATTGTGGGATTGATCAAGCATATAGGCCGGGTTAAACCCGGACGGATTGGAAAGCTCGGCATCAACCAGTTCATTAAACACCAGAAACAACTGATACGGGTTGATCGACCCTGCATCAAGGTCGTCATCGCCATATTTGCTGTCGTTAAAATGAAAGCCCCCCAGTTTACCAAACTGGAACAGGCGGGCGACGATCATTTCTATATTTACACTGGGCGCGTGATGGCCCAGATCGACCAGGCATTGCGCCTTGTCGCCCAGTTCCTTTGCCGCCAGATAATTACTGCCCCAATCCTGAATTACGGTGGAATAAAAGGCCGGTTCATAGATTTTATGTTCGATGAAAACCCGCCAGTCATCGGGCAAGGCGGCATAAACCGTTCTCATCGCATCCAGATAACGTTCAAAACTGCGGGTAAAACTTTGCTGACCAGGGAAGTTGGTGCCATCCCCGATCCAGACCGTCAGCGCCTTTGACCCCAGCTTTTGCCCGATTTCAATACAGTCAATATTATGCGCTATTGCCTGTTCGCGCACGGCCCCGTCAGCATGAGACAAGCTGCCATATTTGAACGACAATGGCATGTCGCCATGATCCTGAAAGGTATTGGAATTCATGGCATCAATGCCAAGCCCCCACGACGCTGCCATGTCGCGAAGCGCGGCCGGGTCATCGGGCCGATCCCACGGAATATGCAGTGATACTGTGGGGGTTGCCTGCGATAATTGGGCGATGACCGCGCAATCGGCGAGCTTTTCGTAAATATTGCGCGGTTCGCCAACGCCGGGGAAACGGGCAAAGCGCGTGCCGCCCGTGCCAACACCCCATGACGGAATGGCAACGCCAAAATCAACCGCCTTTTGCGTTAATTGTTCAATATCAACATTCTGGCGGGCAAGTTTTGCGCCCAATGCATCGTAATCCGCCTGCATATCGCCAAGAGCGTTTTGGTTGTGATCGGCAATCAGCGCCGGATCAATCTGTTTGGTAGCCATTTGTTTTTCCTCCCCGGCCCGTTATTATCTTTTTCAGGCCATTATATGGGTTTAGCGCGTAAAGGATGGGGCGTGCCCGGCATCAACATTGAGGATATTACCGGTCGATTTTGCCGCCATATCAGATGCCAGGAAATAGATGGCTTCGGCAATGTCTTCGGGCAGAACGTTGAGCTTTAACATGCTGCGCTTGCGATAATGTTCTTCAAGCTGATCGGGTTCCATATCATAGGCCTTGGCGCGCTGTTCGCGCCATTCGCCCGTCCATATTTTGGACCCGCGCAAAACCGCATCGGGGTTAACAACGTTAACACGAATACCATAAGGCGCGCCTTCAAGGGCAAGGCAACGGGCCAGATGAATTTCCGATGCCTTTGCCGTGCAATAGGCCGACGCACCCGGCGATGCCACCAGCCCGTTTTTGCTGGCAACAAACACCATGCTGGCCGCGCGGCCCTGCAATTTCATAATTTTAAAGGCTTCGCGCGATACCAGGAAATACCCGGTCGACAAAATATCCATATTGCGCTGCCAGACTGCCAATGATGTTTCATCAATCGGCGCGGCGGATGAAATACCGGCGTTGGAAACCAGAATATCAATACCGCCAAATTCCACGCAGCTATCATGCATCAGTTTGATCACCGATTGTTCGTCGGTCACATTTACCGGCAAACCGCGCACGACATCCTTGCCAAAGGCCGATTGCAAATCTGAAACCGCCGTTTCAAGGCCGTCGGCATCAATATCGCAGGCAACAACACAGGCCCCTTCGCGCAATAACCGTGCACAGGTGGCCCGGCCAATGCCGCCTGCCCCGCCGGTGACCACGGCAATCTGCCCGGCCAGACTTTTGGGTTTGGGCATACGTTGCAATTTGGCTTCTTCTAACAACCAGTATTCAATATCAAAGGCTTCCTGTTCGTCCAGGCCCATATAGGTGCTGACGGTATCGGCACCGCGCATCACATTGATGGCATTGACGTAAAATTCGCCCGCAATGCGCGCGGTTGCCTTATCCTTGGCAAACGATAACATGCCCACCCCCGGGATCAGATAAATAACCGGGTTGGGATCGCGCATGGCGGGGCTGTTGGGGCGCTTGCAGCGATCATAATAGCCTTTATAATCTTCGCGATAGGCGGCAAAGGCATCGGACAGGCCAGCGATAATGCCGTCCACATCGGGCTGGGCCGGGTTCAAATCAATGATAATCGGGCGAATTTTGGTGCGCAGGAAGTGATCCGGGCATGAGGTGCCAAGCGCGGCCAGGTCTTCGAGTTTTTGCGAATTAACGAACTCCAGTACCACCGGGTCATCGTTAAAATGGCCGATTTTACGTTCATCCCGGTCAATGAAGCTGCGAATACGGGGCATTAAGGTTGACGCAATGGCGCGGCGCTGCAAGGCGTCCAGACTTTGGTGTTTTTCGCCACCAAACGCGGTTACCCCGTCGGTTTTGGCCGCAAACCAGGCAATGGCCTTGTTAATGATGTTAATGGTGGTGGTATAGCATTCCTGCGCACTGTCGCCCCAGGTGAACAGGCCGTGCGATTCAAGGACAACCCCCTTGGTATCGGGGTTATCGGTAAAGAACTTTTCCAGCATCAGGCCCAGCTCATAACCGGGGCGCTTCCACGGCAACCAGCCAATATCGCTGCCGAAAACTTCCTGCGTTATTGCTGTGCTGTCTTTCGAGGCCGCAATGGCAATAACCGCATCAGGATGCATATGGTCCACATGGGGTTTGTTGATATAGGCATGAAGCGGGGTGTCGATGCTGGCCGCACGGGGATTGAGGTTAAAAGTGCAATGGGGCAGATAACCCACCATTTCATCTTCATGTTCCGGGCCGCGATACAGGTCCTTTAACGCGCGCAGTTTTTCCATATACAGGGTGGAAAAACCGTCAAGTTTCATGCTGCCAACATCGCCGCCAGAGCCTTTGACCCATAACACTTCAACCTCGGCTCCGGTCAGCGGGTCTTTTTGAAAGACCTTTGCCGATGTATTTCCGCCGCCAAAATTGGTAATCCTCAAATCGGAACCCAGCAGATTGGAACGGTATAAAAGCCGTTCGGGTTCGCTTAGTTTCGCCGCACGGGCGGCGTCCCATTTATTTGGAAGAAGCACATCAGACGAAACAGAAGCCATGACCTGATAACCTGTTGTTTGGACGTTACACCATGATGGCGCGCGTTTAAGGCCCGCCGATTTTTAAAAATGCCTACCGCCGTTTTCAGTCATAGTCAATCAATAACGATCATATTATTTCAATATTGCACCGCAATATGACTGATTGTGACAATTTTGCGATTGACAATGACTGATTTTGCGGGAATATCAGGCTAATGGAGAAGCAAAATGCACGAACGTGAACGACACAGATTGATCTTGCGCGCCGTTAGCGAGCGCCCGGTGGTAACCGTGGCCCAGCTTGTTGACATGCTTGATGCGTCCGAGGCGACCATTCGTCGCGACATCAATGCGCTAGATCAGGATGGCAAACTGCGCCGTATTCGCGGCGGCGCAGAAGCCTTGCATCCGGTGTCGAACCAATCGTTGCTGGGACGACCGTTTTTCGTCAGCAAAACCATGAAGGTCATGCAAAAATCGGCCATTGCTGCCAAAGCTGTCGAAATGTGCAGTGCCGGTGACTCGATTATCATTCACGGCGGGTCAACCACCTATCAGATGGCCCCTTTGTTAAAATCGCGCAAAATGCAGATCTTGACCAATTCGTTTTTGCTGGCCGAATTTTTGGTCAAACACAGCGAAAACAATGTTGTGCTGCCCGGTGGCACCATCTACCGCGAGCAGAATATTATTTTAAGCCCGTTTGAAAGCGACGTGATCCACAATTTTTATGCGTCCAAGGCATTTGTCGGCGCGCAGGGGATCAACGCGATGGGCCTGATGGAAAGTGACCCGTTAATCATCCAGTCCGAGCAACGCCTGATTGAACAGGCTGAAGAGCTGGTGGTGATGATTGACAGTTCAAAATTCAGCCAGCGCAGCAATATGTTTTTGTGCCGGTTGGACCGCATTGACACTTTAATCACCGATGATGGCATTCGCGATGAAGATCGCACGATGCTGGATAAGGCAGGTGTGAATGTTGTGATTGCGGCGTGTGAAGAGGACGCCTCGAAGGAAACGGCCAGCGCATAATATAAGGGCCGCAAGAGCCTGTGCGTGATGCCGGACAATGAAAACAAACATCAATCATGGAGGAAACGCTATGAAATTCAGAAAGTCTCTTTTGGCGGCTGCGGCACTTGTTTTTGGCCTGGCAACCGTATCGGCACAGGCCGCGGACACTGTTCGCGTTGGTCTGGTTGTAAAATCGCTGGGGAATGGTTTTTTTGAAGCCGCACGCGATGGCGCGATGGAGGCCGCCAAGGAACTTGGCAATGCCGAGGTCATTTATACCGGCCCCACATCGACGACAGCAGAAGGACAGATCGAAAGCATTAATGCCCTGATGGCTCAGCATGTGGATGCGATCGCCGTATCCGCCAATGACCCCGACGCACTGGCGCCGATTTTAAAGCGTGCCATGCAGCGCGGTATCAAGGTCATTTCATGGGATAGCGGCGTTGCCCAGGATGCCCGCATTGTGCACCTTAACCCCTCAAGCAACGCATTGATCGGGGCAATGTGCATCAAGCTTGCCGCAGATGTCGCCGGGCAGGATGGCGGCAAACTGGCAATTTTGTCCGCGACACCAACGTCAAGCAACCAGAATATCTGGATTGACGAAATGAAGAAGGTTTTGCCGGATTATTCGCAACTTGATCTGATTGATACTGTGTATGGCGATGATCTTGCGGACAAGTCTTACCGCGAAACTGTCGCCCTGCTAAAAAAATATCCAGACCTTAAGGTCATTGTTGCCCCAACATCCGTTGGCATTGTCGCAGCCGCCCAAGCTGTCGAGGATCAGGGTCAGGTCGGCAAAGTATATGTTACGGGTCTGGGATTGCCTTCGGAACTTGCAGGGCATGTCGATGCCGGCTCTGTTAAAAGTTTCGCCATCTGGAATCCGATTGATCTGGGTTATTCTGCCATGATGATTGCTTATAAACTGACGCAGGACCCCAAAGAAACCCAGTTCATCGAAGTAGGACGGATGGGCCCGATCAGCTTTGATGCCGATGGCAATGGCGCAATGTCTGATCCGTTTATCTATGACGCTTCCAACGTGCATAAATTCGCGAAAATCTTCTGATTTCGCTGATGGAAACGGTGGAAACTTTTGCCTGTGCAGCAAGGGTTTCCCCATCCGCTTTATGTTCGGCAGTTGCAGGCCTTACGCCTGTTGGCAGCATTCCCTTCTTTATTCGGCAAAGGCTTGAAAGTTATGAACAGGCCGGTTCTTGAATTGCGCGACATTTCCAAAACATTCCCGGGTGTCAAAGCCCTTGATGGCGTTGGTCTGCAACTTTTCCCAGGTCAGGTCACGGCGCTGATTGGCGAAAACGGGGCCGGAAAATCTACCCTGGTCAAAGTCCCGACCGGTATTTACACCCCGGACGGCGGGGAAATACGTGTGGGGGACAATGTGGTTGAATTTCATGCCGCCACCGATGCCGTAAAATCGGGTATTTCCGCCATTCATCAAGAAGCCGTGATGTTTGATGAGCTTAGCGTCACCGAAAACATTTTTATCAATAACCAGGATCGCAACTGGTTAGGCTTGTTAGATTGGCCGTTGATGCGCAAACGTGCCCGGCAATTGCTGGAATATCTTGATGTGCCGGTTGACCCGCAAACACCGCTTAAGAACCTGAGCGTTGCACACAAACATATGGTGTCATTTGCATCGGCCATTTCGCACAATTCCAATATCGTGATCATGGATGAACCAACAGCGTCGCTGTCGCATCAGGAAATCAACGATCTTTATAAACTGGTGCGCCGCCTGAAAGAAGAAGGCAAGGCGATCTTGTTTATCAGCCATAAATTTGATGAAATTTTTGAAATCTGCGACCGTTATACCGTGTTTCGCGACGGGCAACTGGTGGGATCGGGCCTGATCGGCGATGTAACCCAGAATGACCTGGTGGCCATGATGGTTGGCCGCACGGTTGACCAGGTTTACCCCAAAACCGAAGCCAATATAGGCCCGGTTGTTATGACAGTTACGGGCCTGTCACACCCGACCGAATTTAACGATATTTCGTTTGATTTACGCACAGGCGAAATTCTGGGTTTTTACGGGCTGGTGGGGGCCGGGCGCAGCGAAGTGATGCAGGCCCTGTTTGGGTTGACCAAAACCAGTGCTGGTTACATGACATTGCACGACAAACCCTATGCCCCGGCCAATACCAGCCAGGCCATTGCCAACGGGTTGGTCTATGTGCCCGAAGATCGCCAGCACCAGGGTGCGATCCTGAGCCTGCCGATTTTTCAAAACATCACCCTGCCCCGGTTAAGCGGCCTGTCGCGCCACGGCTTTATTGACATGGCACGTGAATATGACGTTGCCCGCCATTACGCGCAAAGCCTGAATTTAAAAGCCGCGAGCCTAAGCGAAAACGTTGAAAACCTGTCGGGCGGGAACCAGCAAAAGGTGGTGATTGGCAAATGGCTGGCGACCAACCCCAATGTCATTATTGTCGATGAACCAACCAAAGGCATTGATATTGGATCAAAGGCCGCCGTTCATCAATTTATGGGTGATCTGGTGGCGCAGGGATTATCGGTCATTATGGTGTCGTCCGAACTACCCGAAATTATGGGCATGGCCGACCGTATCGTTGTGATGCATGAAGGTCGTATCGCCGCCCGGTTTAACCGCGACACAGCCAGTGCCGAAGCGATTGTAACGGCTGCGACGGGGGCGGCGTAAATGACAAAAACACATACCGCCATCGGCAAAGTTCTCGCACATCGTGAATGGATCCTTGCTGCCATCATTGTTGTGATAACAGCGGGCATCGGCACGCAGGAACCGTTTTTTATCACTCCCAATAACCTTTCCGAACTGTTGGATGACACCGCCATTCTGATCATGCTGGCGATGGTGCAAATGCTGGTGATTGTCACGCGCTGCATTGATTTATCCGTCGCATCAAACCTGGCACTGACCGGAATGATTGTGGCCCTGGTGAATGTCGCCCACCCTGATACACCTGCCCTGGTTACGCTGGCGATGTCGATTGGCATTGGTGCTGTTTTAGGGGCGTTTAATGGTGTTCTGGTGTGGCTGGTAGGCATCCCCTCCATCGTTGTGACCCTTGGCACCATGAGCATCTATCGCGGTATGGTCTTTTTGCTCAGCGGCGGGGAATGGGTGAATGCCCATGAAATGACACCGCAATTTTTGGCCTTTCCACGTGAAGTAACATTGGGCCTGACAACGCTGTCGTGGCTGGCGATAATCATGATTGGGATCATCGCCCTATTTTGCCGCTATAGCGCTACCGGGCGGGCCATTTTTGCCATTGGCGGCAATCCCAAGGCGGCGGTGTATGCCGGGCTTAATGTGGGCAAATATCAGTTCATTACATTTTGCATTTCGGGGGCCATGGCCGGTTTGTGCGGCTATTTGTGGGTATCGCGGTTTGCCGTTGCCTATACCGAGGTGGCGTTAGCCTTTGAATTACAGGTGGTTGCCGCCTGCGTAATTGGCGGCATTTCCATTGCCGGGGGCATTGGATCTGTCTGGGGTGCGGTATTGGGCGCTCTATTTTTAGGGCTGATCAAAAACGCCCTGCCGGTTCTGGGAATATCGCCGTTCTGGCAAATGGCGATTTCGGGCGGGGTGATTGTGCTGGCTGTTATTGTTAATTCGCGCAGTGAAAAACAGGTTGGACGCCGCATTTTGCGAGAGGTGCATCAATGAACCGTCAAACCACCCAACAAACCGCCCCACAGGGCATAATGCCCAACACACAGCACGACCGCTATTTACCCAACACCCTGAACGGGGCATGGCGCGGCCGGGTGCTACGCTGGGAAACATTGTTAATGCTGTTTGTGGTGCTGGCATTTTTCGCCAACACCCAGCTTTCACCTTATTTTCTGGACCCGTGGAGCCTGTCAGACGCGACATTCAACTTTACCGAAAAAGCCATTATTGCCCTGCCGATGGCTTTGTTGATCATTGCGCGCGACATTGATTTATCGGTCGCATCGACCATTGCCCTGTCATCGGTCGCCATGGGGGCGGCCAACAGTGCGGGCATTGACACGGCTGGCATGGTGGCAATCGGCGCAGGCACCGGTTTGCTGGCCGGGCTGTTTAACGGATATATCATTACCCGGTTTGATATTCCCGCCATTGTGGTGACCATCGGCACCATGAGCCTGTATCGCGGCATTGCCTATATTGTATTGGGCGACGGGGTTTATCGTGATTACCCGCCCGCCTTTGCCTTTTTCGGACAGGGCTATGTTTACGGGGTGATCTCGTTTGAATTTACTTTGTTTTTGCTGCTATCGGCGGTTTTTGCCGTGGTTTTGCACAAAACAACTTTTGGCCGCCGCGTTTTCGCCATTGGCAATAATCCAACTGCCGCCCTTTTTTCCGGCATCAATGTTAAACGCCATCGTATGGCGCTGTTTACCCTGGTTGGGCTTTTTTCCGGGGTCGCGGCCATTTTGCTGACATCGCGTATCGGGTCCACCCGGCCCTCCATCGCCATGGGCTGGGAGCTTGAGGTAATTACCATGGTGGTTTTGGGTGGGGTTAGCATCATGGGGGGTGCAGGCAGCATTGCCGGGGTGTTTATTGCCGTATTTCTGATGGGGCTGGTGACATTTGGCATGGGGCTTTTGAATGTACCCGGCATTGTTATGTCAATTTTTACCGGCATGTTGCTGATTGGGGTTATCGGCACGCCCATTATCTGGCGACGCTTTCTACAGGCCCACAAAATACGTTCCAAAATGAAGGGCGGGTGACATGGAACAAATCGCCTTTAAAATGCAGCTAAATCCCGGCCAGGCAACCGAATATAAACGCCGCCATGATGCGATTTGGCCCGACCTTGTCTTGGCCCTGAAAGACGCAGGCATTTGCGATTACAGTATTTTTCTGGATGAAGAAACGCACATCCTGTTTGCGGTTTTAAGACGCACAAACAATCACGGTATGGATGCCCTGCCAAAAACCGACATCATGAAAAAATGGTGGGCGCATATGGGGGATATTATGGCGACCAACCCCGATAACAGCCCGGCCAGCCGCCCGCTATTACCATTATTCCATTTGCCGTAACTGCCATGACACAGACCAGACCCAATGCTATCGCCGTTTTTGATATTGGCAAAACCAATGCCAAGATCAGTATTCGTGATGCGCAAAACGCACGGTTGTTTTGCGAACAAAAACAGGCCAACACGCCCTTGCCCGGCCCTCCTTATCGCCATCATGACATTGACGGACTATGGCATTTTTGTTTAGCGCAGTTACAAAATGCGGCAGAAAAATGCAACATTATCCGCATTGTTGTCACCACGCATGGGGCGACAATTGTTGTGATGCAGGGCGATAGGGTTGCCCTGCCTGTGGTTGATTACGAAAATGAAATACCGACAGCCATAAACACCCAATACAAAACCCTTCGCGACCCGTTTGCCCACAGCCTGAGCCCCGATTTACCCGCCGGGTTAAATATTGGCCGGCAACTTTACGCCTTAAGCCAAACCCATAAAGATGCCTTTCACAATGCCAGCGACATTTTGCTGTATCCGCAATATTGGGCGTGGCGGTTATGCGGGGTAAAAGCCAGCGAATGCACATCACTGGGATGTCATAGTGATTTGTGGCAGCCAACAACCGGGCAATGGTCAGCATTGGCGCAAAAACAGGGCTGGGTCGCGAAATTTCCGCCGCTGCAAAAGGCGGATGCTGTGATTGGCACGCTTTTACCCGAAATCGCCGCACGAACAGGTATTTCTCCCGACTGCGAAATTCTGTGTGGCATTCACGACAGCAATGCCTCGCTCGTACCCTATATTCAAACAATGCCCAAACCCTTTACACTGGTTTCGACCGGCACATGGGTTATCTGCTTTGCCGTTGGCAGTTCGGCCACGCACAATTTGCGCGAAGACCGCGATACATTATGTAATGTCGATCTTGATGGCCATGCAGTACCCAGTGCACGGTTTATGGGCGGGCGCGAATATGAAACCCTGTGCCCCAAGGCCGACACCCCCTTTACCATGGACGATATCGACCATGTCATTGACCGGGGAATTTATGCCATTCCGTCTTTCGCCACGGCGGGCGGGCCGTTTAGCAGACATACGGGCGCGGTTGAAAATCATGACGGGCTTGCAACACCGGCCCACCATAGTGCCCTTGCCACCCTTTACGGGGCGCTGATGATTAATTATTGCCTGGGTATGATTGGGGCGAGTGGCCCACTGATACTTGATGGTCCCTTTGCCCAAAACAGGCATTTATGCCAAATCCTGGCATTATTTCGGCCTGAACAGCCGTTACATATCGCATCGGGCAATGCCGGAACCAGCTATGGGGCGGCTTTACTGGCCTTAAGCCCGCAGAACAGGGAAATGCAAACCGGAATTTTGTATGAAATAGACCGTGAGTTAACCGGCCCGCGCTATAAAAGTTACCGGCATCAATGGTTTTTGCGTTTACCAAGATCCTGAATGCGGCATAGCATTGGCGTGACACCACCCGTTAAAATTTTAAACCGGTAATATGATGAAAATAGCCCTTATCGCAGATATTCACGGTAATGCCTTGGCACTGGAAGCTGTACTGGCCGACCTCAAAGGCAGGGACGGTGCCGATATTGTGGTTAATCTGGGGGACTGTATATCGGGCCCGTTATGGCCGCGCGAAACCATGGGAATTTTGCATCAGCTTGGCGCCACTACCGTGCGCGGCAACCATGATCGGCAGGTTGCGACCCTGACACGCGAAACCATGAACGCATCAGACAGCTTTGCTGTGCAGGAAATAACGGCGGCGGACCGGGCGTGGCTGGCGGCACTGCCACAAACTGTGATGCTAACACCTGGCATTTTGGCCTGCCACGCCACACCGGACGATGACGCCACCTATTTGCTGGAACGAATTGAAAATGGCGGGCTGGTGCGCGATGACGAAGCCGCCATTTCAACGCGACTGGGGACCATTAACACAGCAAATATCATGCTGACCGGGCATAGCCATCGCCCCGATATGCTGCGCACCCAAAACGGCATGACCATTATTAATCCCGGGTCTGTTGGCTGCCCGGCCTATGAAGATGATGCCCCGGCACATGTTTCTGAAAGCGCTACACCCCATGCACGCTATGCCATAATTGACATTGCCGAAGATGCCGACCTGCCCGATGTGCAATTTATTGCCGTTGCGTATGACCATGAAAAAGCTGCCAAACGAGCCGAAGAAAACAGGCGCAATGACTGGGCCTATGCCCTTCGAACCGGATACGCCACCCCGGCCTAAGTGGCATTTAGCACGTGGCGCAGGCACAAAAGACGCGATTCATGAATGATCCAGCCATGCCAAAATTTCATCGGCATGGTTTTCGGGCTGTTCAATCGGATAAAAAACCTGACGAATAATGCCGTCTTTAATCGCCAGCGTCAGGCGGCACAGTAATGTCATGCCATCCACCTGAAAAACCGGCAATCCCAATGCTGTTGCCAATTCCAGTTCTTCATCACTTAAAACCGGGAACGGTAAATGCAGGCGATTGACCATTTCGGCGTGATAGTCGGTTGATTGGGTGCTAAGGCCAACAACATCGGCACGTTTTTGCTGCAAGTCACGGTAATGATCGCGAAAGGCGCAGCTTTGCGGCGTGCACCCGCGCGCACCGGGGATCACATCCCAGTCCTTCGGGGTTGGGGTGTTGGGCGAACTGGTGCGCGGGTAACAATACACAATCAGCCAGTCAGGCCTGGCTTTGCCGAGGTCAAAAACGCGACCATCGGTTGCAGGAAGTTGTATTTGGGGCATCGCCAAGCCGATTAAACGGTCGCGTTCGGTTATGGTCTTGTCCTGAGGCATCACGGGCACCGCATTTCTTTCATATCACAGCGTCACGAAGTCGGTCACTTTATGCGACGCACACCGCATCCTCAAGCGGGATCAGGCCCCGTTATGCGCCAAGGCGACGGGAAATTTCTATGCCCGCAAGAACAAGCTTGCCCCCCAAATCATCAATCGCTTTGGCGGTTGCCTCGCTGCGCGTTAATGAAATGGCCAGCCCGGCAACCGCGTCCCCCGTATGATTATGCAATGCCGTACCAAGGCAGATCATCCCTTCACGCACCTGCCCGTCATCAATTGAAAACCCCCGTTGGCGGGTTTCTTCAAGATCGCTGTTGAGTTCGGTCAGGTTGCGCACACTGCGCGAGGTTAGCGGGGCTGGAAACCCTTCTGAAAACAGGTCTTTGACGGTGATTGGGTCAAATTCCGACAACAAGGCCTTACCTGTTGCGGTAAAGGCCGCAGGCAGGCGCATGCCAATGCGAAATGTAACGCCCAGCGGTAAACTGGCATTGGAACAGGCAAGATAAACAACCTTGCAGCCATCGAGCACCGTCATCGTAATGGTGTAGCGGGTAAGGTCGCGAGTCTCCGCGAAGTAGGTTTTAAAAACCTCCACTAAATCATTTTGCGCCAAAAATCCGTTCGCCCAGCGCATTGGATGTGGTCCGGCACTAAAGGTGCCATCTGCACCCCTGGTTAAAAGCCCAAGTTCAATCATCGCGAGCAAAAGCCCATGCAGGGTGCTTTTGGGCAACGACAAAACGCGCCCAATTTCAGCGGCATTTGGTTGTTTTGATGATCCTGACACAAAATCCATAATCGCAACCGCACGGCGCAACGCAGGCACAGCTGTTGCGCCGGCTTTGATCGTTTCACTCTCTGTCACGTCGTTTTTCCTTCTTGACTTCAAACAGGGTTTGGAGGCACCGTTGGTTCATCTAATTGATACAGGTTCAATATAATGAACTTTTCGGGAGGAACAATGCTAAACTTAAAAAATCCACAGCTTTTAAAAACGGCCTGCCTGATTGATGGCAAATGGGTCACCTCGCCAAAGGGCACCGCCCTTGACGTGACCAACCCGTTTGATGGCAGCGTTGTCGCCCAGGTTCCGGTTTTGGGCGCTGTCGAAACAGAAACGGCCATCATTGCCGCCGAACGGGCGTTTGCCGACTGGTCAACCCGTGCCGCCAAGGAACGTGCCGCCATTTTACGGCGCTGGTTTGACCTGATTGTTGAAAACGCCGATGACCTTGGCGCCATGATGACCGCCGAACAGGGCAAACCGCTGGCAGAAGCCAAAGGCGAAGCAATGTATGCGGCATCATTTGTTGAATGGTTTGCCGAGGAAGCAAAACGGGTTTATGGCGACACCATCCCGTCACCAACAACCGATAAACGCCTTTTGGTATTAAAGCAGCCGATCGGTGTTTGTGCCGCCATCACGCCGTGGAACTTCCCTGCCGCCATGATCACCCGCAAGGCCGCCCCGGCACTGGCCGCAGGTTGCACCATGATCGTCAAACCGGCCGAACAAACCCCGCTGACCGCGTTGGCTCTTGCCTATCTTGCTGAACTTGCGGGCATTCCAAAAGGTGTGTTTCAGGTCATCACCGGCCCGGCACAGGAAATTGGCGGCGCCCTTACCGCGTCTGACAAAGTGCGTAAGCTGTCCTTTACCGGGTCGACCGAAGTTGGACGCCTGTTGATGGGCCAATGCGCCCCGACCATCAAGAAACTAAGCCTTGAGCTGGGCGGAAATGCCCCCTTCATCGTTTTTGACGATGCCGACATCGATGCTGCCATCGAAGGGGCAATGGTGTCAAAATACCGCAACGCCGGACAGACATGCGTTTGCGCAAACCGCCTTTATATTCAGGCCGGTATATACGATGCCTTTGCCGCCAAACTGGCAGAACGGGTTAAATCGATGCCAGTGGGTGAAGGCACACAGCAAGGCGTTCTGATCGGCCCGCTGATTGATGAAGATGCCCTTGCCAAGGTCGAGGAACATGTTGCCGATGCCCTGTCAAAGGGGGCCAAGGTTGTGACAGGCGGCAAGCGCGGTTCTCAAGGCGGCACATTTTATGAACCGACCGTTCTTGCCGATGTGACACAGGCAATGAAAGTGGCCCGCGAAGAAACCTTTGGCCCGGTTGCCCCCTTATTCAAATTCGAAACCGAAGAAGAGGTCATTGCCATGGCAAATGACACCGAATTTGGTTTGGCGGCTTATTTCTATACCGAAAATGCCCGTCGCAGCTGGCGCGTCGCAGAAGCCCTTGATTACGGCATGGTTGGTCACAATACCGGCCTGATTTCAAATGAAGTAGCCCCCTTTGGCGGCGTAAAGCAGTCGGGTCTGGGCCGGGAAGGTTCCAAATACGGCATCGAGGAATATCTGGAAATCAAATATTTCTGCACCGCCATTCGCTAAGTCGACCCAACAAATAACCGATATATACGGAGGAAACGATGACCCTCAATCCTTTCGGCTTTACAACAGCGGCCGATATTTTCGTTGAATGGGGCGGATCAAGCCGCCTTGGCGACCTGCTTGTCGAACGCTTTGCCGAGCGCAAGGCTTTATTGGTTACAGACCGTGGCCTGATTGACGCGGGCCTGATTGCACCGGTTAAAACGGCACTGGAAGCAGCTGGTTTTTCTGTTTCTGTATTTGACGATGTTGTCGCGGACCCACCCGAAGCCATTGTTATGAAGTGCGTTGAGATGGCACGCGCGCAGAATATTGACATCGTGATTGGCCTTGGCGGCGGATCGTCGCTTGATATTGCCAAACTGGCGGCTGTCATCATCGGCAGTGACCAGCCGCTTGCGGAAATGTATGGCATTGGCAATGTTAAAGGCAAACGTCTGCCCCTCGCCCTGATCCCGACAACGGCGGGCACGGGGTCGGAAGTGACCAATATTTCCATTATTACCACCGGCGAAACCACCAAAATGGGTGTGGTTTCGCGCCAGCTTTATGCTGATTTTGTTCTTCTTGATGCCGAATTAACGGTGGGCCTGCCACAAATTCATACCGCAGCCACCGGCATTGACGCGATGGTTCATGCCATCGAAGCCTATACATCGAAATTCAAGAAAAACCCGCTATCCGATGCCCTTGCCCGCGAAGCCCTTCGCCTGTTGGGCAGCAACCTGCTTGCGGCGTGCAAAGATGGCACCAACCGCGAAGCACGTGAAAACATGCTGCTGGGTGCGATGCTGGCAGGCCAGGCCTTTTCCAACTCGCCGGTCGCAGCTGTTCATGCCCTGGCTTACCCGTTGGGCGGGCATTATCACCTGCCGCACGGGTTGACCAACGCCCTGATGCTAGGCCCGGTATTGCGCTACAACGCAAAGGTTGCCGCGCCGTTATATGCCGAACTGGCCGATGTGATGGGTGTTGACGGCACGGGGGATGCAAATACCCGTTCAGAGGCATTTGTTAATCACATGCTGGCTCTGATGGATGAAAGCGGGGCTCCGCGTCGTTTGCGCGACGTTAATGTCACCGATAACAGCCTGTCCATGCTGGCGAAAGATGCGATGAAACAATCGCGCCTTTTGGTGAACAACCCTGTTGAAGTGACCGAGGAAGATGCCTTGGCACTTTATCGCGAAGCCTATTAAGGCTTCGCATAATTCCCTGGCAATATATCTGGCACAGGCCAGAAGAAACGACCCAAAACGGGAGGTAAACCCATGACTGACATTCGCCTTTACATGTTTCAGACCGGTTCGCTGAAATGCAAAGTGCATAACATTAAAATGAACGAAGGTAACGGTGCCGATTATGAAATTCCGGTTCCGTTCTTTCTGATTACCCATCCTGAAGGTCATACCATTATTGATGGTGGCAACGCCGTCGAAGCCGCCACTGACCCGGTTGGACATTGGGGTGGTGTGACCGAGGTTTATTGGCCGGTAATGGACCCGTCCGAAGGCTGTGTGGCCCAGCTTGAAAAAATGGGTATCAAACCGGAAGATATTCGTTATGTGGTGCAGTCCCATTTGCATCTGGACCATACCGGTGCCATTGGCCGTTTCCCCAATGCAACCCACATCGTGCAGCGCAGCGAATATGAATATGCCTTTACCCCGGACTGGTTTGCCGCCGGTGGCTATATCCGCAAGGATTTCGACAAACCGGGCCTGAAATGGCAGTTCCTGAATGGCACCGACGATGATCATTATGACATCTATGGCGATGGAACGCTGACCACCGTTTTCACCCCGGGCCATGCGCCGGGCCACATGTCATTCAAAGTCAACCTGCCCAATACCGGGCCGATGATTTTGACCATTGATGCGGCCTATACCACCGATCATTGGGAAGAGAAATCATTGCCGGGTTTCCTGGCATCAACTGTGGACACCGTGCGTTCGGTTAAAAAACTGCGTGCGTTGGCTGAAAAAACCAAAGCAACGGTCGTGACCGGTCACGACCCGGATGCCTGGGCAACCTTCAAACACGCCCCGGAATATTACGATTGATCAAAACCGTGGCCCCCGCCCGATAAATTTGGGCGGGGGCCACTATTTCAACGCGACGCATCCACCAAAGACGGGCTGAAATTGTCCTTGAGATTTACGCCCGAAATGCCGCTTTTGCGGGCGGCATTCATAAGATAAACAAGCTTTTGTGCCGCGTCATCTACCGGGAAACCGGCAGGGCGGATATTTGAAATGCAGTTGCGCTGTGCGTTGCTACAACCGGGTTTTGGCGCATAAGTCAGATAGGCACCAAGGGAATCCGCACTGGAAAGACCGGGGCGTTCGCCAATCAACATCACGCTGATTTTTGCCTTTAAGCGGCTGGCGATTTCGTCGCCCAATGCCACACGCGCCTGATGGGCCAAAACAACAGGGCCGATGGACCAGTCACGCCCCAACAACGCCAATGTCTGACGCAACATATCGGCACCATTTTCATGAATGGCACGTGCAGACAAGCCATCGGCCAGAATAAAAACGATATCGGGTGATGAGTTGGCACCTGCACTATTTGCCGCATTCAAAAGATCCGTTTCGCTTTGCGGGGCCAGTTTGCGGCCATAATCAGGGCGTTGTAAATATTCCGCCCGATTGGCCGCACGAGACTGAACCGTGATAACAGGCAAATCCAGATCGGCAATGCTGCCACCAACCATCGACGCATCAAATGGCATATGGACGGAATCACGCGCCCGGGCATGGGCCATTTGAAATTCCAGCAACTGGCGGGTTGGCAGGCCATCCCCCACCCGGCCAAGGCCGATCCGCGCACTGGTATGCACCCGCAGGCGCGACCAAGGGTCCAATCGCGGGATATTAGGATTATCTGACAGGCTCATTACGCCGCCCCCGACCATGCCAGCAAATCCTGTGTCAGGCTGCTATCAAGTTTGGGACGGGTACGGCCGCTTTGATCAAAAATTTCCATTTTACGTAACCACGCGGCAAATTCGGGGGCGGGCTGCAAATTAAGGGCAGATCGCAAATACATGGCATCATGAAAGCTGGTGCTTTGATAATTCAACATGATGTCGTCAGCCCCTGGCACACCAATAACAAAATTGGTTCCGGCAACGCCAAGCAGGGTGAGCAAATTATCCATATCATCCTGATCGGCTTCGGCGTGGTTGGTGTAACAAACATCAACCCCCATGGGCACGCCCAGCAGTTTGGCACAAAAATGGTCTTCCAGACCGGCACGGGTGATTTGTTTGCCATCAAACAAATATTCCGGGCCAATAAAGCCAACCACGGTGTTGACCAAAAGCGGCGAAAACGCACGGGCGACGGCATAGGCTCGTGTTTCAACGGTTTGCTGATCCAGCCCTTCGTGGGCATCGGCGGATAATGCCGCCCCCTGCCCGGTTTCAAAATACATTACATCCTTGCCAACCGTCCCCCGATTGAGCGACAACGCCGCCTGTTGGGCTTCGGCCAATATGGCCAGATTAATGCCAAAGCTGTCATTGGCGGCCTGGGTACCCGCGATGGACTGAAACACCAGATCAACCGGAGCATTGCGGTTCATCGCTTCGATCGCTGTGGTAACATGGGATAAAACGCAAGATTGGGTGGGGATTAACAACCGTTCGCGCACATCATCGATCAGTTTTAAAAGTTCGATCATCGCATCAGGGCTATCCGTCGCCGGGTTAATGCCAATTACGGCATCACCGGCCCCGTGCATCAGCCCGTCAAGAATAGAGGCGGCAACACCGGCGGGGTCATCGGTCGGGTGGTTGGGCTGCAAGCGCACGCCCAAATGCCCTTCAAGGCCAATGGTATTACGAAAGGATGTTACCACCCGGCATTTGCGGGCAACCGCAATTAAATCCTGATTGCGCATCAGTTTGCTAACCGCCGCAACCATTTCCGGGGTGAGGCCTGATGCCAGCGCCTTAAGGGCCGCGGGGGTGGCCTCGTCCGATAACAGCCAGTTGCGAAAATCGCCAACAGTCAGCGATGATACCGCCAGAAACGCCGCATAATCATGGCTATCGATAATCAGGCGGGTAACTTCATCGCGCTCATAGGGCACCAGTGCCTCGGATAAAAACCGTTTTAGCGGTATATCGGCCAGCGTATAACGGGCGGCAACCCGTTCCTCGTCGGACCCCGCAGCCAGCCCGGCCAGTAAATCGCCCGAACGAAGCGGGCTTGCTTTGGCCAGCACCGTTTTCAAATCAGGAAATGTGAACCGGTTAAATCCGGTGACGGATGCAGAATGCAAGATTGCAGCCTCCTGATGATATCAGCCGATTTGCAGCATGGTTAACAATGCCGCAGACATAAGATTTTCAATTTTATCAAAAGAATGATGCCGGGATTTGCACTGCGACAGAATGAGCTATCTGGTTCAAACACTTGTGTTAAAATTTCAGCAGTTTCAAACAAACCCGTAAAAATGACCGTAAAACAGGCACGCCTTAAAAAAAGCAGTCCCGGCAATGGCGACGCGTTCCATGCCGGGACCCTTCAGGTTTTATTCAGCCGCGAATTTGGCAAGAATTTCATCCGCACGCGAACCGGTTTTTGCTTTCCAGTCATCGATCACCGGCTGTGCGGCGTCCGTCAATGTTTGGGCAAAACCGGCATCGACTTTTTCAACAACAGTCATCCCGTGCGACCGCAATTCGTCGTATTTGGCGGTCTGATTCTGGCGAATTTGCGTCGCACGCCATTCGGTTGCTTCTTCACCGGCCTGCATCACGGCTTTTTGCAGTTCCGGCGTCAGGGAATTATAAACATCCATGTTCATGTGAACAAAGGTCAGCGGCATGGCGTAATTGATCTGGGTGAAAACACTGGTGTAGTCCCAGAAATTGGCCGCAGCCCCGCCATCAACCCCGGTCAACACGGCAGAGATAGAGCCGGTTGCCAACTGCGGCACCACATCGGACCATGAAATTTGTAGTGGCGACGCACCAAGCGCATTTAACACGCGGGTGCCGGTGGCGTCATAGGTGCGAATACGCAGGTTTTTCAAATCGGCCGGTGATTTGATTTCATTTTCCGCCCAGATGCCTGACGGATCAATCCAGCCTGCATGGATCAGTTTCTGGTCATATTTTTCGAATACTTTTTCGTAATAAGGCCGGGCAATATCCCACAATTTACGAACGTCATCAAAGTCCTTGGCGACGAACGGAAGCGAGCTTAGCAAAAAGATCGGATCAACACCGGCAAGTGTGCCGCTCACCGTGGTCGCAATCGGCAGCGCACCATCGGCAACCGCAAAAAGATGGTCTTTTTCGCGAAAGCCCAGTGCCGCACCAGAATGGATGGTGATGGCGATTTTACCATCCGAAAGTTCTTTAAGCCGGTCGGCAAAGAAAACGTCGGTTTTAGTATTAATCGAGTTGGGGCCATATTCGGTGGATTGGTCCCAGTTATATTCGGCGGCCTGTGCCTGCCCCAGACATAACGGGACAAACGCAACAGCAGCAAACAGCATTGACTTGATCATTTTTGAAGCCTCCATTTTTTTAGTTGAACAGTGTATTTGGCAGATACATGACGATTTCCGGGATGAAGTAGAAAATCGCAACGCACAGGCACATCAAGAAACAGAACGGCAGGGCATAAAGCGCCATGCGCGAAATAGGCACACCGGAAATTGAATGTATAATCATAAGGTTAAAGCCAACCGGCGGGGTAATTTGCCCAATCTCGACCATGATCACGAGGTAAATCCCAAACCAGATCGGATCAATGCCAAGCCCCTGCACGATGGAAAACAGAATGGGCAACGTCATCACGATGATGGAAACACCATCCAGGATCATGCCCAGAAACAGGAAAAACACCGAGGTTAACAATATAAACTGGCCGGGCGAAATGTCTGATCCAACAATATAGTTGGCAAGCCCGATCGGAATATGCAGATAACCAAGGGCGGTTGAGATCAGCGATGCGGCAATCACCACGGTAAAAATCATGATGCTGGTGTGCAGGGTGCTCATCAAAGACGACTGAAACACATCCCATGTCAGCGCCCGGGTAACTGCCGTTAACACCAGCACAGACACCATGCCGATCCCGGCGGCTTCGGACGGGGTTGCCAAACCGGTATAGATCGAGCCCAACACCAGACCGACAATCAGCATGATCGGCGCAAGATCCTGAAGGCTGTTCCACAGGGTATAATGTTGGGCGGGTTCTTCGAGCGGGGCAACGGCGCGATATTGCGGCGAGCCTGGCGCATTTTGATCCCCCGAAATCAGGCAGCGAATAGCGACATAGACCGAAAACACAATCGCAATAAAAATACCTGGCAAAATTCCCGCCGCAAACAGACGGTCAATCGGCACCTCGGCCAGAACACCATAAACAATCATGACAATTGACGGCGGAATAAGCAGGCCCAGGCTGCCCGACCCCGCCAGCGAGCCCAGCACCAGACTTTCGCGGTAATTTTTATGGCCCAGTTCGGTGATGGTAATTTTACCCACCGTGGCCGTGGTCGCGGCACTGGACCCGCAAATGGCCGAAAACAGGGTGCAGCCAAAAACATTCGAATGGATCAATCCACCAGGAAGACGCCCGACAATGGGGGCCAACCCACGGAAAATGCGCATCGAAATATCGGTTTTCAGGATCAGTTCACCGATCCAGATAAATAACGGGATGGCGGAGAGTTCCCACGACCCGGCACTGCGCAAAATGATAGAGCCAAAAATATTCATCACCCGGTCAAGCGGCATATCACCCAGAAACATCAACGAACCTGCCGCGACCAGAATAAGGCCGACATAAATCCAGATGCCCGATGCAAGAACCAGTAGAATGGCGGCAAGAACAACCGCAGCAGATGTTAACGGGTCCAATTTAACCTCACCTGAAGCCTTGGCTTTTTTAAGCCTTTAATGATTTTTCGGCGTGTACCAGCACGTTGACCGCCAGACGCAGAATATAAAACCCCAGTCCAACAATGATCAGCGATTGCGGTATCCACAGGGGCGTTTCGGCAAAACTGGAACTGGTAATGCCAAAGCGCAAATTGCGGGTAAAAATGTTGTAAAGGGCACCAAACAACAAAAGACAGGCCCCCATTGCTGCCAGATTGGCAAAGGCATCGGCAATTTCGCGCCCGCGTGGACCCAGAAAGTTTTTGAGCAAATTCACGCGGATCAGCCGGTCTTCGGTGTGGGTCGCGGCAAGGGCGAGAAAAATCATCGCCCCTAACGCATACCCAACAAATTCTTCCAAAACGAAGGTCGATGTGTCGAAAAAGGCGCGCAGCACAATTTCAAGCGCAATATGGCCCAGCATATATACAATCAATGCCGCCGAAACCCACGACAACCAGCGCCCTGATCGCGTCATGGCCCCATCCAGATGCGCGATGAAAGAAATGTTTTTTCCCGTCATTTTCCAGATATCTCGTTCATGTCATTCATGGCAGATTTCAGCCCTTGAAATATCGCGCCATGCTCCATTATCAACACGGAATAACCGGCACCATTATTATGGGCAAACGTCTTTTCTTCCGGGCTCCATGCGGGCAATGCCCATACCTTGCCGCTGGCCTTGGCCGCCGCTGCAACCTTGGCAAGATCGTCAAAATCGCCTTGCTTGCGCGAATAGGCCCCCCGTTCGCGGCGGAGCGATAAATCCGACGGCCCGACAAAAACACCATCCACGGTCGGCAAGGACAAAATACCGTCGATTTCTTCAATCGCACCGTGGTCTTCGATCATGGGATAACAACGGGTTTTGGTGTCCTGGGTGGCAACCCAATCGTCATTGAACCCGGCATAGGAAGATGTCCGGCCGCCCGCAAAGCTTCGATCCCCCAGCGGCGGAAATTTGGCAAAGGCACAAATTTCTTCGGCGTGGGCTTTGCTTAAAATATGCGGAATGACAACAGCATCAGCCCCGAAATCCAGCGCCTGCTGGATCGGGCCGCGTTCGGGGCCAAGCACCTTTGCCAGCACTTCAAACCCAATGGCCTTTAAAAACGGAATCAACCGTTCAAGGTCCTGCAAGTCGAACGAACCATGTTCAATATCAAGAATAATAAACTCGTACCCGGCAAGCCGTGCCATTTCGGCAGCAGCAAAATTGGGCGATGACATCCAGAAACCGTATTTGGAAACGTTCATTGCAGGGACCTTTAATATAATATTCAATGCGTGGCGTGGGGGCGTTTAAAAAGCATAACGGTGCGCTACACAGGCGCACCGGTGGGGATTACGCTGTTTTCAAATCGTAAATATCAGCGCGACGATTGCTTAAGGACGGCAATTCTTCGCGGGTTCTGGTCTGCATGGAAAAATCCAGATCGGCAATGGCATACCCGACCTTATCGGCCATACGGGTCAAAACATTGCCCCACGGATCGATAATGATGCTGCGGCCATTGCACGCCCCGGCGGGCGGATACGGGCCGAACTGCCCCGGTGCAATCACAAAGCACTGGTTTTCAATGGCGCGCGCGCGCAACAGAACATCCCAGTGATCTCTGCCGGTATAAAGGGCAAAGGCCGCCGGAACGAACAGAATTTTCGCCCCCTGAAGGGCCTGCAAACGGAACAGTTCCGGGAAACGAACGTCGTAACAAATTGACAAGCCCGCCTTGTGGCCATCGACATCGCCCAAGACAACTTCCTGACCAGGCATGACAGTATCTGATTCGCGATAGGTAATGCGGCCCGGCAAATCGACATCATAAAGATGCAGCTTGTTATATTGCGCAACCACCTTGCCATCGCGCCCAAACAGGAAGCTACGGTTATTGCAGCGTGCAGCGTCTTCGGTCTGAATGCGGATCGAACCCAACAGAATATTGACACCCAGTTCAGCCGCAAGGGCGGAAAACCGCTGGGTGGTTGGGCCATTTTCAGGTTCGGCCGATGCCAGCGCACCTTCTTTGGGACCTTGATAATCGGTGTATTCAGGCAAAGCCACCAAATCGGCCTTATCAGCCGCCGCCGCGCGCACCAGCTTTTCAGCAGTCGCAAGGTTCTGTTCTTTATCGTCCCGAGAGTTCAACTGGCAGATCGCGACACGCATTTTATGTCCTTTCGACAAACTTTATTCACCGTGTATACATGACATGTACAAAAAAAATATTTCGTTGTCTACCCCGTCTGTGTGGTGTAATTCTGCTTTGGGACAAAAACGAACCCGAACGAGGAAACATGACGCAAGCAGCCCGCAAGACAAAAAGCCCGGAAGACGGTCCTAAAAGACCCGCCAAAGAACTTGTCTATGACTATGTTCGGGGTAAAATTTTAAACGGCGAATGGCGCGGCGGTGATTTCATCGAAGAACAAATCGTATCTGATGCGGTTGGTGTTTCGCGAACGCCGGTGCGCGAAGCCCTGCATCGCTTGCAAAGCGACCATTATATCAGTCTGACGCCAAGGCGCGGTGCCGTTGTTCGGCAAATTACAGCACAGGAACTGATCGAAGTATATGAAAGCCGCCGCCTGATTGAAGCACACGCTATGCAGCGAATTTGTCAGGAACGCCTGCCAATACCCACCATTCTAAACGATTTATACGAAAAAATGTGCATCACCAGCAAAAGCCAGGATTTTGTTCAGCGTGCCGAATATGATCAGGAATTTCACCGCAACATCGTCGCCACGATCAACAATGCAGTTCTAGTTGAACTATACGGGTCCTTGCAGGTGCGCCAGCAACGGGTTGCCATTGCCGCCATGCGGGTCCAGCCTGCACGCGCCGAAACAATTGACCAGGAACATAAAGACCTGATCATTGCGCTGGAAAATTTTGATGAAGACGCCGCTATTGGCATCATTTCACGCCATCTACGCCCGATCCTTGACGTGGTTTCGCGCTTGCCAGTTTAAAACCCTTTGCCTGCGCTATTGGGCATGCGGTTACCAGCCTTGAATCGGTTATTATCGTAAATCGCCGGGATGTGGCAATCTGGCTGCCACAACAGGGCCCCCTCCAAACATTTCAGGCCCCGGCATTGCCGAGGCCTGTTGTTAACAGGTGATGGCGCCAGAATTAAAGCGCGTTGCAGAACTTTTCAAATTCTTCAACCGTTGCATAGGATTTCTGGGTGCCGGGCCGGGTGATGCTGTCAGCAGCATAGCGAACAGCCATGTTAAGGGCGGCTGTTACATCGTGGCTTTCAACGTAATAGCGGGCAAAGCTGCCGATAAAGGCATCGCCTGCCCCGGTGGTATCAACGGGTTTAACCGATACCGGGTCGATATGAACTGCAGCGTTTTTGCCATCAATCAAAAGTGCACCATCGCCGCCCAACGTCACGATCACGGTTTTAACACCACGCGCGATCAGGCTGCGGGCAGCGGCTTCGGCGTCAGCCAAAGAATTGACCGGCAAGCCCGAAATGGTGGCAAGTTCCGTTTGGTTGGGGACCAGGAAGGTGGCTTGTTCGATTTTGCTACTATCAAGATCCGCCGGGGCGGGGGCTGGGTTAACCAGGGTTTCAATACCGTGTTTCGCGCCAAAGGCAACGGTATGATAAATGGTTTCCAATGGCACTTCGAGCTGCATCAAAATAAGATCGCATTCCTTAAGGGCATCGGCAGCACGGTCCACATCCGCTGGCGACAATTCGGCATTGGCACCCTTGACGATCAGAATGCAATTTTCGCCTGATGCATCAACAAAAATGGGCGCAACACCGCTTGATGTGCCCGGAACACGGTCCACAAAACGCGTATCAATACCGGATGTCTCAAAGTTACGAATGGTATTATCGGCGAAAATATCATCGCCAACCTTGGTTACCATCATTACATCACCACCAAGACGTGCCGCAGCAATAGCCTGATTGGCCCCCTTGCCACCACAGCCCATTTCAAAACGCGGGGCTTCGATGGTTTCGCCCGGCAACGGCATCCGATCGGTATAGGTGATCAGATCGACCATGTTGCTGCCGACAATGGCGATTTTGCCTGCCATGTTAGTTCTCCTGAATTACAGCGACTGGATCGCCTGTTCGGCCGCATCACTGTCGGCGCGTGTTACATAACCAAGCCGCACCGAATAATGCCGGCTTTCGCCACTTTGCAACGAAATCACATTGCCCTTGCCCTGTTCGGCGCTAAAGCCTTCAGGCTCGCAGGTCGATGGCAGGGCAAATGCGCAAACCTTCTGGTCCGGGTTGGCCATAACCCAGCGCACCGTTTTAGGAAAATCGTTGATATTATAGGTAATGTGGAAGGCATCGCCTTCGATCCGGCGCATCATATAGGATGTGTCACCATTGGCATCGGCTTTGCCATTGCGAATGTAAAATACCTGTTCGGGGTCGTAACGGTGCGGTTCGCTCATGGTTTCCATTGCCGCCGGATTTTCGGCCAGGATATGCAAAAAGGCATCGTAATCGGGATTGCGCGGCACATGGGCCGGAACCTCGGTACGGACAATGGTTTCATCGGGCGTGAATTTTGCCGGTTGAATGATCCGGCCCCCTTCGCAGAAGGCGAAATTAACGTGGCACATATACATCAGGTCCATAGCCGCACCCGACAGGTTTTCAACATTCATCTGTATGTCGAAAAGGGTCGAATCCGGCCGCAAAACCACACGGGGCCGGGCAATGTAATGGGCACCAAAACCCATCACATATTCCCGCATACCGGTGATGGCCATATAGGCCCCTTCGTCATCGGAACCAAATTCGATAGCCGCCTTATCCATCGGGGCGCACGGCATTTCACCGTGCAACGGATGGGTATCACTCGGCCCGGGGCAGCCATTGGTCAACAAGCCGGAATGAAAGGCAAAACAGCCATAAGTGCCGACAATGACATCCGCCGGGCGCGGCATGCGAAACATGTTCTGCATGGTCAGATCAACGCCATCAAACACGGCATCCCAGATCATTTGCCCCATATAGGGCAAAATCACCAGGTGCCCGCGCCCGTTTTTCAAGCGGACGGCTTCGATACCGCTTTCATAACGAAACAGGCTGGCCGACATGTTGCCATGCGCCGCAATCACCTGTTCGGCATCGCCGAAATAGCTTTTGCGCAGATTGATTTGGGTCGCAACACTCATCTTTTCTGCATCCCTTAACGTGTACGGTTTTTATAGGCGTTAATGGCAATCACCAGTAACAAAAACGCGCCCCAGATGAAATCGATCAAATGGTTTGAAAACCGCAAAATCTGAAAGCCGCTCGACAGCAGCATCAATGCGGTAACCGCAATCGACACACCCAGAACCGTGCCCCGACCACCGGCTGGATTGGTGCCACCCAGAACCGCAATCAACACAGCCTGAAGCAGATAGGACGTCCCATAATCAGACTTCGCGGCATTGGTGCGACCCGACAGGATGATCCCGGCAATCGATGCCATAACCCCGGTCAGCATATAGCTCATCAGGACCATTTTTTCGCGTTTTAAACCGGCAAACAAAGCGGCTTTGGGGTTGGTTCCGATCAGCATCAGATTGATGCCAAAGGTGGTGCGGCGCAAAATAAAGGCGATCAGGCAGGCCAGCACAATGAACAGCACAAACGGCGTTGCCAGACCCAGAATTTTGCCATTGCCAATAAATGCCCAGGCATTGGGAAAACCGACAATGGCAGGGCCGCCGGTCATGACAATGGCAAGGCCGGTAAAGATTTGCCCGGTGCCAAGGGTTGCCAGAATTGGCGTAATTTTAAGCCGGGTAATTAACAACCCGTTTAGCGCCCCGGCAACAAGCCCGGTGCCCAGCGCAATGACTGCACCCAAAAGCACAATGCCAAAACCGGTATCGGCAACACCGGCATCGGTGGCGAATTTTTTAAACATCACCCCGGCAAAAATACCCGACAGATTGGCAATGCCAATGACCGACAAATCGATACCGCCGGTCAACATTGCGATCATCATCGCAATCGACAACAGGCCCAGTTCGGGAAAAATATAGGTGATGGATTCAAAGTTGTAATACCGCAGGAACTTGTCCGGGCTAAGCGCTGTCATGACAACAAAGATCAGGATCGTCATCGCAATCAGCTGAACAATGTTATTGTCCCGGTTGAGCAGGCTGCGAAAATCCATTTGACGTTTCATATCGGCCTCCTCACGCGTTCGCACGGCGGTCACGCCATGCCGTAATGGCTGTGGCAATGACGATGATGACACCGACAACAACCCGCTGCCAGGTGGTGTCGATTTTCATAATGATCAGGCTGTTTTTAACCATCACCAGCATAAACACGCCCAGCATGGTTCCCAGAACCGAACCACGCCCGCCAAAAATGGAGGCCCCGCCCAGAACGACAGCCGCGATCACGTCAAGTTCCAGCCCGACAAAATCGCGCGGATTGGCAAGCCAGATCATGCCGCTGTGCAGCAAACCGGCAAAACCGGCCAAAGCACCGGCAACGCAATAAATAAAAAACGTGATTTTGCGAATGTTAAAACCAACGCGGCTTGCCGCTTCCGGGTCACCGCCCAGGGCATAAACCCCGCGACCGATCATGGTATGACGTAACACAAGATGCAGGGCAACGGCCAGACCAACATAAACCAGGATCATCGCGGTCAAGCCATAGGTCGTGCCGTCGGGTTTGACCATATTGATGATATCGGATTTACCAAAATCAATCAGGGCATCGGGCATTTTGTTAATATTGATCATGCTGGTACCAACAACACCCAGCAGGAAGCCACGCACCATGCTGCCCGTACCCAAGGTGACGATCAGCGGAATCATGCGGAATTTATAAACAAAAAACGCGTTCAAACACCCAAACAAGGCGCCCATTGTTGCCGCAGCAACAAACGGCAGAAACACCCCGTCATAATTGAACCAGATCATCGCCTTGATGGTCAGATACATTGCCGCAACGGCAAAGGCCGGGAAGGAAACATCGATCCCGCCCGATATCATCACCAGCAACACGCCCAGCGCCATAATACCAATAATGACATTGCTGCGCAAAAGGCTGAACATATTGTCCAGGCTCCAGAAGGCGGGGTTGACCAGCCCGATCAAGATCATGGCAAGCACAAGAATGCCCGCGATGACCACCTCTGATTTTTGAAACCAGGCCATCGAGTTTTTCCTCACGTTAAGTTCTTGAGCTTGTCGCTGATCTGGTCTTCGGAGGTTTCGACAGATGCCATTTCCTCGACAAAGGCCCCACGGTGCATCAGGACAATACGGTTACAGTTATGGACCAGTTCCGGCACGTCATCGGAAATCATCAACACCGCCAGCCCTTCTTTTTGGGCCAGTTCACGAATGATCCGATGGATTTCAGCCTTGGAACCGACATCGACGCCAACGGTCGGGCCATTCAGGATCAGGAATTTCGCCTTGGTCAAAAGCCAGCGCGCGATTACCACGCGCTGCTGATTGCCGCCGGAAAGTTCCTTGACCAGTTTTTTGCCGGTCGGGGTTGCGATCTGCATGTCGCGGATCATGGTATCAACCCAGTCTTCGGCTTTTTTACGGTCAATCAACAGGCCCGGTGCCAGCTTTTCATAGCTGGTCGACAGCATATTGCGGTCAATCCCCTGTGTCAGGAACAAGCCTTCACTCAGACGATCTTCGGGGACATAGGCAATACCGGCATTAATTGCATCTTGCGGCGTTGAAAGTTTTGTTTGCTGCCCGTTGATCGAAATTGAACCACTGTATCCGGGCATCATGCCAAACAGCGCCAATGCCAGTTCAGTACGGCCAGAGCCCAAAAGCCCGGAAACGCCAACGATTTCACCCGGCCGGATCGACAGATTGATCTTATCAAGATCGGTGCCAAAGGACAGGTTTTGTGTCTCAATTCGTGCTGGCTGCGCCCCATATTGCGCCTGATCCCAAACATAGGGTTCGGAAACAATATCCGATCCGGTCATATGCCGCGTGATCAGGGCTTCGTCAAACTCGCTGGTCGGGCCGTCTGCCACTTTCTGACCATTGCGAATAACGGTAATATGTTCGCTGATTTCCAGCATTTCGCGCATTTTATGACTAACGAACAGGATCGCAATGCCCCGCGACTGGATATCCTTGACGATCTGGAAAAGCGTTTCGATTTCCTTGCCGGTCAGGGCTGTTGTCGGCTCGTCCATAATGATCAGACGGGCATCAGACATCAACGCACGGGCAATTGCCACCAGCTGTTTCCCGGCCGTTGAAAGTTTTTCAACATCGGTATCAAGGTCAAGGTCAACGCCAAGGCGGCTCACGGCCTCTTTGGCGATTTCACGCATCCGGCGCCAGTTCAGAATGTGGCGCTGTTCGCGCAACTGCACATTCATCGCCAGGTTTTCCGCGACGGTCAAATTACCGAACAGGGAAAAATCCTGATAAATGACCTGAACGCCATGTTCGATGGATGCCATTGGCGACAACTGGCCAACTGCTTTTCCATTAATGGAAATTTCGCCTGCGTCAGGCTGGTATACGCCCGACATCACCTTGATCAAGGTGGATTTTCCCGACCCGTTTTCACCGGCCAGACAATGAATTTCGCCTTTACGTATCGTCAGCGAAAGGTCGTTAAGCGCGACAACGCCGGCAAATTCCTTGCGGACGTTTCGCAATTCAATAAAATTTTCAGACATGACAAGCCCGTCAACGTGAAACAAAGGGCCCGATTTCAAAATAAAATGAAGGCGCCCGTTACGGACGCCTTCATCATCTGATGAAATCAGAAGTTATACTTGTCCATGTTTTCCTTGGTCACGCCTACCCAGCCCTGACCATAAACAAGATTGGCATTGTCACCTTCAGGGGTGCTCAGCTTGGTATAACCCGGCAGGCCAAGATCGAGACCGGCTTTGATCTGATCACCTTTGCCATCAAGCGCCATAACAGCCAACATGTTCATGGCATAACCAGCAACAGCCGGGTCCCAGAACTGAATGTACTGAATGTCGCCCTTTGCCAGATATTCACCGGCAACCGACACCAGCCCCGTACCCGCAAAATGCAGCTTGCCCTGCAAACCACGTTCGGCAATCAAACGACCGGCACCGGCAGAAGTCGGCATCGGACCCCCGACAATACCCGACAGGTCCGGGTAAGTGGTCAGGGTTTCTTTAAGTTTGGTATAGTCGGTGTTGGCATCGTCATAGGTTTCCAAACGTTTGGTGACCATTTCCATATCGGGGAAATGTTCTTTCTGGTACGCAACGGCACCATCAATCCATTCATTCTGGGATTTGGAGGTCAGGCTGCCAACGGTTGCAACATATTTGCCTTTCCCGCCCATCGAATTACCCAAAACTTCCATCAACTTGGCGCCATAGGCCTTGTTGTCGAAAGCTTCGAGGATGTAGTCGGCATTTTTAAGATTTGATGCTTCGTGTGCGATCACAACGATGCCACGATCACGGGCTTTTTTCAAAACCGGCTCAACCGCTTCAACAGAAAAAGGCACGATATTGATGGCATCAACGCCCTGAGCGATCAGGTTTTCAATCAACTGAACCTGAGCTGCTGCGTCGGCCTGGCTCGGCCCGACCATCCAGGTGTCGTGTCCGGTATCTTTGCCAAACTGTTTAACGCCTTCGCGCATACGGTCAAACCAGGCAATACCATCCACCTTGACCACGGTGGCAATGGAATATTCCTTGCCAGTGGCTTCGGAGGTGAATTTCTGGATAATATCCGGCGTTTTTACTGCTTCGTCGGCATGTGCGGCCCCTGACAGCAGGGTCCCCGCGACGACAAGCGATGACAGAAACTTGTTCATTGTTACCTCCAAATTAAATTTATCTTTGAGTGGCAGTTTTCTGCATCTTATTGGCACCAATCGCAAGAGTACGATTGGTGCAATCCGCTAAAAAGACTAGGGAGATACCCAAAAGCACAGGTAAAAACCCTTACGGGCCCAACGGAAGGCCCGCCTCAGCCTGTTTTACTGACCGATGATTTTAATACTGGCACTTGCGCCGATGCGCGAAGCACCAGCGGCAATCATTTTCAACGCATCTTCGGTGGTGCGAACGCCACCCGATGCCTTGACGCCAATATTCGGGCCAACCGTTTTACGCATCAAGGCAATGTCTTCGACCGTGGCCCCACCCCCGGCAAAACCGGTTGAGGTTTTAACAAAATCGGCGCCGGCCTGTTTGGAAAGTTCGCACGCCAGAACCTTTTGTTCGTCGGTCAAAAGGGTGGCTTCAATGATGACTTTAAGAACGGCATCACCGCAGGCTTCTTTTACCGCGGCAATATCGGCACGCACGGCATCGGTATTGCCACTTTTAAGCAGGCCAAGGGCGATAACCATATCGACTTCTTTTGCACCCTGCTTAACAACCCAGCGGGTTTCCGCAACCTTGACGTCCACCGGATCGGCACCAAAGGGAAAACATACAACCGAGCAGGTCAGAACGTTCGACCCTTCAAGTTCACGCACTGCCAGCGGCACATAAATCGGGTTCACACAGACCGACTTAAAGCCATAGGTGCGTGCTTCGGCACATAAAGCGATGATTTGATCAGGGGTCGCATCAGCGGCCAGGATGGTGTGATCGATATATGCTGCAAGATCGCTGGCAGCGAGCGAATTCTGACCGTTAGACATTTGGACTGTTCCCCAGTTTGCGGACGACATTCATGCATATTTTGTAAACATCGTAACATTTGTTGAAATAATTTTGTCATCCGCTTAACATTAGGTCAAGCCAAAACATGCTTCTGTCAGAACCCGATTATTTTATTTCCGGCATCCCCGCGATGCGTTATCCACAACAAACGGCATAGTTGTAGTTACTTTCCACCACACTTATCTTAAGCGTGCCAGCGACGCGACAATGCACCTCGATAGCCCCATTGCGCAGGCGCGGCCATGAACGGAGTCTGAATGTCGACCAAATCGCTGGACCGAATAGAAACCCTGACCCGCAGCCTTGAGGTCAGCAATATTATCCGGCTAAAGGATGCCGCTGATCTGTTAGGTGTTTCCGAAATGACAGTTCGCCGCGATGTGGCGGCCTGTGGCAACATTTTCAGCTATCTTGGCGGCTATATCACGTTAAAATCGCCCGCAGCAGGGGGGCTTGGCTATATCCTTGATCGGGAACGCGGGGAACATACCGACCTTAAACGCGCCGCCTGCCATGTTGCGGCAAGCTATGTTAAACCCGGCGACACCCTTTTTCTCGATTGCGGCACGACCATTCCCTATTTGGCCAATGCCCTGCCCGAAAACCGTGACATCACCGTTATTTGTTATTCAATCAACGTTGCTGAAATTTTATGCAAGAAACGGGGAGTTCGCGTTATCCTGCTGGGTGGCATGTATCATGCGTCATCGGCATCCTTTGCTGACAGCAACAGCGTGAACACGATTTTGAACCTGAATATCAACATCGCCTTCATGTCGGCAGGCGGGGTTAACATTGCCCGCGGGGTCAGTTGCTCCAACCCGCATGAAGTTGACATCAAACGCGCGGCTTTGAAAACGGCAGCCCATAAAATTCTGGTAGTTGATTCAACCAAGTTCGATGTCATAAAGCCGATGCCTTTTGCCAAGCTTAGCCAGTTTGATATGATTTGCACCGATCATCAATGCACCCCCGATCTGGCTTTAAAAATTGAGTGCCCGATAAAAACACCCTAAATACGGGCCGCATTATAAACATGGCGGCACCCCGAAACTGGCTGCCGTGGGATACCGTTCCCCTAATGCTGCCGGGTGTGACACCCTAAAATGTTCACGATTTGTCTTGCAATGGATGGGCCGCGACTCTAAGATTCTGCAAGGTTTTCAAGGTGAGAACATGCAAAATCCATATCTTGATCGTTTACAGGCTGCCGCCCAACAAAGCACCCGCCCCCGGTTTGCCAGCGCCCTTATTCTGGTGCTGCTGGCACATGCGCGCGAAGACGGGCATATTGATGCCAGCCGCGCCGAATTGGCCGCCGCCGTGGATCGCAGCCACGCCTACCCCGCCCGCAACCAGGCGCGGACCGAGCGCCTTGTCGTGCGTCAAAAAGAACTTGATCACTATTTATTTGGGCTTGAACAAAGCCATGCGACAGGCCGCATTTCGTTTGGCGAAATGAAGCAGGCCCGTGAACGCGCGATCGACAGCTTTTTGAAAGAAGTCCGGTCACCGACCCTTGCCAATGTTTCTCGGGTGATAAACGAGTTCATTCGTGCTGGCATGTTGTCGGCGCGATATATTGATATGCAAGGCGCGTATTATGCGACACCGGCCAAAGGACGCATCGCTGAATACCGGCTAACGCCCCCCAATTTAACACAGCTTGCAAAAATGCCTGCTGCGGCATCGCAAAACCAACGCAACATTCAACATATTTTTTCAGGGCGTTTGGCGGCGGGAAAACAGATGCAAACACCGACCCGCGACCAAAGAAATCGTCAGCTGGATTTACTTTAACTGATCCCTACCCAAACGAAAATATCAGACAAGATAGCTGTTAACATATTGCATTTACATGTAAATACCAGGGTGTCATAAATGACATGGTTAGAACAAACACAGAAAACAACCCTTCATTGGTGCCCTGAAAAGGCGGTCGTCCTGGCCCGAAACGGTTGCCTCAATGCCGTCCAAACAAGCTGATAACAACATAACTGGGATCATCAGGTTGTTCAGACCTGCGCAAATTTCACACCGTTAAATCTGATCACATGCCTGAGGGCGACAAAGTCTTGAAAATTTCGGTAATGGGCCAGGTTAAGCGAACAATTCTGTCCTGCTTTCGCCTCCCCAAATTGCCGATATTTTACGCCCCGAAATCCTGATCAAGATTGAAACGGGCATGGCACCAAAGCCCATCAGCTTTGTATATTTTGGTCCTGACTTCTGGGTAATGATCGCATGATCGGCATATGTAAAACACGTTAGAAAACCCGGACAACCGCCACTTTGGCGCAATTGCGTGCAACCGTCGCATTTCTACTGCCTGTTTGACTTAAGCTTTCTGCCAAACATCGTTCAATCCGAAATAGATTTTCAAATCGCCCTTGTAAACCAACGGCGAACAAAGAGCAGGTTACCTGCCAAAAATACGAGGGAGACTGTGGGTGCGACTGAAAGTCCACGATAAAGCCCGTACTTTTTACGGGACGAGCCCTGTGTATTTAGTCGATGGTCTGAATGCCGCCCGGCTTCCGGCCATTCATGGCAAGGGGCATGTGCAAACTTGCTTTGATCAAAACCCGACCAAAAACGGCAACCCTGGTCCGATATCCTGCGCACAGTCCTTGCAAATCATCGGTTTATATCTTGCGGGCGTTATCAACAGGCACCAATTACCAATGGGACGACGCAGCAGGCATATAAGCGGAAAGACCTGGTTTTATGGTCAACACCAAAGCATCCCCAAAACAGTTTCCGGCCTCTGCTTTAGGCCTCCCTTACAAGTCAAGGTATCCGAACATGCGTTTTTCTTCTGATATTCCAGAACTTGTAAACCGCCGCGAGCCGAACAAAAGCCTGGAAGCGCCGTTCTATAGTGCGTCAGATATTCTTGATCTCGACATCCAAGTGATTTTTGGTCAGCACTGGATTTTTGTTGCCGTGGAACCGGAACTGCCCGAACCGGGTGATTGTGTTACGGTTGAGGTTGGCAAAGCGTCGATCCTTTTGTTGCGCGGCGACGATATGGAAATTCGCGCCTTTCACAACGTGTGCCGCCATCGCGGGGCACGGCTGATTGATGAACGTACCACCACAATCGGAAACATCGTGTGTCGTTATCACGGCTGGTCCTATAACGAAGATGGCGATCTGATTCTTGCCGAACATATGGGGGCCGGTTTTGACAAAAGCTGCCATGGCCTTAAATCTGTGCATGTCCGTTCGATTGCGGGTTTGATCTTCATTTGTCTGGCAGAGAGCCCGCCTGTCGATATCGAGGAAATGGCGCGTGTGATGGCACCCTATCTGGCGCCGCATGATATTGCCAATTGCAAGGTTGCACATTCCTCTGACTTGATTGAGGAAGGCAACTGGAAGCTGACGATGGAGAACAATCGCGAGTGTTATCACTGCGAGGCAAATCATCCCCAATTAACAGTGCCGCTTTCTGAATTCGGCTTTGGCTTTTCGCCCGACGAAATGGACGAACGCCGGTCGCAAGATGTTCAAAAATACACGGATTCTATTGCACGCGATCACAAACACTGGGAATCCTGCGGTCTGCCCTCGGCAGAGGAAGAACACCTGGCCAGTGTCACCGGTTTTCGGACCATGCGCCTGCCGCTGATGTGGGCGGGTGAATCCCATACGCTTGATACCAAAATTGCCTCTAAAAAACTGCTGGGGTCGTTCACCGACCCAAAACTGGGCGGGCTGAGTTTCTGGACGCATCCGAATTCCTGGCATCATTTCATGAGCGACCATATTGTCACCTTTTCGGTTTTGCCGATTGCCCCGAACCGAACGATGGTGCGCACAACATGGCTGGTTCACAAAGATGCGATAGAAGGTCAGGACTATTCGCTTGATAACCTGACCCAGGTTTGGAGCATGACCAATCTGCAAGATGCCATGCTGGTTCGACTGGCCCAGCTTGGCAGCGAGCAGCCCGCCTATGAACCAGGCCCTTATTCCAGCTTTACCGAGCCACATGTCGAAGCATTCTGCGACTGGTATATCGCGCGATTAAAAGACCATTTCGCCAACGGCAAAACCGGGATAGCTGTGACATGACCCAAAACCCAAAATCCGAGGCCGAACAAAATCTTGCGTTGCAAACCGAGGATAAGTTTACCGAAATAACCCGCGTTCCGCTGTGGGAACCCGAACAGGACGATGTTCTTGTTTGCCGCCAGGTGCGCCAGGAAACGCATGATGTAAAAACATTTGTCTTTTCCGGGCGAGAGCCCCGCGCGTTCCGGTTCTATCCCGGCCAATATATGACCTTTGAACTGCCGGTCGAAGGGATGCTGACGCGCTGTTATACAATCTCGGCATCGGCCGCGCGCCCATACCGCATTGAAATTACGGTCAAGCGCGTTCCGGGCGGCGCGGGATCTAACTGGCTTCATGACTATATGATTCCGGGCAAGGAAATAACTGTTTCAGGGCCATCGGGCGAATTCACAACCGACGCCACCACCGACGAAAAACTGCTTTTTTTATCGGCAGGCAGCGGCATTACCCCAATGATGTCGATGACGCGCACGGCGTGCGACCTTTCCGAACCTGCGGACCTGCATTTCATCCATGCCGCCCGAATGCCGTCCGACATTATTTTCCGCGATGAACTGGCCCTTCTTGCCGCCCAGAACCCGTCGCTAAAACTGGCCTTCACCTGTGAAACCAGCTCTGCCAGCCATTGCTGGAGCGGTTATACCGGACGGCTCAGCTTGGCGATGCTGTCCCTGATGTCGCCCGATTTCATGGATCGAAAAATTTTCTGCTGTGGCCCTGCCATGTTTATGGAAGGGGTGCGCAACATGTTGGAACAGGCCGCTTTCAACATGGAGAAATATTACGAGGAAAGTTTTGATTTCGGCGCTGAAACCGCAGGCACACTTGAGGAACCTGCTTCGGTCGCCCCTGAAATCAGCGATCAGCTTTTCCGTGTTACCTTTCCCAAAACGGGGCATGTGGTTGAATGCGGCCCTGGCATGACCATCCTTTCAGCCGCGCGCGAAGCCGGGCTTCGGCCACTTTCATCGTGTCAGCGGGGTATCTGCGGCACCTGTAAATCGAAACTGATTTCGGGGCAAGTTGACATGCAACATGGCGGCGGCATTCGCCAGCGCGAGATTGATCAGGGCAAAATCCTGATTTGCTGTTCAAGTCCGCTATCCGATGTCGAAGTGGAAATCTGAAGGCCGGGCGTATTGAAGCCCACGTATCCAACTATACCGGCGCACGTCCTAAAGCATATTTCCTTTAATATGCTTTTAAAAGATGCTGTCTGACAATCAGTCTTCGGTCATGACGGGATGACGCAAAGCCTGCGGCGTGCTGCCATATCGACGGCGAAACATCCGGCTTAGATGGGATGAATCACAAAAGCCGCAATCCACCGCAATCTGCGCCACCGACTTTTGACTTTTCGCTATCAGGTGATGGGCCAGATCGAGGCGAATGTTCAAAAAGGCCACCTGCGGCGACGTGTCCAGACTGAGGCGAAAATGGCGTTCGATCTGCCGTTTGCTGTTGCCCATGCGCCGGGCAATTTCCTGCACCGAGATTGGTGTGTCGATATTTTGCTGCATGATCAACAAGGCACGCTGCACAATCGGATCGCGCGTTTTAAGGTCCATCGGGATGCCGGGCTGTGGTTTTTCAGCCTGAAGGGCATCATCAATAATCATGATGTGCAAACTTTTATTCGCCTGCGCCCGCCCGACATGTTTATCGACCAGATATGCCGCCAAATGCGCTGAACTTACCCCGCCCGAACATGTCAGGCGATCCCGGTCGACAACAAAAATCTGATCTGCAACCGGGTCAAGGCCATCGAACTGTTCCATGAAATCGGAATGATGAAACCAGCTGACGCAACAGCGATAACCATTAAGCAATCCGGCCTGATGCAGCAAAAAGGCCCCGGTACAGATGCCAACCAGCGGTATGCCTGCGGCAGCGGCCTCGTGCAGGAAATGATGACAGGTTGAACCAAGGGTCGGTGTTTCATCCATAAGGCCGCCCACCACGACGATATAGTTAAAGCGTCGCGGGTCGCCCAGCCGCTCTTTGGGCTGCACCGAAATACCGCTGCTTGAGGGCACCGGGTCCATCGTATCGGACAGGATTGTCCATTTGCATAAAATCGGTCTGCTGCGATCGCCTTCGTCCGCCGCAAGCCGCAGAACATCTACAAAATTTGCAAATGCACATAACGTAAAACGTTTCGCAAGAATGAAGCCGACGGACAGGCGCGGTGCCTCGGTTTTCGGTTTTGTCGCACGCGAAAGGCCCGCCCGGTGTTGCAGCATGGAAGAACTTCGGGATTGGGGCTTCGCGTCCATCGGGCCTCCGATACAGACAAGGTTGCTGCATTTGTCGTAGCGATAATCTCACTTTGACGCAAACATTCTATTTTTCGGCGTAAAATGCCGCCAGATTATTCATCAGGATAGCAAAAACCAGCTTGAGGCAACAAGACCAGCGATAGCATATGCCGACATAATTTGCAGCACGACGACGATGACATGACCGGGAATTCGCCCGCCTACCCGATCCGGGGCCAATGAGGCCACCGGGAGCATCCGCTTTAGGCGGTTTTCATCTTGTTGAAATGGAACATATCGCGTGATTGACACGTCATACATCCTGCGCATCGCCTGTGAAGACCGGCCCGGTATTGTTGCCGCTGTGACCTCGGCATTGGCATCGCGCAATGCGAATATTATTGAATCCAACCAGTTCTGGGACCGTCAGACAAACCATTTTTTTCTGCGCATCGCCATCAGCACCCCGCAGAATTTTGATAAATCACAGGTCGAACTTACCCTGAGCCCTTCTGTTGATCGCTTTGATATGAAACTAAAGGTTCAGGAAATATCGCGACGGCCAAAGATCATTATCATGGTGTCAAAGTTCGATCATGCGATGCTGCACCTTCTATACCAGATCAAAGTCGGCTGGCTTGACGCCGAAGTCGCCGCCATTGTTTCCAACCATGAAGATGCCCGCAAGATCGCAGACCAGGAAGGTATCGCGTTTCACTACATGCCGGTGAACAAGGAAAACAAGGCCGTCCAGGAAGCAGCGTTGACCGATCTGGTTAAGGAAACCAATGCCGAACTGGTGGTTCTTGCCCGCTATATGCAGGTTTTGACCAACGAATTTTCCACCCGGTTCTTTGGCATGATCATTAATATCCACCATTCATTTCTGCCATCCTTCAAGGGGGCAAAACCCTATCATCAGGCCTATGAGCGCGGGGTGAAGCTGATCGGGGCGACCGCCCATTATGTAACGCCCGATCTGGATGAAGGCCCGATCATTGAACAGGAAACCGAACGGGTGAACCATTCAATGTCGGCCGAGGATTTTGTGGCAACAGGCCGCGATATCGAAGCCCGGGTTTTGGCCCGCGGGGTTAAGTATCACCTTGAAGGGCGTGTGATGTTGAACAATCACCGCACCGTTGTTTTCACGTCATAAACGCCCCGCTTTTCGAAAAGAAGGAATGAACAAATGGCCGCATTTCCCAACAAGGCTAAAGTCGTCATCGTCGGCCTCGGCGGTATCGTTGGTACATCGGTGGTTCATCACCTTATTGAAAATGGCTGGGACGACATTGTCGGTATCGACAAATCCGGTATCCCTACCGATATTGGTTCAACCGCACATGCGTCGGATTTTTGCTTTGCCACCAGCCACGATCTTTTGTCGTGCTGGACAACGATGTATTCCATCGATTTTTACGAAAAGATGGGCCATTACGCCCGCATTGGCGGGATCGAAGTCGCCCGGGTTGGCGATGATGAACGCATGGCCGAACTCAAACGCCGGGTCGATTCCGGCAAGGCCTTTGGCACCAATGTCAAAATCATCAGCGCGGCTGAAGCCAAGGAAAAATTCCCGCTTCTGGAAGAAGACCAAATTCAAGGCGCGATGTGGGACCCGGATGCCGGCCTTGTTACGCCGCGTTCGCAAACCGTTGCCGGAAAGCTGGTCGATCAGGCGATTGCATCGGGTAAACTGGCGGCCTTTGGCAATACATCGGCACTGGAACTGATCAGCGAAAACGGCCGCATCACCGCTGTTCGCACGGAACGCGGCACCATACAGGCCGATTACGTTGTGGTTTGTGCCGGGCTTTGGGGCCGTTTGATTGCCGAAATGGCAGGCGAAGACCTGCCCGTGATGCCGGTTGATCATCCGCTCACATTTTTTGGGCCGTATAATGAATTTGCCGATACCGGCGTTGAAATTGGCATGCCGCTTTTGCGCGATCAGGGCAATTCAGCCTATATGCGCGATACCGGCGATCCCAAAAGCACCGAAGGCGGGCAAATTGAATGGGGTTATTATTACGAGGAAAACCCCCGTCTGGTGCATCCACGTGAAATTCTTGAAAAACATCAGGCGCGTCTGTCGCCATCGCAACGCGACCTGGAACTTGAAGACGTGATTGCGCCGCTGGAACGGGCGATGGAACTGACCCCGATCCTGACGGAACTTGGTTTTAACGAAAGCCATTCGTTTAATGGTCTTTTGCAAACCTCGGTCGATGGCGGCCCATCAATCGGCGAAAGCCGCAAGTTGCGCGGGCTTTGGTATGCGGTTGGCATCTGGATCAAAGACGGACCGGGCATGGGCAAACTGCTTGCCGACTGGATGACCCGGGGCCGCACCCATATTGACCATCACGCCATTGATTTTGCCCGTTTCAACGAATTCCAGTTAAACGAGCAATATATCTATGACCGCTGCTGGGAAACGGCAAAAAAGATCTATAATCCGCCGGTGCATCCGCGTGAACCCTTTGGCAATGCCCGCAATATTCGCCGATCCCCTTTTTATCAACGCGAGGTCGAACTTGGCGGCTATTTCATGGAGCTGGGCGGATGGGAACGCGCGCATGGCTATGCGGCCAACGAACATTTGCTTGAAAAATACGCCGATCAGGTTCCGGTCCGTGAAAACGAATGGGACACCCGTCATTTCTGGCGTGTTTCCAACGCCGAGCAACTGGAAATGAGTGCGAATTGCGGCATCATCAACCTGTCGCATTTTCATATGACCGATATTGAAGGGCCAGACCATGTGGCCCTGATGGAATGGCTATGTGCCGCAAAAATTGGTGGCGATGCCAATATTGGCAAAGGCATTTATACCCATATGCTTGACGATGACGGCAATGTCCGTGCCGACTTCACGGTATTTCGCATGGAAGACCGCTGCCGCATGGTTAATGGGGCCGATGCTGGCCCGCGCGACATCACCTATATGCGCCGCGTTGCCCGGGATAAAGGGTTTGACGCCACCATTACCGATGTCACCGAAAATTTCACCACCGTCGGTATCTGGGGACCAAATGCGCGCGTGAACCTGCAAAAAGTGGTCGAAGACCCGGATGCTCTCAGCCTTGAAAACTTCCCGTTTGCCGCCATTCGCCAAATTAAAATTGCAGGCAAAACAGTTACCGCCTTTCGCATTTCCTATGTCGGTGAACAGGGCTGGGAATTGCATATGCGTTATGAAGATGGCCTTGACGTATGGGATGCGTTGCGAAGCGCCGGGGTGATGGCGGTTGGGGTGGAAACCTATGCCAATTCGCGTCGGCTTGAAAAATCCCTGCGCCTGCAAAATGCCGATCTGATCACGCAATACAACCTTTATGAGGCCAATCTGGCCCGGCCCAAGGTGAAAGAAGCCGATTTTCGCGGCAAGGCAAAACATGTGGAGTATCGTGCGCGCGACCATCAACCTGCCATGCTGTGCACGCTGGTGATGAGCGATAATATCGATAGCCACGGTGTGGCCCGTTACCCGCTCGGATCATTGCCGGTTATGGACCCGAAAACAGGCCAAACCCTGATCGATGACCTGGGGCGCCGATCCTATACAACCTCAATCGCTTTTGGCCCCAGTATTGGCAAAAACATCGCGCTGGCCTATTTGCCACACGCCTATTGCCAGGAAGGCCGCAAACTGACCATTTCGTATTTTGACGAGATTTATCCTGTCGAGGTCGCAGGTGTTGGCTATAAACCGCTGTATGACCCGGAAAACCTGAAACCGCGCAGCTGACGCGCATTTTAAACGGCACATCAAGAACGGGGCAGACCGCAAAATCTGCCCCTTTTGTTATGCTTGTTCGCACGTAAAGCGAGCAGATTATTCTGTGGCCAGTTCAATACAACCGGTTTGAATCAGATCAATCACATACGGGGCGAAGGAACGCCAGATATCAAGGCGAAAGCTGGTTTCACCGTCCCGCCACAAAATGGTTGAAACGCCGTCAAAGACGGTACGGCAACCATCACCAATAGCGATCTGGTCAATATCGCGCGGGCAGCCTATGCCAAGCAGGTCAATTGCATCTGGCCCGTGAATAACAACAGTAACCTCGCGCTCGGAAATATCGGTCAGGCTGTGCGGGGTTTGAGCATAAATGCCTGCGCAGGCATTTATCAATCTGGCACTGTCGGACGCGTCGGTCTGAACCTGCCATTCATCGGGGCCAAGACACATGATATCAACCGGTTCTTTGCGGGCGCGGGTGCCGATCCGGGTTGGTAATTCAAGGCCAATCGCCTGTGACAGGGCCGGAACATCGCCCGCCCGCAAGCGCAGCGAAAACCGGGCTACCGGCGCCATCAACGAAACCGAAACAGCCGCGCCGGAAAAAAGCGGGCCCGGGGTAAATTCAGGTGTAAGTGCCATCATCAATCGTTCCCGCCTTAAAGTTTCAGCCGTGTGCCATCAGGATCGTAAAATACCGTCCCGGTGACTTCGGCCCGGATCACGCCATCGGGCATTGGAATGTAAACTGTTTTGCCCATGCGGTTATGGCCGTCTTCCAACAAGGCAAAAGCAATGGGGCGGCCCACAGCATCGCTGTGATAGGACGATGTCACATGCCCCACCATTTTCATCGGAACAGGCTGGTTCGGGTCCAACACCAGTTGGGCCCCTTCTTCAAGCTTCGTTGTGCCATCTTGCGTTAACAGGCCCACAAGCTGCTTGCGCCCTGGTGCGACAAGGTCGGGCCGCTCCAGCCCGCGCTTGCCGATAAAATCGGGTTTGTTTTTGCCAATGGCCCAACTCATACCCGCATCATGCGGTGTCACCGTGCCATCTGTATCCTGGCCGACAATGATATAGCCTTTTTCGGCACGCAAAACATGCATCGTTTCAGTGCCATAGGCGCACATGCCATATTGCTGGCCCGCATCCCACAGGGTTTGCCAAAGTGCGCGGCCATGACAGGCGGGAACGTTCACTTCAAAACCAAGCTCGCCGGTAAAGCTGACGCGGAACAACCGGGCGGGGAAACCCGCCACCCTGCATTCCACAATCGACATATGGGGAAAGGCATCGTCAGAAATGTCCTGCCCCTCGACAAAAGGTTGCAGCAACTTTCGGGCATTCGGGCCATTAAGCGCAATCGTCGCCCAGTGTTCGGTCGTTGATGTTAACCACACCTTCAGGTCCGGCCATTCGGTCTGAAGGTAATCTTCCATCATGTTTAAAACGCGCGCCGCGCCGCCTGTGGTCGTGGTGACGTGAAAGCGGTCGGTGCTTAAACGGCCAATCACACCGTCATCGCGAATAAAGCCGTCATCGCCCAGCAAAAGTCCGTAACGGGTTCTGCCCGGTGCCAGCCTGGTCCAGGGGTTGGTATAAATACGGTTCATAAACTCAACCGCATCGGGACCAACGATTTCGATCTTGCCCAATGTCGAGGCATCAAACATGCCCAGCGCGGAACGGGTTGTTTTGCATTCACGCGAAACAGCGGCATTCATATCTTCGCCGTTTTTGGGGAAATACCTGGCCCGTCGCCACATGCTGACAGGTTCAAACACCGCACCGTTTTCTTCGGCCCAGCTGTCAATCGGGGTTTTGCGCGTGACATCAAAATGATCACCGCGATGATACCCGCAAAACACCCCGAACGATGTGGGGGTGTATGGCGGGCGAAACGTCGTCAGCCCCACTTCCGGTTGTGGCTTGCCCAATGCATCGGCGGCAATATTCAACCCGTTAATGTTGGACATTTTGCCCTGATCGGTCGCCATGCCATTGGTGGTATAGCGTTTTACATGTTCGATCGAATGCATACCTTCGCGCACGGCCAGGCGTAAATCCTTGGCCGTCACATCGTTTTGAAAATCGACAAACGCGCGGGCCTTGCCGGGATCAAGGTCGGTTGGCAGTTCCGTGTGGCTTACCCCGGTGCCAATGCGGTCATACTCAACCACATAGGGCGAAACGCTGGCAACCTTGTCAAGATTGCGGGCCACCGCAGCCCCCATGGCTGCCCCGTCATTCAAGACCGCTTTAATGCCCCAAAGGCCCCTGCCCGCCCCGGCAATTTCGCATTCTTCGGTTTTGCGATCCGGCAAAAAGGTTTGCATGGCGTCATCCCAGGCGAGCGCGCCTTTGGTATGGGAAAAAAGATGCAGCGATGGCGTCCACCCCCCCGACATTAACAGGCAATCGCATTCCAATGTTTCGGGCGCACCGACCTTGCCATTCACAACCGGGTTTACCCGCACCGATTTAATGCGCAATCGCCCCTGTGTGCCGGTTACGCTATAGCCCGACAAAACCCTGATGGATCGCGATTTTGCGGCGGTCACCAGCTTCACGTCGGGGTCAGAGCGGGTATCGACAATGGCCTGAATTTTCGTTCCGGCATCGGCAAGGTCAAAGGCGGCGTACCAGGCACTGTCGTGGCTGGTCATCACAACAGCATTGTTGCCAACCCGCACGCCATATTTGTTCAAATAGGTTTGTGCTGATCCTGCCAGCATCACACCAGGGCGATCATTGCCATCAAATACCAGCGGTTTTTCCAGCGCACCTTGTGCCAAGATAACCTGCCTGGCCCGCACCCGCCACAGGCGTTCGCGCGGCATGTTTGCATCGGGTAAGGGTAAATGGTCGGTCAGTTTCTGGCACAGACCGACCATATTCTGATGGTAATAGCCAATCGCTGTGGTGCGGGTCATAACGCGCACCCCCAGCGATACAAGTTCGGCAGTCGCCTGCGCGACCCATTGCCATGCCGGTAATCCATCAATGACAGTTTGCGGTTCGCTTATCAGGGTACCACCGGCTTCGGGGTTTTCATCGGCCAGTGTCACGCGCAAACCGGACCGCGCCACAGTTAATGCTGCGGCCAAACCGGCGGGACCAGCCCCGACAACCAGCACATCGGTATGAAGATAGCGCGAGGCATATTTATCAGGGTCATGTTCGCTGGGCGACACACCAAGCCCGGCCGCCGAACGGATAAAAGGTTCATAAACCTTGTCCCAGAACGATTTCGGCCACATGAAGGTTTTATAATAAAAACCGGCAGAAAACAGCATATAGGCCCGGTCATTTACCGCACCAATGTCAAAAGACAGGCTGGGATATCGGTTTTGGCTGGTAACTTCCAAACCGTTCCAGATTTCCTGCACGGTGGCGCGGGTGTTGGGTTCATACTGCCCCACACCACGCCGCGTGCCGACCAGCGCATTGGGTTCTTCCGATCCGGCGCAAACGGCCCCGCGTGGTCGGTGATATTTAAACGACCGCCCCATCAAATGAATGCCATTGGCCAACAGGGCAGATGTAATTGTGTCGCCTTTATACCCCGAAATGATTTTGCCATCGAATGTGAACTGAACCGGCGTTGTGGGATCAATGCGACCCCGCCCGGTAACGCGAAAGAGGCTCATGTCGATTTCTCCGGCAAGTCGGACAATTCGGGGCGTTTTTCACCCGCCTTGTAAGTGATCAGGAAACGGTCGCTAACCGTGTCGCGCACAGCATTAAAAAACCGGCCACAGCCATGAGAATGACGCCAGCGTTCATAATGCGGGCCTTTAACATTGGTGCGGATAAACAAAAAATTGCGCCATTCCTCGTCACTGACCGGGCCTGAGACATCGGGTCGCGCAATATGGGCTTCACCGGCATAGGTAAATTCCAGTTCCGGCAGGGTTTGCTCACAATAGGGGCAATGGATCAGCAGCATATCCGTTCTCCTTAATGTGCAACAGCGGCAGCAGCGGCTTCGTCAATCAGACGTCCGGTGCCAAATCGTTCCAGGGTAAAGGGCGCATTAATGGCGTGGGGTTCGTCTTTGGCGACGGTCCATGCCAGGGTATGTGCCGCCCCCGGTGTGGCCTTGAACCCGCCCGTTCCCCAGCCGCAATTCACATACAAACCCGGCACCGGGGTTTTACCCAGAATTGCCGAACGATCGGGTGTTACATCCACAATGCCACCCCATTTGCGCAACATCCGCATTCGGTTAAAAATCGGGAAGATTTCACAAATTGCCGCCACTGTATGTTCAATCAGCGGCAAGCCCCCGCGCTGGGAATAGCTGGTATACTGGTCGGTCCCCGACCCGATCACCAGTTCGCCTTTGTCAGACTGGCTGATATAGGCATGAACGGTGTTGGACATAACAACACAGGGAAAAATCGGTTTCACCGGTTCGGATACCAGGGCTTGTAACGGGTAACTTTCCAGCGGCAGCCGCACACCGGCAGTTTCCATGACAACCGACGTATGACCCGCCGCCGATACCGCGACCTTTTTCGCCCCAATAAAACCGCGCGCGGTTTCAACACCGGTAACATGCCCGTCCGGTCCCCGACGAATCGCAGTCACCGGGCAGTTTTGAATAATATCAACCCCGCGCATCGCAGCGGCCCGGGCATAACCCCAGGCAACGGCGTCGTGCCGCGCCGTTCCGGCCCGGCTTTGCAAAGCGGCCCCCACAACCGGGAACCGCGCATTGGGTGAAATATCCAGCGGCGGACAAAATTCCTTGGCTTCCTGTGCGCTCAGCCAGCGATTATCAACACCGTTAAGCCGGTTGGAATGAATATGGCGTTTGAAACTTTGAACATCATGAACGTTATGTGCCAGCATCAACACGCCGCGCTTTGAATACATAACGTTATAGTTCAAATCCTGGCTTAACCCGTCCCACAGATCTAGCGCATGGTCATACAGACGCGCACTTTCATCGTAAAGATAGTTGGACCGGATGATTGTGGTGTTGCGGCCGGTATTACCGCCGCCCAGCCACCCTTTGTCGATTACGGCAACATTGGTAATGCCATGTTCCCTGGCCAGGTAATAAGCAGCCCCAAGGCCATGCCCGCCCGCACCGACAATGATAACGTCATATTCCGCTTTGGGCGGGCTGTCCGGCCATTGCGGCGACCAGTTTTTGTTACCGGTCAGCGCGTTTTTCAAAAGCGATAGCGCAGAAAAATGGGTCATGAAAAGCCAGCCCCCCAAAAATGTTATTTTGGGACTGTATCAAGGCCAACATAACGCGCACGGAAAGAATGCGACACTTTCATTGTATGATTGCGCCCGCGCACAGATTATTCCATAACCGGTAACCGGGCTTCGCTAAAGCCCTTGCCAATCGCGTCACAAGCCGCGCGGCACCGTCGCGCCTAACCAGATCTATATGAGGCATCCTCATAAAGATCTGGTATAATAATCGCCCTGGATAACAATGCCTGGATCTATATCTTTTCGATCCTGTGCATTCTCACAGGGCGGTCATCCGTCATCGGCATCCCCAAAACCAGCGATATATCTGTTACCGGCAGAATTTTGCGAATTTCAGTTTCTGTCATCATCGAAAACGCCGTCGACAGGGCATCCGCCGTTGTAGCGCTTGCCGATTGCACGCTAAGGCTGCGCCAAATCGCAGGCGACATGCCGCTTCGCGGATCAATTAAATGCGACCGCCCCCCGGCAAGATCAAAGTAAAAACCATAGGCACCAGACGTTGCCAGGGCATTATTATGCAGTTCTATCACCTCGCGCCCCGGCAATCCGCTTTTGGCCGATTTTATCCGAACACGCCAGTTTTCGCCATTCGCCTGTGACCCAATGGCATGTTGTTCGCCCAAATCAACCAGAACATGGTTAAAGCCACGCTGCCGCAACAGGGCGGCAATACGATCGGTGATATAGCCCTGTGCAATCCCGTTCAGGGTCACCGCCATGCCGGGCCGGGCCAACGAAACACGACCTTCATCAACAATAACACCGTGATAACCAACATGGTGCAACGCACGTTCAACTGTTGCGTCAATATCGGCACGATCCGATGTATTTTGCATCGAAAGGTCAGCCAAGGCCTGCCATACCGGCTGGATCGTGGGATCAAAGGCCCCCCTGGTCAGCGAGGCAAAACCGCACGCGCGGGCCATCAGATCAATGAATTCCTGTTCCGGGTTATCAACCTTGCCATATGTGTTTAACCGGGCAAGGGTCGAGGTTGGCCGATAAAGGCTGAAAATATTTTCAAGTCGGTCAATTTCAACCACAATATCGGACAGCACCTGATCGGCATGTGGCTTATCGGTGCCATCAAGCAAAATTGTTGCCTGCGCACCCAGTGCTGTTCCCTGCCAACGATGCAGCAATGACGCCGATGCCCCACCTGCTTTTGCGGCGCGCGGAATTCCCGCAAGAACACCCGCACCCGCACAGGCAAACAGGGTTAATGTCCGTCTTTTCTTCAGATCAGTCATGATTTTGTCTCCGGCGGTGCACCGCTATCCAGGACATAACTTTGCGGAATTTCGTTGTAGCGCACGATATTACCGCCGTGATTTTTCACATAATCCTCGGCCGCAGTCCGGGTTGAAAACGGCACAACTTCGCCAACCTGATAGGCCTGTTGGCTGACATTGGTTGGGTCAGCCAAACCTTGTGCCGCCATACCGCTGGTCTGATTGCTGTTAAGGACAAAAAAGGCTGACTGGATTTTGATCCATTTTTGCGGCGGATTATTCCAGTCGGTATAGCCGGTCATGTCTGACACATAAGTGACCACAATTTCTCCGGCCTCGCCGGGAAACAGGCTATAGGCAATCGCATCGCGAACAGAGGGAAACCAGAACGGCTGGTCAGAATTGCGGCGAAAAACCTGCGCTTTTGGCCCGGGATGATCTTCAATAATCATTCCGCAAAAAAATCCCTGCGCATCGCGGCTTACCGACACGGGGGACGGCACTTCAACCTTTTGCACATTGTCGCACCCCGCAAGCAAGACGCACAAAACAGCCATGGCAGACAATTGCTTTTTCATAACGATTTCCGATGAAAAATGCCCACAGCCAAGCCCAATGGCAACAATGTCCAGACCAGCAAAGACACCAGTGCCCCCGACAAGGCCAATCCCCCCGCCATTTCAGCACCCAGCAAGCCCGCCGCAACACTAATGTCTTCAACACCGGCCAGGTTCAGCATGCGAAATGCATCAGCAGGGTTTAACAACAACAGAAAATTAAACAATGCAGGCCCGATAATAGCGGCCTGATCGGCCACCAGCCCGCCCAGCAAAGCCATGTCATACATCACAACAAAAACCAGCCAGACGATAAACGCCAGGGCTGCAGCCGCACCGCGCTGTTGTGGCAAGCCGCTTATGACCAGACCGATGGCAACAAATACCGCCCCCAGCCAGACAGAACTGGCAACCAAAAGCAAATAACCATGCCAATTGGCACTGCCAGGTGACAGCACGGCCAGAAACACGGCCGCAACGCCGAAACCGGTAATGGTTGCCGCGCCCAGACCAAATGTCTGGCCGATAAATTTACCCGCCACCACCTGCCAGCGCGCAACCGGATAGGTCAGCAGCAAAGCCATGGTTCCACGTTCAACTTCACCAACCAGCGCATCGTAGGATAATAACAACGCCATCAAGGGCAGCAAAAAAACCGCAAGGCTGGTCAGGCTGACGGTTGTTACTGCCACCCGGTCCACCCCGACCGAACCCAAAGGTGCACTGCCGACAAAGGTCAAACCCAGGGCAAAAACCATCAAGGCCCCGGTTGCCCCCAAAAACCAGCGATTACGGATACCGTCGCAAAATTCCTTGCTGGCCAGAATAACAATGGCTCTCATGACGGGATGCTCCGGTTCTGGAAGTGCAAATACAAATCAGCAAGGGTCGGCTGATAGATATCGAGATCGTCAAATTCCGAAACGTTGCCAACCAGATAACATAATATTTCCATCTTGCGGCTTGCAGGCAAGGCAAGCTCTAGCGCATGCCCATTAACCAAATTCCCTGTCACCCCGGCAGGCAAGGACGGGGCAAAATTTATGAATCTGTCGGTCTGGTTGCTGGTCAGTCTGATGTGAAGGGGCAGGTTGGCCTGTTCGCGAAGTTCAGCCAGTGTTCCCGCTGCAATCAGATGGCCTTTGCGCAAAATGGCAATTTTTCGCGTGTGGGTTTCAAGTTCCGTCAGGGCGTGCGACGATAAAATGACGCTAACGCCGTCACGTTCAAGTTCCGCCAGAATGTTATAAAAGCTGTGACGCAGTTCCGGGTCCAGCCCGGTCGTGGGTTCATCAAGCAACAATACACGCGGGTTTCCGATCAATGCCTGGGCAAGGCCCAATCGTTGCCGCATCCCTTTGGAATAGGCACCAACCTTTTTCCCACCCGCATCCCCAAGGCCAACCCGTTCAAGAAGATCCTTGCAATCGCTTACCGGCTGGCGTTTTAACCGCGCATAAAATGTCAACGTTTCCAGACCGCTCAACGCTGGATAAAAGGCGATATTTTCGGGCAGATACCCCAGATGCTGGCGCACTTGCGTTGCCCCGGAACCAGCCGGATCAACGCCCAATATCCGAACTTCGCCAGCATCGGGGCGGATCAGGCCCAGCACCAGTTTCATCAATGTGGTTTTACCCGCACCGTTATGGCCTAACAAGGCAAGGCTTTCACCCGCCTCAATCGACAAAGACAGATTTTCCAGCGCATGCTGGGTATCAAAAATTTTGGTTACACCACGGACGCAAACTGCCTGTTTAGCCGGCATGGTTGGTTTCTCCCTGGATAATAGAGATCGGGGGCGGCACCATTAACGGCGCGCTATCGACCACACCGCCCGGATGCAAGGCGGGAAACCGCGATTGTGCCCATTTCAATATTTGAAATGCAGGCGCATTAATAAGCAGTTTTGCCGACGGGTGCGCCCAGACCACTTGATCAAGCATGTCGTTGGGGCGATAGGGCCGATCCGCAATGCCGTCGCCATCAAGGTCAAAGGCGGCATTATCGCTCCAGTAATTGCCACGACCGTTTTGCGACCATTCCAGCCAGCGCGTCCCGACATATTTTACCTGGGTGCGGTTGCCGATAAAGGCGTTATCAACAATGATATTACGTTCTGAACCGGCGGTGAAATGCACACCAATGCCGCATCCTTCAAACATATTGTCGCGGAAATCGTTTTTGTTGGAATTATAGATAAAAACGCATTTTGTCCCGCCATGTTGCACGACATTTCCGCGAAAATTTGATGCGTTGGCATAGTTCAGCATAATGCCATGATCCTGATCACCATCCGACAGATTGCCGATAACCTGCAAATGGTCCGAATACATCAGGGCGTAGCCAACCGTATTGTCATAAGACCGGTTGCCGCGAATTTCGCTGTGGTTGGTGTACATGTAATGAATGGCAAAGCGCACATCGCGAAAAACATTATCGGCAAAAAGATTTTCGCGACTTGTGGTGACGAAAATACCATCGCGCCCCTGCGATACCCGGTTGCCAATAACCTGCGAACCCGGGGTATTCCAAAGCTGAATGCCATTGCCGCGTTCATTCACGCGCAAATCCTGCCGTCCGACAACGTCGTTATTTTGAACAATCGCGTTATCAGGCCCCGAAAGATAAATCCCGATCAGATTGTTATCGATCCGGTTATCTTCAATGCGGGCATTGTCGCCATTTGGCGTGACAAAAATTCCGGAATCCTGGGTCGCAAGCGTTAACCCCGAGCCCGTAACCTCAATACCATGAATGTAAACACCCGGCGCGTCGACTGTAATGACATTACCGGTCCCCTCACCCCTAATGACTGCCGTGGCCGGGCCGGTTAATTCAACTGCACGCGAAAGAATGATCGAACCCTCATGGAGGCCTGGCTGCAAAACAACCCGGTCACCGTCCTGCGCCCGGGCAAGGACCTGCACAAGCGCACCTGGCAGCGCAGCAACCGAAAATTCAGCGGCAACAACCGGGCCACACAGCAAGGCCAGAATGACCAGCAAAAAGCTGGTCATTCCTCCCATTTTTAATCCCTTGACTACCGGGAACATTGCATGCTCCGATCAGGCCGGTTTAACCAGCATACGACCGCGCATTTCCATGTGCAGCGCATGACAGAACCACTGGCAATAGAACCAGTGAACGCCCGGTCGATCTGCCTTGAACGTGACAGATGCGGTAGCCAGCGGTGCCACCTCCATTGCCACACCATAATTTGCGATGGTAAAACCGTGGGTCAGATCATCGACGTCATCAATATTGGTGACAAAGACGGTAACTTCATCGCCCTGGTTAACCTCGAATTTCTCCAGGCTGTACATCGGTGCGCTGGAATACATATAGACGCGCACCTTGTTGCCATCGCGGATAACATCCTCGGCACTTTCAAGGTCAACACCATCCTTTTTCGCCCATGCCCGTGCATCATCCCAGGTCGGATCATTACGATCCCAAACCCGAACCGGGTTCACGATTGAGCGTTTAACGATGATGCAGTCGTGCGGTTCGGCAAAGGTTGGGCCATCGTGAACAATAACCGGCACATCACCAGTAATATCCATCAACTGGTCATTTTCAGGTTTCAACGGACCAACATTGATAAACCGGTCTTTGGAAAACTTGTTAAGGCTGACCAGCCACTTGCCATCTGCTTCCTTGGTTTCACCCATGGATGTATGGTTATGGCCCGGCTGATATTCGACATCGACCTTATTCAGGATCGGGTCAACTTCTTCGCCCTTGAATTTGCGCAGGGCCTTGTCGATGTTCCATTTGCAAATCTGACTATCGATAAACAGGGTGGTAAAGGCATTTCCCTGACCATCAAAAGCCGTATGAAGCGGGCCAAGACCCAGTTCCGGTTCGGCAACAACCACACCGCGCGGTTTGATTTTGTCGTTAAAGCAATCTTCAAACAGGGTAACGTCAAGAACGGTAACCGTCGGCGACAACTTGCCATTAATCACAATATGGCGGCCATCCGGGGCGGTGTTACAGCCATGCGGGCTGTTTGATACCGGCACATAACGGGTCAGAGGCGACCCATGACGGCCATCAAGCACCTTAACGCCATTCATGATCTTGAATTTGCCATCACGAACGGCCTGCTCGATCCGTTCGATCGAGAAAATAACCGCCCAATCCTGCTCGCTAGCGGTCATCTCGGACAGGGTTGTCCCTTCTTCCGAGTTATAACAGGTCGAAACAGCATATTTACCCTGATAATCGGCATCGCAATTATCAAGGTTGCCATCTACAATCACCTGCCAGGCAACTTCCATGCTATCGCCGTCAATGGCGGTAAAGATGGCATGATATTTTTTGGGTTCATCGAGAATTGAACCGTCATTTGGCATCGGCACACGATGTTCGCCATTGGCAAACACGTACCCGGTCCGCGGGTATTTTTGCGGGCGCAAACCATGAATATCGGACGCATTCGGAATTTCGGTAATTTTGTCACATTTCATGACATCGCAACGAATACGGCCAACACGGGTATTGGCCTTATCATTCACAAACAAATAGCGGCCATCATAAGTACCATCGGTGAACGACATATGCGGGTGATGCAAATCGCCGTTAACCCAGCTACCACCTTTATCAGCCAGGAACTTTTTGGTGTCGTCGGTCAAACCTTCGGTTAAAATTTTAAGGCTTTCATTGGTCTGTCCCCAACCGGTTGCACTGCAACGGTTAAAAACCGGGATCCGCATCAGTTCGCGCATCGATGGCACCCCCATGATACGCACTTCACCGGCCTGCCCGCTGCTCCAGAAACCATAATATTCATCAAGATCGCCCGGTGCGACGTTGGCGGCACCCTGTGCGGTTGCAGCAACAGCCGGCCGACTGTTGCCCATCAAAACCGAACTTCCGGCAAGGCCTGCGGCCCCGGTTGCTGTTGCAAGACCTGCCAGACCGGCAACCTTTGCAGTCCCGCCCAACAGGCTTCTGCGCGTTAATTTCATGTTCTCGTCATGATTAGACATAATAAAACTCCTGATCGTGCATGTTATATTCCGTCCGCAATATTCAGATCGGAATCCGGCCCAGTCTTTCCTTTGCCACTGGACGTTCCAGTGGCTGGACTATTTTGATTTGGAGAAGCTGGAGTTTTGATTTGCAATGCCAGTCGCCGTTCAACACGGGCCAGTTTTTTAATAACCACCGGGCAATCGTGTTCGTCGTAATAAAGTTCCTGGCAATGCAGGCAATATAGGCATTCATTGGGGTCAATATGCCCATCGGGGTGGATGGCCTGAACCATGCACTCGACCGAGCACCGCTGGCACGGCGAACCGCAATCGCGATAGCGCTTTAACCAGTCATTGATGCGCATCCGCCCCGGAATGGCCAGTGCGGCACCCAACGGGCAAAGATAGCGACAAAAGAACCGTTCGACAAAAAGCCCGATCCCCAGCAAAACAAAGGCATACAGAACAAAAGGCCATTCACGGACAAAACCCAGAATAATTGCGGTTTTGAACGGTTCGATCTCGGCAATGCGTTCGGCCTGATCAAAGTCGTGAAACGCCACGCCAAACAGCACCAGAAACCCGATATATTTAAGCGGCCATAGTCGCTGATGCACAGCAAACGGAATGGTCAGTTGCGGAATGCGAATAGCTTTCGCAAGTTTGTTAAGTAATTCCTGCAAGGCACCAAACGGGCACAACCAACCGCAATAGGCCCCGCGCCCCCAAAAAATCATCGCCGCAGCAACGGCAAACCACAGAATGAAGATCAACGGGTCCATCAGGAAATAGCCCCAGTCGAAACCGGACCCGAACGATGTTGCCACTGTTAAAACATTCACAACCGAAAGCTGGGCGTGGGCGTAATAGCCAATCCAGACCACAGTAAACAACAAAAAGCCGATACGGATACGTTCTGTCAGTTTGCGGCGACGCACAAACCAGTCCTGGAAAAAGAACAACCCGGTCAAAAGCAGTATGGCTGTTACCAGAACGGCAATATCAACCACCCGGCTTTTCCAGACCCGCATCCACAGTGCATCGCGGCCCTGATCGTCATCGCTTACAGTGACACCACCGCCCGCTGCCGGGGCAGCCGCGCCCGGCCCCGATGCCGGTGCGGGCGAGGAAATTTTGCGCAGATATTTGGCCGGTGGCGTATAATCCAGCCCAACAGTGGTGAAAATTTTGTCCAACGCACCCAAGGGGCGTTGCACCAGCAATTGGAAATGCCACGGGGCGGCCGGGTCGAATTTTATGTCGCGCGGCACAACAAACAGGGACACTTCATTAAATTCGGGTGCACCCTCGGCGGCGATTTCGCCAAGGCGTTTATGATGGCGGTCGCGAAAACGAATGCTGGTATCACCCTGAACGACCTGAATACGATCAAATACGCCACCGCGAACATAACCGGACCCTTTGAAGGAATATTCGCCGTTCGCAGCAATTAAAATCGCCTGCTGACCGGGCTGCAGCACTTTTTGCAAGTTGGCATATTCGGCATCCCCCAAAAGGCTGCGCCCAATCGTCGGGATGGAAACCAGCGCCGCATACAGATCAATAAAAGTGGTATCACCCGGAGGGGGCAACGCCTTGCTGGCGGCACGCGGGTCGCCATTGCTGGCAAAAGCCTGGTTCACATCGTCGCGCGTAACATCCAGCCGACGCACCGATCCGTCACCTAACAGGCTTTGCCAGTCCGCAATGCTACTTTGTTCTGTGTCGACAACATATTGGTCGGCAACGCCACCAGAAACGACCAGGCCCCCAAGCTGCAAGGCACGGGCCACCTTGATCGCCGAGCGTCGAATGGAATCATCAATCACCATAATGGTGACCGTCGCCCCGCTGACGATGTCGGAAGGCAAGACATCCTGGGTATCGCTTTTGGCATAGGCGGCCACGTCAAACCCGGCATAGCCATCGATGTAATGGGTTATTTTGCTTTCCGGGATGCCAAGCAGAATGATCGGTTCCTTGTGGGCAACCATGCGCCCACTGGTGATTACGCCCGCACCTGTCATGCCCAGCACAACATCAATCGGCTTGCCCGAATAACCGATGGAATTGGACCAGTCGCTGTTTAGAAAGATAAAACCAAGTGGCTGTTGCCCTTTAAACACCGGCGCAACGGGCATGTCGGCACGGATGTCGCCAATACGATCTCCGTCTTTAAAAAAATCAGTGACATTGATTTTGGCAAGATACGTCGAAAGACGTTCTGCCTGCGCGTTACTGCCTAGCAGTATCACGGCAAAAACGGCCAACAAAGCCAGTGCCCGTCGCTGCCAATCCGATATCCGATATTCTGGCACTTGTGTCATTCCCCGCGCATATGCGGTTTCCCATAAAACCGCGACCACCGAGGGAAAGACCTATACCTTAGAGAGGACTTCTGACTTGACTTTGGTCATTTTTCAAAACAAGTCTGGAATAATTATAAAACTAAAAGATGATATAATTTGAAAAATTTATATCTGATTACAAGGAGATATTATTAAAGGCGACTTAATAATGGCAAGGACTTAAAGTGCCAGAACACAAACCACTGCCGTTTCATTTAAATCGGTGTCGCCAAAATCAGAAACATACAGCCCCGAACGATAAAAACGGTAAAAACCGCTATCGGCCTGTGCCAAGGGCGGATTCCGCCAGGATTTTGCGATCAAGAATTTTCAGACGGCTTCCCTTGGCGATTGCACCGGCCGCTTCGAGTTTTCGCAAAGACCGGGAAAAGGTTTCGGGTCGAACGCCGATCCGGCTTGCGATTTGGCGTTTCTCGGGATAGCTGACGCTGTTTTCACAATCAAGCTGTTCACAACAGCAATCTTCAAAATCGATCAGGAAAGAAGCTAGTCGTTGTACCGGTTTGGTATGACGAAGCAGAAAAATTTCGTCACGCAAAAAGCGTTCCCATTCAATCAGAGCACCCAGAACCTCTGTTGCAACGCGCGGGGTGCTGCGCAAAATACCAATGCAGGTTTCGCGCGGAATCACAACGACATCGCATTCATCCATCACTTCGCAATTTACCGGATAAGCCCGCCCGGCAAGCGAAATGGCCGCAGCAAAGGCGCCGGGGCGGGTTAAAAAATGCATCACCGTTTCGTCGCCCTGCGCCGAAATCCTGACCAGTCGCAATTGCCCCGATAGCAGAAAATACAAATGATCAGCAATGCTTCCTGTCTCAAACAGATGCGCGCCAACACCATAATGCTCAACCCGGCACCTATCGCTTAAATCGCGAAACCGTTCTGCCCCCAGGGCAGCAAATAACGGGGCTGTCGCAACCAGATCGCGTTCAGCGTCAGACAGCAGTCTTGAACTCATTTTTTTCTCCCTCGCGCTCTGCAATGCCACACCATTCGGCCAATGTTTCCACATTCTCAATACGAAAAATACGCCCATTGGCATGTTGAGATACACCAACCTCTGTCAGTTTTTTAAAAGCCCGCGATATGGTTTCACTGGTCATGCCCAGCTTGCGCGCCAATGCTGATTTCTCAATGGTGAGCGGCGTTTCATATATACCGTTGGTCACCACGGCATCGGCCAGCAGGTAAATCCCCAGTCGTTGTACTGCCGACCGGCATTTAAGTTCTTCTGCCTGGCGCAACATTTGGCGCAGCCGCTCGGTCATCGCCGACATCATCGTCAACGCGCAATCAAAATGACCGGCCAGAAAATCAGAAAACCCCGCCCCGTCAATACGGATGGCCGTGGTGGCCTCCAGGGTTCGGACGGACACAACATAGCGACCACTGGGGATCAGCGCACATTCCCCCACAAGCTGTCCGTCGCCCAGCAGATCAATAAGTCCGCTTTTGCCGTCACAATCTTCAAATGACAGCTCAACATGCCCATTCACAATCAGGTACATTGCCAATGCCGGTTGCCCGGAACAAAACATTTCCGTGTCGGCATCCAGCCGCGCCCATTCGCAAAGACGTGCCAGTTTAAGAATATCTTCCTGTCGCCAGGTTCGAAAATAGCTTGCGAAGCGAAGAACACCAGCGATACGTTCGACATCGTTCATCATGACCTGATCCGTAATGCGGGGACTATAATCCACGCTGAAATCACTCTAACATCATGACATTGCTTACTCTTGTTTCCATGTCAAAATGCCATGGTGCACCAGCGAGATCGAATTTTCGGTACATTCACCAGTGTCTGTCGGGCCGTCACTTCGGGCAAGACATGCGCAGCCGGTCTGCCTTGTTCGAGATTTGATCGAAAACGACCTGAAACAAAATCGCCGCAAGTATTTAAAGCGATGAAGTGGCCGAAAAGTTCAGGAACAGCGAAGATCGCCAGCCCGAAAATGACACCCGCAAAACGGGTGCTTGTCAGCAAGGTGCAACGACAATGTAACATGCTAACGAATAATCAGCGACACATATGATGGCCCGCTGGCTTAATTAAAAGATACGTATCTAAAATTAAGAATGGTTCTGACAGGACGGTCCGAAAACGTATTTAACGACATCAAATCTCATAGTATAAGACAAACCGAATATAAATCCGCACCCCGGCCAGTTTGATGCTATCATGCCAGTGAACGACCTGCTACAGTTTGACTATGCTATAACTGTTTCCGGTCAGGAGGGCTTCCAATCATGCACTCGGATGACGCCCCGGCAAACGACAAAGCCCCAAAGTCACAAGGCATCATACATGCCGTTCGCGGCGCTGTTGTCGACGTGGTTTTTAACGATACTGACCTGCCGCCGATCAATTCTTCATTGATTGTGGAGTGGGATCTGCCAACACCCCTGATCCTCGAAGTTCATAGTCATCTTGACCTGACAACCCTGCGTGCGGTTGCCTTTCAATCGACGGCGGGGTTGGCGCGCGGTGTTACGGTTCATGCCACTGGCGGCGCTGTGACGGTGCCTGTTGGCAAGGCTGTTTTAGGGCGGCTTCTTGATGTCGTGGGGGACCCCAAAGACAACGGACCAGCATTGCCGGAAGATACCCCGCGTCGCCCCATTCATGCGCTTCCACCACTGTTGAAATCGCAAACACACACCACCGAAATGTTTGAAACCGGCATCAAGGTTATTGATTTACTGACCCCGATGGCACAGGGCGGCAAGGCGGCAATGTTTGGCGGTGCCGGGGTGGGAAAAACGGTTCTGGTGATGGAACTGATCCGGGCCATGGTCGAAAAATATGAAGGCATTTCGGTTTTTGCCGGCATTGGCGAACGATCCCGCGAGGGTCATGAACTTTTGACCGAAATGCAGTCTTCTGGCGTTTTGGAGCGCACGGTGCTGGTCTATGGCCAAATGAACGAGCCGCCCGGTGCCCGGTGGCGCGCGCCGCTGACAGCCCTGACGATTTCGGAATATTTCCGCGATCAGAAACACCAAAATGTGTTGTTGCTGATGGATAATGTCTTTCGCTTTGTCCAGGCCGGGGCCGAGGTTTCAAGCCTGTTGGGTCGTTTGCCATCACGTGTTGGCTATCAACCCACCCTGGCAACCGAAGTCGCCGGGCTTCAGGAACGCATTGCCTCGGTTGCCGGTGCCGCTGTTACCGCCATTCAGGCTGTTTATGTCCCGGCAGACGATTTTACCGACCCGGCTGTAACCACCATTTCCAGCCATATGGATTGCGTTATTGTTTTGTCGCGCAGCCAGGCGGCAGAAGGTTTTTATCCTGCCATTGATCCCCTTGCCTCGTCTTCCATGTTGCTTGACCCGCTGGTCGTGGGTGACGCGCATTATGCCACGGCCGAAGCCGTCCGTCAGGCCCTGGCACGGTTCAAGGAACTGACCGATATTATCTCGTTGCTCGGGATCGAGGAACTCGGGGTTGCGGATCGGCAAATCGTCAAGCGTGCGCGGCGTTTGCAACGGTTTCTCAGCCAGCCCTTTATGGTGACGCAGGCCTTTACAGGCACACCGGGAACCAGTGTATCCCTTGCCGATACCCTTGCGGGCTGCCAGGCCATTTTGAACGGCGATGCCGACGATTGGGCAGAAAGCTCGCTTTATATGATTGGCACGCTGGAAGATGCACGGGCCAAGGAAGCAAAAGCAGCGGCGGCGGATAAGGCGGATACAGCGGCGACAAAAGACCATGAGGCCACACTATGAGGCTGACAATCATTACCCCCCTGTCGATTGTTGTCGATGAAGACATAGACAGCCTGCGCGCCGAAGATAAAAGCGGCAGTTTTGGTATTCTGCCTGGCCATGCCCCGTTTCTGACCGCCTTGACGATTTCGATTGTCAACTGGCGTGTATCGGGCAAAGACCGGTTTTGTGCCGTCCGCAACGGTGTAATGACCGTTGCCGGAAGAACAAAAATAGCCATCGCAACCCGCGAAGCCGTCACCGGGGATGACTTAACGACGCTGGATCAGGAAGTTTTGCAACGGTTTCAGTCCGAAGCCGACGACGAACGGGTCGAACATGTTGAGACAATGCGCCTGCAGATGCACGCCATTCGTCAAATGATCAGCCGCCTTGGCCCGGGATCGCGCAAGGAATCCTTCCGATGACAGACGACAAGACCCCGTCACCGCCCCCGTCATCGGCGGAAGACGATCCACTGGTGCGTGAAACCCGCCTGCGCCGGGATCGCCGGGCGCGCTGGCTCAGCGAAGGCGACATGTCTATCGGGCGGCGTCTGGCGCAAATTGGTGTCCTGGGCTGGATCATCGTTATACCAACCCTGGCGGGCCTGTATGCCGGTCACTGGATCGATGCGCGCAACGGCACCGGCGTTTTCTGGACCGGCGCGTTTTTGTTTGTCGGATTGGCAGTTGGCGGCTGGACCGCCTGGAAATGGATGAACACGCGATGATACATCCCGAAACATTGCCCATCATGGTACTGCTTCCTGCCTGTTTTATCGGCGGGGTCGTGCTTGGCATTCTCTATTTTCGCTGTATCCGCATAACGGCGGATCTGATTGTGACGGGGCAACGGCCTGTGCTGGCGATGGCGTTGCTTGTGGCCAGGCTGGTTTTACTGGCAGGCGGTTTTTTGCTTGCCCTTCAAACGGGGGGCTTCGGGCTTGTTGCGACACTGGCAGGTGTTATCATTGGGCGCGAATGCGTGATACGCCGTAAAGGGGGGGCACGCGCATGAAATCGCCGCTTGAATCGCTAACACTTTTTCATATCGGGCCGATACCCATTACACAGGCCGTTGTCACGACATGGGCCATCATGGGCATTCTGGTCATCGGCGCATTTTTACTAACCCGCAAGCTGGATCTGATTGCTACCCGGCGTCAGGCCATGCTTGAACTTCTGGTCGCCACCCTGGATAACCAGATCCACGAAACCAGCGGTGCCAAACCCGCACCCTATCGAAGTTTCATCGGCTCGTTATTCCTGTTTATCCTTGTTGCCAACTGGTCATCCCTGATCCCCGGCATTGAACCCCCGACCGCACGACTTGAAACCGATGCCGCATTGGCCGTTCTTGTTTTTCTGTCTGTCATCTGGTTTGGCGTCAGAGGAACCGGAATCACAGGTTATTTACGGTCTTTTACCAAACCAAACCCGATCATGATCCCGCTGAACATGGTAGAAAGTATCACACGGGCCTTTTCCATGTTTGTGCGTCTTTTTGGCAATGTCATGAGCGGGGTTTTTGTCATCGGCATCGTTGCATCCCTTGCCGGGCTTATTGTTCCTATCCCGCTTATGGCACTTGATCTGCTAACCGGGCTGGTACAGGCTTATATCTTTGCGGTTCTGGCGATGGTGTTCATTACATCCGCCGTCGAGGATGGCGCACGTCACCCCACAGAAAACGCAAAGCCGCCTCTTCCGTTGAAAAAAAAGGACATATGATGGATTACCTGAGCCTTGCAAGCATCGTGTCTGCGGCATTTGCCGTTGCCTTTGGCGCCATTGGCCCCGCACTTGCCGAAGGCAGGGCGGTTGCCGCCGCACTTGATGCCATTGCCCGCCAGCCGGAATCAGCCAACACCATTTCGCGCACCCTGTTTGTTGGCCTGGCGATGATCGAAACAACGGCAATCTATTGCCTGGTAATCGCCCTTTTGCTGCTGTTCGCCAATCCGTTGCTGGCATAACACGATGACTATTGACTGGTGGACCCTTGGACTGCAGGCAGCCAACCTTCTGATCTTGATGTGGCTATTGTCGCGTGTCTTCTGGCGCCCGGTTGCGGGTGCCATTGCCAAACGCAAAGAAACCGTGCAAGCCACGCTTGATGCGGCAAAAACAGCACAGGCCAAAGCCGACGCCGCCCTTGTTGAGGTGACAAAAACACGCAAAGGGATCGCTGCTGAACGCAATTCGATCCTCAATGCCGCCAAGGAAGAAGCTGACGCTGCCAGCAAGGCCATGTTGGCACAAGCGCAGGAAAAAATCGGAAAAAATACAGCGGCGGCACAGCTTGCCCTTGCCCGCGATACCGAAATTCTTCGCAAGAAAATGGCGACACAAGCCGCCGAACTTTCCATAGAAATTGCTGAAAAACTTTTAAAAAACCTGAACGCGTCCACTGTTCAGACAGCATTTCTAGACGCGCTGGTAACGGGCGTTAAAAACATGCCGCCAAAAGACCGAACAACCCTGACCGACAGCACAGACGGTATCAATCTGGTAAGTGCGGCAGACCTGGAAGATGCGGATAAAGAAACAATCACGAAAGCCATCACCCGGGCACTTGGCACCAAACAGGATATCCGTTTCGCAACAGACCCCGATCTGATTGCCGGGCTGGAAATCCACACGCCACATTTCATCCTTCATAACAGTTGGCAATCCGATCTTGCCCGCATTCAAAGGGAGATGAAGGATGCCATCTGATGACACAGATTGGCGCGTTTCTGCGCGACGGGCCATTGACACAGCGACGATCGGTCCACAAGCCGAACATAAAGGCCGGGTGGAGGAAATTGGCGACGGGATCGCGATGATATCGGGTCTGCGGAATGTTCGTCTCGATGAAGTGTTGCGTTTTGAAAGGGGGCAAGTTGGCTTCGCCCGGGTTCTTGACCCGGATCTGATCGGGTGCGTTTTGCTAGATACAGCAACGGCAGTTGAGGCGGGCGATGCGGTGTATGGCACGGGCGAGATTGTTCAGGTTCCGGTTGGCGAAGCCCTGCTGGGCCGGGTTGTCGATCCGCTGGGCCGACCACTGGATGGCAAAGGCGACATTACGACCGAGGCAAACCTGCCAATCGAGCGACCGGCACCGTCGATCATAGAACGCGATCTTGTCACCGAACCGGTACAAACCGGGCTGGTGGTGGTTGATACATTATTTGCCCTTGGGCGCGGACAACGCGAATTGATTGTTGGCGATCATTCCACCGGTAAAACCACCCTGGCAATTGATGCCATCATTGCCCAGCGCGACAGCGACATGATTTGTATTTATGTCGCGGTTGGCCAAAAAACATCAAGCGTACGCCGTGCCATTGATGCCCTGCAATCTGAAGGAGCATTTGAAAAATGCATTGTCCTTGTGGCCGGATCGGCCAGTGCGCCGGGGTTACAATGGATTGCCCCTTATGCCGGGATGACGATGGCAGAATATTTTCGCGACAGGGGCCAACATGCGCTTATTGTCATTGATGACCTGTCAAAACACGCCGCAACCCATCGCGAAATTGCCCTGTTAACCCGCCAGTCCCCCGGCCGCGAGGCCTATCCCGGCGATGTTTTTTACATCCATGCCCGCCTTTTGGAACGTGCGGCCAAACTGTCAAAAGAACTGGGCGGGGGGTCGTTAACGGCCCTGCCGATTGCAGAAACAGACGCTGGCAACCTGTCGGCCTATATCCCGACCAATCTGATCTCGATCACTGATGGGCAAATTGTGCTTGATGCCGGGCTGTTTCACCAGGGTCAGAAACCCGCTGTCGATATTGGCCTGAGTGTCAGCCGGGTCGGTGGTAAAACACAAGCCCCGCTATTACGCGATGCTGCCGGAACGCTGCGGCTTGATTATGCCCAGTTTCTTGAGCTTGAGGTTTTCACCCGATTTGGCGGGATGCCGGAAGGCCGGGTCCGTCAGCAATTAACGCGCGGGGCACGAATACGCGAAATTCTGAAACAACCGCAACATACGCCATTTCGTCTGAGCGATGAAATTGCCCTGATGTTTGCCGTTCAATCGGGGCTGCTTGATCCTTTACCGCCCCAAAAGGTTGCAGCGTTTCGCACCCGATTACCCGCAATGCTCGACAGGGACGCCGCCGATATTTTGGCGGTAATTGCAAAAACCGGCAAAATAGATGACGCCGCCCGCGCCGCATTGACCCGCGCGATGTCCGATCTTGTTGCGTTATTATCCGATACCCCAAACAGCAGTAACAATACCAGCGGGGGAAAGAAGCCATGACAGAACGTTTGGCCGATGTCAGCGCACGGATCGACGGCATCGAAAAACTTGGTGCAGTTGTAAACGCCATGAAAGGTATTGCCGCCGCTCGCGCCCATGTCGCACGAACACAGCTAGATGCTATTGATGGGTATGCCGATACAATCGCCGCCGCCATTGGCGACATTCTTGCCGCCGATGATCGACCGCCAACGGTGAATAATCGGCCAAAAGGCCGCAAGGGATTGCTTGTATTTTGTGCCGAACAGGGCTTTGCCGGTGCGTTTAGTGAACGGGTTCTGGCCAGCATTACCGACGATCCGGCCAGAACAACACTATTTTTGGTGGGTACACGCGGGTTATCCATCGCCACGACACAGGGACACGCCCCTTTTTGGAGCATTGCGATGCCATCGCATACACCGGGCATTCCCAAAATGGCAGATATGATTACCAGAACCATCTATCAAACTGTAGAAGAAGGCAGAATCGATAGCCTTGATGTCATTTATTCCGCTTGGCATTCGGGACATTCAAAAACCGTGCGACAAGCCCTTTTCCCAGTAGATTTGACAGAACTGTCATCAAGTGACCGTCCGGCACCGTTGATCCAACTCTCAAAAGCAACCCTGATTGACAGTCTTAGTGCAGATTATTTCCATGCTTTGGTCTGCAAAGCATCCCTGCATGCCTTTGCTGCGGAAAACGAAGCACGCCTGGAAGCGATGTCTTCAGCAGGCAGTCAGATCGAACACGAACTTGAAGTTTATCGGACGAAATTACACCGCGTTCGGCAAGAAGAAATTACTGCTGAAATTATCGAACTAAGCACCGGGATAGTATCTGCAACTCATAAGATAAAAATATGACTGCTGTTCATTTATCCTCAACTGGTCTATATTAACAAGCATGTGCTTTAATTACCCAGCCGGGAAGTACATTGGGATCGGTCAGTTTGGCTGAACCACACATCGCTGGTTTAGGATCTTGCTTTGGCACATGTTCCAACACCACTTGGCCTGGACCCGCAGTTCGATCAATTCCTGTATACACCCGTTGGCAATGATCAGGCAGGTACCAGCGTTACGGTCCTTTCGATGCTTGCAAGGCTTGGTCTTGACCCATGGCGCGAGGCATCAGACCTCGCCGCTCTTTCCAAAAGCTCCGCCTGGCAACGACTGGACACATTGATGGCACGTTTTACCGATGTTCCATCTTTAGTTGGCGACCGCGCCGACGTTACCACACGCCTTATCGCCTCTTTGCCGCGGGGTGACTTGTATGACAGCCGCAAACAGTCTGGCAACCAGGCATCAAAAGCATTCGATACACGCATTTATTTTATTGTCGCAGCCGCAGTTGTTATTGTGCAAGTGGGTATCCTGTTATTCAGAGACTAAAATACCCGCCTTCTCGCACCCCGTAAGATTGCGCGCGACATCCTGCTAAAAGGGTTGTTGATGGCAGATAAAGACGATTTATGGACACTGGAAAAGAAATTCTGGACGGAAGGTGCTGACGGCATCCACCATTTAACAGCAAAAGGTGCGCTTGCTGTCCTGCCCTACCCGGTCGGCATTCTGCTTGACGAAGCCATTTGGCAAGAAACGGCCGTGGCGCAACGATGGCGCACGGTCGTTTTCACCGAACCTGTATTAACCCAAAAAGGAGATGTCGCGGTTCTGGCCTATCACGTCTCGGCAGAACGGGCAGATGTGCCGATTTACGAAGCACTTTGCACATCCACCTATTTGCGGGATGAAGGCGAATGGTTTCGACTGGCCCATCAACAAACCCCGACGCTTGCAGAAGACTAGAACCCTCAGGAACCGGCAAAAATATACCTGCTTTTTGGTTTTCGATCACTCTCTGAATTGTAACGCAAAAAAGACGCTGGTTGTCGTTTGCGTCCTTGTTTCCACAAAACGGGAGATGACTCAAATGTCGTTATTAGGCACAATTCTTATCGTTCTCGTCGTTATATTCCTGCTTGGTGGCTTTAGTGGACGCTTTGGTGGTTATGGATATGGCTTCGGTCATACCAGCATTGGCTTGCTTGGCGTGATTCTTATCGTCATTGTGGCCTTGGTCCTTCTCGGACGGATATAAGCCCCAAATTTGCGTGCCCTCACCGCAAGTACCTAAAACCTGCGCTGTTGCCGCAGGTCTTAGTATGACCAGACAAGACTGCCATCCGCCTTTCTTCGAGAATTCAATTCCAGGAGCAGCCACGATGGATCGCCGCTTTAAAACCACACCAGCCGCCCAAAACGCCGCCCCACATTTAAAAGTCGTTCCTGCAACGCCCGCCACCCCCGCGACGGAACGCTCAGACATCCCCGATTTTTATCAATCGATAGACCAAAAGGCGCACGCCGCCGTTGCCAAGGCTACATCAGGGCTATCTCCGTCGGTTCTTGGGGAGGCCTGGATGGATTGGGCGGTACATTTGGCGATTTCACCGGGCAAACAATTACATCTTTTCGAAACGGCATTGAGCAATGCGCAGACCCTTTTCACCCAAGCCATATCCGGGGCGTCTGGCAAGGGTGAAGACGGCACAACCGCACTATCGCCAGATAAACGTTTCGCCACCGACAAATGGCAACAATACCCGTTTAATGTTTGGGCAAAAGCCCATCAAATGAACTGGCAATGGTGGCAAGATGCCATGACCGACATTCATGGCGTTGCCAAGCCCCACGAAGACCTGATGGCATTTGTCGCTGGTCTGAGCGTTGATATGACGGCCCCGTCAAACTTTGCCCTGACCAACCCCGACGTTATTTCAGCCACACGGGAAGAAAACGGGAAAAATCTGGTTAACGGAATGAAAAATCTGGCCCGGGACATTGATCAAAAAATCCATGGGCATCATACAAAAAGTGCGGAAAATTTCGAGGTCGGTCGCAATCTGGCCACCACACCTGGCAAGGTCATTTTCCGTAACGACCTGATCGAACTTATTCAATATATTCCCGTTACGCAAACCGTTCACCCAGAGCCAATCCTGATTGTGCCTGCCTGGATCATGAAATACTACATTCTGGATCTGTCCCCGGAAAACTCGTTTGTCGGCTTTTTGTTAGCACAGGGTTTCACGGTCTTCATGGTGTCGTGGAAAAACCCCAATGCCGATGACCGCGACCTTGGGATGGACGATTACTACAAACTTGGCATCATGGATGCCATTGATGCCGCGTTGGCGATTACAGGCGCGCCGAAACTCCATAGCGTTGGATATTGCCTTGGCGGCACGTTGCTCGCGATTGCGGCAGCTGCCATGGCCCGCGACAAGGATACGCGCCTGGCATCCGTAAGCCTTCTTGCCGCACAGGTCGATTTCACAGAAGCCGGGCCTTTACGCCTGTTTATCTCTGAATCCGAAGTTACCATGATCGAAGACATGATGGCCGAAACCGGGTATCTGTCATCCGATCAGATGGCAGGTGCTTTTGCCTTGCTGCGCGCCCGCGATCTGATCTGTGCCCCGGCCATCCGCAGTTATCTGCTTGGCAAAGAAGGCAACAACACCTTTGATCTGATGGCGTGGAACGCCGATGCCACCCGCATGCCCTATCGCATGCATTCGCAATATTTGCGCGAATTGTTCCTTAATAATGACCTGGCCGAGGGCCGATACCGGGTCGGAAAAAAAGCCGTTTCTGTCTCTGATATTCGGGTTCCCATTTTTGCGGTCGGCACAGAACAGGATCATGTGGCCCCGTGGCATTCGGTCTATAAGCTCCATCTGTTTGCCGACACCGACATGACCTTTGTCCTTGCCAGTGGGGGACATAATGCCGGGATCGTCTCGGAACCCGGCCACAAGAACCGCCATTTCCGAATTGCCGACACCGCATTTGATGCCCCTTTTCGCGCCCCTGACGAATGGCTGGAAAGCACAAAACCCACCGAAGGATCGTGGTGGACGGAATTTGCCAAATGGCTGGCAAACCATTCATCCAAACAGATTGCACCACCGCCGCTCGGCGCGCGTTCGGGCCAATACACAGCGCTTTGTGACGCCCCTGGCACATATGTCATGCAGAAATGATCCGTCTTGAAAACAAACCAGCCCTGATTATTGGTGTTGCACACGCCCGTTCAATCGGGGCTGGTTAAAGACTCCGGCGCGACGGGTTATTTGTTGTTCCACTTGTTGTAACCAACGAAAAAGTCTTCATGGCACCCCCCGTATACCCGCCAAAACACAATCATAAATAGAAAAACAACTTGCAAACTTTCTGATATTTCATAAAATTACGCTAATTTAACAACTTTTGATATACGTCACAGATGCGGGACAGTTTTAACTGTAGCAGTAACTTGCGCCGTGACGCCTCAATGTTCCCCGAATTTGCTTCCACCACCCACTGGAAGAACCCCCCATGCACAACACCCCCATGCCCCCTCACCTTGGGAAAAAATTTCCCGTTTTAATTGTTACTGGTACAAATGGTGCTGATAGCCCGCTGGCCAACCGAGCGCGGGAACTTATCGGTGATATTACTTTATCCGGCTTAACTGTGGACATTGTTCACAGCGACACCGAGGGTGCGGCATATATCGCCGCAACCCCGCAAATGAGCTGCGCGATATTGGGGCTGGATCATGAAACCGATAGCCTTAAACAGTTTGAAACACTGGTCCGCGCCATCCGGCGCCATGGCCGTCACCTGCCAATTTTTGTCGCGACATCGCGCATGGCCATTGGCCGCCTTCCCGTCGCACTTTTAAAGGAAACGGAAGGCTATATCTGGCTGTTTGAAGACTCGCCCGCCTTTATTGCCGGGCGCATTGTTGCCGCCGCACGCCGTTATCTGGACACTGTGCTACCACCCTTTTTCGGGGCGCTGGCCAATTTTGCCAAGGTCCATGAATATTCGTGGCATACGCCGGGACATACCGGCGGAACGGCCTTTCGTAAAACAGCCGTGGGTAGTGCCTTTCTAAACTTTTACGGCGAAGAAATGCTGCGATCCGACCTTTCGGTTTCGGTAGGCGAATTGGGCTCTTTGAATGATCATTCAGGTGCCTTGAAAAAAGCAGAAGAATTCGCAGCCAAGACATTCGGGGCGGATTTCACGGTGTTTTCCGTTGGCGGCAGTTCGGCCAGCAATCAAATGGTTCTGCATGCCTTTGCCACCGATGGCGATGTGGTTCTGGTGGATCGCAACTGCCATAAATCGCTGAACTATGCCCTGAACATGACCGGTGCCGTTCCGGTTTATCTGATGCCGCGCCGCAACCCTCGTGGTGTTATCGGCCCTGTCCCGCGCGAAGAAATGACACCCGACGCAATTGCGGCCAAAATCAAAGCAAATCCGCTGATCAAAAAAGGCCGGGAAAAGCCCGTTCTGGCGGTTCTTACGAATTCCACCTATGACGGATTATGTTACAACATTACAACGACAACGCAGCTTTTGGGTCAAAGCGTTGATCGCATTCATTATGACGAAGCATGGTATGGCTATGCCCGTTTTAATCCCATTTATGCCGGACGGTTCGGCATGCATGATGAACCGCACGAAACCTCGGACCCGACCGTAACAGCAACCCAATCAACCCACAAATTGCTGGCAGCCCTGTCACAGGCATCGATGGTACATGTGCGTCAGGGGCGCAAGCCAATTGAGTTTGCCCTGTTTAACGAAGCCTTCATGATGCACACCTCCACCTCGCCACAATACAGCATCATGGCATCGACCGATATTTCAACAAAAATGATGCACGATGCCGGCCCGGCATTAACCGACGAATGCATTCGCGAAGCCATTGATTTTCGTCAGGAAATTGGTCGTATTGGCCAGGAAATCCTTGGTAAGGACGGTAACGGCTGGTGGTTTGAAACCTGGCAGCCCCAACATGCGGGCGAGGCACCCTTTGATGAGGCCAACCCCGACATGCTTGCCACCGACCCCAAACTTTGGGCGCTGAATGCCAGCGATGATAAATGGCATGGCTTTGGCGATCTGGGGGCCGGGTATTGCATGCTTGACCCGATCAAGGTGACGCTGTTAACCCCCGGCATTGACACCGATGGCAACCTTCAGGAAACCGGCATTCCTGCTTCCATTGTATCGGCATTTCTTGATGCGCGCGGCATTGTGGTGGAAAAGACCGAACCCTATTCCATTCTGGTCCTGTTTTCGATGGGCATCACCAAAGGCAAGTGGGGCTCGCTTGTCAGTGCATTGCTGGAATTCAAGGATGCTTATGACGCAAATACCCCGCTTGGCGATGTTATTCCCAGTCTGACCACAACATTCCCTGAACGTTATCAGGGCATCGGCCTTAAGGAATTTGCATCCGAAATGCATGGGTTTCTCGCAGAAACAGCGCTTCTTGATCATCTCGACGCGGCGTTTATGGAACTGCCTGCCGCCGCAATGACACCGCGTGATGCCTATAACCAAATGGTTCGCGGGGATGTTGAAAGACTTCCGGTTTCAAAACTGATGGACCGGGTTCTGGCCGTACAAATTGTGCCCTACCCGCCTGGCATTCCCGTTTTGATGCCCGGCGAAAAAATCACCCGGGTTTCGAAGGCCATCCTCGACTATCTGTCGGCAATGGAAAAATTTGACGCCCGTTTCCCCGGTTTCGAACACGAAACACATGGGGTTGAAACAGACCGTGATGCCCGGGGCCTTCCGACCTATTACACATATGTCCTGAACAAGTCCGGTGCCTGATCGACCCGGAAATATCATTTCCTTACCATACAAATATAAGGGAAATGAGCATGATCAAGGGAGTTTTCCATGACTGACAAACCCGCTACGCAAAATGCAAACCCTGAATCCCGAAAGCTCGGTCTGGCAGGGCTGGCTGCTGTGGTTATCGGTTCAATGATCGGTGGCGGGCTTTTTAACCTGCCGCAGAACATGGCATCGGGTGCTGGCCTGATTGCCGTGGTTATTGCCTGGGTCGTCACCGGTATCGGCATGTATTTTCTGGCAAATTCATTTCGCATTCTTGCCGACGAAAAACCCGATCTCAATACCGGCATTTATGCCTATGCCCGGCACGGTTTTGGCAAATTTGTCGGCTTTGAAATGGCTTGGGGCTATTGGCTTTCGGCGGCATTTGGCAACGTCGCCTTTGCCGTACTTGTCATGCAAACCATGAACTATTTCTGGCCGGTTTTTGGCGATGGGCGTAACTGGCAATCTGTTCTCGGCGGGTCGGTGCTGATCTGGTCGATGAATTTTCTGGTTTTGCGCGGTGTGCGGCAGGCAAGCTCGCTTTCTTGTTGCAACCATTGCCAAAATCGTTCCGATTATCCTGATCCTGATTGTCACCGCCATCGCGGCACACTGGGACCAGTTCACCTTCGACGCCTGGGGTAAAGAACAGGGACTAGGCCCGATTGTTGATCAGGTTAAAAGTACCATGTTGGTTACATTATGGGTGTTCATCGGCATTGAAGGTGCCGTTGTCATATCGGGCCGGGCCCGTAAACCTGAAATGGTTGGCACCGCCACACTTATCGGTCTGATCGCCAGCCTGACAATTTATGCCCTGATCTCGCTGTTGCCTTTTGGCATCATGTCGCAAGAACAGTTAAGCGCCCTGCCTAACCCGTCAACCGCCTATATCCTTGACCAGATCATTGGGGGATGGGGGGCTGTCGTTGTCAATCTGGGACTGCTGATTTCTGTTCTGGGTTGCTGGCTGGCCTGGACCATTCTGGTTGCCGAAGTGCCGTTTGCGGCCGCCTGTGATGGTGTTTTCCCCAAATCACTATCGTATGAAAACAAACAACACACGCCCGCCCCTGCATTATGGCTTTCAAGTATCGTTATGCAGGTCACAATATTTGTTGTCCTTTTTGCCAATGATGCCTGGATTTTCCTGATCAGCATTACCGGTGTGATGGTGTTGCCGCCCTATGTTGCCAGCACCCTTTATCTGTGCAAGCTGGCCTTCGCCCCGCAATTCAAGACAGCGGGCATTTCTTCGCGCAATGCGGCCATCACAACGGCAGTTTTAGGAACGATTTATAGCCTGTGGCTTCTTTATGCTGCGGGTCCCAAATATTTCCTGATGTCGACGATTATTTATGCGCTGGGCATTCCGGTTTTTTGGTGGGCACGACGCAGCTGGGAACCAGATGCACCGGTGTTTCATATCGTCGAAAAAGTCTTTGCCATTCTCATGACCCTGACCGCGATTGTCGCGATCTATCTGTTTGCCAGTGGCAATATCGGGCTTTGATAGCCAAACAGGATGCCGGGCGCGCCCAAATTTGGAGCGACCCGGCGTCATTCTATCACTGCCCCGCCCCGGCCCCCTTCCCTTGAAAGGCAGTCAAAATGAGTTTTTATGACCTTTTCAAATTTCTGGTTGTAGAACCCGAACGCCGCGATCATGACATACAGAATTCAGCCTTAAGCGAAATTCTGTCGGAAATCGAAAAACTGGGTCCCGATGTCGTTCGGACAACCAGCATCAAGGAAGCAGAAATACAGCTTGCCCGGGATGTTAATTTTGGCTGCTTTCTGATCACCGGGCAAACTGCCAAAGAAATAACCCGGCTGAACAGCTTTCTCGACCAACTTGCCATCATGGGTTTGTCGCCACCGGTGTTTGTGCTGGCGTCGCAATTGGGAAAGTCCGAACTTGATCCTGGCCTGATCGAACGTGTGCGCGGTGTAATTTACCTTGAAGAAGACACCCCCGATTTCATCGCCAAGTTCGTTACCCGCCATTTCCACGACTACGCCAACCAGCACAAAACGCCGTTTTTCGGCAAAGTGCTGGACTATGCCGAAGCCGGTAACGAAGTCTGGACGTGCCCCGGGCATGAAGGGGGCATGTTCTATCGTAAAAGCCCGGTGGGCCGGGTTTTCTTCGATTATATGGGCGAAGCCATTTTCCGTACGGATCTGGACAATTCAGTCGTCGAACTGGGCGACCTTTTGATCCATGAAGGCCCCGCCCTTGAAGCGCAAAAGCAGGCTGCCGAAATTTTCGGCGCAGACCGCACTTATTTTGTGCTGAACGGGACCTCCACCTCAAACAAAATTGCCACCGGTGCGCTGATCAGCCCCGGCGACCTTGTGCTGTTTGACCGCAACAATCATAAATCACAGCATCATGGTGCGTTGATGATGGCGGGTGGCATTCCGGTTTACATTCCAACTATTCGCAATTCCTATGGCCTGATCGGGCCGATGGATATGGCGGCATTGGAAGAGGATGAACTGCGCCAGCGCCTCAAGGATCACCCGCTGGTTAAAGACCCCGATGCCTGGAAACGCGAACGCCCGTTCCGCCTGGCGATACTTGAAAATTGTTCCTATGACGGCACAATTTACGATGTTCGCCAGATCATCGAAAAAATTGGCAAGCTGTGTGATTATATTTTGTTTGATGAAGCCTGGGCCGGTTTCATGAAGTTCCACCCCCTGTTTAAAGACCATTTTGCCATGGGGCTGGAAAACCTTGGCGACGACGCCCCGGGCCTGATTGCAACACAATCGACCCATAAACAGCTGGCCGGTTTTTCGCAGGCATCGCAAATTCACATCAAAGACAACCATATTCAAAACCAGAAACGGCTGGTCGCACATCGGCGTTTCAACGAGGTATTTATGATGCACGCCTCGACGTCGCCGTTTTATCCGCTTTTTGCCTCGCTTGATGTGGGCGCACAAATGATGAAGGGGGCGAACGGCACCTATTTGTGGGATCAGGCCATTCGCACGGCAATCGAAATCCGCAAAAAAATCCGCTTTTACAAACGCCGTTACGAAGCCGATGGCGGATGGTTTTTTGACCCGTTCGTCCCGGACCAGATTTCAATATCGGACACCCCCGGCGAACAGCACGCCTGGGAAGATGTTGAAACGTCGGAACTGGCACGGAACCCGGCGGCATGGGCCTTGGCCCCCAACGCCAAATGGCACGGATTTGGCGACATGGCCAACGGTCTTGCCATGACCGACCCCAACAAGCTGACATTGTTAATGCCCGGTTTTGATCGCGAAACCGGCGACTTTGCCCCATTGGGCATTCCAGCACCCTTGCTGGCCCAGTTCCTGCGCGAACGCGGCATTGTTTGCGAAAAGAACGATATTTATTCCATTCTGTTTCTGGTCACCCCGGCCATTGAACGCAGCAAGGCAGGAACGCTGTTATCGGCGTTGTGTGAATTCAAAAAGCTGTTTGATGAAGATGCCCCACTGGCAAAAATGATGCCCGCCAAGGTCAAGGCCTACCCGGACAGATACGGCACGGTCAGCATCCAGACGCTGGCAAAGGAAATGCACGCTTTTTTCAAACAGCACAAACTACCGTCCCTGCAACGCAACCAGTTTGAATTAAGCCATTTTCCAGAACTGGCTTTGACCCCGCAAAAGGCACATGCCGCCCTTATTGCCAACGAGGTGGATTATATCCCGGTTTCCGAACTGGAAACCCGCATCGCAGCAACCCTGACTGTGGTTTATCCGCCGGGAATTGGCGTGATGGTTCCGGGGGAACGTTATTCAAAACATGCCCGCCCGCAACTGGATTATTTCAGGATGTTTGAGGAAAACGACAATCTTTTCCCCGGCTTCGAATACGAAATTCAGGGCATTTACAAAGAACACGATAACAAGGGCCGTGTGGTTTATCACACCTATGTGGTGCGTGAAACCTAACCAAAACCAAACCCGAACAGGGATTAAAGACCTCTGTTTTCATCAGAAAGGCCGCGTAAAATGGCAAAATTTTCTGTCCAGTCCGAATGTGGCACCCTGCGCCAGGTCATCGTGCATCGCCCCGATCTGTCCCTGCGGCGTCTGACCCCGGCAAACTGCAAGGAACTGCTGTTTGATGATATTTTATGGGTCAAAAAGGCCCGTCAGGAACATCAGGCTTTTGCTGATGAAATGCAAAGCCGCGGAATCAAGGTCCACCTGGTTCAAGACCTGTTGTCAGACACAGTAGCGGACAAAGACGCCCGCGCATGGCTTTTGGACAAACGCCTGTCGGCAGCACATCTGGGTACGGTTCTGCGCGACGAAATGATGACATGGCTTGGAGAAATGGCGGCAGCTCAATTGGCGGAATATCTGATCGGTGGCATTGCCGTTGCCGAACTGCCATTTAAAAGTGCAAGCCTGCCCATCGCCCTGATGGAACCGCATGATTTTGTGTTGCCGCCCCTGCCCAACCAGCTTTTCACCCGCGATACCACTTGCTGGATTTATGGCGGTGTAACCCTTAATCCCATGCATTGGCCTGCACGTCGGCAGGAAACCACGAACATGGCGGCGATCTATCGGTTTCATCCCATGTTCCGCGATGCCGACTTTTCGATCTGGTGGGGCGAAAACAAACAGGCCCAGGCGGGATTGTCCCTTGAAGGGGGCGACGTTATGCCGATTGGTCACCGGACGGTTCTGATTGGCATGGGTGAACGTTCTACCCCGACGGCCGTTGAATCGCTTTCGCGCGAGCTGTTCCGCCAGGGTGCTGTCGAGCGCGTCATTGCGGCGGCCTTCCCGCGTGACCGGGCCTTCATGCATCTTGATACGGTATTTTCGTTCTGCGACCGCGACCTGGTCACGACATTCCCCAGCGTTGTTGACCGTATTAAGGCATTCTCTATTCGGCCCGGTGAGGCAGAAGGCACCATTGATGTACGTGCCGAAAAAACATCCTTTGTTGAAACCGTCGCCAGCGCGATTGACCTTAAAAAGCTGCGCGTTGTGCCCACCGGCGGTGATTCATATGAGGCCGAGCGCGAGCAATGGGATGATGGCAACAATGTTCTGGCCCTCGAACCCGGGGTCGTCGTTGCCTATGACCGCAATGTTTATACCAACACATTGCTGCGCAAAGCTGGCGTCGAGGTCATTACCCTCGAAGGGTCCGAGCTTGGCCGCGGACGCGGTGGCAGCCATTGCATGAGCTGCCCCATCGAACGTGACGCATGACAGTCTGATCAAGGAAAATGAAAATGGCTTTTAACCTCAAAGGTCGCAGTTTTGTTAAACTGCTTGATTTCACCCCGGCCGAAATTGGCTATCTGCTGCAATTATCAGCCGACCTGAAAGCCGCAAAACGGGCGGGCACCGAACAACCGCGCCTGACCGGCAAACACATCGTTCTGGTTTTTGAAAAAGATTCAACCCGCACCCGGTCCGGCTTTGAAGTGGCCGCCTATGACCAGGGCGCGCTTGTAACCTATATGGGGCCAACCGGGTCGCATATCGGGCATAAGGAAACGGTAAAAGATAGTGCGCGGGTTTTGGGCCGCATGTATGATGGCATCGAATATCGCGGTTACGCCCAAAGTTCGGTTGAAGAGCTGGTGCAATGGTCTGGTGTCCCGGTCTTTAATGGCCTGACCGATGAATTTCACCCCACACAGATTTTGGCCGATTTTCTGACCATGCGCGAACATTTTGAAGGCCCGCTCAATAGCGTGAAGTTCTGTTTCCTCGGCGATGCACGCAACAATATGGGCAATTCGCTGATGATTGGCGCTGCCAAAATGGGTATGGATGTGCGCTTGTGCGCCCCGAAATCTTGCTGGCCAACGCCAGAACTGGTTGAAACTGCCCGGCAAATTGCCCAACAAACCGGTGCCAAAATCACCGTTACCGATGACATTGATGAAGGTGTTGCCGGGTGTGATTTTGTTTATACCGATGTCTGGGTCTCGATGGGCGAGGATGACGCAGTTTGGGAAGATCGTATTCGTCTTTTAACCCCCTATCAGATCAATGACGCCCTTTTGAAACGCACCGGCAACCCGGCTGTCAAATTCATGCATTGCCTGCCCGCATTTCACAATGCCGATACCACCGCAGGCAAGGATATACAGGACAAATTTGGCATCAGTTGCATGGAAGTCACCGAGGAGGTTTTTGAATCTTCCGCCTCGATCGTGTTTGATCAGGCCGAAAACCGCCTGCACACCATCAAAGCCATTCTTGTGGCAACAATGGGGGCCTGAAAGCCATGCGGTTGGTCATTGCCCTGGGGGGTAACGCCTTGTTGCGCCGTGGTCAGAAAATGACCGTTGAAAACCAGCGGGAAAATATTCGCATGGTGGCATCGGGCATTGCCCGGCTGGCGGGCGAACATGAAATTATCCTTACCCACGGCAATGGCCCGCAAGTTGGGTTAATCGCCTTGCAAAATGCCATGTATCGCGCGGTAGAGGGCTATCCGATGGATGTGCTGGATGCCGAAAGTGAAGGCATGATTGGCTACCTTCTGGAAACGGAACTGCGTAACAACCTGCCGGTCGAACGCGATGTGGCAACGCTTTTAACAGAAGTGGAGGTAGGGTCTGACGACCCTGCCTTCGAACACCCGACCAAACCAATCGGCCCGCAATATTCCAATGACGAGGCCAGCGCATTACAGGCCCAATGGGGATGGTCGATGGTCGATGATGGTGGCAAAAAACGCCGTGTCGTCCCCTCGCCACGCCCAAAACGAATTTTGCAGCAACGTTCAATCGAAACCCTGGCGGCCAGCGGTACAATTGTTATCGCCGTGGGTGGCGGCGGCATTCCGGTTACCCTGGATCAAAATGGTAAATGGCTGGGTGTCGAAGCGGTCATCGACAAGGACCGCGCCTCGGCGGTTTTGGCCCGCGATGTCAATGCTGACGGGCTAATCCTGCTAACCGATGTTAACGCTGTTATGTTGAATTTCGGAACCCCACAACAACAATCGATCCGTCATGTGGAACCCGGCACTCTGAACCCGGTCGATTTCGCTGCCGGTTCGATGGGCCCTAAAATTGAGGCCGCGAACAGTTTTGCCGCAACAAAAAAAGGCTTTGCCGCGATTGGCGCGCTCGAAGACCTTGAAAAAATCATTCGCAATGAAGCCGGAACACGGTTTGCCATTAAAGCCGATAAATCTGATGCTCTCTAAAACCGCCACGCCTGCATCTGTTTCTAACGGCCAATAAGCAAAAACAAAGGATAAATCGCCTGACAAGCGATACTTCGTCTTTAAGTCGATGAAATCGATAATTTTTCACTTGTCGATTGAACCTGGCGCGCCTATAAATTAGACAAATCAGAAATACCATACGCTGCTGCCCGGTATGCGACTGTGCTTATCTGAATTTAACCCATCCGCAGATTTCCATGGGCTGTAAACGGGCTATAAAATGCAATCAGGCATCTGATCTTAGCTATCTACGCCTTGACCACTCGTGATCTTGCCCTTCAACGTTCTTTTAGTACCGCCCACCCAACCCCGAAATCAACCAATCGGTCACCATTACCGAACCAGGTATATCCAGCCCCAAACTTGGCCCTTTCGACTTGTGCAACGGCAACGAAACCGGGTTGCCCAATGTCCGCCAAAGAAAATTACCGATACCTGATGTCTTCGCAGCCTGCAGACGTATTCTTTGGAAATCTTCGCCCTGCGCTTTTCCAGGCATCCGGTATCCCTGCGTAATTATGCCTTTCGCCAAACATCACGGTTTTGGCGACACTTTCACACATCACAGGAGATAGACATGTCCAAAGGTCAAGACCGCCGCAAGGAAGAAAAAAAACCGAAAAAGAAAAAGCCCGAAGTCGCCCCAGCCCCAACCTTCAACAAGGGCCTGACCATCACGACGAAGCCAAAACCTAAAAAACCCTGATCGGGGTTTTTGGAACGGTCCTTCCACGTTGAAACGCACAACCCGAAAACGGACCCCGCGCGCAATGGGCAGGTCTCTGCCCGTCGCCACACCCTACCGAAACACCTAAACGACATTGTGGAAACTCCCACACCTGTTGTTTGGCGTACGATTTTCTTTAATTCTATGGCCGGTATTTGGCCAATTATTGCCCTGGAGGCTTGCTGATGAGCGGTCGGTTACGTGCATGGTTACCGCTCCACCGTGGCAGCGCAGCCCCCTGGAATGATGTTAACCCCGTCCGGGCTGAACTTTTCGGGATGGAACGGCTGGAGCAGCACGCCGCCAGTCTGGCCCGGGAACAGCATATATCGGCATCACCACCGCGCGTTGCATCGCTGCAGCGCCGATTGGAAGACAACGCCGTCGCCCTGCTTGTCACGCGCCGGGCCTGTAGCCTTGAGCTTGGCGCCGGGCGCCCGATTGTGCCTGCGGCGCAGTGGTTTTTGGATAATTACCACCAGGTAGATGCGCAAATTCGCGAATGCCGCACCGACCTGCCGCCCAGCTACTATCGAATACTCCCCAAACTCGCCAAGGGACCGTTTCGCGGATATCCACGGGTATTCGAGCTGATCTGGGCCTATGTCGCCCATACCGACAGCCATCTCGACGGCCCTGCTTTGTCGCGATATTTGCGCGCCTATCAGCGCATACAGCCACTGACCATTGGCGAACTTTGGGCTGCGCCGATTACGTTGCGCCTTGTGCTTTTGGAAAACCTGCGCCGTTTGTCCGATCAGATCGCCTTTGGCCATCAACGGCGACACGAAGCCAACCAGTTGGCGGATCGAATTTTAGGGATCGATGATGCCCGGCCAATCTCGCTTGGCGATATTGATGCCCACCCGGATGATGACCTGCCTGAAGTCTTTGCCGCACAACTTGCCAAACGGCTGCGCGATTGCGATCCGCAGATCACGCCCGCCATCGCATGGCTGGAGGAACGATTGGCAAAGCAAGGCACCGAAGTCGACCTTGTGGTGCAACATGCCCAGGAACGGCAAGGTGCCTCTAACGTTACGGTACGCAACGTCATCACCAGCCTGCGGAAAATCTCCGAAATGGACTGGCAGGACCTGTTCGAAGGCGTCAGCCTGGTCGATGCAAAACTGCGCGAGCATCCCGGTTTTTCGTCCATGGATTTCACCAGCCGCAATTTGTATCGCACCGCAATCGAAGATCTTTCCCGGCACAGCGACAACAGCGAAACAAAAATAGCCGAGCAAGTTCTCGCCGCGTCAACCGCAGTGCCGGAAATGCCTGATGGCCCGCTGACAGAAACCGAAATTTTGCGCCGCAGTGACCCCGGCTGGCATCTGCTGGCCGAAGGACGACCCGCCTTTGAACGCAAAATTGGCTATCGACAGAGCTTAAAGCGGCGAATTTCTTTCCGGCCCAGCCTGTCGGGCTATATCGGCAGTCTGGTTGGCGTTACGATAGGAATGCTTGCACTTGCCCTTTGGGCGCTTGGTATCCTTGCCGAAACGGGTGATACCGCACCCTCCGTGGCCCTGTGGGCGCTTTGGTCCTTTGCCGCCCTGGTTCCCGCCAGTGCGGTGGCACAGCTTTTGGTCGACCGCCTGACCGGATGGACCGTGCCCGCTGCCGCATTGCCGGGATTATCGCTTGAAGGCGGTATTCCAACAGCTTTGCGTACTCTGTTGGTTGTGCCCACCATGCTAACCAGTTCACGCGACGATCTGCAAGAACAGATCGAAGGGCTGGAAATGCATTTTCTTTCTGGCGCGCAAGGGGACATTACCTTTGCACTTTTAACCGACGGGCTGGACGCACCGCAACAGGACATACCCGGCGATACTGCCACTTTGGCACTGATCGCTACGGGAATACAGGGGCTGAACCAGCGCTACGGGCCTGGTCCGTCTGGCGTACGGTTTTTGCACCTGCACCGCCAACGGCGCTATAATCCGGTCGAACATATCTGGATGGGATGGGAGCGCAAACGCGGCAAACTGCACGAATTGAACCGCCTTTTGCGCGGAGCCACCGACACCGATTATCGCACCCCGGACGGCGGCACCCCGGTTGTGCCCTCAGGTGTGCGGTATGTTCTAACACTGGATTCCGATACACGTATTCCGCGTGATGCCGCACAGCGCCTGATTGGCAAAATGGCCCATCCGTTGAACCGGCCAGTGATTGACACCGCCCTGCAACGGGTCACCGCAGGTCACGCCATTTTACAACCCCGCGTTACACCGTCCCTGCCTGCCGGGCGAACGGGCACAGCTTTTTTGCGTGCCACATCCGGGCCGGGCGGTATGGACCCCTATGCCACCGCCGCGTCAGACATCTATCAGGACCTTTTTGGCGAGGGTTCCTTTACCGGCAAGGGCATTTACGACCTTGATGCCTTTGAAACGGTTATGGCCGGGCGCGTGCCGGACAACACCTTGCTCAGCCATGATCTGTTAGAAGGCATCTTTGCACGGGCGGGGCTTGCCTCAGACGTCGAACTGGTCGAAGCCTTTCCGGAACGGCAAGACCTTGCCGCCCGCCGCGTACATCGCTGGTGCCGAGGCGACTGGCAGCTTCTGCCGTGGCTTGGTCCGAATGGCGGGCTTAGTGCGCTAGGCCGGATCAAGGTGCTTGATACGTTACGACGGTCGTTACTGGCTCCGGCAACCCTGACAATGCTGATTGTCGGCTGGCTGTTACCTGGGCTGGCTGCGGTGTTGGCAACGGGGCTGGCTTTGGTGGTTTTAATGCTGCCGTCATTCCTGCATGCGGCGATTTCTGCTGTGCCGCACCGAACGGGGCTGCATCTGCGAACACATCTGCGACTGATGCACGAAGATCTCAAGCTGGCCTTGCTCCAGACCGGTCTTGCGGCGGCGTTTTTAGCCGATGCCGCATGGCGCTCGCTTGATGCCATTTTACGCACGCTTTGGCGGCTGGGGATTTCCCGGCGGCACATGCTGGAATGGACCACAGCCGCATCTGCCGCCGCAGCACCACGCCCCGATCTGCGCGGCTTTGCCCGCGCCATGGCGCCTGGCACCGCTTTGGGCGTGATTGGTGCCTTACTCGCAGGCATCGTTGCACCTGCGGCACTGCCTTTGATCCTGCCTTTTGCCGTGGTTTGGCTTGCGGCCCCCTGGATCGCCTTTCGCGTCAGTCAAACGCCCACCGCCAAGCCAGACGCCGCACTCACCCCGGAAGATGCCAAATCCTTGCGCCTGATTGCGCGCCGAACCTGGCGTTATTTTGAAACCTTTGTCACCGCCGAGGATAGCCATCTGCCGCCTGACAACTTTCAGGAAGACCCGCGCCCCGTCATCGCGCACCGCACCTCGCCGACCAATATAGGGCTGTATCTTTTAGCAACAGTCGCGGCCCGCGATTTTGGCTGGATCGGGCGCCAGCAAGGCACGAAACGGATCGCGGCAACCCTTGCGGCGATGGAAGCCCTTCCGCGTCTTAAAGGGCATTTCTATAATTGGTATGACACAAGGGACGGTCGGGTTCTTGACCCGCCCTATATTTCGTCGGTCGATAGCGGCAACCTGGCCGGGCACCTGATTGCACTGGCCAATGCCTGCGACGAATGGGCCGACGTCGAAACACCCAACCTGCAACATCGCGCAACCGGCCTGACTGATCTTCTCGATTTAATCGAGATTGACGCTGCACGATCGCCAATTCCGATTAATCCCGCCCTGCAAGAAACGATCACAGCCTTACGCAACGGCCTGCAAAAAGACGAGATCGACTGGGATATCCTGCAATGCCTTACCGACCGGTCTGACAGCCTGCCCGATGAAACCGTGCCGTCGTGGATGTCTTTGCTATATGACGGCCTGATCGAGGCCGCCGCCGACGCCACCATGACCGAGGCTGATTGTGCCAGCCTGGCGCGACATTTGCGCCAACTTGGCCAAACAGCACGTCGCCTGGCGATGGAAATGGATTTTACCTTCCTGTTGGACCCTGACCGTAAATTGCTTTCGATCGGCTATTCCGTTCATGAAAATGCCCTGGATCCATCCTGCTACGACCTGCTGGCCTCCGAGGCCCGCCTGGCCAGTCTGTTTGCCATCGCCAAGCAAGATGTCCCTTTGCGCCACTGGTTTCGGCTGGGGCGTGCTGCGACAGCCATTCGGGGCGGGACAGCCCTGGTTTCGTGGGCCGGTTCAATGTTTGAATACCTGATGCCCGAACTGGTGATGTCCGAGCCAGAGGGGGGCCAGCTTGGCCGCACCTGTCGCCTGGTCGTTGCGCGTCAAATCGCCTATGGCCGCGCGCAAGGTGTTCCCTGGGGCATATCGGAATCCGGCTTTAACGCACGCGATGTCGAATTCACCTATCAATATTCAACATTCGGTGTTCCGGGCCTTGGCCTGAAACGCGGCCTTGCCGGTGATCTGGTGATCGCACCTTATGCAACGGGCCTTGCAACCATGCTTGACCCCGGCGCGGCACGACGCAATTACGACACACTGGAAGCCTTGGGCGGGCTTGGTGTTTGCGGTTTTTACGAAGCGATGGACTTCACACCCCGCCGTGTCTTGCCGGGACAACGCGTGTCGGTGGTGCAAAGCTATATGGCCCATCACCAGGGTATGACCATCGTTGCCATCGCCAATGCGCTTAACAACGGATTGATGCGGCAAAGATTTCACCGTGAACCCATGATCCATGCCAGCGAATTGCTGCTGCACGAACGTTTGCCGCGCGACATCGCCCGCGTTCTGCCCCCGCTCGAAGAACCCGCAGCACCCAGCACCCTGCCGTCAGACGCCGAGCGCGGCCGCCGGATTTCGGGTTGTCCCGACGGGCCGCCGGTTAGCCATCTGATGTCGAACGGGCGTTATGCCGTGATGCTCACAGCAACCGGTGGTGGCTATAGCCGCTGGGGCGATATTGCCCTGACCCGCTGGCGCGAAGATGCAACACGCGATGACCAGGGTGCCTTCCTGCATTTGCGCAACCTTACCGAAGGGTCCGAGAAAGGCTTTGGCCCTTGTGGCCATGGCCGGACCGACAACCGCCAGGATGTGCAATTCTTCGAGGACCATACAACCTTTACCGCCCGAACAGGGCAGCTTGACACCATGCTCGACATTCTGGTTTCAGGCGAAGCCGATGCCGAAGTCCGCCGCCTGTCTATTACCAATTCGGGGCGCAAAGCCTGCGAAATCGAGGTTAGTTCCTATGTCGAACTGACATTGGCCTCGCCCGCCTCGGAAGCCGCCCATCCCGCGTTTTCGCATATGTTCGTCCAGACAGAATTTCTGCCCGAATATGGCGCGCTGATTGCCTGGCGTCGTCGGCGCAGCCCGCAGGAACCCGAAATATGGGCGGCACAATTCACCGTTATTGACGGCGAAATCACCGCACCGCTGCAATATGACAGCGACCGGGCAACCGCATTGGGCCGCGACCACGCACAGATACTGCCGCGCGCTATTGGCAACCCGGCACGACTGGCAGGGAATACCGGCACTGTGCTTGACCCTGTTTTCGCCTTGCGCAACCGGCTGTATATCGCGCCAGGGCGCACCGCACGGGTTATGATCTGGATGGTGGCTGCCAACAGCCGCGCCGCGTTGATCGACCTGATCGACCGCCATCACGACCACAATGCCTATGATCGTGCCCGCACACTGGCCTGGACACGGGCCCAGGTACAGTTGCGTCACCTTGGCATTTCACCGGGCGAAGCCGCCGATTTCCAGCGCCTTGCGGCACCAATCCTTTATCACGATGCCCGTTTCCGGCCACCTGGCGAAATGCTGGCACGCGGTGCCGGGCGTCAGTCGGGGCTTTGGCCACTGGCGATCTCGGGCGACCTGCCGATTGTATTGCTGCGCATCGACGATCCCGCCGATATCGGACAGGTTCGCAGTCTGCTTCAGGCGCATGAATACTGGCGCAACAAACAGCTTACCGTCGATCTGGTCATCCTCAATGAACACCCGGCTTCCTATATCCAGGAACTTCAGCTGGCAATTGACACTGCCCTTCGCAGCAGCCATTCGCGGCCCCGCAATGGCAATCATCTGGCAAACGGGTCGGTCTTTACGCTGCGCGCGGATCTGATCGAACCCGAGGCGCGCGCACAGTTACTGTCTGCCGCACGGGTGGTTTTGCTGGCCCGACGCGGTGATATTGCAAGCCAGCTTGGCACATTACTGCATGATCCGGCACCCGGCCCTGCCGAGGTCGGAGGCATCGGCGCGCATACAAACCAGGATGCCACCCCCGACGACCCCGCCAGCCCCCGCATACGGAACAGGCGCACGGCCCGGCTGAGTTCCGTGATCCCGCAGGCCAGTGGCGACGGCCTCGAATTTTTTAACGGTACGGGTGGTTTTGACAAAAACGGACGCGAGTATGTCATCGAGCTTGGCCCGGACAACACAACCCCCGCCCCCTGGATCAACGTTATTGCCAATCCCGGCTTCGGTTTTCAGGTTTCTGCCAGCGGCAGTGGCTTTGCCTGGGCCGAAAACAGCCGTGACAACCAGTTAACCCCATGGTCCAACGACGCCGTGGCCGATCCCTCTGGCGAGGCCTTTTACATTCGCGACGATGTGAGCGGCACACTGATTTCACCAACCGCCCGCCCGCTCGGCGTCACGGGTAAAAACTCAGACCAGGAAATTGGTCTGCACATTGTGCGTCATGGCTTCGGCTATAGCCGCTTTACCCATCAGGCCGACCACATTACCTGCGATATGGTGCAATTCGTCCCGCGTGACGCACCGGTACGCATATCGATCCTGCATCTGGTTAATACCGGCAAAATACCCCGCCAGCTTAGTGTTGCGGCCTATAGCGAACCTGTTATGGGTGTATCACGCGCGGCATCTGCCCCGTTCCTTATAACGTCACGCAACACCGAAACCGGCGCGCTTCTGGTACGCAACCCCTGGAACACTGCCTTTCCCGGCCGTGTGATGTTTACCAGCCTGTTCACACCCAATTGCGATGCCGAAAGCTGGACTGGTGACCGCACGGAATTTCTCGGGTCACATGGCAGCCCCGCCGCCCCGGCCGGACTGCGTCACCAGACAACACTGTCAGGCCGGGTTGGTGCCGGGCTTGATCCCTGTTTGGCAATGATCAATACCCTTACCCTGGCCCCGGGCGACAGCGTCGAGCTTGTTCATCTGCTCGGCCAATGCACCGACGAAAACGCAGCTGTCGCACTGGTCAGAGAAATGCGCGCAACCGACCCGCACGCAGAGCTGGCAAAGGTGCAACAATACTGGAACGATACCCTGGGCGATCTTGAAATCGAAACGCCCGACCGCGCCATGGACATCATGGTCAATGGCTGGTTGCCTTATCAGTCGCTCGCCTGTCGCATCGAGGCCCGCGCCGCCTTTTATCAGGCCAGTGGTGCCTATGGCTTTCGCGACCAGTTGCAAGACAATATGGCGCTGACCCTGACCCAGCCCGCACGCACCCGCGCCCATCTGTTACGCGCCGCTGCCCGCCAGTTCCCCGAAGGCGACGTGCAACATTGGTGGTTGCCCCATTCCGGGCAGGGTGTACGTACCCGCATCTCGGATGATTGTGTCTGGCTTGGGCACGCGGTTGCGGCTTATGTCACCATGACCGGCGACACAGCGGTACTGGATGAACACATCAACTTCCTCGACGGGCACCGCCTTTGCGAAAACGAACATGATGCCTTTTTCCTGCCCGACGATGCAGGTCATGGGGCATCCTTGTTTGATCATTGTGCCCTTGGGCTCGACCGCGCCTTAAAGCTCACCGGTCAACATGGCCTGCCGTTGATCGGCACGGGCGACTGGAATGACGGCATGAACCGCGTCGGTGAAAAAGGCCAGGGTGAAAGTGTGTGGCTTGGCTGGTTGCTGTTGCAAACATTGCATTCCTTTGCTTCCCTGGCCGAGCCCCGCAACGCCACCATCGCCCATCGCTGGCGCGAACAGGCAGAGACCCTGCGCCAGTCAATAGAGGCCAAAGCCTGGGACGGTGCCTGGTATCGGCGCGCAACCTTCGACGATGGCACATGGCTGGGCACGGCATCGGCCCCGGCCTGTCGCATAGATTCCATTGTGCAAAGCTGGGCCGTTTTATCTGGTCAGGCCGAGCCCACCCGTGCGGCACAGGCAATGGCAGCCTTCGACCAACAGCTTGTCCGCCGTGCCGATGGTCTGTCACTGCTGTTTGATCCCGCCTTTGGCGTTAACCGCGAAGCAGAGGCCCATGACCCTGGTTATATCGCCGGATATCCGCCAGGATTACGCGAAAATGGCGGGCAATACAGCCATGCGGCCATGTGGGCCATCCTGGCCTGGGCCCGTCTGGGCGATGGTGATCGCGCGGCCGAACTGTTTGCCCTGCTGAACCCGATCAACCATTCACTTACCCGCAAGACCGTGCAGCAATATAAAACCGAACCTTATGTTGTGGCCGCCGATGTTTATTCCATTGCTCCCCATATCGGCCGTGGCGGCTGGAGCTGGTATACCGGTTCTGCCGCCTGGATGCACCGCGCGGCCATTGAAGGGATATTAGGCATCACACGCGAGGGCAATCGCTTGCGGATTGCCCCGGCCATTCCAAAAGACTGGCCGGGCTTTTCCGCCCGCCTCAAAGTCGCAGATACAATTTGCGATATTCGCGTGGAACAAACAGATCAGACCATATCCCGACTTGATGGACAAGTCATCGCCCCCGCAACAGTGGCCTATCTCCCGCTTGATGGTGTCCCGCACAAGCTGTTTCTGGCCCTTGATCGTGACCGGACCAAAACGCCTGTTGGATGATAAAGTTCTGATCCTGTAATGTTTTTCAAAACATGATGCGCGTGTTTTTCGCCCTTCCTCAGATGAAAAACGACCGGGCTTTCGAAAAAAAAGAATATTGCCTGCATGAACTGTTTTTACGTCGGGTAAACCCGGTTACCTGTCTGAAAACATACACGGATCGAGGAGTTGTCAGGATAGCGGTACTGCGCGCGGTTCGAGCGGAACCATCGCCGATAGGCCAACCAAGCAAAGATGAGCAGATCACACGCCTGCCATCTGTACGTGAATCAGCCGCCCGCCCTCCTGTGCCGACAACAGAACCTGTAATCCATCCTCGAGTTTCACATTATCGCCAATAGCGATTTCTTTATCGGTGGAAATGTTTTTCATGCCCGGCATCGCTTCGTTGACCAAATACCAGTCGCCATCATGCAACTGAAAATAGCCCACCCTTTTTTTCAATGCGGCATTGAGATGTTCATTGGGGAAAATCGTCCGGTTCACATGCCACGGAAAGATTGATTGGCCGTTCCATACCATCACACGATGATTGTCAGCGTGAAAACTTCCCTTGGTCCGGCTTGAATACAGATTAAGCACCGGCAATTTACCACGATAGGCGGTGCCACAATGCGGACAGACAGGCGCACGTGAATTATCAAACACAAACCAGCCCATGTCACAGCCTGCCGAACAGGGCTGTATCATATCCATCGTGCGGATTAGCGCACTCTCCCAGTCAGCAGCAGACGGGCGCTTTTCAGGTGCATGCAAACCCGTGATAAAGGCGCGGTCAAACAGTTCGGTCAAAAGCGGGCCGGCCATTGTATAGGGACGTTCGGACGGATCGCCCCAAGGCAGTGACTGGGGTCTTAACTCGCCGGGGCGAACCCGGTTGCTCGTATCGTCGGGATGCTCGACAAAAAGTGCGCGCTCTCCCATGCTTAGTTCCTCGTCGCGCGTGGCATCGGGATCGTTGACCTTTCGCCCGCGCAGCGGATGCCGAAAAAACAGATACATATAAATCAAAACGGCCAGCGCGTGGCGATCGGTCGTCCGGGAGGGCAAAACCCTTGCCGGATCATCCCTGGAGAGATGTTGTGTCGCGATGACTTCGGGCGCGATGAAATCAGGCGTGCCAACAACATCAGGCGCGAATTTTCCGGGCACGACCAGCCCGTCAATATCGATCAGGCAAGCTTTGCCCTTTGTGGGGTCAACCAGAACGTTTTTGTAGCTTAAATCTGAATGCGCAAGGCCCGCCATATGCAATCGCCGCACCGCGCGCGAAATCGATAAACAGATCTGAAGATGTGTGAGCCAGTTGCCCTTCTCGCGGGGGTCCAGGAATTTCTCCCGGTTGGAAGCAGAGGCAAACCATTTGCCCTCCTTGTCCTTGCCCCGAATTTTAAGCATGTCATCTTTCACACTTCCGTACTGGAAAAAGAAATCTGACGCATAAAATGGCACGACAACCCCGATCCGACCGTTATGTTCGACGGTGTCTACAGGCCAGCAAAAGTAATCTTTCCAGAAATCGCCACTATCTTTATCAAAAAGATTGTTTCTATACCGCGTGGTAATTTCGCGCAGACGTTCCCTAAGGGCCGCGTCCTGCGCATCCCTGAAAAAACCGACCACATAGGTCTTGTCGGGGCTGACATAAATGTCTTTCATTGCCCCGGAAGCAATCACTTCATCAACAAAAGAAACCGGCTTTCCGCCTTCAGATACCAGATTTACAATGGTCATTTATCATGTGCCCGATTGGCGGGTCCGTGATCGGGTGCCGCAGGCACCTGGGCCTGGGGTTGGGGTTCTTCAGGTTCGGATTCAGGCTCGTCCTTCTTTGTCCGCTCGTCGATCTGAGGGTCCGTAACGGGGCGGCTTTGCGGCTTTGGCATCATCAAGGCGATGGTTCTGTCATCGTGATTTCCACGCGACCAGAAATCAAGCCAGGCCATCATTTGTTCCTTCAGGTCATCATTATCCGGATGAAAATCAACCTGTGCGCAAAGATCATTGGCCCAGAAATCCGCCCAGATCCCCAAATTGGCAAAGGCGGCATCCGTTGGAAATTTAGGGTCTGTAATACCGTCGGTCATTGCGGCAAGAACAGTGTAGCTTTCGCCAAGGTCCACAAAGACGCGCCCCATGACAGATTGCGGGTCCCGGAACTCTGTCGATGCCAAAAACCGCGTCTGACCGGCAAATTCGCCACTGTCGGGCCGACACATTACAGTGACTGTTTGTACTGCGGCGTTGAAAATTGCGACACCGCCATCACCGATTGTGAAACTTGCGGTGAACCACCGACCCAACACCTTCCGGGAAATCGCAATCACAATCGTCGTTGAAAACTCTTGTGGCTCAAGTTTCATTGCGGCGGCCTTGTCCTCGATCGCGCGGGCCGCTCTGAGGGCCGCCTCCGGGAGGACGGGATAAAGCAGATCGCTACGCACTTCGGTCGCCCATGAGTCAGGGTCCCGATCATATCGTGCCAGGGTTTCCTCAAGATAAGGATCTATCTTTTCTGCCAAAAGTCCCGGCAATGCCTCTATGACGGTTTCGCAGGCAATCTTGCTGCCCTCCCGGCTGAATTCGGCAGACCCGGCCCCATCGGCGACGATTAGAATATGCCAACCGGTATCTGTATCGGCACGGATGCGAAAATCATCATCGCGATACTTGCCCTCCTGGGCATGAGACCGACCACGCTTGCTGGCCGCCACGATGAAACCTTCGCCCGTTTGGCTATCGAAATCCTGATCCGGTTTGGCCAGCGGGGCGTCCTGGTCCGATGCAATGGTCTTCCACAGATCGCGAGGGTCCGGGATAATCGACAAACGGGCGCGAATACCGACGGGCATATCGTGTTTAACCGCTTTTAAAAACAGTGTGTATTCGCCTGCCTGAATGTCGTGTCCCGCAACATAACCGTCTGGTGTGATCGACAGACCGGTGCCACCATCATCGGTGATCTCAATGCCACAATAGCCCTCGATTGCGGCTTCATAAGGCTGACGAGACCGACCGTTTTTCAGGTTAATCCGATCCGGTTCTAAAAGCGATGCCTCGAAACCCGTTTTCGGAATACCGCCTGGCCCATTGATCAACGTCTCGTCCTCCTTGGGGAGCGCGCTGCCCGACATCTGACGAGGAGCAGTGCGACTATTCGTTTCACCGGTCATTGGCACAGCACCATCGGCTTGCGTTGAATTCTGTATTGGGGTCTCTGTTTCGCCCGCTAACGATGAGGTCAAAACCGTGGCACCGTCACCTTCATCAACATCATCATCATTAACGTCTTTAGGAAGGGTATCTTCAGTGCCGAAGTCCGCTTGATCGTCATTTGGGGAGGCCGCTTGAGAGGATCGATCCTTTGATACCTCTTGAAGATAGGCCAGAACGGTCAGTTCTTCTTCGGTCAGGTTTTCAAATCCCGTGGGAATATTTGACGGTACCCGATGGCCATTGCAGCACAACGTCGAGACAAAAGACCGAAAGGCAATATCCTCGTAGGTTTTTTGCTCGGGACACCTGCTCATCCTCGGCCTCGTTCAATGTCAAAGCCACCATCCGATCCGTCTGAAACACCATAATTCCCGGTCTTTCCACACCAGGGGCAGGTTGCGAGACCGTCACCCGTAACGCAGTGAATGCCGCCACAGACACATACCGCCATGCCAAACGGCACATGGCAATGCGGGCAGTCGGGCTGCCCGATAAGTTGAACAGAACTGACACTTGCATCAGAGCGCGACCCATCCGACAACTCGAAATAGTCTTCCTGCACCGGCACGGCTGCCTTTAGCAGATAGTCTCGCCTCTTGAAAAGCTCTGCCAGCCGTGGGTCCTGTGAACCGATCTGATTTAAATGACGTTCATATTTGACAACATATGGTGCTCTGTTTTTTGTGCAGCGGCCGACAAACACCGCATAGCGATCATCAACGGACTCAAACGGCAAGCGGCCCGCACTGCCCCCGGAAACATCGTCTCCGATCTTGGCCAAGCTGATACCGCCGCCCGCCGTGACACTGCGGGTTGAGCTTTTAACCGAATTGGTGATCCACATGATGAATCTTTTAAACGCCCCCTCTGCCGTGTCATCAAAGGGGATGATGTCATCGGTCAGGCGCGACAAAATCGCCGGGTCGCCCCCACCCCCGATGGAAACCGCAACAAGGGCAACACGGTGGGCATATTCCTGCTGCCACCGTCGCAGGGCCGGTTCAACATCATCTGTCGGAACGCCATCGGTCATAAGAAACACCAGTGGTTTCCAGTCCCCTTTTTGCCCGGCGGTGTTTACCGATACATTCCGGTCTATTTCGTCCATCAGATGAATAAGCGCACCACCCAACCCGGTGCCCCCCCCCACAGGAAGATGCGGTGGCACAAATTCCGGCAGTTCGGTCAGGGGGGTCAGCGTTCTGGCACGGCCGGCAAAGGCAATCACTGAAAGCCATGCCGTCTCGAGCGCATAAGGGTCGGTCATCAGATCTGACGTGATCTGACGCATCCCGTTCTCAAGCTCGATCAGGGCGTCACCCGCCATAGATTCTGAAACATCAATGACCAAAAAAACAGGAAACTTGCGCATTACAATACCACGTTAATTTCCGGCGGCGGCGGCGGCAACCTGGTTGTTGTATTGCTGCCAAGGCTTTTATTCCCTGAAGCGATGACTTCGGAGACCCATTTGAAAAGCTGAGCAAAAGCGCTGCCATCCATCGTATCAAGACGCAAAACATGATCGCATAGCGGTTTAAGATCGTCTTCGCGCGCTTTGGGGCCCGCCGCACAGCCAATGATGTTTGCAAAACCCAGCTTACGCATTGCAATACATTGTTCCTGATAAAGCTGCGTATCCGAAGGTTTGCCATCAGTCATCACAAACAAATAAGGTGCCCAATCGCCCTTGGCTTCATCGGTGCTTTTAATGATGTCGACACTAACCTGCTTGCCAAGTACCTCTAGCGCAAGCCCCAGATGTGTGGGGCCAGAGCGCGGCGTGGTTATCTGTGGAAGGACCACATCTTCCAGTGCCGTAAGCGGCAGGATCGTTTTCGCTTCGGCATCAAAAGTTATGATGGTCATATAAACTGTCTCAAGCGCATAGGGGTCCTGCCGAAGCGCGCCGATCAGGGTCTCCATGCCAGAATTGACAGCTTCGATGGGTTCACCCTGCATACTGCCTGACGTGTCGAGGAGAATATAGACGGGAAGTCTTCTCATGTTGGTCCTTTCAAATCTGTTCCTTTGATTCCGGTATCATCAGAATCAGGATTTTGTCAGGTTGACCCCCGCAGGCGTCGGTGGAAGTTCTTCAACACCGCCAACATCATTCTTGCTTAGATCGATCTTGCGCGAAGAAGTCGTGATCGATGCCGATACCCATTTGAAAAAGGATGCAATCGTTGCACCATCCGCCGTATCAAGCGTCACGACAATTTCGGAAATTGCCTGAAGCACTTTCGTGTCCGCACGCGGCCCTGCCGCACAGCATATAACCAGGCCCGGCTTGGCAGCCTGAAACAAGGCAAGACCTTTCTGCCAGCTATCGGTAGGTGCGCCATCCGTCATCAGAAAAACCAAAGGCTTCCAGTCTCCCTTGGTTTCGGCATCCGATTTATGGACCTCGCGACCAATACAATCTGCGACCAGCGAAAGCGCCTCACCCATTGATGTTGCGCCATTGGCCTCGATGTTTGGTGCCTGGAATTCGGTAAGTTCCGTCAAGGGTACAACCTGTTTGGCGGAAGTATCAAAGGTGATCACGGACAGATAGGCGGTTTCCAGCGCATATGGGTCCTGGCGCAACGTGCTGACCAGCAAATCAAGGCCATCGCGGACGGCATTGATCGCCTCACCGCGCATGGAGGTCGATGTATCAAGCAGAAGGTATACGGGAAGTCTTCTCATGCGATAAACCTTTCTTTGATAAACGGGTCCACTCCGGCGCGGTTTTCAAGGCGTTCCATAATATCGGCACTGGTAACCCTGGCGGGAAATGCCGATGTCGCAGGTGCTATTTTCGGCCCGCGCGCCATGCCAGTCCCCAGCCATACGCGTTATCAACCTGTTCGTGACCATTAAAGAAACGAACCTCGCGGCTGACCCGGATCTGGTTATTGTTGTTTTCCAAAAGGGCAACGGCACACATGCCATCTTTTCTGTTGGTGCTTAGTTCATTCATGCGAACTTCAATTTCGGGTTGACCGGGCACCATCATCCGAATGACACCATCTGTTTCTTGCCAGTTGGCCACACCTTCATAAATAAAAGCGAAAATAAGAACACGCCGAAACTGGGACCATGCATCACCGTTGATTTCAAGCCATTCGCCATCCGCCGATGTTCCCGACCGATCATCGCCCATCAACTGGGTAAATGGCAGATTGTTCAAATCACCAAATGAATTCCCAAGCGCCTGGACGACGCCTTTTTCACCGGTCTGAAATTCAACAAAGGCCCCCAGATCAAGATCAATGCTGCGCTTGCCCATGCCAAAAAAGCCCCCAGGCTTTGGTTTCTGATTCCAGTTCAGATTAACCCGGATGCGGCCAAACTTGCCGTCATCCTTTTTCAGCGAAATCGTACTTTCCTTCTTTGTCAACGAAACCTTGGAAAGATTAACACTGGGTTTTGGCGTTGAGGGTACGGATGAACGCTTCGGGGCCGGTGCGGGGCTGGCGGGGGCGGCAACCTCCACACCAAAATGTTCGGCTAAAGCCTGTAACCCGCCATTAAACCCCTGGCTGACATTCCGTATTTTCCATTGATCATTACGCCGGTAGATTTCGCACAGGATCAGCGCTGCTTCCGACCGACCCGTTGTATCCACCGGCATTTCAATACCGTCCGATGTCACAATCTTTACGTCGCGCACAGACGAAAAGGCACCACCTTCAAGCGTCGCGTTCACCGCAATTTTTTCGACATCCCGACCTACTTTGCCCAGATCAAAAGCAAAGCTTTGTCTGTCGGCACGGGTAGTGAGCGATACAGCTCCGCCGCCGATTGTTGTTTGGTTGAAAAAGCACATGTCACCGTCGCCCCGAACCTTGCCGTCGGCATAAAGTTGCAAAGCAGTGACATCGATTTGGCTTCCTTGTGGCAACAGAACGTCAAGTTCGAACGTCAGCGATGAAAGCGGGGCATTTGCGCCCATGGCAAGGGTGGTCATAGCGGATCTCCTGGCGTTCGTCCAAATTGCATTCTGTGCAGATTTCCGGTTTTGAAAGTAAAAAGTGCGCGCAGAGATTTATCCGCGCGCACTTAAAACCTGACTTAGCCCAAATTCACGCCATGGGCGGAGGCTAGCGGGCCGAGGCCGCCTTCAAAACCGGACCCGATAGCCTTGAATTTCCACTCGTCATTGTGACGATAGACTTCGCCGAAAATCATTGCCGTTTCGACAGAATAGTCTTCCGACAAGTCATAACGGGCCAGTTCCTTGTCACCGTCCTGATTGATGACCCGCATGAAGGCATTGCCCACCTGCCCGAAATTCTGCTTGCGCGCGGCAGCCTCGTGAATGGTTACCGCAAAGACAAGTTTCTTGACATCGGCAGGTACCTTGCCAAGGTCAATCTTTACCTGTTCGTCGTCACCTTCACCCGCACCGGTACGATTATCGCCCGTATGTTCGACCGAACCATCAGGACTTTTGGTGTTATTGTAGAAAATAAAGTGGCTGTCTGACAGCACTTTGCCGTCTTCGCCGCAGACAAAAACCGACGCATCAAGGTCAAAATCAGCACCATCGGTCGCGCGCGGGTCCCAGCCCAGACCGACGATTATTTTGCTCAAACCCGGAGCTTCTTTGGTCAGCGAGACATTGCCACCCTTTTGAAGTGATACAGCCATTGTCAGTTCCTTCCATTAATTTACGAAAACATGCCGTCAGTCGAATGTCGGCATTCCTGTTTGTCAGAGAGCTCAAAATTAACCGATATTGACGCCGTACTGTTTGCTAAGTGCGGCGAGACCGCCATTGTAGCCTTGGCCGACAGCGCGAAATTTCCATTCGCCATTGTGACGATACAGCTCGCCAAAAACCATCGCCGTTTCCGTCGAATAGTCTTCTGTCAGGTCATAGCGAACCACCTCTGACCCCGTCACGTCGTTCACAATGCGGATAAAAGCATTGGAAACCTGGCCAAAGGATTGCTTGCGCGCTTCAAAGTCGTGGATCGTTACGGTAATTGCAATCGTCTGAACGTCTGCCGGGACCATGCCGAGATTAACCTTGATCGCTTCATCATCACCGTCGCCCTCGCCTGAACGATTGTCGCCGGTATGGCTGACAGAGCCACATGCCGAATTCATCTGGTTATAGAAAATGAAATCGGCATCACTGCGGGTTTTGCCTGCTTCGGTCAGCAAAAACGCCGAAGCATCAAGATCAAATTCAGCGCCATCTGTCTGGCGCTCGTCCCAGCCCAGGCCGACAAGGATTTTCGACAGTCCCGGGTCTGTTTTGGTTAACGAGAGGTTTTGACCTTTGGAAAGCGTAAGGGCCATTTTTTCATCCTTTCTTGTCAGAGAGCGTTGAGAAAATGGTGCAAATCATCTTCTCGGGGAATTTAAGACGGGCGTCAGTACTGGTACTGTGCAACAGTGAATAACAGATAGCTAACAGCCATCAGAGCACCGACCACACGGCCTATTCTGCCCGCAAAAAGCAGGAAGACCGCAAAAAGCAACGTCACGGCAACCACGATCGGCATGTCGAAGCTGGCAAAACGGCTTTCAATGACCAACGGTTTTGCGACCGCCGAAAATGCCATGACAGACAATATATTAAAGATATTGGACCCGACAATTCCGCCAATGATCATATCGGAGTGGTTCTTTCGCGCCGCAGCCACACAGGCTGTAAGTTCCGGAAGCGATGTTCCAAAGGCAATGACCGTCATTCCGATCACGGCCTCGGGCACCCCAAGCGCCAGACCACCGGCCACGGCACCTTGAACCAGAAGTTCAGAGCCAACGACCAGTGTAATTATGCCAACGACCACCATCACGCCAGGGTGAGCGCTACCGGCTTCGTGTTCTTCCACTTCATCGATGTCGAGTTTGGAGGCTTTGTATTGGTATACAACATAAAGAATGATCGCCGCGACCATGGCAAAACCACCCCAGCGGGGCAACAGGCCGGACATGATGGCGACAACCATTGCCCCGGTGGCACCGAGCATGACAAGGGCGTCCACGCGCACTTGAGTACGGCTAAAGACAATAGGTGCGATCATGGCGGAAATGCCAATCACCATCAAGACATTCGCAATATTCGAACCGATCACGTTGCCAACTGAAATCCCCGGATAGCCCGACAAGTTCGCGTTCACAGACGTGAAAAGTTCAGGTGCCGAGGTTCCGAAGGCAACAATTGTCGCTGCGATGAAAAGCTTTGAAAGACCAGATTTTTCAGCAATGACCACTGCGTTGTCAATTGTCCAGTCGCCACCTTTTATAAGAAGGTAAATGCCAAAAGAGATCGCGCCAAGGGCGATAACAGTCAGCTGGTATGTGTCGAGCTCGTGCATTTAGATTTCCAGCATTTATAAAACGGGCAGGCGCACAGGCCTGCCCGAAAACTCGCCATGGCTTAAAGATCGAAATCCGCCGGATTAAGGCCAAGTTCGCGCGCAATCTCGGCGACCATTGCCTTTTCTTGCGCGTCGAAATCGCCATCAGCAGCACCAATGGCACAAACAACCCTGACAAGCAGTCGTGCTTGTTCATCATTGCCTTTGATTTTGCTGATCGTTTTCAACGCAGAGGCTTTGCCTATCCCGTGATCGAATTCGAAGTCGCCAGCCGCTTTCTGAAAGACTTCAATAATCTGGCGCATATCAAAGTGTTTTAGCTCATCGGCGCGCTCGATAAATCCGGCCATCTTCTGCTTTTCAGACGAATCAATACTGCCGTCTGCTGCCGCCACCAAAGCACAGCCGTTCACAACGGCTTCCATAAAGGCTTTATTTTTAAATTTGGAGGCTTCGGCAGTCAGTTTTGAGCGTGCTTGTGCGGCGTTTTCTTTTAACCAGTTTAGCATGTCATTCTCCTCAAATCGCAGCCAATGCCGCGCCCGTAAGATCCTGCGCGGTGCGCCCGTTAGTGGGGTTGCCATGCGCGGTCAATTGCCAACCGGAACCTGTTTTCTCCATCGAAGCCATCACAACACCGGTGTGACGGCCTTTCTCGGTCAGGGTATAGCGGCAAATCTCTACATTTTTACTTTGATCAACCAGGCGCGCAAAGGCGTTATCAACTTCGTCAAAAGTCTGACCACGAAAACTGTTCACGGTAAAAACAAGGTATTTCGCACGGGCATCCAGAGCCTTGAGGTCGACATAGATTATCTCGTCATCCCCGTCGCCTTCGCCGGTCAGATTGTCACCGCTGTGCTTGATTGCGTTATCTTGTGACTTGAGCTGCTGAAACCACACCAGATCGATCGCATTCTTGTCGGCATCAAAAACAATCACAGAGGCATCAAGATCAATTTCATCTGCTCCGCCGCCGCCGCCTAACAGGCTGCTAAAAAAACCCTTCTTTTCGGGTTTTGCCGGGTCCCAGCCGCAGCCCATAAAAATCTTGGATAAACCCGTGTCTTTTTCGAGGGACAAGGTCTGCCCTTTGGAAAGCGAGATACTCATATTATTCTCCTTGTTCTCCGAATGGTGAAAGTTAACATCAATGGAGTGGTTAACATGTATCCTGATACAAGCTGAGCGAAAGAGAAATCGACTAATTTAATTTTTTTCTTTCCCCTGCGCGTCGGAACATAGAATTTTATTTTCTCTATTTTTTAAAGACTTAAATAAAACTTGCAACCGCGATAGCTGTGAACTCGATCATCTTTGACAGCTGTCCGGTGGCAATTAACCAGCTGGCATAGCAGCAGCGAGCTCCCCGTTTTGCTTGGCTACAGCGATCCGGCAGCGCGATCCCTCAATGCCCGCATCAGGACATTTTCTCAATCAATGTTATCGCACGATACGGACCAGTAAGCGTTGCATTTTCAAGCAGTTCGATGCGGTCCAGCTGGCACAAATGAATGAGTGCAGCAAGATCAGGGTCTTCAAGTGACCTGATTATGACCTTTTTGGGGCGCCTTCGCAAAACGGCCCGTGTTGCCTCGGCAATTCCTGGCTTAACCCGGTTAAGGTCATCGATATCAAACATCTCCGCGACGATATTAATGCAAGTGCGCGCACATGCGCGCAGTTGCGCCAAATCTATTGCCGGATCTGCGATGGCGTTGCCGCCCCTGTATTGAGGCATGCGCTGCGTAATCCGATCGACAAAATCAAGTGATATGTCGATATCGGCAAGATGGTCTACTGGCACAGATCCATGGAAATCGTCGGGGCCGATGACTTGCCGGTTCAGGATCGATCTGCTGATAAGGCCTGAAACATTTGCGCCAAGAATACCCGAGGGGATCAGCCAGTCCTCATGCGACCCCGCCATAGAGGCAAAACCGCTTGGATCAGCCAGAACGGCAAGTTCAACATGGGGTCGCCCCGTGATTTCTTGCCACGATTTTGTTAACTCGGTTGAAATCGCACCCTTCCCGGTCCAGCCATCGACAAAAATAACCCCCCCTGCGGGGTGTTTACCAAGAATAAAGTCGATTGCATTGCGATCAAGACCGCGGTCACGAATGATTGAAACGCCAAAATGCTGACTATCCACGCCCAGGGCAGATAGTTCCCGTTGCAGTAAAACGCCATAAGGCACCCCGGCGCGCACAAGCGAGCATAGTGTGATGTGACGATCAAGAGAGCCGTTGCCGATACGCGTAACAATGCGCCGGGCCAGCCCCGATATCTCGCGTGCGATCCGGTCCTCACTCTTTTGACGCGCCTTCTCGAAAATCTTCAAATAGCGCGCATCAGGTCGGCGCTCCTCCGAGATCATCTCCGAATAATGCACAGCCCCGCTTTGGATATTTCTTTCCTTGGTTGAAATATCCGTTGGCGCCATCCGGACCCGTTTAAGAAGGAACGTGACGTCCTCAGGGTTATAAGATCCAATGATCATTTGATCGGACTGAGGCATCAACGCTCCTCTGACTGCAATATCTTTTGATCAATTTGCGAATTTTTGGGAATAACCAGCATGTCGCAGGTTGCCATAAAAGGTAAGTCTGTCACGCTGTCGCCCATGCCAAAGACCGGCACGGATTTGTCGCTCAGCAGCTTTTGAGACAGATATTCAACAGCATACCGCTTGGAAATACCCGCAGGTGTGAACGAAAGATTGTTGTCATTGCGATGCCGCACCAATCCCGGTGCGGCAATTCGGCTCAACGCATCGTCTATTTCATCAAGCCTTTGAGCATCATCGTTTGATTTGGCACAGAAATAAAACCCCGTCCCGAACTCTTCGACAATCCAGTATCTGAACCGGTCTGGTGTGGTTTTCCGGGACATAAATGACATCAAATTTTCAAGTTCCGCCGCCACTGCCTCCGCTTCACGCTTCATCTTTGCGTGCCAGTCCGGATCAGGGATGCCCGAGGGGGTAAGGATCACGCCCCCATTGGTACAAACCTGATAATCCTCAAACGGTAATCTGCAACGTCCCAAGGCTTCTGAGGAGCGGGCCGTTACAGGAATGAACCGCGTCGAGGTCAAAAGCCATTTCATCATAAGGGCCTGGGATGCAGACATATAGGAATGGCTTCCATTCAACGCTTCGGAAGCTAACCTTTCGAGGTCAGGGGCCTCCTGCATCTTTCGTGCCGTTTGAAAGATCGTGTCATCCAGATCAGAGAAAAAAACGGGGCGCACTAGGGCATTCCTTCCGTTGGCTTCAGGACAGAAATGGCGCCCGCACCATCAATCACATCTATTTGACCCAACGCCGACAAAAGCGTATCGCACAGCCCATCCGCGCCGGTCTCGGTAAAAAACAGGATACGATCCCACTCCGATGGCACAACATTGTGCATATACATCCAGAATCCTTGGCCGTAATGGTCGGGGAAACTCAGTTTATGCCGAATGGTGTCGCCAGGAAGGATGGGGGATCGGGTGGTTGTGATAAAACGCGTGTAAAACCCGCGCTCACTTAGCGCTTCTGCCGCCAGCATTGGTTGCCAAACATGCTCTCCGGCGCCGACCACAAGAATGCGATCCCCTGCATCGGGAAGCTGAAAGCCGTTATGTTCGAGTATTGACAGGATATCCTCGCCAGATTGCCTGATCTGACTGCTGGAAAGACCAACACGCGGCGCCGCAAATTCCTGTACTGAGTCGGGAATCCAGGTTTTAACCGAAGGATTACACGAACCCGGCAAAGCTAACGGCGTCTTTGTCTCATCAGGCATCCACGACCAGGTGCCGTTCTGAACGGTGACACTAAACACATCCGCATCATCCAAAATACCCCTGACGGCATCTTCTGCCTGGCCGTCAGACCAATCTGTTAAGGTTACAAGAATAAGGCGACCAAAGGTCAAACCTTTGGTTTTTAATCCGGCAGCCAGTTCAGCAAAGGTTGCGCCCGTCGTCGCTTCGTCATCAACAATCACAAGTGTCGCATCAGGTCCATGGTGAAGGACCCCGGGCCTTGGCTCAAAAATTAAATGCTCAACAGCATGTGAATGACTTTCTTCAATCCTGAACCATTCCTGCGCCCCCGTCGGCGCAAACCGCGTTGTTGTCAGGTACCCCATTTTACGCTCGGGCTCCGAAAGCCTGAGACAATCAAAAACCCCCGCGCCAATGCCAACAGCAGTTTCTGCAAATCCCATAACAAAAACCGGACCAGGCAAAAGCTGTGCCGCCACACCTTCTGCCAACTGCTGCAAGGCCGCCCTGTGTTCTGCGGGGTCCACAGGAATATGTCGTCCAAGGATTGTCGACACAAAGAGAAACGCGCGCTTGGGATTCAGACGTTCCGCAATGCGAAACAGATCCGGTCCTTCTCGCACAGATGTTGTCAGCGTCAATACGCCTGCTTCGAGGTCATAGGTATCGGTTTGCCTAAGCATATCTCTCGTTGCAGCCTTTATTGTTAATCAGTCAGTCTTGCGATCATCGGAGTTCAGAAAAGAATCAATATCTGCATCTTTACGGTGGACATCCTGACGTGCGCGATCAGCCGCTTCTTCGGCCTCACGTGCCTTAAGCGCATCACGTTCCCTTTGTTCGGCCTCGTGTTGCTGCCGCCTTAAAGCTCTGGCTTTTGAGGCGCGTCGGGCGCGCAGAAAGCCGAAAGCCAACAGGCTGACAAGGCAGATTATAACAATAGAGTTAAAAACAGGGATATGCCGGTATCCAGGCTCCACGGGCCAAGCCTTGACAGCATTGGGAAACATGGAAAACGCCGAGATGCGCCAGCCATAACGCCTTATCGCGATGAGCTGCTTGTCGGCGGCAAAAGACTGGACCTGTGCCTGAAGATCGGCAGAGTCAAATTTCCAATAAAGAAAATTATCCTCGTTTCGGTACACCCTCGGCTTTCCGCCTGGCGTTTCCGTCTGCAGAAAATAGACATCCCGCGTGCGCTGTTGTCCGGTCCCGGCATCTTCGGTGTCCAAGCGTTTGATTTCAACGCCAACAGCCCTCACCACGTCAACTTGCGGCAATGCGTAATTGAGAGCCAAAATTATGACCAGCAAAGGAATCGCAATAATAATATTCCGGAAAGTTAGTACGTTCTTCATTGCAGCAACCTCGCACTTTCTTTCTGCTCTTACTTTTCGGATATTCAGCAATATTTAGCTACCGCAAAAAAGGCTTCACGAAAACCTCAAAAATGACCACAGGCCAATTTAATCGAAAATTTTTATTTAGGTAGGTCGAATCTGCCGTGAACGCAAGGCACGTATCTATATCCCATTGGAATGGCACCATTTTGCACCACATAAGCCCCCAATTTGTCGGCAAAGTACCCCTTCAAGTTGCTCTCAATCTGAAAGAATCAGTTCCATAGCAGCACATTTGAGACCATTTTTTGCATATCTTCCGCCATATCATTATCATTGAAACTATTTTTACGGTCCCAAAATGCAGTGACTTCGTAACGAGCTAAATTTACAAGTTGTAAATAAATATTAAATTTGAAAATTATACAACCATATAAATAGAGATAATTAGGTCGATTAAAAAATATCGACACATCAGATACCATATCTATCGGAATGGCATTGAATTCTGATTACCGTACCTGACTTTAACCATCTCATACGAAGTTCAGGACTGGCGCAAAACAAGGCTTTTTCATTTTGGCGAGACAAGCCCTTTGATCAGGCCATGGTAACGTATTTGAAATATGATCAATGGATTAAATTCAATAGAAACGATAATAATGATCGGAAAAAATCAGGCTTTCAAAACGCTTGGAAAACATTTACCTGAAAACCGGTGTTTGGGGATTGTTTCACGGAAAAAGGAAAACATTGCCTGCGCAAACTGTTTCTGCGTCAGGTAGAACCGGTTATGAGTGACGGGCCCTTAGCCGCTCTATCGGGTTGAGATGCGGGGAACTGGCGGACAGCTGGATCAATCGGATGCGACATTCAGGGTGGGGAAGCCAGCGCCTGGCCTCTTCGCAACGATGATAGGGCGCATTGTCCCGGATCAGGTGAATGGCTGATTTGATTGGGTTTCTCGCCTCAATCCTGGACGGAATCTGCACCGCGCTGTTGCCGTCAACGGTGGGCGGCTCAACAAAAGGCGCATCGGCGAAACAGACCGTCTCATCGACAGTCAGATCGTTCATCAGCTATTCATAAAGGGCGATGAATGCGGCCTGCTTTTCTTCGTCCACCACACGCAGAAGGGCTTTTGGCTAGGGAAATGGATGAACCGTGCCCGACATCAAATATCGGAACTAAACATCGACCCTATAGGAAGTAGATCGGCAGGGTGGCGAGCCAACGCCCCCTGCCGACATGGTCATACAGTCAAGTCCGTGTAGGACGTGGCGGCGTACTGTCGTCGCGGTTTAGAAGTTTTTGGTCTTCTTTCAGTTCCTGCCACATTGCGCTCATCACGGCAAAGATGGCGGCCAAAGGAAGCCCGAGAAGCCATGCAAAATACCACATGCTTTCAGTCCTTTCCGGTCAATAGACCGAGTGCGAGTTATCCGTGACGCTGGCCGCTGTGACCTTGCCCCACAGAACCTTATAGACCCAGGCGGTGTACATCAGGATCAGCGGCATGAAAATTGCCGTGACCACCAGCATGATGAACAGCGTGAGGTGCGAGGAGGAACTGTTCCACACCGTCAGCGACGATTGCGGATCAGACGAGGATGGCATGATGAAGGGAAACATCGTCAGCCCGACCGAGGAGATCACACCAAGGATTGCCATCTTGGAAAACAGCAAGGTTGACACCTCACGCCCCGCCCGCAATCCAAGGAAGGTTAGCAGACCACCAATAATGCCCATCGCCGGTGCGATAACAATCCAGGGACGATCACTGTAAGCGCTCAGCCATGTCGCAGTTTTTTCGACATTGAAATAAAGCGGATTAGACGGCCCGCCGGTAACGTAATCGCCAACGATACGGTAACCTTCGATGCCAAACGCCATCCAGACCCCTGCCAAAGCATAAGCCACCACAGCAACCAAAGCGGCTACCGAGCCGATGGTGCGGGCACGCTGCTGCACCGCCCCTTCGGCTTTCAGCGTCAACCATGCCCCGCCATGCATGACCAGCATGGACAGCGACACAACACCCGCCAGCAGTGAGAACGGGTCAAGAAGTCCGATGAACTTGGCATACCAGGCACCCTCATAGATCGAACGAAGGTCTTCGGTGAAATGGAAGGGCACGCCCTGAATGACATTTCCCACCGCCACACCAAACAGAAGTGCCGGGATGGCACCAGACGCAAACAACGCCCAATCCCATGCCGTGCGCCACTGCGGGTTATCCCGTTTGGAGCGGTATTTGAACGCCACGGGCCGTACGATGAAAGCGGCCAGCACCACAAACATCGCCAGATAAAACCCGGAGAACGACACCGCATAAAGCGGGGGCCAGGCGGCAAAGATCGCGCCGCCCCCCAAAATGAACCAGACCTGGTTCCCTTCCCAGACTGGCCCGACAGTGTTGATTGCCACCCGACGCTCAATATCGGTCTTGCCGACAAAGGGCAAAAGTGCCCCAACCCCCATATCGAACCCGTCGGTCAGTGCGAAGCCGATCAGCAGCACGCCCAGAAGGCCCCACCAGATCACCCGCAGCAGTTCATAGCTGATTAGTTCGTGCAGGATCATGGCACTTACTCCGCAGGCATGGCAATGGAGTCAGCATTGTGCCGCCCTGCCAGCCGGTTATTGTGACGTTTCACCCAGGCGTCCGTTTCCGACACATCCTGGAACGGGCCTTTGCGAATGTATTTCAGCATCAGGCCCATCTCGATGATGAAAAGCACTGTATAGAAGGCGACGAAGCCCGCCAGCGTCAGCGCCACCTCGGTGATCGACAAGGACGAAACCGACAAAGCAGTGGGCAGAACCCCGTCCACCGTCCAGGGCTGACGGCCAAATTCGGATACGAACCAGCCCATTTCCGCTGCGATCCACGGCGCGGGGATCATCACCACCGCCAACCAAAGTACCGGGCGGGGATAGTTCATGCCCTTGAAAGACGCACGGTAAAACAAATACGCCATGGTACCGATAAAACCAAAGCCCAACGCCACCATGATCCGGAAGCTCCAGAATAATGGCCAGACGGTTGGCACCGTATCATTCGACGCCGCGACAATCTGTGCTTCCGTCGCCTGGCGCGGGTCATCGACGTATTTTTTCAACAGAAAGGCAAAGCCAAGATCAGCCGAATGTTTCTCGAAAATCGCCGTTTGCGCGGGATCAGGAGCATCTTTCTCTGCGCGAATATGCATTAGCGCGTCATAGGCAATAATACCGGAACGGATGCGGGTTTGGGCCTGAGCGACCAGTTCGTTGATGCCAGGAATTTCCGTTGTCAGTGACCGCGTCCCGATCAACCCCATCACCCATGGGATTTCAATCGCATAATGCGTCTCTCGCGCTTCCTGATCAGGAAAACCGATCAGGTTGAAGGATGCAGGGGCCTTTTGGGTTTCCCACATCGCCTCGATGGCGGCGAGTTTCATCTTCTGGCTATGGGTGGCAGAATAACCGCTTTCATCGCCCAAAAGCACGACAGAGAAAGCCGCTGCCAAACCAAAAGCAGCGCCGACCGTGATCGAACGGCGCGCCAGCTCAATATGACGCCCCTTCAACAGATACCAGGCCGAAACGCCAATCACGAAAACCGAGGCGGTGACATAGCCTGCGCTGACAGTATGGACGAATTTCGCCTGCGCCACATCATTGAACAGTACAGCAAAGAAATCCGTCATCTCCATCCGCATGGTCTGCGGGTTAAATTGCGCCCCCACCGGATTTTGCATCCATCCATTCGCGATCAGGATCCACAATGCCGAGAAGTTCGACCCGATGGCCACCAGCCACGTTACGATCAGGTGCGCAACCTTGCTGAGCTTGTCCCAACCAAAGAAAAAGAGGCCGACGAAAGTGGCCTCAAGAAAGAATGCCATCAGCCCTTCGATCGCCAAAGGCGCACCGAAGATGTCACCAACATAATGACTATAATAGCTCCAGTTCATGCCGAACTGGAATTCCATGGTAATCCCGGTGGCGACGCCGAGAACAAAATTGATCCCGAATAACGTACCCCAAAACTTTGTCATTTGCCGCCAGATCGGGCGGTTGGTCATGACATAGACCGTCTCCATGATCGCGACGAGGATCGATAAACCCAGTGTCAGCGGTACAAAGAGAAAATGATACATGGCCGTCATGGCGAATTGCAGCCGTGACAGTTCTACGATGCCAAATTCCATATCCTTGGCTCCAATGACCGCAAAGCGAGGCCTTTACGGTGTAAATTATTATTCGCGAATATAATAACATACGCCCCGAACTGGATATTGACCCAAGTCAAAAACGACCGTTTCAGACAAAAATTATTTCAATTCGAGAACCTGATCGGCAAAGGACTTCTCTATTTGCCTGTGCGCCGCAATCAGAAGAGTTACATCAGGTAGAATTTGCCGTATGCCCTGTAAAACTGCGGTTGCCGTGGCATCGTCAAGACCTTCGGTTGGCTCGTCTAACAACAGAACCTTGGGATTGCGCAACAGCGCGCGCGCCAGTGCAAGACGCCGCGCCTCTCCGCCCGACAGCCCTTCGCCGCGCGACCCGATCAGGGCAGACAAGCCACCTTTTTCAGCAATGATTTTGTCAAGCTGCACCGCTGCCAGCACCTGCCAAAGGCGCTGCTCATCGGCAGGCCCCGCAATCAGCAGCGCATCGGCAACGGTGCCCGCCATCACCGTGCTGCGCTGGGGCAAGAGGGTGAGGCACTGGCGTAAATCAGCCTCTGGCCAATCGGCCACCGCCCTGCCGCCAATGCTGATTTGCCCCGCCACCACCGGATGCAATCCGGCAATGGCCAAAAGAAGCGTCGATTTTCCCGTGCCACTGGCCCCGGTGACCGCAACGGTCTTACCCGGCTGCACCGCCAGTGAAAACGCCGTGACAACAGACGCAGACGTACCCGAACGATGCAGAGTCACATCCATAACCCGCACCTCAAACTCGTTGGCTGACGCCATCGGAACGTCGCAGCCAACTGGCACGGGTTGCACCAGATCACGCCCGATCCGGCGGGCCGCATCGGCCATCCGTCCAAGGTCCGACACCGCACGTCGCAGCGGGGCCAGAGTTTCGGCCAGCGCCAACGCCGCAAAAAACCCAAGAGCAGCAAAGGCCGGGCCGATCTGCCCGCTCTGCACCAGCATCATCCCGATCCCCAGGGTTCCAGCCGCAATAATGGTTGCCAATACGGCAAGTGCCCCCCCTGCCCTGCGTTCGGCATCGTCGAGTTGACGCCGCAACCCCAGGCGGCGTTGTTCTGCCGCCTGAACGGCCTTTGTCTGTGCGACCAACCGGCCATAAACCGCCAAATCCCGACGGGCGCGGATCAGGTCGATCAGCCGGGTGCGAAACGCCTGTGCTGTCACCTCTGCCCGACGCGACAAGGGCACGGACACCCGCGCCATCCACACGAAAATCAAGGCAGCCCCAAACAGATATCCCCCCGCCACCCACAATGCTACGGCCGGTGCCACCACCCACCACAGCGCGATAAAGGCCAGCGCCAGCGTCGATATTCCCGCCAGCACCGGCAAAACCAGCCGCAAAGGCACCCCGTCCAGCGCATCAATATCTGCCGTCAGACGGTTTAATGCCTGTGCGCCACGCACCCGGATCATGCGGGGGTAAGGGGCGTTCAAATATGTCGCCAGCACCCGTGACCGCAGCGATTCCAGGGCGCGCAAGGTAGCATCATGGGTCAACATTCGTTCGCCATAGCGCGCAGCCGCACGGCCAAGGGCCAAAAACCGCACCATCGCCGAAGGTCGAAACACATCAAAAACTGCCCCCGCACCAGCCAAACCTGCCGCTGCCGCGGCCGTAATAAACCATCCCGACAAGCCCAGAAGTGCGGCTCCCATTAACAAAACAACGATGCTCAGCGCCGCCCCCCGCAACATTGCCGATCGCTGATCGCGCAGGATAAGCCGGAAAATTGCCCAAAGCGCCCTCATGACAAGCCCTCCAGATCAATGATCCGATCCATTTGTGCCGCAAGGACAAGGTCATGCGTGGCAACAACCAACGTAACCCCTTGCGCAGCACGCTTTAACAGCCCGCTTGTTACGGCCTGCGCGGTTTGTGCATCAAGGTCGGCGGTTGGCTCATCAGCCAGAATGACATCCGGATTACCAAAGACCGCACGCGCCATCATGACCCGTCGGGCCTCGCCGCCCGAAAGCCCCCCACCAGTTTCACCCAGCCGCGTGGCAAGGCCCTGGGGCATTGCCTGCACCACCGTCTGTACTGCCGCCGTATCAAGCGCTGCGGCAAGATCGCCGCTGCGTCCAAGTGTAAGGTTTAGATGCAAACTGCCTGTCAGAAAATGCGGGGCTTGCGGCATCCAGCCCAGCCGGGCCCGCCATCCATCCGCGTTATCGGCGGTCAAAGGCTGTTGCGCAACAAGGACTGTCCCCTGTGCTGGCACCTCCAGCCCCGCCATGAGCCGCAACGCACTTGTCTTGCCGGCACCACTTGGCCCCACAAGAGCAACCCGCTCGCCCGCAGCAATAACAATTTCGGGCAAGGCACAGCCCGATAGTGTGAAACAGCCATGCAGGGCAAGACTTGCGGGGCCGGGCAATGGCGCGGCCCGCCCCCCGGTGCCGGGCAATGACCCGCCGGTATCTGACCGATAAGCGGTGATCTCATCAACCACTGCCGTGGCCGCCGCCTTGTCATGCCAGGCAGCCGAAAGGTCGCGCAAGGGCTGATAAAACTCTGGGGCCAGTAATAAAAGAAATATCCCCGCCTGTGGCGTGATCGAGGCCCCCCAGGCGCCGAATGCCAGCACCCCCAAAAGCGAAAATCCGACATAAACGGCAACCATTGCCACACCGATTGCCGCAAACAGCTCCAACACTGTCGAGGATAGAAACGCCACACCGAGCACCCTCATCGTCCGGCGCCGAAGATCGCCTGCCTGCCGCGCAAATCCTTGCAAAACAGCTGGCCCGGCTCCTAACAGGCGAATATCTGCAAGAGCAGACAGCCGTTCGACCAAAAAATCGTTCAGCGTTCCGATCTCGGTCATTTGCCGGGCACTGGCCTCTTTTGCCGCCATCCCGACCAGCGCCATGAACACCGGGATCAGCGGCCCCGAAATCAAAAGCACGATCCCCACCGCCCATGAATGCCAGAACGCCAGCACCAGAATGACCAGCGGCACAACCATGACCCGTGCACGTGCCGGTGCATAGCGGGTGACATAGGGGATCAGGAGGTCCAGTTTCTCGCCTGCAATGGCGGCCACACTACCGGCCCCGCCAAAAGAACTGTCGGCGGACCGAGCCGCCTCGATGGCAACAATTTCTGCACGGGCCTTCGCCGTAATGACCTCGGCAGCCTGTTGTGCCTGCCCCTCGGCAAAATAAGTCAAGACAGCGCGCGAAATGCCAAACGCAGCAAAAAGAAGGGCTGTGGTCAGCGGCGAAGCCGTCTGCCCTGCAAGCAACTGCCCCAAAGCCCAGGCCACCACCGCCGCCTGCAAGGGCCAGATCAGCGCAGCGATAACAGAGAGCACGGCAGACCGACGTTGCGTTTGCGCGCCAGGCGCCAGCAGGATGGCCAACCATTCAGATGCGGAAGGATGTTGGACGGAGGACTTGTCCATGGTTTTTCTCAAACTGACTTTCAAGATATGAGTTAAGGCAGTTTTATTCCAGCCCGCATGTCCCTTGTCAAAAAGGCATGGAGTTGGAGGCCTATCTGATCAAGACCCTTGCGGTCAAAAAGTGATTTCGGGACTGACTGAAAAAGTTGAATTTTTTCAGAAGGGTATGACTTTTCGGATTTGTTAAAGTTTCAAGGGAAAGCGCGATGGCCCTAACAAAAACCAATCGCCGTCGATATTCTCGCAAGACCACCCGTTATGCAAGTGCTCTGACGAACCTCGCATGAAAATCGATTGCGTTTTTTTTGCATGACGAGATATGCCGGTTGGCAGCAATTGAATCCCGAAACAACCGCCAGAGGAAGATTTTTACCGACCAGTCCCTTGATCGCGAGATATGTCAGGATGCTCTTGGCCAAAAGCTTTAGGGCCTGCCTGAAATAGTATAAACGCAAGCTGGTTATCCTGACCTTCTCCCTGAAAACAGTCGCATTTCTGGAGTGAGTTTT
>TARA_R110001583_G_scaffold163735_1_pt1 | contig 120992 bp, 109 predicted proteins | sample TARA_R110001583 | Tara Oceans TARA_R110001583 (sample SAMEA4398432) | marine metagenome | biome: Polar Biome; feature: [MES] marine water layer (ENVO:01000295) within the mesopelagic zone...; material: water (ENVO:00002006), including particulate matter (ENVO:01000060) such...
TGCCCGAGAAGGCCCAAGCGCAAGCGCAGGGCTTGTGCTTGACCATGAGATACCCGGATGGCGAAGGCCAGTCCGGCTTTGGGTGCTGGCGGGAACACTGCAGACCCCCCCCTGTCCTCCCCCTTGCAGGGGGAGGAACGCAGACAGCAGCCGCCTTGCTTGAGGGGCCGTTCTCCCCCTTGCAAAGGGGGAGCTGGAGGGGGATAGCGATTGCATGGCAATCGCCCCACTCCCCCGCAGGCGGGGGAGGATGACCGCCTAGACCCCCACGTCCAGCATCGCCTTGTAGGCCGGGCGCGCCTGCACTTTTTCCAGCCAGGCCCTGGTAGCGGGCAATGCCTCCAGCGCGCCCATGGCGGCGGCGGACTGGACCTGGAACGCCATCAGGCAATCGGCGGCGGTGAAGCTGTCGCCGGCGAAATAGGCATGTTTTGCCAGGTGCCCCTCGATCGTCTTCATCGCCTTGGCCTGTTCGGCCTCCATGGAGGCGGCCAGCGGCGTGTCCAGCAGGCCCGCATTCATAAGGTAGAAGCGGAACAGGCCCGGCAGGAAGATCGCGCCCTCGGCGGCATGGACCCATTCCAGGTAGCGCGGCAGGTCAGCCGAGTCCGCGCGCGGATGCAGCGTGTGGCCCGGATCGTGTTTCGCCAGCAAATATTCGGCAATCGCGCCCGTCTCCGCGATGACCGTGTCGCCATCTTCCAGCAGGGGCGACTTGCCCATCGGGTGCACGCTCAGCAGCGCCGCCGGGGCCAACCGGGTTTCCGGGTCGCGGCTGTGATGGACAATCTCGTGCGGCACGCCGAGTTCAAGCAGCAGCCAGACAATGCGCTGCGAGCGCGAGGCGTTGAGGTGGTGCAGTTTCAGGCTCATGGAGAGCTCCCCTTGATGGATTCTTCGCGCGTCGGCTCTATCTAGGACCCATGCAGGCCTTCGCAGAGCTTCTTGACCGTCTCGTCCTAACGCCTTCGCGTAACGGCAAGCTACGCCTGATGGTCTCCTATTTTCGCAGCGCGCCAGACCCCGACCGGGGCTACGCCCTCGGCGCCCTGACCGGCGACCTCGACCTGAAGAGCATCAAGCCTGCCGCGATCCGAGACCTAGTGACCGACCGGATGGATGCCGAACTGTTCCGGCTGTCCTATGACTATGTTGGCGACATGGCCGAAACCGTCAGCCTCGTCTGGCCGGGGGAGCGCCGCGCGAACCGCCCGCCGCCACTGGCCGAGATCGTCGAGGCGCTGGACGGCGCGACGCGGCCAGAGGCGCAGCGACTGGTCGCCAACTGGCTCGACGGCCTCGACCCGACCGGCCGCTGGGCGCTGCTCAAGCTGATCACCGGCGGCATGCGGATCGGCGTTTCCGCGCGCCTCGCCAAGCTGGCGCTCGCCGATTTCGGCGGCGTGGACGTGATCGAGATCGAGGAGATCTGGCACGGCCTCGCCCCGCCCTATGAGAGCCTGTTCGCCTGGCTCGAAGGCAAGACCGGCCGCCCCGAGCCGGACATCAAGGCGCCCTTCCGGCCGGTCATGCTGGCTCACCCGCTGGTGCCGAAAGCGGGCCGCGACAATCCCGACGCGGTGGACCCGGCCCTGATCACGCCTGAGGCCTTTGCCGCCGAATGGAAATATGACGGCATCCGCGTACAGGCCAGCTCCGAAGGCGGCGTGCGGCGCATCTATACCCGCACGGGAGACGACATCTCCCACACCTTCCCGGACGTGCTGGCTGCGATGAGTTTCGAGGGCACGCTGGATGGTGAACTTCTGGTGCGCGGGGAGGATGGGGAAAGCGTCGCGCCGTTCAACGCGCTGCAACAGCGCCTCAACCGCAAGACCGTTTCGAAGAAGCAGATGGACACGCATCCGGCCTTCATCCGCGCCTATGACCTGCTGCAGGCGGGCGAGGAGGATATCCGACCCCTGAGCTTCCGCGAGCGCCGGGATCGACTGGAAAAATTCATCACGGAAACAGCGAGTCCGCGCTTCGATCTCTCCCCGCTCGTACCGGTCACCGATCTGGCGGCGCTGGACGCGCACCGTATGGAGCCCCCTGCCCCGGAGATCGAAGGCCTGATGCTGAAACGCTGGGACAGCCCCTATGTGCCCGGCCGCGTCAAGGGCCATTGGTACAAATGGAAACGCGATCCCTGGCTGATCGATGCGGTATTGCTCTACGCCCAGCGCGGGCATGGCCGCCGCTCCAGCTTCTATTCCGATTTCACCTTCGCCGTCTGGCGCGATGAAGACGGCGAGGAAAGGCTGACACCCGTTGGCAAGGCCTATTTCGGCTTTACCGATGAGGAATTGAAACAGCTCGACAAATTCGTCCGTGATAACACGATCGAGCGGTTCGGGCCTGTGCGCTCGGTGACACCGTCCCTCGTTCTGGAAGTGGCGTTCGAGGGGCTGCAACGCTCGGCCCGCCATAAATCCGGCATCGCCATGCGCTTTCCCCGCATCAACCGCATCCGCTGGGACAAGCCCGCCAAGGAGGCCGACCGGCTGGAAACCCTGGAGGCGATGTTGCCGGAATAAAGCGCTGCCACAAGCAAGGCGCAGGCGCAGAGGCCGCGGCAAAAGCCGCGAACAGCCTCGAGCAAAATAAAAAAGGGCCGGGAATATCTCCCCGGCCCTTTCGAAACTGAATGGAATGCAAAGATCCTTAAACGGACTCTTTGAGTTCCTTGGCGACGCGGAAGGCAACTTTCTTCGACGCCTTGATCTTGATGGACTCGCCCGTTGCCGGGTTGCGGCCCATGCGTGCCGGGCGCTTGCGCACTTCCAGCGTGCCGAGGCCGTTGAGGCGGAAACGTTCGCCTTTCTTGAGGCGCTTCGTGATCCGGTCAGCCAGGTCGGAGAAGATTTCTTCCGACTGCTTCTTGGTCAGGCCGTGAGCCTCTGCCATTTCCGCCGACAGCTGACGCATCGTGACGGTGGTTGCTGGCTTCGGAGCCGCTTTTGCAGCCGTCGCCTTGGGTGCAGCTTTTGGCGCAGCTGCCTTGCGGGCAACTGGCTTCTTCGCAGCAGCGGTCTTGGCAGCAGGTTTAGCAGCCGTCTTGGCTGGTGTGGTCGCCTTCTTGGCGGCCGGTTTCGCAGTAGCCTTCTTGGCCACAGGTGTCTTTGCCATGAGCAAATTCCTCTTTTGTGTCTCCGCAGAGATCGCGGCGTATAACGTGAAAACGCCAGCCTGCATCCCACTTTTTTCACACGCCCCGGATTTGCCCCATTTGAAATTCGGCTCATATGGACCTTATGAAAAAACACCTGCCCCTGATCGTCATTCTCCTTGGCCTGCTCCAGCCCCTGTCCGGCGCGATCGCACCTGCCCTCGGCATTGGCACGCCCATCGGAAATGCGACACGCGGGATGACCCTGCCGGAGCAACCCCTGCCGGCCTTCTTTTCGATCTGGAGCGTGATTTTTCTCGCCTATTTGCTGTTCGGCGCTGCCTATTGGCGCGCCCGTGAACCCTGGATGGACCGCGTTGGCGTCCCGCTCGCATGGGCGGGTCTCTTCAACATCGTCTGGATGCTCTGTGCGCAGCTGATCGCATGGCAGCCCCTGGATTTCCTGCTGCTTTTCCCGATCGCCATCACCGCATGGATCGCAGCGTTTCGCATGGACCGCCTGCGCGAAACCGGCTGGAGCCCCAAGAAAGCGCTCGCCGATTTTGTCGCCGCCATGCTGTCCGGCTGGATCAGCGTGGCCGTGGCCATCTCGATTCCGCTGACCCTGCGCAGCTTTTCCAGTCTCGGCGCAACCGACTATCCTTGGCCCATGCTCTGGATCACCCTGCTCACTGCGGGCTTCGCAGCCTGGATGTTCGCGCGCTATGTCAGCCGCAGCTGGTGGTATTTCGCTGCGCTCGGCTGGGGCGTTATCGGCATCATCCTGAACAATTGGCATGTCACGGAAATGAACTGGTTGGCCATCGCCAGCGCAGTGATTCTGGCCCTCATCATCTGCTTGCGCCTCTTTCGGGGGGCCGACGGATCAGTCATACCGGCCTGAGCAAACTGGACAAGCGGTACAAACTGACGCTTTTTTGCCCGTAGAAACAACGAGTCTGGCCGTCCCATGGATTTTGAATCACTCGCTCTGCCCAATGTCGACACGACCAATTGGCCCGTCTGGTTGGCAAAGTCCTGGCCCTTCATCGAGAAATGGGGCCTGGTTCTTCTCGCCTGCATCCTGATCTGGTTCCTGTCAGGCCTGGTGAAACGGATCGTCACGGCCTTCGGAAAGCGCGTGTCTGCCAAGGATAAATCCTTCGAAGGCTCCAGCTGGGATATTGCCAGTTCTGTTGCACGCGTGTTCGCACTGATCTTCATGACGCCTCTTCCCCTCGGCTTGGCCGGCTATGACTGGGAAGCCATCATCGACCGGCGCGGGCCCGGCGCGTTTGCGGCCATCGCAATCCTTGTCATCGCGGTCCTGTTTGCCAATTGGGTCGCGCGCTCCATGCGCAAGATGGGGAACCAGGCCCATATGCGTCACGGCGCGGATGACACGCTGTTTGCCTTCTCTGCCTCGCTCCTGAAGTATTTGATCTTTGCCATCGCCATTGTCCTGGCGCTGACCCAGCTCGGCTTCCCGACCGCCTCGCTTGCCGCCCTGCTCGGCGGCGCTGCGCTGGCCATCGGCCTTGCCTTGCAGGATACGCTGAAAGCGGTCGCAGCCGGTGTCATGCTGGCCATTTTCCGGCCGTTCCGCATTGGTGACTTCGTGACCCTGGCCGGCATGGATGGCGAGATCACCGACATCACCCCCTTCCGCACCACGTTCAAACAGATCGACAACAAGATCGTCTCTGTCACGAATGACAAGGTGTGGGGCGATCCGCTGGTCAATCACACCCGGCAGACCCGCCGGCGGTTCGATCTCTATTTCGACATTTCCTATGACGACAATATGGATCATGCCCTGAAAACGCTGCTGGACACGGCCAATGAGCATCCGCGCATCCTGGCCAAGGACGAAACCTGGGTGGGCGTCCATACGCTGGCCGACTGGAGTGTGCGCCTGCGCCTGAGGGCCTATGTGGCCACACCGGAATTCGTGCAGGTCCGCGCCGACCTTACCAAGGCCGTGAAAGAGGCCTTTGATCGCGAAGGCATCACCATCCCCTTCCCGCACCAGGTCAACATGCCCTATCGCCCGCATGCGCCATCCGGATCGGAACAGGGCCCACTTACATCCATTACAGAGACCGACGACTAGCCTGTCTTGACCCTATGAGGAGACCTCCATGCCCGAAGAGCTGACCCCAGCCGCCATCTGGAGCGAATACAGCCCCTTCATCATCTCGTTCGGCGTCAAAGTGATCGGCGCCCTGCTGGTCCTGATCATCGGGCTGCGTATTGCAGGCTGGTTGGCCGGGCTTGTCCGGCGTGAGGCCCTGAAGCGCGAAGGCATCGACAACACGCTCGGCAATTTCTTCGCATCAATCGTGCGGTGGGCCATTACCGCCGCCGTCTTGATCGCGGTGCTGCAGGTCTTCGGTGTGCAGGCGACCAGCTTCGTGGCCGTGCTCGGCGCGCTGACCCTGGCCATCGGCCTGTCCATGCAGGGCGCGCTCGGCAACATTGCCGCCGGCGTGATGATCATGCTGTTCCGCCCCTACAAGCTGGGCGACTATATCGAAGCCGCTGGTGTCGCAGGCACGGTCAAGGACATCAATCTGTTCCAGACCGTGCTGGCGACTGTCGACAATGTGAAAGTCCTGGTCCCGAACAGCCAGGCCATTGATGGCGTTATCGAGAACTATTCCGGATACGATACGCGCCGCGCCGACATCACGTTCGGCATCGATTATGATGACGACATGGACAAGGCCATCGCGGTCATCAAACAGGTCATCGACGCAGATCCCCGCATCTTCCGGGACCCTGAGCCTTTCGTGAAAGTGGTCAATCTCGGGGACAGCTCCGTGGACATTGCCACACGCAGCTGGGTCAAGGCTGAGGATGTCTGGGACGTCAAATTCCACCTTACGAAAGCGGTGAAGGAAGCCTTCGACCGCGAGGGCATCTCGATCCCATATCCGCACCAGGTCGAAATCCAGAAAAAGGCAGCCAACGACTAACAGGCCGTATCACGCACCATGTCCCCAGATCCGAACCCAGAATTGCCGGAAGTGAAGGTCGAGCCGGTCCCGGAGCCCCTGTCGCCCCGGGCATCGGCCAGCCACCAGCCGCCACGATCCCTGCTCGCGCGGCTGTTCGGGATATCCATCTGGGGGTCGGTCAAGCTGCTCGGCCTGTGCATCCTCGTCGGCTTCTTCGTGCTGGCCTCGCAGTTCAATCCGTCGAATCCGGACGTAAACATGGGCGCCGCAATTGCGAATGTGGCGAGCACGACACTTGCCGCCCTTGGCTGGGGCGTCCGGAATTTCTGGAAACCCGCCCTCGCGGGTGCGGCCGTCGTGATCCCGGTCTGGGTCCTGTGGCGGCTCGTCAGTCTGCCATTCCGGAAGTAGACTCAACCGGCGCCCAATGCTGGGTCTGGCAGATCGGGCCGATGCAGCCTTTCACTTCCAGCACGCCATCCGCCAGCAGCTTGATCCGCGACCCATAGGTCTTGCCTTCCTTCGGATTGTAGATCGTGCCGCCCGTCCAGCCATTCGCCTTGCGCCTGAACCCCTCCAGCATGGTCAGACCCAGGATCCTGGCGCCCTTCGCATCTGTTGCCGTCTCTGGCGTCTTGCCGTCTGACACGCTGGCCGGATCGATCCAGACGATCACGCCGCAGGGCGTGCCATCACCGCAATCGGAAATCCGGATGTGCGAGCCTTCCTTTTGCGTGACGAACGTGCCGAAAACGTCGAGCGGCCCAGCATGGGCGCTGCCCGCCGCAAATGCCGCGACGGCAATGCCAGCCAATACGCGATTCATGGGTGCCTCCTCGCTCAGACGACTTATACTTCTACCAGAAAAACAAGATGGGAGGAATTCAATGGACACGACAAAACTGATGTACCGGGACGGCCTGATGTCAGGCGAACGCATTCTGGTGACGGGCGGTGGCACGGGGCTCGGCAAGGAAATGGCCGAAGGCTTCCTGAAGCTCGGCGCCGAAGTGCATATCTGTGGCCGGCGCGGACAGGTCTGCGAAGATACAGCCGGCGAACTGATGGAAAAGCATGGTGGCAAGGTCGTGCCGCATGCCTGCGACATCCGCGTGGCCGAGGCCATCACCGACATGAACGATCATATCTGGGCCAAGCATGGCCCGCTGACCGGCCTCATCAACAATGCGGCGGGCAATTTCATCAGCCGGACCGAAGACCTGTCCATCCGCGGTTTTGATGCCATTTCGAACATCGTCTTTCGCGGCACATTCTACATGACGCATGACATCGGCAAGCGCTGGATCAAGGAAGGCCGCAAGGGAAGCGTCTGTTCGATCCTGACGACGTGGGTCTGGAATGGAGGCCCGTTCGTCGTGCCCTCGGCCATGTCCAAGGCGGCCGTGAACACGATGACGCAAAGCCTCGCCGTCGAATGGGGCCGCTATGGGCTGCGCTTCAACGCCATCGCCCCGGGCCCCTTCCCGACCGAAGGCATGTCCAAGCGTCTGGCCCCGGACGCCGAAGGCGCCAAGCGCATGGATTCCGGCTCGGCCAACCCGATGGGCCGCGTCGGTGAAATGCACGAATTGGTGAACCTAGCTGTCTTCCTGATGGCGTCGGGTGCGGAATATGTGAACGGACAAACCATCGCCATCGACGGCGCGATGTACAATGCGTCGGGCGGGAACTTCTCCCAGCTGACCGCATGGGGCGATGCCGAATGGCAGGCTGCACGCGACGCAATTGAGGCGACGAACGCGCAGGACAAGGCAAAGCGGACCGTCTGATGGGTTTCTGACTGGACAGGCGAGCCGGTCGGGCTAGGCTTCGGGCACAGATTTGTCGCCCGGAGCCTGCCCCATGACCGACTCCTCTTCCGAACATGCACCGGGCCTTTCCGCCTTGGGCGCCCGCCTATCGGACATCAGTTCACGACATGAGGGCCTTGTGGTCGGCCTGACCGGGTCCGTCGCCTCTGGCAAGACCACGCTTGCGAACAAAGTCTCCGCCATCCTGGCCGATGCCCACAAGGTGGAAACAGTGTCGACGGACGGGTTCCTTTATCCCAACGAAATTCTGGAGGAACGGGGCCTGACACTTCGCAAGGGGTTTCCGGAAACGTACAATGTGGAAGCATTGGGCGATGCGATTGCCGCCCTCTCAAATGGTGCGGCAGACTTTCCGGGCTACAGCCATGTCACCTATGACATTGATCCGGACATGACCCGTTCCATCGCGCAACCCGATATCCTGATCCTTGAGGGGCTCGGCTTCCAGCCTCTGTCCCCGCCTCCGCGTCCTGCGCGCGAGCCCGACTATCTTGTGTACCTCGATGCGACAGAAGACGACCTGCTCACCTGGTATACCGAGCGCTTCCATCGCCTTTGGCGCGCGGCAGAGGATGACCCAACCTCTTTCTATGCGAACTTCCTGCACATGTCGGAGCCGGAACTGCTTGACTTCGCAAAGTCCGTCTGGGATCGGATCAATTTGCCTAATTTGCGCGACCACATCGCACCGCTAAAAGAAACCGCCGACATTGTCGTCCTGAAGGACGCCGACCATGCCATACGCATAGCGCATGACAGGATCGGCTAAGCCTTCTAGGCGTTCGGTGTGATCAGGTATTTCTCGCCAGTCGCCTTGGCGTCATAGGCTTTCAGCGTGTCGAGGTTAAGCGCCTCGGCCAGCGAGATACGCTTGGTGTAATGGCTGGCGAACGTGGTCGTCAGTTCGTCCATCACACGCTTGTACATGCGGGCGCGGACTTCCTTGCCGGCCTTCTGCAGGAATGGCGTCAGCAAATAGCCGCTTAGGTTCCAGGCAAAGCCAACGCCCGGCGGCACTTGGGTCGGCGACATGTCGAGCCGGCCATAGATGAAGACCTGCGTCTGCTGGCCGGAGCCATAGCGCGAATATTCCTTCATCTTGCGGCTGGCGGCCGCTTCCATCGCGATCAGGAGCTGGCCTGCGAGCGGGCCACCGCCGATGGCGTCAAAGCCGAGCGTCGCGCCGGTTTCCATTAGCGCAGCAATCAAATCCTCCATGAAGGTCGGCGAGGTGGAATTGACGATGTGTTTCGCGCCGATGCCGCGCAGGATTGCGGCCTGTTCTTCCTTGCGGACGATGTTCACCAGCGGCACGCCATCCTTGATGCAGATCTTGTTCAGCATCTGGCCAAGGTTTGACGCGGCGGCCGTATGGACGAGCGATTCATGTCCCATTTCACGCATCGTCTCGACAAAGGATAATGCCGTCAGCGGGTTTACATAGCAGGAGGCGCCCTGCTCTGCCGTAGCACCTTCCGGCAGTTCCATGACCTGGGCGGCATTCAGCATGCGGTATTCGGAGTAGAACTCCCCACCAAGGCCCGTGACGCGCTTGCCGAGCAGGGCCTGAGCCGCATCGGACTCCCCTGCGGCGACAACAGTGCCAGCGCCTTCATTGCCGACGCCCAGAGACTGACCGACACGGGCCTGCATGGCCCGCATGCCCGCCTCAGGCACCTTGGCGGTGATCACGGGCCGGTCTGCCGTGCCGCTCTGCACGGCGGTTCGGATATCCCCTGCGCCGACCAGAAGGCCGAGGTCGGAGGGATTGATCGGGGTCGCTTCAACCTTGATGATTACATCCCCCGGGCCGGGCGTGGGCATGTCCACTTCGACCAGGGACAGTTCCAGTTCGCCTTCCGGCTTGATCAGCGACCGCAATTGCAGGCTTTTCTCGGGGAGTGTCGACATCGCGTTGTTTCCTCTTCTGTTTTTCTATTGTTCTTCTTAGGGCCGGATAACCACTTTGCCCACCACCTCGCGATCGGTGAGCAGGCGATAGGCTTCCCGCCACTTGTCCAAGGGCAACTCGGCATGGATCCGCGGTCGCGTCTTGCCCTCGGCTGCCCACTTCCAGATCGCCGCCATGTTCTCCTTGCCGCGCTCGGGAAAGCGGCGGCCATATTCCCCGGCCCGTACGCCGACAACGGAGAACCCCTTGATGAGGGGCATGTTGACCTTTACTTCAGGGATACGGCCAGACGTGAAACCCACGACAAGCAGGCGCCCGTCGAAGGCGATACACCGCACACTTTCATCAAATACATCGCCGCCGACAGGATCAAAGATGACATCCGCCCCGCGCCCAGCGGTCAGCGTCTTGACCTTGTCGCGAAAGCCCTGCGTGACATTGATCGCATAGTCGGCGCCGTGTTCGATGACCTTGTCCAATTTGGCGTCAGATGCCGAGGTCGCAATCACGGTCGCGCCGAGCAGCTTTCCGACATCGACGGCCGCCATCCCTACGCCGCCACTTGCGCCGTGCACGAGCAATGTCTCACCCGGCTGCAAGTTCGCCCGGCGCACCAGCGCGACATAGGCGGTCAAATAGGCTGCAGGATAGGCCGCCGCCTCCGCGAACCCCATATTGTCTGGCACAAGAGACAGGCTGGAGGCGGGCAGCAACGCAAATTCTGCGAAGGCTCCAGTCTTGTTGCCGCCGACCACCCGGCCACCCCGTGAAAACTCGGAGACGCCTTCGCCTACAGCCTCGACAATCCCGGCGCATTCCATGCCCTGGATGAAGGGCAGCTCCGGTTTCATCTGGTACTGGCCCTGACTCATCAGCAGGTCAGGAAAGTTCACGCTGGCTGCCTTTACGCGCACCAGCACCTCCCCTTCCCCGACCTCGGGCACTGGAACATCCTGAACCGACAGGCCGGAAAAATCGTCCGTCAGCGTATCACAGACGAGGGCCTTCATAGTTTTGAGACAAGGTCTTTCACCATGTGGGCGATTTCCAGACATGCCTTGCGAGAGCCCGGCGAGAAGCCGGTGAAGGCCGTGAAGGCATGAGGCAGCGTATCATAGCGCTTGTGAGTGACCTTCACGCCCGCACTCTTGAGGCGCTTGGCATAATCATCGCCCTCATCGCACAATGGGTCATGCCCCGCCGTAATGATGATCGCCGGGGGCAACCCTTCCAGCTCGGCGGTCTGGCCCGGCGACAGGAGCGGATCGGACATGTCGAAATCGTCCGGCAGGTATTGCTCCATGAACCAGTTCATCGTGTCTGTGCTGAGAGAGAAGGTTTCTCCGAACTCGGTGCGCGACGGGAATTCCTCGACCATGTCCACGGCCGGATAGATCAGCAATTGATAGACGGGCAGCGGCTTGTGTTCGCGCTGCATCTCCTGAGAGATGATGGCCGAGAAATTGCCGCCCATACTGTCGCCGCCCACAGCCGCCATGCCTTCCGGCGCGCCATACTTGCCGGCATTGCGCACGCCCCATTCATAGGCGGTGATGCTGTCATCGATGCCTGCGGGGAATTTATTCTGCGGAGCCAGCCGGTAGTCCACCGACAGGACCGGGCCCTTGGTGACGGAGGCGAGAATGGAGCACCATGCATTGCAGGTTTCAAGGTCGCCGACCACGCCGCCGCCCATATGGTAATAGACCAGCAATGGCACGGAGGAATCCTGGCCGGATGGCTTGTAGAGACGCACCGGGATTTCGTTACGGTCGGGCCCGGGAATGGTGAAATTCTCCGTTGTCACGCCGGGCTCGATTGGCGCCGCCAACATGCCCAGCTGTTCCTTGACAGCGGCCTGAACGATTTCCGGCTCCAGCGACGACATGGGCGGCGCATTGCGGCCATTCCATGCAACCATTTGCAATTGCGGCTCGAGAACGCGGCCCCGCACCTCGACCGGCTTGCCCCCGGCCATGCGCACGAGCAAGCCATCCGGCAGTTTGAAGATGAATTTGGTGATTATCTGCTGCAGGCTCATGGTCGCCTCCCGTCCTGTCTTGTTGACAGGAAGCTTAGCCTTGCAAGCGCGTCCACGCCAAGAGGCGTTTCTCCTTACTTCGCGGCAATCTCCCGCACGCCTGCCAGCAGCAACGCCGTCGCGAATTCCGTTGCGCCATCAACATCTACAGGGCGGCGCAGCAACATGTGCTCACCCATTTCACGGGCAATTCCGATGGCCGCAGCCGTCAGATAGGCGGTGTCGATCTTGGGGCCGCCCTCACCGGACAGGACATGTTCGAGGTCGGCGCGGATTTCTTCTGCCACGGCCAGCATTTCAGGCGTATCGACCCGCACCCCGATCAGGGCCAGATGCGGCGCGCCATTGCGGATCGGCTCCTCATTTTCGGTCGCGATAAAGCCGAAATAGGCCCGATAGGCATCATGGACATAGGTTTCGAAATCGGTGGCATAGGCACGAACGTCCTGAAGGCGCGACCGGAAACGATAGGTGGAGTCCTCGGCGATCGCCTCGAACACCTCTTCTTTCGACTTGAAGTAGTTGTAGAAGGTGCCGGCGGCGAGTTCGGTTTCCCGGATGATATCGCGTACCGTCGTGGCCTCGAAGCCGATCCGCGCAAACACGCGGCGCCCCGCCTGCAGGATGGCCCGTCGGTTGGCAGCCTTGGATCTGGCCCGCTTTCCGGTTGAACCGGCCAGTGTCTTTACGATGGAGCTCATACACGCCTTTCCTGAGGGAAGCCCCACATCATGACCAAGGCGTCATCACCCGTCAACTTTTTACGCTGCTAACGGGAATTCTTTCTCAGCGGCGTGGCTGGCCCTATCGGCTTGCGCTGACGTATGGCCGACACGATGCCAAACACGCCCCGAAGGAAAATCAGAAAGCCCCCAGTCCCTAATAGGCCTGAGCATACTCATAGGGCGGAAATGAAAATGGGTCACGCGGCGCGAGGCCCTTGGAGCCCTGCGGATTGTTGTAATTGCCGGTCAGGATCTCGAAATGGATGTGGATGGCGGTTGCGTTTCCGCTGGAGCCCATGAAGCCGACCGGCTGGCCGAATCCAATTTTCGCGCCCTTGGTAACGCCCGGCTGGATGTAGGCGAGGTGGGCGTAGCGCGTGTAAACGCCCTTGCCATGGTCGATCAGCACCATGTTTCCATACCCGGTCGAGACACGGGACTCGATGACCTTGCCCGGCGCGCTGGCATAGATCGTTCCGGCAGGCCGCGACTGCAGGTCGATGCCGTCATGCCGTCGGCCAAAGCGCTGGCCAAAGCCGGAGGTCAGGCAAACATCATTCGCGGGCGCAGCCGCCAGAGGAATGCCATTCACCACCACAATCGGCTTGTAGTGCAGCACCCAGCCATCCTCGTCGACAATCGGAGAATTGGATACGCGAATACCATAGCAGGCCCGCAGATACGCGTTCGGCGCAAAGGGCCCCTGCTCCGTGGCAGCGGCCGTCGGTGGCGCGCCAGCCCCCGCGCTAGGCGCAGACTGGGGGGGATAATGAATCTTGACCGGCGCGGGCGAAGCGCAGGCAGCCAGCAGCAAGGCGGCGGAAAGCAAGAGCAAACGGGTCATGGGTCCTCTTTATGCCCCCGCACCGGTTAACATCAGGCAACGACGCGCGCGCGTTTGGCTCCCCGCTCAATTTCCTTTTTCAGATCCCGGCAATAGAGATTGAAATCTACCTGCATTCGGTGGCGCGGACTGTCATAGAAATGACCGAGATGCTCTTTCTCGTCCTCCTCGGTAATCCGTTCCATTTCATCCGCCGACGGGAACGCATAATCCCCGTTCAAAGCCGCCGCGACGAGTTTCGATTGCTGCTCGGCAAAGTTCACCAGTGTGGGCAAGGGCTGAGCAAGTCCGAGGAAGAAGATCGTCTCCCGCCCCGACTTCACCATGCGTTTGAACAGGGGGAAGACATTGTCTTTCGGCGTGAGATCATCCTGCTTCAGGAAGGGGAAAGTCACATTGTAGCCCGTCGCCCAGACAATCGCGTCGATCTTTTCGCGCGTACCATCGGTGAAGACCACACCGTCGCCATCGAGGCGTTCAATGCCCGGCTTCGGGCAGATATCGCCGCAGCCAACCCGCGTCAGGAATTCACCGGACACAGAAGGGTGACCGTCCAGAGGCTCGTGGTCCGGCTTGGGCAGGCCATAATCCTCCATCATGCCGATCGTCTTCTTGATCTTCTTGCGCGCCAGCGCCCGCCCGACCTTTGACGGCAACCAGGCCGGCAGCACCGCCTTGTCCGAGGGTTGGCCATCCATGTATTTCGGCATCACCCACACGCCCCGCCGCATGGAAATGAACAAACGCTCTGTCAGCGGCCGCTGGGACAATTCCGACGAGATGTCCATCGCGGAGTTCCCGCCGCCAACGACCATCGCCCGCTTGCCCCGGAAATCGTACGGCTCGAAGGGATCGGTATAATTGTGCGAATGCACCTGATGGCCGTCGAATGAGCCCGGATATTTCGGCATGCGCGGGTCCCAGTGATGGCCATTGGCCACGATCACCACATCATATTCGCGGCTTTCACCGGTCGAGAGCGTGACCTTCCAACGGCCTCCTGGCAGGTCCGCGACATCGGTCACCGCCGTGTTGAACGTGATTGTCTCGCGCAGGTCAAAATGATCGACATAGTCGTGGAAATACTGGAGCAGCTGGGCATGGTGGGGGAAATCCGGCCAGTCCTCCGGCACCGGATAGTCCTCAAAGGCCAGACGCCATTTAGAGGTGTCGATGTGCAGGGATTGGTAGCAGGACGAGGCCCCATTCGGGTTCTTGTAGTACCAATTGCCCCCGATATTGTCCGACATCTCGAAACAATCATACGGGATGCCGTAGTCCTTCAGGCGTTTGGCCATGGTGAAACCGGAACACCCTGCCCCGATGATGCAGGCCTTGGGCTTCGTCGCGCCATCGAATGCCATTTTGTCTTCCTCCACGTGAGCTCTTCGTTTTCGCTCTTTTCCCGATGATGTTATCCGGGCAGAACGACTCGTCAAACGAATGAGGACCAATATGAGCGATGACGCCACGTCATCTCCCGAACCCTGGGAGGTGATGAACGAAAACATTGAGATGATCAGCGGAGGAATCCCGTGGGGCCGTCGCATGGGCTTCCGGTTCACCCGTATCGAGAAAGGCCATGTCTGGGGCCTGCAGCCCTGGAAGGAGCGCCTTGTTGGCGACCCGGACACAGGCGTCATCCATGGCGGCGTTCTGACAGCGTTCCTCGACAATCTCTGTGGCACGGCCGCGAGCTCCGCCCTCCCCAAGCCCCGCTTCGTGGCAACGCTGGACCTGCGGCTCGATTACATGCGTCCGGCTGACAAGGGCCGCGACATCATTGGCGAGGCCGAATGCTATCACGTCACGCGGAACATCTGTTTCACGCGCGCCTGGGCCTATCATGAAAGCCGCGACAAGATGATCGCGACCGCCGCCGGCGCCTTCGCAATCAACAAGCCCCGCTCAGTCGACAGTATGAGGACGATGTAATGGCAGAAGATCTTGAAATCGCCGGCCAGACCCGCGCCGACGAAGTCCGCGCCTTCATCGCCCGCACGCCACTCGCCCAAGAGATGGGCCTCAAATGCGAAGTCATGGGCGACGAGATGACCATGATCATGCCTTATCAGGAAAAACTAATCGGCAATTTCATGATCAAGGCCATTCATGGTGGCGCAATCGGAGCCTTCCTTGAGCTGACCTCCCAGGCACAAGTGTTTCTTGTGACGGAGCATCTGCCCCGACCGCCACGCCCGATCAATCTGACGATCGACTATCTGCGCCAAGGCCATGCCAAGGATCTCTATGCCCGCGCCGAAATCACCAAGATGGGCCGCCGCATGTGTTCGGTCCGCGCCGAAGCCTGGCAGGACGAGCGATCCAAACCGGTCACGACCTTGATGGCACATTTCATGGTGTCAGGGGATTAGGTCTTCGCCCATCCCGACGACTGGAAAGGCGCTCGCAACCGCCTGATTCCAGCGGAACAGGCGCGGCCAGTTCTCACCCTCATTGCTCATCAGGCCGAGCCGCACAATGACGAGATCGCGGCTCGGCACGATGAAGATCGTCTGGCCTTCATGGCCCTCAGCCGCAAAACTGTCCCAAGGCGGCGCGTCGCGGCGCTGGTAATCCGGCACTGGCGCCGCGCCATCCGTGGTGAGCCAGAAGCCTGCACCATGGACGTTTTCCTTTGGGGCTTCAGGATGGGAGCGTGAGAAATCGACCCAGCCTTCCGGCAGCAAGCGCTCGCCGTCCCACACCCCATCGCGCAGATAGAGATAGCCGAACTTCGCAAAATCCCGCGCTGAAGCCCAGACCAGGGACCCGCCAAGATAGGTGCCGGCGGGGTCGAATTCGATGACGGCATTCATGCCGATCGGGTCGCTGAATTGCCGCCTGAACCAGTCGGAAAAAGTGGCGGACGAGGAATCGCTGGCCGCCAGTCCCTGCAACGCCCGCCCAATCAGGTGAAACGCCGCCGTCGAATAGTTCCACACCGCCCCCGGCTCATGCAGCGGCGGCAGTTCATCCTTGATATATTCCAGCACATCGAACCGGCCCGGCCCATACATCATCTGTATGACGTCATTCTCTGCCATGCTCGTGGCGCCGATCTCGGTATAGTCGAGCCCGTCCGTCATGGTCAGCCATTGGCGCCAGGTGATCTCCGCCCGCGGATCGCCTTCATCGAATGGCGTGGGCATCGGCGCGTCCAAATCCTCGATCAGCCCCAGTTCCACAGCCCGCCCCGCCAGGGCAGAGGTCACAGACTTCGCCATACTCCACGAAACCTGCTTCGTGTCCGGTCCGAAGCCATCGGCATAGGTTTCCACCACGATTTTTCCATGATGCACAATGACGAGGGCACGGGTCTCGCCCATCTCGTCTTCCAGCCTGCCGGCCATTGCCTGGTCGATGAGCGGCTGCACGAGGGGCGCGGTCTCTTCAGGAATCTCGCCTGTCTCCCATTCCTGCGTGGGCCAGGCGAGGCCCTCCGGCTGTGGCGGCAGGGGCACAAGAGCCTGCGCGGCAGCAGCCCCCGCAATCCCGATTGCGGCCAGTCCCGAAACGAAAATCTTGCGCCACATGGCGTCTCTCCCCTACTCTTTCCGGGAAACTTAGGGGCAGTTCATGAAACTCGTCAAAGCACTTCTGGTCGTCATGGCTGTCACTGTCGTTCTCGGCGGCCTCGTCTGGCACTTCTGGCTGAAGGGACAGGTCGAATTCGCCGAGGTCTCGACAGCCTATGGCGCAAAGATGGTCTGCTCCTGTCTGCACGTTGCCGAGCGCGGACTGGAGAGCTGCAAGACCGATTTCACATCCGATGTCAGCGCTGTGACCTTTACCGATGATGGCCAGGTCACCCGCGCCAGCGTGCTCGGCGGGCTGGTCAAATCAGAGGCGCGATTTGATCCCGGCCGTGGCTGCACACTGGTGACCTCATGAGACGAGCCTTGCTTGGCCTCTTCGCTCTCGTCGGCTGCGCGTCGGCCCAGACGATTGAGCCGCCCCCACAGGAGCATCCCCTTGGCTGGCTGACAGGCTGCTGGGTCAGCGAAAGCGGGAAGGCCAAGGAAGTCTGGTCGGCGCCGGAAGCCGGCCATTTGTTCGGCTATGCGTTGACGCTGGATGAGGGTGGCGTCAGCTTCTTCGAGCAGATGCATATCCAGCCCGGTCCGCTTTACGTGCTCAACGTGTATCCGGCCGGTGTCGGCCCTTCGAAATTCGTCGAGAGCCTGCAGGGCGACCAGTCCGTCACCTTCCTCAATGGCGCGCATGACTATCCCCAACTGATCCATTATGAGCGCGATAGCGACACACTGCTCGCCCATATCGCCCTGGAAGACGGATCAAACCGGCGCGATTTCACCTATAGCGCCTGCAAGGATTGATCGTCCTATAGGCGGTCCGTTTGGGGTTTTCTTCATGTTTTCAGTCTAGTCTGTCCCCTGCGGGCAATGAGGGGCGGGGCTATGTGGCTGGATCATACGCGTAAGAACAAGAGGCTTACATCCCTCTTCCCGATGGCAGTTTTCCTGACCACTGCGATCTGCCTGCTGGGATTAGACGCAGTAAATGGCAGCGCAGTCCAGAGCGTGGACGATTTCGCCCGTCGGCTTCAGATAACAGACCTGCTCGCAGACGGTGACTGGCACGATTTGACTTGGCCCTTCCTTGCCATGCCCGAGCCTTATGTCTCGCCCTGGTCGCGTCTGGTTGATCTTCCTTATGTCCTTGTCACCTGGCTCTTCCAGCCTGCGCTGGGACAGGACACCGCCTTCGCGGTTGCACGCTTCATCGTGCCGCCGCTTTGGCTCGTTGCGTATGCATGGCTGGGAGTAAATCTGATCCGGGAAATCCGGGGGAAGACGCCGGGACTCCGGGTGCTCGCCATTTCGGTCGTGGCATCATATTTTGCCATTCTCGAATTCATGCCGAACCGGATTGACCATCACAATGTCCAGATGGTCTTGCTGTTCGCCTTTTGCCTGGGCATTATTTCGCCGCATCGCCATGCCGGAATCCTTATCGGAATCTCCAGTATCCTGTCGGTCGCAGTTGGGTTGGAGTGTGCGCCCTATATTGCGGTTGGGCTGGGCGGTCTCGCCATCCTCGGCGCCATGCAGCCGCAATCACACATGCCCCGGAAATTCGTCTGGACATGCATTACGCTTGTTGTGCTCACGCTTCCTGTGGGATTGCTGCTGAATGGCAATACCATTTTCCAAACCCATTGCGATGCGCTGTCCGCGCCATGGGTCAGCGCGCTAGCGGCAGGTGGGATTCTAGGCGCGGGCTCTGCACTCGTCTGGCGGTGGGCGGGATGGGAGGCTCCCTTGCCCCGCATGGCGATACTCATGGGCGGAGGCATCATTGTGCTGGCGGGATTATGGCTGGCTTTTCCGGAGTGCCATGCTGGCCCCTACCCCATGGTCAATGAGACAGCCCATACCTATTGGCTGGACCATGTGATGCAGGAGAAGGATCCGATCACGGCCTTCTCCTATGGCGAGCAAATGTTCACGCTCATTTTCCTGGCGCTCATCTCGCTGGTAATTGTGGCTTGGCAGAGCGTGAAAGGCCAACGTCCTGAAGTTTTCCTGCTCCTGCTCATTGCGAGCCTGGGAGTCATTCTGACAGCGTGGCAGATGCGGAATTTCAGGTTTCCTGCTGCCCTTCTCCCACTCTTTGTCCCGCTGTTCATCGGCATGTTGCGAGAGTCTGAAACTCTCCGCCCACTCATGCTTGCCTTGACAGTTCCCATCGTGCTGTTCCTGTCGTTCCAAATTTTTGTGAAGCCGCAGGGCCGCTCGCTCTCCATGATTGACTATATGAGGGGGGATACCTGCCTGAGTGGAGATCTGTCCCTGGTGGACACACTGCCGCCGTCGCGATTTGCAGCACCGTTCGGCCTCTCGCTCACACTGGCCGATCACATACAGAGTTCCGGAACATCCCATACGCTTGCAGCTCTTCAGTTTCACCGCGCATCGCCGGGGATGGAACGCATATTCCGGACATTTATCCTGACGGATACGGAGCTACGGCGCCAAGCTTTGGAACCCTATGACTATATTGCCGTCTGCGTTATCCCCGAAAATGATGCGGATCCGAAAATCGCGCCACTATACGCGCATCTGAGCTCCGGCGGAGACTGGCCAGGTCTTAAGGATATTCAGAAAGAGCGCACCTCCCGGCTGCGAATCCTGAAGATTGATCACGATACGGTCGAGTAGACGCTACCCGGATTCTATTCACCGAGTCGTTCGACGGCCATCGGCTCACCATCAAAGAGCGCCAGATATTGCTGCTTCACCGCATCCCGAAAAGTCGATTGCGGGATGGTCACATGATAGGAGCCTTCGGCGTAGGAGCCGATATCATAGGGCGCAAAGTGAATCGTGTATCCGCCGAACCTGTTCGGTACGTCTGAGGGCACGAAATTCACTTCGCTCGCCAGCACCATGTCAGCACTGACCAGTTCCATCGCCTCGCTCCGGAAACGTTCGAGGTCTGATACGTTCCCACTCTTCTTCACTTTCTGGCGGGCAATCTCCGTCCAGACCGTGTCCATATGGCCCTTTATGGCGGCCTGCGGTTCACGCAGGAACGTGCTCAGCCGCATCGGCTCGCCGGTCACCCCATTGTAGAGGCGTCCCGCGGTAAAATAGTTGCCATGCGCGCCGCCGGTGAATGTGTAATGGAAGCCTTCCAGGCTCACGATATTGCTGGCTTCGGCGACAATTCCCCATTTGATCCGCAGACCATAAGGCCGAAAATAGGTCGGATCCGCTTTCTGGTATTCCTGCGCATCCGTCGTCATCGCTTCGATACGGATTTGCGCATTCTCGACCAGATCCATGCCAATGGCAGGTGCCTTGGAGAAGACGGCCTCGTCGATCGTTACTTCGGCCTTGAGATAATCCTCGTCGACAATGATCTCACGCGGAAGGTCATCCACCGAAGCAATCGTCGCGACATCCACGGTCGTGTCTTCGCCGCCTGTGCTGTCCGCGTCACCAGACGCTTCACTCACATCGGAAAGGTCCCGCACCTTTTTCTGGCACCCGGCCGTCAGTACCAGCGCCCCTGTCAGCGCTGCCAGAACAAGTTTCTTCATGCGGACCTCCGTTACAGGCTGAGCAGTTCGGCGTCCCCGCCTTGCGCCGTGATGTTCACCGTCAGGGTGCGCTCAGTTGCAAAACGATGCAAGTAGTGGGGTCCACCGGCTTTCGGCCCGGTACCGGAGAGCCCTTCCCCGCCAAAGGGCTGCACACCCACGACCGCGCCGGTCATTGAGCGGTTCACGTAGGTATTCCCCACCGGGCAGGCCTCGCGGACCTCGCGCTGGAAGCTTTCAAGCCGCGAATGCACACCCAAGGTAAGCCCGTAGCCCTTCGCTTTAAGGGCTGAGCCAACTTCGGTAATATCGTCCGGATCGTACCGCAGGACATGCAGGATAGGGCCGAATTTCTCCTCGGAAATCTGCTCGATGGATTTCAGTTCCAACAGCGCTGGTCCGAAGCCATAGCCCGTCTCCCCGATCTGCCCCGCCGGAATCTGGTGCAACAGCTTGGCCTCATCCTTCATGGTCAGGACATAGGCTTGCAGGGAGGCGCGGGATTCCGCGTCGATGACCGGGCCAAGGTCAGTATAGGGCAGGCCAGGATCGCCGATGTTCAATTCATCCATTGCACCGATCAGGCCCTCAATCAGGTGATCTGCCGTATCTTCAGGCAGGAACACGATCCGAAGCGCCGAGCAGCGCTGACCCGCAGAGCCGTACGCCGACTGGATTACGTCATCGATCACCTGCTCACGCAGCGCCGTGGTGTCGACAAACATGCCGTTCAGGCCGCCCGTCTCCGCAATAAGCGGAATGATCGGGCCGTCGCGGTCGGCCAGCGTCTTGTTGATGATGCGCGCCGTCACCGTGCCGCCGGTGAAACAGACTCCTGACACACGGAGATCGCTGATCAGCTTGGCGCCGACGGATTCGCCCCCGCCCGGCAACAGATGAAGCGCATCAACGGGCAGGCCGGCCTTCTGGAACAGTTTGACCGCCTCGAAGGCAATCAGGGGCGTCTGCTCGGCAGGCTTGGCCACAACGGCATTCCCTGCCGCAAGCGCTGCCGCGATCTGGCCCGTAAAGATAGCCAGCGGGAAGTTCCACGGGCTGATGCAGCAGAAGACGCCGCGCCCATGCAGGGAGAGGTGATTGGTTTCGCCGGTCGGTCCAGGCAGCTTCTGCGGCGTCGTGAATTCGGCTTCGGCCTGCATGGCGTAGTAGCGGCAGAAATCGACGGCCTCTCGTACTTCCGCGATCCCGTCAGGCAATGTCTTTCCTGCTTCGCGGGCCATCAGTGCAATCAGGCGTTCAGCATTCTCTTCGAGCACGTCGGCCATGGCGCGCAGATGTTTCGCCCGTTCCGCGCCGCCCAACTCATCCCAGCCAGGCTGGAACTTGCTGGCGGCGGTCAGGGCCTTGTCGATGTCGCCTTCCTGCGCCTCGCGGCAGCTGCCGAGAACGGTTTCCGTATCGAAGGGCACACGGACCATGTCCCCACCGCCGGAAATGGCCTTACCTGAAACAATCGGCCCCGCCGCAATGGCCGGACTATCGCGGAAGCTCCTGATCGCGGCGGCCATGTCTTCGCGCACGCTTCGTTGGCTCAGGTCGAGCCCGGAGGAATTGCGACGTTCGGCGCCATACAGACGTGGGGGCGTCGGGATGCGGGGATGGCGCCGGGGGCCGACCTCCACCTTGACGATCGGATCGGCGACAACGTGTTCAGCCGGCACGTCCGGATCAAGGAAAGAGTGAACGAAACTCGTATTCGCCCCATTCTCCAGCAGGCGCCGGACGAGGTAGGGCAGCAAATCCTTGTGCGCGCCGACCGGGGCATAGACCCGCACCCGGCGGCCAAGCCCGGCCGCGCCATAGAGGGCTTCCCCCATGCCATGCAACCGCTGGAATTCGAAGGAAGGGTTTCCGTCTTCCTCCGCCAACAGCTCAATGGCTGCTACCGAATGCGCATTGTGCGTGGCAAATTGCGAATAGATGGCATCCTTGGCTTCCAGCATTTTGCGTGCGCACGCCAGATAATTGAAATCTGTTCCGGCCTTGGTCGTGAAGACCGGAAAGTTGGGATAGCCTTCGATATGGGCGTGCTTGATCTCGCTGTCCCAATAGGCACCCTTCACGAGCCGCACCATGAAGCGATGGCCGGTCTGTGCGGCGAGTTCTTTCAGCCGCTCGATCACTTCGCCTGCCCGCTTCTGATAGGCCTGCACGGCAAGGCCCAAACCATTCCATCCTTTCAGGGATGGTTCACGGGCCAATCGCTCAAGAATTTGCAGGCTCAGCACCAGCCGGTCAGCTTCCTCTGCATCAAGACAGAGATTGATATTCGCCTTTGCCGCCCGCTCGCACAGGTCCAGCACGGACGGATACATCTCATCCATGATGCGTGCCCGGTTCACCGCCTCGTAGCGGGGATGGAGCGCGGAGAGTTTGACGGACACGCCATTGCCCTGCTCCGGCGCGGTGGACTTGTCCTTCTCGGCCGCGACACCATCAATGGCATTCTGGTAGGCTTTCAGATACCGCGCGGCGTCATCGGCCGTGCGGGCCCCTTCCCCGAGCATGTCGAAGCTGAAATGCGCTGCGTCGCCCGCCTTGACCATCCGGCGGCCCCGTTTCTGGGCATCCTTCACGGTACGTCCAAGGACAAATTGCTCGCCCATGATCCGCATGGCCTGCATCATGGCGGCGCGGATCACCGGCTCGCCGCTCTCGCGGATCAGGCCCTGGATGAAACTGGCCGGCCCCTTCTTCAGGCTGGCCGGCACCCCGATGACCTGCCCGGTCAGCATCAGCCCCCAGGTGGAGGCATTGACCAGCCAGGATTCCGACTGCCCCTGATGCGCGCTCCAGTCGCCGGAGCGGATTTTCTCGGCGATCAGCTCGTCCCGTGTCTCGGCATCGGGAACCCGCAGCAGCGCCTCGGCCAGGCACATCAGCGCGAGACCTTCGGCATTGGACAGGCCGAACTCCTCCAGGAAGCTTTCCATCATGCCCTTGTCGCGCCCGCGTGCCCGGGCGGTCTCGACCAGTTCCAGCGCCCGCCGCATCGTGGCCTGCCTCAGATCGTCGGACAGAGGCACCTGCTTGAGCAAATCTTCCAGCAAGGCCTCCTCATCCGCAAACTTGATCCGGTCGAGCGAGTGCCAGTCAATTTTGTCGAGTGCGAGCGTGTCAGCCATAAAGGTATCGGTCCGATAAGTGTGAGCCAGAAGGCATAGGATCAATTGTCAGCCAGAATTGGCGAAAACCGGGTAAGTCCTGCCCCGATCAGCACCTCTTCAGGATTATCTATATCTTTTCAGATGACCTGATGCGAGAGAAGTTCAACGCAGGCTGGCCTCTTTACGCAGTGGGCCAACACGGCCACATTGCGCCCGACTGCTGGGGCTGTTGAAGGAGCGCTCATGCGCATCATGCTCGTAACCGACGCCTGGGACCCTCAGGTTAATGGCGTCGTGCGCACAATGAAGCGCGTGATCGAAGAGACAGAGGCGATGGGCCATGTCTGGGAGATCGTCCATCCCGGCCAGGGATTCCGGACGATGCCCCTGCCGACCTATCCGGAAATCAAGCTGGCCCTGTTCGCCCGCCGCCGCATCGAAGACCGGTTTCACGAATTCGAGCCCGATGCGATTCATATCGCGACCGAAGGCACGCTCGGCATGGCGGGTCGCGCCATGTGCCTGACGGTGAAGCACCCCTTCTCGACTGCCTATCACACCCGTTTTCCCGAATATGTCTCCGCGCGCATGCCGATCCCGACCCGGGCCGGCTATTCCTTCGTGCGCTGGTTCCACAAATATTCCGGCAAGGTCATGGTGCCGACGCCCTCCATGGTGGAGGAACTGGAGGCCCAGCGCTTCATCAATCTCGTCGCATGGAGCCGGGGCGTGGACACGGAGATGTTCAATCCCGACCGCCGGATCGAGGAGGGCCAGCCGGGCGACCCGTTCGAGGGCCTGCCCCGCCCGATCTTCCTGAATGTCGGCCGCGTCGCCGTGGAAAAGAACATCGAAGCCTTTGCCGAACTGGACCTGCCGGGCACGAAAGTCATCATCGGCGACGGCCCGCAGCGCGAAGAACTTCAGAAGCGCTACAAGGATGTCGTCTTCCTCGGCGCGAAGTTCAATGAAGAGCTCGCCGCCTGCTATGCCAGCGCGGACGTTTTCGTCTTTCCGAGCGTGACCGACACGTTCGGTCTTGTCGTGCTGGAAGCCATGGCGTCGGGCACACCCGTGGCCGCCTATGACGCCACCGGCCCGCGCGATGTGATTCCGGGATCGGATGCGGGCACAATCACCCCTATTGGCGGCAATCTTGCCGAAGGCGCGGTGGCCTGCCTCTCGCTCAGCCGCGCGACCTGCCGCGCATATGCCGAGACCTATAGCTGGCGGGCCTGCGCCGAAGCCTTCATCGAGAATTTGCAACCTCTGCCAGCCCCGGCCCGCAAACGCTTCTGGCAAAAGATCCGCCTCCGCCGCAGGAAGAAGCCGACGCTTCCGACCCTGTAGCTATTTGCGCGCGCCCTTGGCTTCGAGATGTTCGGCAATCTCCTGCTGGGCTTCGCGCAGATCGTCCGGCAGCGGGATCAGGCCTTTTTCAAGCAAGTAGCCATCCGGCCCCATGGCCCGGTCCGACACGAACTCCTTCACGAATTCCGCCAGTCCGGGCACCAATGGCAAATTCTGGTCCTTCACATAGATATACATGCTCCGCGACAGGCCATATTCGCCGGACGCAATGGCCTCAAACGTCACCGGCACGCCGTCCAGATGCGCCGCCTTTACCCGGTCCCCATTCTGTTCGAGGAACGAATAACCGAGCACGCCCACGGCGGTCGGCGTCTTGATCAGGGACTGGATGATGGCCGTGTCATTCTCGCCAAGATCGATCCAGGCCCCATCTGTGCGGATCGTGTGCGTGCGCAGCTTGAACGCGTCCGGGTCGGCCTGTTTCAAGGCGACCAGCTCCGGCAGGGCCAAAGCTCCTGGCTCCATACCGAGTTCGGTGAAGGCATCCCGCGTGCCGGAAGTCGGCGGCGGCCCCAGCACCATGATGGGCTCATCCGGCAGGGTTGGGCTGATCTCTGACCAGTTCTTGTAGGGATTGGGCTGAAAGCCGCCTTTTCCGTCTGGTATGTGCGCGGCAAGCGCCAGGAAGACCTGCTCCTTGGTCAGGTCCAGCAGCGGCGCCTGGCGAGCATTGGCCAGCACGATGCCGTCATACCCGACCGACAGAGCGGTGATCTCGGTAATGCCATTGTCGGCGCACAGGGCCTGCTCACTCTCGGTAATCATCCGGGAGGCATCCGAGATGGAGGGGCGGTCCGGCCCGATCTTCTGGCAGAAGGTCTTGAAGCCGCCGCCCGTGCCGGTCGTCTCGACAATCGGCGTCGGATAGCGCGTCGTCGCGCCAAATCGCTCTGCCACCGTCGTTGCGAAGGGCGCCACCGTGGACGAGCCGACAATGCGTATTTTCTGTGTTCCGTCCGCACTGACCGGCGGCGGCGGGATCACCTCGCCGGTCTCAAGCTCGGACAGGTCGGTGCGTCCGCAGGCGGCTGCGCAGACCAGCACGAAGGCGGCAAGGATACTGCCAAATCTGGCTGTCATACGTTCATGGCTCCGGCGGAAACATCTGTTGGGCGGGCGTCGGGCCACCCGGCCCATTGCCCATAGAACATGGTCCCTATCCGTTCAATGTGATGTGTCGGTGACAAAAATCTCAGGCTGCCCGAAATTTTTGCTTGCATGCCTGAAAAGAGTCTCCTACATGCCCGTCTCGAAATCGATGTGGCGGACATCTGGGCCAACCCTTAAACTGGGGGCCCCCTGTACTAACGCCCAAAGCTGGTTAAAAGCCCTTTGGAGGTTAGGTGTCATGCACTCCTATGCTACTCCCTATAATATTGTTGCCGACGAGCAACCCGATCTGCCTGTGTGGTGCTTCCGTCCTGAACGGGTCACTGCAGCGGCGAAATGGTTCCGGGAGAAATTCCCGGCTGAGCCATTCTATGCCGTGAAGGCGAACCCGGGCGAGCATGTGCTCGAAGCCCTGTGGGACGCGGGTGTGCGCAGCTTCGACACGGCTTCTCTGCCGGAAATCGAACTGATCCATCGCAAATTCCCAGGCGCCCGCATGGCCTTCCTGCACCCGGTGAAAAACCGCCGGGCGATCCAGCGCGCCTATCACGAATTCGGCGTGCGTATCTTCGTGACCGACACGATGCAGGAACTGCACAAGATCCTCGAGGAAACCGGCTATGCCAAGGACCTCACGATCATTGTGCGGATTGCCGTGTCCTGTGACGGGGCCGCCCTGCCGCTGGCCGGCAAGTTCGGTGCAAGCGCCGAAGACGCCACTGAAATCCTGCGTGAAGCGCGCCGCTATGCGGACGAGCTCGGTGTGTCTTTCCATGTCGGCAGCCAAGCCATGAAGCCCACCGCGTGGTGGACGGCAATGGCAGACGTGTCACGCATCATCATCGCAGCTTCCGTCACGGTCGACATCGTGGATGTCGGCGGCGGCTTCCCGTCGATCTATGCGGACAATCCGCCGCCCTCGCTGGAAGACTATGCCGCCATGGTCGAGCAGGCCTTCGAGAACATGTACGTTCTTGAAAACGCAGAGCTGTGGTGTGAGCCCGGCCGTGCGCTGGTTGCAGAATCCGAAAGCCTCCTGGCCCGGGTCGAACTGGTCAAGGACGACGCGATCTACATCAATGATGGCTCTTATGGCGCCCTCTATGATGCGGTCCACGAGCGCTGGTCGTTCCCGATGCGGGCCCTGCCAAGCGACGGACGCACGCTCGGACGCCTCGTCGAATACACCGTCTACGGCCCGACCTGCGATTCCACGGACAAGTTCCCGGCCAAGGTCTGGCTGCCAGCCGGCCTGACCGAGGGCGACTATCTGGAGTTCGGCAATCTCGGCGCCTATGGCCGTGCCATGTCCAGCCGCTTCAACGGCTTTGGCGAAACCCTGGTGGCCCGCGTTCACGACGCCCCCTGGCCGAGCCTCTACAATGCGGTCGGCGCGGAAGTGATCTCGATTGGCGCCTCCGGCACCCGCTGAACGTTTGGAAACCCATATCGCCTGAGGACGAGCGCCAGATCCGGCACGTCTTCAGGCGAAGAGGTCAGCCAGGCATGTCCGCCAATGCCCCGTGCTTCGGTCTTCGGTGGCAGCACACGAATCGTCTGCCGCGCAATCGCCGCCCCTGAATCCACATAGCTGACCGGACGCGGCGCACTGGCCACCAGCTGCGCCCGCACCAGCGGGAAATGCGTACAGGCCAGCACCACGGTATCGATCCGGTCCCCGCCCGGCGCCTCGAACAAGGGGGCCTGCGCGGCCTCAAACGCCTCAATCGGGAGGTCTTCGCCGCGCGCATGCGCCTCTGCGAGCTTCACCAGCTCGATGCTGCCATGCATCACGACCTCCACGTCGCGCGCGAAATTTGAAATGAGTTCTGCGGTATAGGCCCGCCGGACCGTGCCGGGCGTTGCCAGCAAGCCGACTGTCCCCGTCTGGGTCAGCTGGCCGGCCGGCTTGATTGCGGGCACCGTGCCGACGACGGGAATGTCCAGAACCGCGCGCACCTCCTGTAGGGCCAGCGTCGACGCCGTGTTACAGGCAATCACGAACACATCCGGCCTGACCCGGTCGCACAGCGCCTTGGCCACGGCGGGCAGCCGCGCCGTCAGGGCCTCATCGGACTTGTCGCCATAGGGAAAAAAGGCGGAATCCGCCGAATAATGGATGCCCAACGCCGGGCCCAGCGCGCGGATTTCCTCGGCAACCGTCAGCCCCCCCATGCCGGAATCAAACACCAGCACCCTGCCCCGGGCGGGTGAGGGCACGAAATTTGGTGGGAGGGTGTCAGCAGGCATTGCGGAAATCCTAGTCGCATTCCCCTGTGTCGGAAACAGGGCATGAAACGCGCATTGGCACGGGATTTGTTGTGCAGCGCAACAAGACGCACTATGTCTGTTCTATGAATGTGAGGAAAAAAAGCGATGCTTGATCTCTGGCTAACTCCCTGGCGCGCGAGCCTGTCCCTGACAGCCGCTACGCTGGAAACCCTGATTGCCGCTCAAAAAAGCATGTCAATGATGGCCCCCATGGGCGTCGCTGCCCCCATGACCGAGGACAAGCTCCGCGACGCTTTCCAGATTGCAGCAGACGTCAATCTTCGCCGCTGGGAAGACACCGCCGGCGCCCTGCAGAACCTGCCGAACTGGTTGCATGACATGCATGCCATGCCGGGCAATCTGGTAACCGACTGGTTCGACTCGGCCCGACGCAACGGCCGCTAGTCAGACAGGCCGTCCTCACGCGCGGCCGGCAGCCATACGCCAAAGGCCGTGCCTTCGCCGATCCGCGTCTCGACCGAAAATCCACCGCGATGGTGGGCCATGATGTGTTTCACAATGGCCAGCCCGAGCCCCGTGCCAGTGATCTTGCCACCCCGGCTCTGATCGGCGCGGTAGAAACGCTCGCCAAGGCGCGGCAGGTGCTCACGCTCAATGCCCGGCCCCTGATCCTCGACCCGCATCCATATGGCGCGCTCCTGCGTGCCCGGCCGGCTGGCGGCGGGCAACAGGGTCATGCGCTCGCTGCTGGCCCAGGTCTGCCCGGCTTTCAGGCGGGCGTCTGCCATACCGGACGCCATGCCGAAACTGAGGGTGATCTGCCCGCCCTCTTTTGAATATTTCAGGGCATTTGAGACGAGGTTTTCCACCACCTGGATCATCTCGTCCCGGTGCGCGATGACCGGCATCGGCCCTTCATCGGATTGCACCACCAGCCGCACCCCCTTCTCCGCCGCAATGGCGCTGAAGGCATGTGTGGCGTCCGAGACGATATCCCGGAATTCCTCGCGTTCGCGCGGCGAGACATGTTCGGAAGATTCAATCCGTGACAGGGATAGCAAGTCCGCGATCAGCCGGGACATGCGTTCGGTCTCGCCCGCCATGATGGCGAGAAAGCGGTCCCAGGAGTCCTTGTCGTCCTTGGCAGGCCCCCGCATCGTCTCGATAAATCCGGACAGCGCCGTCAACGGCGTGCGCAATTCGTGGCTCGCATTGGCCAGGAAGTCCGACCGTGCCCGCGCGGCGCGGCGCACCGGAGTCAGGTCTTCCAGCACAACCAGCGTGCGCCTTGCCCGGCCGGGACGGGAGACATGCGCCCGCCAGGTCTCGTCTGGGCCGCTTTCGACCTCCACGACCATCGGTTCGACGGTCCCGGTCTTGATGGCGTTTTCGATGGCCGACAACAGGCCCGGTGACCGGATAACGGTGCTGGCGCGCGGGTTCACGCGGCCATCGAGCCTCAGGATGAACTCGGCTTCCTCATTCATCGTGACGATCCGCTGTTCGTCGTCGATCTCGAACGCCGGAAGCGGCAAGGCATCCAGAAGAATGGCAGATTCCTGGATGTTTGGCTGAACCTGCGTCGGCTCAACGGCAAGGCGCGGGCTGAGCGGCAGGATCGTCGCTGTCCCGACAAAGATCGCGGTTGCAACGGACATGGCCACCAGCAAGGCGGTAATCGCTTCGATCAGTCCGATCGCGCCGGTAATCCACATCAGCAACAGGATGAACCCGAAGCAGCAGACAAGCGTGATGAAGTCTCTCGCGCGCCGGGACAGGGCACTGCGAGTGGACTGTTTTGCGTCGGCTGACATGCCTTCGCTCATTCACGCTCCCATTAACAAACTGCCCGAAGACATCAGGTTCTGAAGCCGCTAATACGCAACCAGACTTATGCCAAGCCCCTCAGAGCGTATCGCTTGCAAACGCGGTTTTTGTGCAACTTTAAGAAATTATTGAAAAACGATAATTTATCATTGACAGTCGAATAGAGCGGGCGTATCCGACGTCTGGAAAAGGGAGCGTTGCCGACGGCATGACACGATCAATTTTACTATTAGCCCCGGCAATTCTTGCAGCGTGCGCATCCTCGCAGGCAAATCTGCCCGGAGTGAGCGGTAACCGCGAGGAGATTTTTGCTGTTGCGCCAGAGGCTCCGACCGATTGGGCCTCCGTCGGCGTTGCCGGACAGGCCCCCACGGGGGACTGGCTGAGCCAGTTCGATGACCCGATCATGGAAAATCTCGTGCGCGAAGCCCTGGCCAACAGCCCGACCCTGGAATCCCGCGCCGCCCTCGTGCGCGCCGCACAAGCCTCGATTCGTACGGCGCGTTCACAACGCCTGCCGAGCCTCGATGCCTCGGTCAGCACAGGTGTCACCTCCAATGCATTCGAAGTCGGCAGTGATCTGGACCGCACCACAGACGGTATTTACGGCCTTGGCCTCGATGCCAGTTGGGAAGCCGATCTCTGGAACCGGCTCGGACGCGGCGTGGCCGCTGCAGAAGCTGATCTGGCCGCAAGTGAAGCTGATCTCGCTGCCGCGGAACTCTCCGTCGCCGCTCAGACCGCGATCGCTTGGATCAATCTCAACGCCGCCCTGGCCCAGGAACGCGTGGCAATCCTGACCTATGAAGCGCGGGACCGGGTCCGGATGCTGACCGAACGCCGCTTCCAGCGCGGCCTTGCCCAAGCGCTGGACGTCCGCACCGCCCGCAGCGCCCTTGCCGGCGCCGAAGCCGAAATTGCGCGGCGTCGCCAGTTGTCCGGGGAAGCTGCCCGCCGGCTCGAAATCCTGCTGGGCCGGTATCCGGCCACCGAAATCGAGGCCACGGCCGACCTGCCGATCCTCGAAACCCTTGTCGCAGAAGGCAATCCGATGCTTCTGCTGTCGCGCCGGCCGGATGTTGCCAGCGCCGAAGCCAGCATCGTGGCCGCTGGCCTGCGGGCTGAGCAGGCCCGTCTCGCCATGCTGCCGGCCCTGCGCCTCACTGGCTCAATCTCGACCAGCGAGTCCGAATTTGCCGACATGGTCGACCCGGAGCGCATCGCCGCCCGCCTCGTGGCCAGTCTCGTCCAGCCCCTGTTCACGGGCGGACGCCTTGATGCCCAGCGCGATGCGGCTGTGGCCCAGGCCGAAGCAGCGATTGCCAGCTATGCCGGCACGGCCCTGACCGCCTGGGGCGAAGTGGAAGACGCCATCGCGGCGGATACCTATCTTGCTCAACAGGAAGATGCGCAAATGCGTGCCTTGGAAGAGGCCCGCCTTGCCGAAGAACTGGCCGAGCGCCAGTACACAAGTGGTACGATCACCGTGTTCAATCTGATCGATGCCCAGACCCGGCGTCTCACATCCGAGAGCCAACTGGTTTCCGCGCGTGCCACGCGCGCCTCAAACCGGATTTCATATCATCTCGCCCTTGGAGGCGGCCTGCCCGTTCAGACTGCCTCGACCACACCACAAGACCCGCAAGAATACGCCGCAGAATAGTGGCAGGAGAATAAGTCATGGGACGCGTCATTTCAGTATTGGTTCCAATTGGGATCCTCGCCGTGGTCGGCGTCGGCGGCGTCTTCGCCCTGTCCGCGATCAAGCCTCAGCCCGAAAAGGCCGAAGAAGCCCGCGCGGGTCTCAACGTGTTCGCCGAACCGGTTCGCCAGGGCGACCTGACACTGGTGGTCGAATCCCAGGGGGAAGTGAAGCCCCGGCGTGAAATCATCGTCGCGCCCCAGATTTCCGGACGCATTTCGTATGTTTCGCCAGACTTCATTGATGGCGGCTTCATCAACAAGGGCCAATTGCTCGTCCGCGTCGAAGCGGCTGACTATGAACTGGCTGTGGTGCGCGCCCAGTCCACCGTGGCCAGTGCCGAGCAGGCCCTTGCGCTCGAGGAAGCCGAAGCCGAACTTGCCCGTCAGGATATTGAAGACCTCGGCATCTCCGACGCCTCTCCCCTCGCCCGGCGGGAGCCACAGCTGGCCGGGGCCCGCGCCGCGCTTGAATCCGCCAAGGCCCAGTTGAAAGATACCCAGCTCGCGCTCGACCGCACCGCCGTCTACGCGCCGTTTGCCGGCCGTGTGCGCGAGCGCAATGTCGATATCGGCCAGGTCGTCTCGGTCGGCCAGTCCCTTGGCCAGATCTTCGCCAATGATGTGGTTGAAGTCGCCCTGCCCCTCAAGGACGCTGAAATGGGGCGCCTTGGCCTGCCCCTGGCCTTCAGCTCCAGCACCGAACGCCCCGGTCCCGACGTGACCTTCCGGGCCACTGTTGGCGGCATTGAGCGCGAATGGCATGGCCAGGTCGTGCGCACGGCAGCCGCAGTGAACTCCCAAACTCGCCAGATCAACGTGATCGCCGAACTGAAAGATCCGTATGGGGCCGGTGCCGATGGCGATGCGCCAATGGCCCCCGGCCTGTTCGTGACCGCCATCATTCAGGGCGAGACGCTGGAAAACGTGCTGATCGCTCCGCGCGGCGCGCTTCGCGGCGATGACCGCCTGTTTGTCGGTCTGCCGGATGAAGGCACGCTGTCCATTCGTCAGGTGAAGCTGATCTATTCCGATCCGGACGGGGCGTACCTGTCCTCCGGGGTCGAACCCGGCGAACTGGCCATCACCAGCCCGATTCAGGCCCCGTTCGACGGCATGAGCATCACCGTCATGCAGCGCATGGAAGACGGCACTATCAAGGTCTATGAGCCCAAGCGCTCCGAGGAATCCTCCAGCACCAGTGGCGAACCCGCCGCAATTGCGTCGACTGAGGGTGAAGGAGCGGCCCAATGAGCGGGATCGTCGCCTGGTTCGCGCGTAACGCGGTTGCCGCCAATCTGTTGATGATTGTTGCCTTTGTCGGCGGCGTCTTCGGCTACACCAAGATGGAACAGGAAATGTTCCCTGTCGTGAACATCAGCGGTGCGTCGGTGTCGGTCTCCTGGAACGGCGCATCGCCTCAGGATGTCGAGGAGCAAATCGTCACGCGCATCGAGGAAGCCGTCGCAGACATCAATGGACTCGACCGCATCACCTCCATCGCCAATGAGGGCTTTGGCGTCGTCAATATCAAGGGCCGCGACGACATCGACATGGAGGAGTTCCTCGACGAGGTGAAAATCCGTGTAGACCAGATCAATAACCTGCCCCAGGCCGCGTTCGAGCCCCAGGTGCAGCGCTGGGAGCAGCGCAACTGGTTCATGGGCATGGCGGTTCACGGCAATGTCGATGACCGCACGCTGAAACGTCTGGCCGATCAGGTGCGCGACGACATCGCGAACATTTCCGGTGGCGAACTGGCCGTGCTGCAAGGCGTGATTGACGAACAGGTCAATATCGAAGTGTCCGAGGAAGCACTGCGCCGCTTTGGCCTCAGCTTCAGCGATGTGGCCAATGCCATCCGGCGCTCGTCCCTGAACTCGTCCGGCGGACGGATCGAGTCCTCCACAGGCGACGTTTCTATCACCGCACGTCAATTGGCCGATACGGCCGACCAGTTTGGCAGCATCATCATCCGTCAAACGACGGAGGACGGCACGATCCGCGTCGCAGACATTGCGAACGTGGATGATGGCTTCGTCACCGACAAGTTCAGCGCACGATTCAATGGGGAACCAACCGCATTCGTGATGGTCCCCTCCCCCGACACGATGCACATCATCGATTACACGGATGCATTCAAGGACTATATCGAACGGGCCAATGATCCCGCGAACGGCATCCTTCCGGAAGCGGTCAATATCGACCTCCTCTGGGACGATTCCGAATCCTTCAAGGCCCGCATGGACCTGATCACCCAGTCTGCGATGATGGGCGCGGTGCTCGTCATGCTCGTCTTGGTCCTGTTCCTGCGGCCGACCGTGGCAATCTGGGTCACCGTGGGCATTATTACGGCCTTTGCTGGCGGCATCCTCCTGCTGCCCTATTTTGGCGTATCCTGGAACATCCTGTCGACGTTCGCCGTGCTGCTGGTGATCGGGGTCATCGTGGATGATGCCATCATTGTCGGCGAGAACATCCACCGCGAGATCGAAAGTGGTCGGCGTGAAGGCCTCGACGCGGCCATTGTCGGCACGCAGTTAGTTATGAAGCCAGTCATCTTCGGCGTGCTGACCACGATCATCGCTTTCCTGCCTTGGGCATTTATCACCGGGCCGACGCGCATGTTCACGCAGCAGATCACCTTTGTCGTGGTCGCCGCCCTGATCTTTTCGATCATCGAATGCATGCTGATCCTGCCCAGCCACCTGTCGCACATGAAGCAGCAGAATTTCGATGGCCCGTCCGGCAGGTTCCTGAAGCTGCAGCGCCGCATCGCGGACAGCCTGCTCTGGTTTGCAAACAATCTCTACAAGCCCGTGCTGGAACTCGCGATCCGCTTTCGCTACGCAACGGTGGCCTTCTTCTTTTGCCTCTTCTATCTCGCGACCAATATCACCGGCATGGGAATCGTTCCCTTCAAGTTCATGCCCGAAATCGAGGCTGATCTTGTGCAGGTCGAAATCGACATGCCGGACGGCACGCCGTATGAGCGCCTGATTCAGATCCGGGACCAGCTCCAGGCCGGCATCGAACGCACCAAACAGGTCACAGATGCAGAATATCCCGAGATCGAGGGTGGCCTCGTGACCGACGCCTCCGTCGTGGCCTCGGGGGGGCGGGTTCAAGCCTGGGTAGGCCTGCTGCCCCCGGAAGACCGGCCGGAAGGCGTGCGGTCCAAGGAAATTTCCGAACGTATGCGGGAATATGTCGGCGACATTCAGGATGCAGAGGAAATCAGCTTCGACTTCACCTTCAATGATGAGCAGAGCGGCGTCCGGTTTGCCCTGAACCATCCGGACCTGGATCGCCTGCGGGCCGCCGCAGCCGAAGTGAAAGCCCACCTCGCCACCTATTCGAATGCCTATGATATCGGGGACAATCTCTCGTCCGCCGCAGAGGAGATCCAGATCTCCCTCAAGCCCGGTGCGGAAACCCTTGGCATCACACTGGCAGATGTGTCCGAACAGCTCCGCCAGGCCTATTTCGGGGAAGAAGTCCAGCGCCTGCCCCGCGACGGCGAGGATGTTCGCGTCATGGTCCGCCTGCCGGAATCGGCCCGCCAGGACCTCGACAGCATCGATACCCTGCGGGTGCGCACGCCGGACGGTCGCGAGATTCCGATCACGCAAGTGGCCGATTTCGATTTCGCCCCCGGCATCAACCGGATCATCCGCCGCAACCGCACCCGGTCGGTCTCTGTCTATGCAGAAGTCCAGGGCGAAGGTGGACGTGGCCGGATCATGGCGGCAATGGAAAAGGATTTCTGGCCTGACTTCCAGCGTCACTTCCCGGACGTCCAGCGCGGCGAGGCCGGCGGCTTTGAAGAGGAACAGAAATTCTTCGCCGAAGTCGGACGTCTGATCCTGATCGCGATCGGCACCATGTATATCCTGCTGGCCGTCGCGTTCCGGTCCTATGCCCAGCCGATCATGCTGATGATGGCCCTGCCCTTTGCCTATTGCGGCGCCATATTCGGCCTGTGGATGTTCGACACGCCAATGGCCATGTTCTCCTTCTTTGGTATTGCGGCCGCAGCAGGCGTCGTGATCAACGACAACCTCGTCCTGATCGATTATGTTAACCGACGGCGCGACGAAGGTGCTGGCGCGGTCCAGGCGCTCGTCGATGGCGGGGTGTCGCGTTTCCGACCCATCCTGCTCACCTCGGTCACCACGATTGTCGGCATTCTGCCGCTGATCGCAGAGAGATCCGTGCAGGCCCAGTTCCTGAAACCCATGGTAATCTCGCTCGGCGCGGCCGTGGCCTTCGCCCTGTTCGTCTCCCTGCTGATGGTCCCTGCCCTTTATGCGGTCGGCGTGGAGATTGGCCGCGTGTTCCGCTGGACCTGGGGCGGCAAGCCCTTCCGCCAGATCGGTGAAACCTATAGCGGCGAAGTGACGATTGATGAGGATGAATTGATCGGCACCAGCCAGGATAGCGGGCTTGGCCCAATGGCGCCTGCCGAATAAGATGACCCCAACTTGATGGAAGCCCGCCTGGAAACGGTGCCGGGCTCCATTCATACCACTGGAGAGACTGGAAATGAAAAAACTCATGCTCGGGGCAGCGACCATTACCCTTCTCGCGGCCTGCGGCCCATCGGCCACTGAAGAGGCTGGTCAGCCCGCAGAGCCTGCAGAAGCAACTTCGACCTCTGCCACGACGCCCAATGAAGACGGCAAATATGTCACGCCGGAAGGCCTGGAGCTGTCTGCCGCCGACTATTGGGGCGATTGGGGTGTGGACCTGACCCTGCGCGACGAGTCAATTGCGCCTGGCGAAGATTTCTATGCCTATGCCAATGGCAAATGGCTCGACAGTTTCGTGATCCCGAGTGATCGCACCCGCTACGGAGCCTTCACCCTGCTCGCCGAGAAATCCGAGCAGCGCGTACTCAACATCATCCAGGAACTCGCCGAAGCCGAGCCCGACCCGGCCACGCTCGAAGGCAAGGTCGCGTCCGTCTACAACGCCTACATGGATACAAGCGGGATCGAGGCCGCCGGCCTGACACCGGCAACGCCCTATCTCAGCAAGATCAATGGCATCTCCAGCCGGGAAGATCTCGCCAAAGTGTTTGCCGCTACCGGCTATGCCTCCCCTATCGCGGGATGGGTGGATGTCGATTCCAAGCAGACGGACCAGTATATCTTCTATGTGACCCAGGCCGGTCTCGGCATCGGGGATCGCGACTATTATCTCGATGACAGCGAGAAGAACCTCGAAATCCGCGCCGCCTACAAGGCCATGCTGGTCAGCCTGCTGACCGAAGCTGGCCATGAAGATGCCGAAACCGCAGCAGACCGCGTGATCGCGCTCGAAACTCGCATCGCCGAAGCCCATTGGGATCGCGCGGCAGGCCGCAATCGTAACCTCACCTACAACAAGATGAGCCGCGAAGAGTTGGAACAACTCGCCGGTGACTTCCCGGTGGCCACCATGCTGATGGACCTTGGCCTGAACGGCGAAGATACATTCGTTGTGCGTCAGGTGACCCCGACCGCCGAGGAAATCGAAGAGAACGGCATGACCCCTGAACAGGTCGAGAAAGTCTCGGGCGGCGGCATCGGCGGCCTGTTCGAGATCATGCAGACCGCCTCCCTGGAGGATTGGAAGGCTTACCTGACGGCGCATTTCCTGATCGATCATGCGGATGCCCTGCCGCGCCGCCTCGATGAGGCGTCCTTTGACTTCTATGGCAAGACTTTGGGCGGCGCCGAGGAACAGCGCGAGCGCTGGAAGCGGGCCGTCTCTACGGTTGAGGGCTCTGTCGGTGAAGCCGTCGGCAAGGTCTATGCCGAACGCTTCTTCCCGACCGAGAACAAGGCCGCAATGGACGACCTCGTCGAGAACCTTCGCGCGGCCATGGCCAGCAATCTCGATGAAATCGACTGGATGGGCGAGGAAACCAAGACCGAAGCCCATGACAAGCTTGCCAAATTTACGCCGAAGATCGGTTATCCCGAGAATTTCGAGACATATGAAGACCTGAATGTCGGTCCCGATGCCTTCGCCAACTCGATGGCGGTGAATGACTGGGCATGGAAAGACATGATCTCACAGCTCGGCCAGCCCATCGACAAGACGGAATGGTTCATGCTGCCCCAGACGGTGAATGCGTATTACTCGCCGAACCGGAACGAGATCGTGTTCCCGGCTGCCATCCTGCAGCCTCCCTTCTTCAACCTGACTGCAGACCCGGCCGTCAATTATGGCGCCATTGGCGGGGTCATCGGCCACGAAATGGGACACGGCTTTGATGACCAGGGCGCAAAATCCGACGGGGACGGCACGCTCCGCAATTGGTGGACCGCCGAGGATGACGCGAATTTCAAAGGCAAGACAGGCGCCCTCGTGGATCAGTACAACGCCCTCTGTCCGCTGGATGAAGGCGAGACCTGTGTAAATGGCGCCCTGACCCTCGGCGAGAATATCGGCGATCTGGGCGGGCTTTCCATGGCGTACAAGGCTTACAAGCTGAGCCTGGATGACAATGGCGACGGGACCATCAGCGCAGATGAGGAAGCCCCCGTGCTCGACGGTCTGACCGGCGATCAGCGTTTCTTCCTCGCCTGGGCCCAGGTCTGGCGGTCGAAGTATCGTGAGGAAGCAACCCGCCGCCAGCTGCTGACCGATCCCCATTCTCCGCCGGTCTACCGGGTGAACGGTGTCGTCCGGAACCTGTCGGAATGGTACGACGCCTTTGACGTTACGGAAGAGAACGCCATGTATCTGCCGCCGGAACAACGCATCCGAATTTGGTAAACAGGCGTAAACCGTAATGTATATTACAGAAGCAGTGCCTGAGGGCGCTGCTTCTTTACTTGTTCTGAAGAAGTGTGCGTATATCTTCGTGGTACAGCCGGGTCTGGCACGGCAGTTGCAATGATTTCTGTGAACAAGGAATGCCGCCCAAAATGAAACTCCTCAACCGCCTGTTCAAGCCACTTAAGCCCGAGCCCGAGGCTCCTGCTGCCGCGCGTGTTGAGCAGATGGTTATCCCGACCAAGGAGCGTCCGCGCCCTGTTCGTGCCTCCGTCTATCGTGAAGCAAATATCGTGTACGAGTCCGGCTATACTCGCCGTGGCATCGTTCTGGACCACACCGATTCCGGTGTCCGCCTTCGTTTTCCAACGAATGAGGGCATGCCGGAAATCGTGACGCTCCACGCCAAGGGCGTTGGCCTGCAGGGCCTTGCCCGGGTTGTCTGGCAAAACGGATCCGAAGCCGGATTCGAACTTGTGGGCGTGTAAGCCCGCCCCATACCGATTCCACACGCTCCCTTGGCATGAGGCCCTGAAAGGTCTTCAATGCACTTCCATTAGGAAAGGGACGCATAATGGCTATCATGAAATCAGAACAGATCATGTCGGAATCGACAAAATCCTTCGAGGATGCGATTCAGACTGCCGTCACGCGCTTTGACGCCACGGTCAAAGGCCTCGCTTCGGCCTATGTCAACGAGATGTACACCACGATCAAGAACGGCAAGATCGAGAAGTATCGGGTGAACCTCCAGATGACCTTCGAAGTGATGCCACCCAAGGCGGCTGACAAGGCTTCCCGCGCCAAGAAGAAATAGAAGCCGCTTATGGTCAAGGATGCCGAAACCTGGTTTTCAAACCTTGACCCTGCACAGCGCGAAATTGCGGAAAGCCTTCGCGCGCGCATTCAGCTTGCAGGTCCCGATTTGACCTGCAAGCTCGCTTGGGGCTTTCCGTGCTGGAGCGGACGAGAGAGAATCTTCTCGATCGCCGCACACAAGGACCGGTGCAATCTGCAGCTTTTTTACGGCGCCGAACTCGCCCCGTTTCATCCAGCCCGGATTGAAGGCACCGGCAAGACCCTGCGGCATGTGAAAATCCGGTCGCTGGACGAGATCGATGAGGGTCTCGACCGCATTATCGAAGACGCCATCCGGCTGGACACCAGCAATCCGCAACGCGTTCGATAAGAATGCGTGACAGCCGCGCGGAACGCCCTATCATCTGGAACCAGATGCAACAGGAGCGTGCCCCATGCGCCTATCCCTCGTTGCGGCCCTGGCCGCGTCCTGCCTCGCCCTCACTGCCGCCGCCTGTTTGCCGGAAGCCGAGGCCCAGTCAGCCCCTGCCCCGGAGACCTCTTCCATGACGGCCACCCAATTCACCCGCATTGACGGCAAGCCCCTCGACCTGACGGCGCTGGACGCCAAGGCGGTCCTCGTCGTCAACACAGCCTCCAAATGCGGCTACACCCCGCAATACGAAGGCCTGCAAGCGCTCTATGAAGCGAAAAAGGACAAGGGGCTCGTCATTGTCGGCGTCCCCTCGAATGATTTCGGGGGCCAGGAACCCGGCACCGAGGAAGACGTCCTGACTTTCTGCAAGCTCAATTTCGGCGTCACGTTTCCGCTGACGAAGAAATACGCCGTCACAGGCGCTGACGAACATCCGTTCTACTTGAACGCCGTGGAAACCCTTGGCGACGCCGCGCAACCGAAATGGAACTTCCACAAGATCCTGGTTTCGGGAGACGGCACACCGCTCAAGGCCTATCCCTCGGCCACGACCCCGTCAGACGCGGCGCTGATGGCCGACATCGACGCCGCACTCGGCAGCTGATCCGACAGCCCGGACGCAGCATGATCTCCCCTCAGCGCGGCCCGGACGACGGATACGAACCCCTGTCAACGTGGGACACCAGACAGGATAGCAAGATTTGCCCTGATTGCGCCATTCAGCGGCCTTGACGAGTCCTGCCCGGACGCGCTTTGTGTTCGCACCTGCAAAAAAACTCTAGCGGAAGGAAACTCCATGTCTGAACAAGATCCCGTCGTCATCGTCGGTATGGGCCGCACGCCCATGGGTGGCCTGCTCGGCGACCTTGCCAGCCTGACAGCCAGCGAACTGGGCGCCATCGCCATCGAAAAGGCCGTCAGCGAAGCGAAACTGTCGCCAGGCGAAGCGAATGAAATCATCATGGGCAACTGCCTTCCCGCGGGCCAGGGCCAGGCCCCTGCCCGTCAGGCCGGTTTCAAATCAGGCCAGGACAAGGGCCTCGAAGCCACGACGATCAACAAGATGTGTGGCTCCGGCATGCAGGCCGCCGTCATGGGCCGTAACGCCATCCTCGCAGGCGACGCCAATATCGTGATCGCCGGCGGCATGGAATCCATGACCAATGCCCCTCACCTGCTGAATGTCCGCAAGGGCCACAAATACGGCACTATGAACGCCGAAGACCATATGGCGCTTGACGGCCTGTCTGACGCCTACAAGGGCGGCCCAATGGGCCAGTTCGCCGACATGATCGCCGGGGAATACCAGTTCACCCGCGAGCAACAGGACGCCTATGCGCTGGAAACGCTGAGCCGCGCCCAGAACGCAACGAAGTCAGGCAAGTTCAAGCGCGAGATTGCGCCTGTCACCATCAAGACCCGCAAGGGTGAGACGGTGGTCGATACGGACGAACTGCCGCGCACGGCGATGCCCGAGAAAATCCCGACCCTGCGCCCGGCCTTCTCCAAGGACGGTACAGTCACGGCCGCCAATGCGTCCGCCATTTCCGACGGCGCCGCCGCCATCGTCCTGATGCGCGAGTCTGAAGCCAAGAAGCGCGGCCTGACGCCGCTGGCCAAGATTGTCTCGTCTTCCAGCCACGCGCATGAGCCGGAATACTTCACGACCGCGCCAGTGCCTGCCATGAAGAAGGCGCTCGAAAAAGCTGGCTGGAGCATCGACGATGTCGAGCTCTGGGAAGTCAACGAAGCCTTCGCGGTCGTGCCGATGATCGCCATGAAGGAAATGGGCATTCCCCATGAAAAACTGAACGTGAATGGCGGCGCCTGCGCGATGGGTCACCCGATCGGCGCCTCCGGTGCCCGTCTGATCGTCACCCTGCTCGCGGCCATGGAAGACCGCGGCCTCAAGAAGGGCATGGCCAGCCTCTGCATCGGCGGCGGCGAAGGCATCGCCATGGCGCTGGAACGCTACTAGGGGTCCGGCATGCTGGATGAAACCCGGATCCTCGACCATTTCGCCGAACAGGCGGGATGGTGTGAGGATCTGGGCTCTCCCTTCACATCCGCCCTGCTTCGGCAGCTTGCGGATGATTTCGCGGCCGGTGGCCCGGTTGCAGACATCTGTCGTGACTGGACCGGCAATCCCCGCAAGGATGCCCTTGGCCTCAGACTGGCCGGCGTCCTGCACCATGCCGTCCTGACCGGCGCAGCCCCTGCCCTTGCCGCGACCTATCCCGCCCATGTGGCGGAGTGGAAGATGGAGGATGTCTGGGCCGAGGCACAGCCCTGGCTTGCGGCTCACATCCCTGACGTCCGCAGCTTCATCAAGAGCCCTCCGCAGACCAATGAGACCCGCCGGTCAATTGCACTCCTGCCCGGCTTTCTCGAACTCGCCGCAACCTATCGTATGCCCATGCACCTGCTGGAGCTGGGCGCCAGCGCAGGCCTGAATCAGAATTGGGACCGGTTCACCTATGATGGCGGCACCTGGCAACGCCCGGGGCCAAGCGAGGTCACCATCTCGACCATCTGGAACGGGCCGGAACCCCTTCACCTTGATGCCGCGCCGGTGATTGCTTCGCGCGCGGCGTGTGATCTCAATCCGATTGACGTGTCAGACGAGGCCGCCTTCCTGCGACTCAAATCCTACACCTGGCCAGACCAGGCCGGCCGGCTTGCCCGTCTGGATGCCGCTGCAGAGCTTGCACGCCAGATGGGCGTGCGCGTCGAACAGGCCAATGCGGTCGACTGGCTGGCCAAGCACCTGGCCAACCGCCCATCCGAAGGCCTGACCGTGATCTATCATTCGGTTTTCCTGATCTATCCGCCAAAGGATGATATTGAACGCATCATGCGGCTGATTGCGCAAGCTGGCGCAGCAGCGACGGATACTGCGCCCCTCGCCTGGCTCTGCTTTGAACCGGAATCCCTGTTTGGCGGGGACAGGACCTCTCCTCGCATGCAGACACGCCTGCAGGTCTGGCCCGGCGGGGACCCCCGTACACTGAACGAATCTGACGGCCATGTGACGCATGTGGACACGCCGCAGGCCTAGTCCGCCGCCCGCAAATCCTCTGCCAGCTCGACAGCCAGCTCATGCATGGCTGCTCCGGCCTGTTCGCTATACTGGTTTGTGTTCACGATAATCACAAGTCCCCGCTCCGGGAGAAGGGTGACGTGGGACAGCCAGATCGTGTTGGACCCGGCATGACGATAAGATTTCCCAAGCGTATCGTGATGGCCGATCCCCCAGCCCAGCGCATAGTCTGAAGCGCTGTCCGGATAAGGCGTCATCAGCTTCCCGTATATCGCGTCCGGGCGCAGGAACTGACTGAGGAAACGGGCGTGCGCGGCCAAGGGCACATGCAGCGTGCCGGCGGGCGCGAGCGCGGCTGGATTGTCCGCATTGAGCCCCTTCCCTTGCCCCTTCAACCGGCCGAACAGGTTCTTGGTGTGCCCTTCAAGGCCATCCTGCGGCGGCCCGAAGCCCCAGCTCTCGCCTTCCGGAACCAGGGTTGAAAGGAACAAGGCTTCATAATTCTCATATTCCTGCTGCGCGGCGATCCGGTCAATCGCTGCCCCGGCGATCGTGTAACCGAGATTCGAATAGGTGAATGTGCCGATTTCGCCATCGGGCGGCCTTGCCAGGAATCCCTTTGCCAATTTTGTGCGCTGCGTCTCGACAGGATCGCTCGATACTCGGCTTGTCAGGAACCACATCATGCCCGGATTGGCGGCCAGCCCACTGCGGTGGGACAGAAGGTGCTCGATCGTCACATCATTCCAGGCTGGGTCCATCTCGTCGGTAAGATCAGGCAGCAATTCCGGCAGCGTGGCGCCCCAACTGGCTTTCCCCTGTTCGACGAGACGGCCATACAGCAACGCCGTCAGCATCTTCGTATTGGAACCGATATGCCAGGCATCGCCCGGCTGAACGGCATCGCCGCTGCCCTTTACCCGCTCCCCGGCGACGGCCAGGCCGAGAATGTTGCCATCTGCATCAGCCACCACCGCGCCAAGCGCGACCAGGCCGGTCTTTTCACGGACCGTTTCCAATCTCTGCTGGAGTCGGTCTGCCTCAAGAGGTCCAGCCCCCGACGGCAGGACCATCGCCGCCAGCATCACGCACAGGATCACGGCCCGAAACATGGCCCCCATCCTCGCGGCGCTAGCCTGACTGGTCAAGCAGATGCGGGCTTCTTGAGATCTTCCACAAGATCCAGCGGGAGCGCTGTCGTGCGCTTGGCGACCCGGATCACGATCCGCGACTGCACATCCGACACCAGCGCGGAGCCGAGCAGCTTGTCCCGCAGGAAATTGTCATAGGCGTGCATGTCGGTCGTGATGATGTGGATCATGTAATCGACCGCGCCCGTCACCGTCATGCATTCGATGACTTCCGGCCAGGCCTGCACCATCTGCTCGAACGCATCGAGGTTTTCGCGGCTGGGAAGGGCCAGTTTGACACTGGCCATGACTTCAAAATTCAGTCCGAGCGACTTGTTGTCCAGCAGGGTGACGCGGCCGGTAATGAAGCCGGCTTCTTCCATCCGCTTGATCCGTCGCCAGCAGGGCGACGATGACAGGCCGACCCGGTCGGCAATTTCGGCGACGGACAGGCCGGCATCATGCTGAATGATGTCCAGGATTCTCGCGTCGACAGCATCTATTTCTTGGGCCAATTTTGCTCACTTTCTCGCATTATCCGGTAAAATATGCCCCGGAATAACAAAAACCGCGCAAGATAGGCAAGCAATTTCGTTCGATTTGACCAATAATATGCCTAAACCCACTAAATAGGCATGCTATGCAACACCGCGAAGTCACGCTGGACGACAAATACGAGCTTGTCGAGGGAAAAGCGTTCATGACGGGCATTCAGGCACTTGTCCGCCTGCCCCTTGACCGAAAACGCCTCGATCTGGGTCTTGGCCTGAACACGGCCGGCTTCATCTCAGGCTATCGCGGATCCCCGCTGGGTGGGTATGACCAGCAGCTGCGCGCCGCCCAGAAATGGCTGGATACACATGAGATCCAGTTCTGGGAGGGCCTGAACGAAGATTTGGGCGCCACGGCCGTCTGGGGCAGCCAGCAACTCGGTCTGTTCCCCGGTGCCAAGTATGATGGCCTGTTTGGCGTCTGGTACGGCAAGGCCCCCGGCGTGGACCGGACCGGCGATGCTTTCAAACATGCCAATGCCGCCGGCGCGTCGAAACATGGCGGCGTGCTCGCGATCATTGGCGACGACCATAATTGCAAATCCTCCACCCTGCCCTCGCAATCCGAATTTGCGATGGCAGATGCCGAAATCCCGGTCCTGAACCCGGCCTCCATTCAGGATGTGCTGGACTATGGCATTCATGGCTGGGCGATGAGCCGTTTCTCCGGCGCTTGGACCGGCCTGGTCGCGCTTGCGGACACGATGGATTCCGGCGCGGTGGTCAGCGTCGATCTCGACCGGTTCAATTTCATCTCCCCAGATTTCCAGCTGCCCGAAGACGGCGTGCATATGCGCCGCGGCGACAGCCCGCTCGAAAAGGAGCGGCGCCTGCGCCAGGTGAAGCTCCCGGCCGCGCAGGCCTATGTGCGCGCCAACAAGCTGGATCATGTCATCCTGCCTGCGCCGGAAACCCGTGTCGGTGTTGTTGTGACGGGCCAGGCTGCCCGCGACGTGTTCGAGGCGCTCGCGGCGCTTGGCCTGTCACCGCAGGATGCAGGGCGTCTGGGTCTCTCCGTGTACAAGGTGGCCATGCCGTGGCCCCTTGAGCCCGAAGGGATCCGGGCGTTCTGCAAAGGCCTGGAGCGTGTGGTCGTGATCGAGCACAAGCGCCCGCTGATCGAGGATCAGCTGCGCTCGGTCCTGTATGATTTGCCGGATGGCCAGCGTCCGACGGTGGAAGGCAAGCGCGACCGTGACGGCCGCCCCCTGCTTTCGGACATCGCCTCCATCTCCATCCCGGAAATGGCCGCTGCGCTGATGAAGATCATTCCCGAAGGCTGGGACACCAGCCGCGCCGAAGCCTATTTCGACCGCATTGGCCGGGCCGGCGAAGCCGCTCGCACGAACGCGTCCGAGACCGTGCGGACCCCGCACTATTGCTCCGGCTGCCCCCACAATTCCTCCACCGTCGTGCCGGAAGGCTCGCGCGCACTGGCCGGCATTGGCTGCCACTACATGGCGAACTTCATGCCGGACCGCAAAACCGACATGACCAGCCAGATGGGCGGCGAGGGCGTGCCGTGGATCGGCCAGTACTGGGCGACGGAAGAAGACCATGTCTTCGTCAATCTCGGCGACGGCACCTATTCCCATTCCGGCAGCCTTGCCATCCGCGCCGCGGTGACCTCCGGCGCCAGCATGGCCTACAAGATCCTCTATAATGACGCCGTCGCCATGACAGGCGGCCAGACGGTGGAATCCGGCCAGACCCCGGCCCAGATCGCCCAGCAGGTCGAGGCCGAAGGCGTCGAGACGATTGTCATCGTGACCGAGGACCCGACCCGTTACGCCAACGTGAAACACCTCCCCCGCCGCGTGAAGATCTATGACCGCGAGGAACTCGAAGAGGTTCAGGTCATGCTGCGCGAGACGCCCGGCGTCTCTGTCATGATCTATGACCAGATCTGCGCGACCGAAAAGCGCCGCCGCTCCAAGCGCGGCCTGCGCGCGCCGGACCGGACCCGCGTCGTCATCAATACCGAAGTCTGCGAAGGCTGCGGCGATTGTTCGATCAAATCGAACTGCCTGTCGGTGGAGCCGGTCGAGACCGAACTCGGCCGCAAGCGCCGCATCAACCAGTCGACCTGCAATACCGACCTTTCCTGCCTGCGCGGTTTCTGCCCGAGCTTCGTGACGATCCAGGATGGTGAGCCGGCCTGGCAGGACCAGCCTCGTCCCGAATTCGACGATGCGGGCCTGCCCCTGCCGGAAACGCCCAGCCTGTCGGAACCGTGGAACGTGCTGTTCACCGGCGTCGGCGGCACAGGCGTCACCACGGTCGCGGCCGTGCTGGCCATGGCCGCCCATGTGGACGGTCATGCGGCCTCCAGCCTCGACATGACCGGCCTTGCCCAGAAGGGCGGCCCCGTGCTGAGCCATATCCGGTTCGCCCGCGAGCCGGAAATGATCTCGACCGGGAAAGTTCCGCCTGCCAGCGCCGACCTCATCATCGCCTGCGACCTCGTCGTCGCGGCCGGGGGCGACGCCCTCAATCTGATGGATGGCAACCGCACCGCGGCCTATGCGAACTCCGACGTCACCCCGACCAGCGAATTCATCCGGGATCGGTCAAAACGCTTCGAGAGCGACCTGCTCGCCGCCCGCGTCAAGCGGCAGGCCCGCGACTTCGATGCCTTCGATGCCGAGGCCCTCGCCGTCGGCTATCTGCATGACGCGATCTATACGAACATGATCATGGTCGGCTTTGCCTGGCAGAAGGGTCAGGTCCCGATCAGCCTGCGCGCGCTCTACCGCGCCATTCGCCTGAACGGCACCAAGGTGGAAGACAACATGTCCGCCTTCAATATCGGCCGGATCGCGGCGGCGAACCCGGAACGCCTCCTGCCCCAGCATGACCCGCGCGGTCATATCGAAGAGAAGACGCTGGACGAACTGATCGACGACCGGGCAGCGCGCCTCACCGCCTATCAGGACGCCGCCTATGCAGAGACCTATCGCAACATCGTCGCCCAGGTACGCGCCGCCGAACATGCCGCCGGCCTCGGCGAGAAGCTGACCCGCGCAGCGGCCACCTATGCCTACAAGGTCATGGCCTACAAGGATGAGTACGAAGTCGCCCGTCTCTATACGGATGGGAAATTCGCCGACTATATCGCCAGCCAGTTCAAGGGCGGCAAGCTGCGCCTGATGCTGGCCCCGCCAATCCTCGCCAAGAAGGATGCACAGGGCCATCTGAAGAAGAAGCATTTCGGCCCGTGGATGTTCCAGGTCTTCAAACTGATGGCGAAGTTCAAGGGCCTGCGCGGCACGCGGTTCGACCTGTTCGGCTACACCGAAGAGCGCCGTATGGAGCGCAAGCTACGCGACGATTATCTCGCGGGCCTCGCCCGCATCGCGCAGGAGCTGTCTGCGAAGAACCATGACCTCGCCGTGGCCCTCGCCGAAATCCCGGACGACATCCGCGGCTATGGCCATGTGAAGGAAGCTGCTGCCGAAATCGCCAAGGCGAAAGAGGCCGAGCTCTGGAAGGGCTGGCCGGAGGGCAAGCTGCCCAAGGCAAAGACCACGCTGATCGCGGCGGCGGAGTAGGCCCCTACCCCGCCTCTTCGACCTGCACGTCGATGATGGTGCCCTTCTTGCCGAGCTTTTCGAGCGTCTTCTCGATATCGTCGGACTCGACGGTGCGCGTATAGGTCTTGGTGCCGCCGCCGAATTTCTTGACCTTCACCTTCAGCTTGACGTCCTCCTCGGGGCCGTCCAGCGCGTCCCCGGTGACGTGCACGACCCCAGAGCCCACCGCATAGGCGCCCTTCGCCGTCCCCTCGACCACATCGCCTGCCACACTGACGGGCACGGTCACGATCTTGGTGGCAAGACAGGCGGGCAGTGCGGCAAGCATGCCGGCGATCAGGACTAGGCGAATGGCAGGCATGGCAAAGGCTCCTCTGGCTCTGGCCAGACTAGAGCAGAGGAATGTTTAAGCCATGTTACGAAATCAGCAGGCTAGTCCCGCGCCAGCGCCTCATCCATCAGGCGGGCCGTATTGGCCACGCCATAAAGTGCCGCGAAGCTGCCGAAGCGCGGGCCCTGGCTCTGGCCAAGCAGGACTTCATACAGCGCCTGGAACCATTCGCGCAGATTCTCGAATTCATGCTCCTTGCCGACCGAGAAGGTCAGCGTCTGGAGATTCTCCGAGGTCGGCTCGCCATCGAACGCCTTGAGGCGGGCGGAGAGGTCTTCCATCGCCGCGCGTTCCTTGTCCGTCGGCGCACGGTACGTCTTCTGCGGCAGGACAAAGTCCTGGTAATAGCTCATCGCATAGCCGGCGAGTTCGTCGAGCAGACGGTTCTTCTCGGGTGAGGCCTCCGGCGCATATTGCGAAATGAAGCCCCAGAGCTGGCTCTTGTCCTCCGGGTTCGCCACCGCGACGAGGTTCAGCAGCAGCGCAAAGCTGACCGGCGTGGTCTCGGCGGGCGGGTTGCCGGAATGGATGTGCCAGACCGGATTTTCCAATTGGCGCGCAGGCTCTTCCTCCGGATACTTCTCAAGGAAGGTCAGGTACTCGTCCACGGCCTTCGGGATGACGTCGAAATATAGCTTCTTCGCCACGCGCGGCTTCTGGAACTGGAACAGGCTGAGGCTTTCGTCCGGCGCATATTTCAGCCAGTCCTCGACCGAGATGCCATTGCCCTTGGTCTTGGAGATCTTCTCGCCTTTTTCGTCGAGGAACATCTCATAGACATATTGCTCCGGTGGCCGCACGCCCAGGATGCGGGTGATCTTCGAATAGATCGGCGCATTGGCCTGATGGTCCTTGCCGAACATTTCAAAGTCCACGCCGAGCGCGGCCCAGCGCATGCCGAAATCCGGCTTCCATTGCATCTTCACATGGCCGCCGGTCACCGGCAGCGTGAATTCCTTGCCGGACGCATCCTCGAACGTCACATTCCCCTTCTCTCCGTCCACGGCCTTCATCGGCACATAGAGCACTTCGCCCGTGTCCGGATGGATTGGCAGGAACGGGCTGTAGGTTGCCTGGCGCTCTTCGCCCAGCGTTGGCAGCATGACATCCATGATGTCCTGATATTTCCGCGCGGCCTCCAGCAGCATGGCGTCGAACCGGCCGGACTTGTAACATTCCGTGGCCGACAGAAATTCATACTCGAATCCGAACTGGTCGAGGAAGGCGCAGAGCCGGGCATTCATGTGCGCGCCATAGGAATCATGCGTGCCGAACGGGTCCGGCACCGCCGTCAGCGGCTGTTGCAGGTAGGGCTCCAGCTTTTCCGGGTTCGGCACGGTCGGTGGCACTTTCCGCATCCCGTCCATGTCATCCGACACACAGATCAGGCGGGTTGTGTATTTGCCGCCCGTGAGCACTTCAAAGGCGTGGCGCACCATCGTCGTGCGCACGACTTCGCCAAACGTGCCGATATGCGGCAGGCCCGACGGGCCATAGCCGGTCTCGAAGGTGACAGGGTCGCCAGCCTCACGCTGGCCGGCCTTGATCTGCTGCTCCACGCGCTGTTCCAGCTTGCGGGCAAGCTCGAACGGCCAGGCCTTAGCGGAATGGGCGAGCGTGGAGAGATCGGTCATCGGAAATGTCTGTCTTTACTGAGAAATGAAAGGTCCGCCGGACCTAGAGGCGACGGGGGGCGCGGTCAAGCGGCGCGAGCTTTCTTGTAAAAAATGTTTGACATGTCAAAAATATTTTACCATATAGGGTGTGTAAGAAATTTTTGACACGCAAAGGAATTCCAACAATGTCTTTTCACGAAAAATCGGCCTGGATCATGGGCCTCCTCATCAGCCTGACCGGGGTCTGGTATGTGTCCAGGGTCTGGAAGATGTCGCAGGCGCTGGGCGAGACTGCGCCGCCCACCCTCGGCCTGATCGGCGGGGCTACGATCATGCTGGTCGTCGGCGCCATCATCAGCCACACAATCATTGCCAGCATCTCCCCGGAAGACGCCGACGATACCGAGGATGAGCGCGACAAGCAGGTGCTCCGCCGCGCCGGGAACATCTCCGGCTACGTGCTCGGCTTCGGCATCTTTGCGGGCCTCTGGCACTATTACATCAATTCAGATGGAAACCTGCTCTTCCACATCGCGGTCGGCAGCCTGATTGCCTCGCAAGTGGCGGAATATGTCCTGACCATCCTGTTCTACCGCCGGGGCACCTGAGCCATGGCCAAACGCCCCCCTATCCTCAACCGCGTGAAGCAATTGCGCGAGGCCCATGACGGCATGAGCCAGGCGGCCCTGGCAAAAGAGATCGGCGTGACCCGGCAGACGGTGATCGCCATCGAACAGGGCCGCTATTCCCCCTCCCTCGAGAGCGCCTTCCGCATTGCGCGAGTCTTCCAGGTCGGTCTTGAAGACGTGTTCCAATGGGATGACACCGCCGAGGCCTGAGATCAGGCCCGGCGGCCATTCCGCATGTGTAACAAAGCGCAAAAACCGGATTGACAATCATTCGCATAGTCGTGCAAATGGTTCTCATGATCATCTGCGTCTGCAACCGTATCAACTGCAAGAGCGTCCGCACCGCCGTCGACGCCGGGGCCCGCAGCCCCAAAGCCGTGCAGGCGCATCACGGGTGCAAGTTCCAGTGCGGAAAATGCAGCTGCTCCATCGGCGAGATCATCTCCGAAGAGATGGACCAGCGCCCGGTCAGCCCGGCCCTGATCGCCGCCGAATAGGCGCTCACCCCCTGAAATTGCTGGCCCTTTGGACGGTGTGAAACCGAATGAAACGGATTTGCCCCGTTTAGACACGCGGCTGCAACTGTGTCGCACTTTCATATGCAATTGTTTTCATTGGATTTTTTGTTGATCCCATGACACAATCACCCTAGGTGCTGGCCCATACGAAATCCAAAGCGCAGGAGCTCCCCATGAAAGGCGACCCGAAGGTCATCGAATTTCTGAACAAATGTCTCAAGAACGAGCTGACGGCGATCAACCAGTATTTCCTGCACTCGCGCATGCTGCACGATTGGGGCGTCAGCAAGCTCGGCGACTATGAATACAAGGAATCCATCGAAGAGATGGAACATGCCGACTGGCTGATTGAACGCATCCTGTTCCTCGGCGGCCTGCCGAACCTGCAGGACCTCGGTAAGCTGCGCATCGGCGAATCGGTTCACGAAATCCTTGAATGCGACCTGAAGCTCGAAAACGACGCCATTCCCCTGCTCAAGGACGCAATGGAATATTCCGAAAGCATCCGCGACTATGGCAGCCGCGACCTGTTCGGAAAGATTCTGAACAATGAGGAAGAGCATGTGGATTATCTTGAAACGCAGTTCGACCTGATCGAACGCATCGGAATCGAGCGGTACACAATGCTCCAGTCCGAGGCCAACGGCTCAAAAGCCCAGGATTAAACGCGTCAGGCGCTGCTCTCTTCCGGGGCAGCGCCGGCTTGCGCTTCTGCCGCCTCCACGCGGTCCTGAAGCTTCTGCAGCTGCCGCTCGCGCAGCTCGTCCGAAAAGGCGCTGGCGAACACGCCCGCTGGCAATGCGACCACCCCGATCCCCGCTATCGCAATCACCGACGCCGCGATCCGCCCCAGCACGGTGACCGGATAGATATCGCCATAGCCGACCGTGGTCAGCGTTGCGATGGACCACCAGATGGCCCGCGGAATGGAGCCGAACTCCTCACGCCCCTGCCCCACGCCCTCAATGAAATAGAGCAGAACGGCCGCCACATAGACCAGCGCCAGCGCCATGGCGAGCGTGGTGAGGAGCTGCGTGCCAGCCCGTTTCATGGCCGCGCCCAGAACGTCAAACGCCGGCACAAACCGCGCAATCTTGATCAGGCGGAACAGGCGGAAAACACGTAATGCGATCAGCGGAATGCCCCCGCCGACCACCATGACGATCAGCTCCGGCAGGAAGGCCAGCAGGTCGGCAATGGAATAGAAGCGCGTGACATAGCGCAGCCGTCCGGTGAAGCCTGCATATTCCGGTCTCAGCCCGGCAATCGCGACGCGCAAGACATATTCGATGGCGAAGACAATGACGACCGCAACATTGAACCAGTCAAACACCATCTTCCATTCGGGAATGGCCAGCAGGGTCGGCTCGGTCTCAAGCGCCAGGAACAGGAAGCTCGCCAGGACAAGGCTGATGATGATCCAGTTGGTAACCGAGATGCCGGACTTGCGGGCCTCGGGCACCAGCTCATTATGCAACCACCGATACAGCCCCATTCATCACCTTCGCAGCCGGTTTCCTGATAGCTAGCCTCTTAGCACGCCGCCCGTACCCTTGGCGACCGACGCCACCACCTTGTCCATCAGGGCCTGGATGTCTTCATCCTTCATCTTTTCCTGCGGCTGGACCGTCATCTCAAACGCGACCGATTTCTGCCCTTCCGGCACACCGGTGCCCTCATAGACATCGAACACGTCCACTTTCGAGATCAGCTTCTTGTCGGCGCCCTGGGCATGGCGCACGAGATCTGCGGCCGGGACGGACTGATCCACCACAAAGGCGAGGTCGCGGCGGATCGGCGTCAGCTCGGCGCGCTCGAAGACCGGCTTGGTCTTGGTGGTCTTCGCCTTCATCTGCGGCAGGGCATTGAGATTCAGTTCGAACCCGAACACCGGCCCGTCAACGTCCAACTGTTTCAGGACCCCCGGATGCAATTGGCCGAAATGCGCCACGGTTACTTTCGGGCCGAGCTTCAGGCTGGCCGCCTGCCCCGGATGCCAGTGCGGCTGCGCGGGCGCGGCGACCTGGAAGCGTTCGCCCGGCTGCCCAAGGGCCTCCAGCACGGCGAACAGATCTGCCTTGGCATCAAAGGAATCATATGGCTCGGGCGCGCCCTGCCAGTGACGCTCATTGAACGGACGCACAAGCGCGGCCACGACGCTGCGCTGGTCCTTCGGCCCGTCCCCCAGATAGATCGGCCCGGCCTCGAACAGGCGCACGCCGCGCTCGCCATGATTGGCAGCGCGCTGGGCGGCCTTGGCCAGATTGCCGAGCACGGAGGGGCGCATATAATCCAGTTCGCTCGCCACCGGATTGGCGACCGTCAGGGCTTCATTGATCTTGCCGAACAGGGCTGCATCGGCTTTTGCCATGAAGCTCCAGCTGACGGTTTCGAGGAAACCACGTGACGCCATCACCCGCCGGGCCGCACGCACACGCGCCTGCATAGGCGTGGTGATCGCCTTCACGCCGCCCTTGGGCGCAGGCAGGGACGCCGTCGGCAACTGGTCGAACCCGACAAGACGCGCAATTTCTTCCACGATGTCGGCAGACTGTTCCATGTCGAACCGGAAGGTCGGCGGGCGCAGATACCAAGCGTCGCCAGCGTCCTCGATATTGAACTCAAGGTCTTTCAGCATACGGCGCATATCAGCAGGCTTGACGGTAAGCCCCGTCAGACGCTCCACATCGGCCGGATAGAAAGTCACCTTGTTCGGATTGACCGGCGCCTCGCCGGCAAGTGTCGGCTTGGAAACGACCCCGCCGCCATATTCCACGATCAGAGCAATGGCGAGGTTCAGCCCGTCCATGCAGCTATGCGGGTCCACGCCGCGCTCAAAACGATAGCGCGCATCCGAATGAATCCCGGTCGCGCGGCCGGTGCGCGCCGTGCGCAGCGGATCGAACCAGGCACTTTCGAGGAAGACATCGACCGTCTCGTCGGAGACGGCTGTGGACTGACCGCCCATCACCCCGCCGAGGCCAATCACGCCGCTGTCGTCCGCAATGACGCACATCTCTTCGCCGACAGGATAGGTCTTGCCGTCGAGCGCTTCCAGCTTCTCGCCCTTGCGGCCAAGACGCGCCACAACCGGGCCAGACAATTTTTCTGCGTCATAGGCATGCAGCGGGCGCGCACGGTCGAGCGAGATATAATTCGTCACATCGACCAACAGGGATTTCGGCTGAATGCCGACGGCCTTCAGGCGCTGCTGTATCCAGTCTGGCGACGGACCATTCTTCACGCCAACAATGACGGCGCCCGCAAAGACCGGGCAGGCTTCCGGCGCCTCGAGCTTGATCTCGACAGGACAGGCCTTGGTGCCGGTCACCTTTTTCACTTCGACATGCAGGAAGCGCCCTGCCCCGGCCGCCGCGAGGTCCCGCGCGATGCCCTGCACGCCCAGCCAGTCCGGACGGTTCGGTGTCACTTCGAAATCAATGACCGGATCGCTCAGGCCGAGCGCCTCGGCCGCCGGCATCCCGAGCGGGAGGGAGTCGTCAAGATCGGCGATGCCGTCATGGTCCTCACCCGCCTCGATCTCCTTGGTGGAGCACATCATGCCATAGCTCTCGATGCCGCGGATCTTGCGTGGCTTCTTGTCGAGCGCGAAGTCGAGCCCCGGAATGAAGGTGCCGAGCGGCGCATAGATAGCGGTCATGCCCGCGCGGGCATTTGGCGCGCCACACACGATCTGCTTTTCGCCGTCGACGGTATCGACCGTGCAGACGCGCAGCTTGTCCGCATCCGGATGAGGCTCGGCCGCCTTGACCTTGCAGACGGTGAAGGCCGCCAGCTTCTCGCGCGGGTCCACAACCTCCTCCACTTCGAGGCCAGCCTGCAGCATCAGGGCCAGGATATCGTCCAGCGTCGCCTTGGTGGCGAGGTGATCGTTCAGCCAGGACAGGGTGAATTTCATCGTCTATTCCAGTTCAGCGGTCGTATTGGTTTCGGGCGTGTGCGCATAGTTCGCCAAGGCCTCGAATACATCTGTTTCGCTACGTTCGCAGCGCTTCACACGTTCGGCGCGCGCGATGCTCAGTCCCATCTCTCGACCTATCGCGGTCCAGCATTTGTTAAAGACCGAGCAATAGCAGATTTCCACATCCATCTCGCTCCAGGCCAAAGCGGCCGCGTCGCGTTGTACGATTGAAACGGTATCGAGGGGCCAGTCGACCCTCAGCGGAATAATCTCATCGCCCGGTGCAATGGCCCGGCCAATCAAGCTTGCCCAGGATTGCTGATAGCCGGGTGGAAGCAGGTCGACATACGGCTTGAGGCTTTCGACGGGCTCGCCATTTTTCAACATCTCAACCCGCTCGATCAAGGCTGGCCCGACTCCGCTGTTTGAGACGCGAAGCCCCATGGACGCCGTTTCGGCAGTCGACGACACAAAGCCCTCGATCTGAACGACCGGATAGACCGCACCATGCTGCTGGGCCCGCATCACGCGGCCCTGATCCCAGGCAATGAAGACGGCAATCGCGCTGGTCAGTACCGCGCAGATCGCAATCAGCATTTCCACTTTGTTGCCGGTACCCATGCCCCCTGCTCCCTAGCTCAATCCACCGCTGACGGAGGGCGTGCTCCACGGCGAGAAGCCGTAATGGCGGGTCCATTGCGGGTCGGCCTCGAAATAGGGACGCAAATCCGGCATGCCATATTTCAACATCGCCAGCCGGTCGACGCCCATGCCGAAAGCGAAACCCTGATATTCATTCGGATCAATCCCGCAATTGCGCAGCACATTCGGATGCACCATCCCGCTGCCGAGGATTTCCATCCAGCTGTCGCCCGCGCCGATCTCGATCGTCTCGCCCTTGCGGGTATATTTCACGTCCATCTCGGCCGACGGCTCTGTGAACGGGAAGAAGTGCGGACGGAACCGCGCCTCGACATCATCGACTTCGAAGAACGCCTTCACGAAATCGATCAGGCAGCCTTTGAGGTGGCCCATATGGATGTTCTTCTCGATGACGAGGCCTTCGACCTGGTGGAACATCGGCGTATGAGTCGCGTCCCAGTCATTCCGGTAGACCCGGCCCGGCACGAGAATGCGGATCGGCGGCTTCTGGCTCATCATGGTGCGTATCTGCACCGGAGATGTATGCGTGCGCAGCACTTTCGGCGCGTCGCCTTCCTGTGCTTGCATGAAGAAGGTGTCGTGCGTCTCGCGCGCCGGATGGCCTTCGGGGAAGTTCAGCGCGGTGAAATTGTGCCAGTCGTCTTCAATGTCCGGGCCTTCGGCCACGGTGAAGCCCATGTCGCCGAAAACGGCGGCGATTTCCTCGAACACCTGCATCACCGGGTGCAGCGCGCCCGCTTTCGGGCCCGGCGCCGCCGGCAGGGACAGGTCAACCGTCTCGCTGGCCAGCTGGGCCTCCAATGCTTCGGCTTCCAATGTCTCCTTGCGGGCGCGGACGGCGGCATCGACGCGATTCTTCAGCGCATTCAGCTTAGGGCCGTTTTCCTTGCGCTCTTCCGGGCTCATCTTGCCCAGAGAGCTCATCAGGCCGGACACGCGGCCCTTCTTGCCCAGTTCGGCCACGCGCACATCGTCCAGCGTGGTCAGGTCGCCCGCCGCCTCAATCGCCGCAAGGGCCTCTTTTTCAATCGTACTGATATCGGACACGGGGGTCGCTTCCCTTTGCTGTTCCAGCGGGCTTTTTAGGCGCTTCGCGCCCGCATGCAAACGCCCTTAAAGAAAAAGCCCGGCTTTGAGGGCCGGGCTTTGTCACTTGTGCCTTGCGGGCAGATTAAGCGAGGGCAGCCTTGGCCTGTTTGACCAGGGCGCCAAATGCTTCCGGCTCGCGGATGGCGATGTCGGACATGACCTTACGGTCGACTTCGATCCCGGCCTTGGTCAGGCCGTTGATGAACTGGGAATAGTTCATCTCGTCGTCATGGATGCGGACAGCTGCATTGATACGCTGGATCCAGAGCGAGCGGAACTTCCGCTTTTTGACCTTACGGCCGACATAGGCGTACTGACCGGCTTCCCAGACGGACTGGTGCGCGATGCGGAACGTATTCTTGCGGCGGTTACGGAAACCCTTTGCCTGCTTGAGAATCTTCTTGTGGCGGGCGTGGGCGGGAACTTTGTTACGTGAACGGGGCATCTTAGGCCTCCTAAATCAAGATCTTGAAGGATACGGGCCTAAAGGCCGTAAGGCAGGAATTTCTTCACAACGCGTGCGACATCAGCGTGAGAGGCGACTTTCGTGCCGCGGTTCTGACGAATGTACTTTGAATTGTGGCTCATAAGGCGGTGACGCTTACCAGCGACGCCGTGCTTGAGCTTTCCGGTTGCCGTGATCTTGAACCGCTTTGCAGCGGCCTTTTTGGTCTTCATCTTCGGCATTTCATCTCTCCTGTAGTCGAGCTCACACCATATAGGCGGCCCAGGGTTCATGAGCTGGAGGGCATGCCGTTCGCCCAAACCGCTCGGAAGTGGCGGCTTATGACGGATCAGGGAGAGAGAATCAAGAGGCGGATATGCTGATACTGCAGGCGATTTCGCCGATGGCTTGCCCTCGCCTCTTCCCCTGATAAAGTCGCGAAGTGTTATAAAGTTTCAGGGGCTGTTTTCATGCGCACACTTATCCTCGCCGCCTGCATGGCGATTCTCGTCTTGCCCGGTCTTGCCGAAGACAATGGAAACGGCGCGAAAGAGACGCCCGACATTCCGGAGGCACAAAGCTTCACCTCCGATCACACGCTCCGCCTCGGCAGCAAGACGGTGAAGTACAAGACCGTCGCCGGGGAGACCTATCTGCGTGACAACAAGGACGAGCCGACCGCCTCGGTCTTCTCGGTCTCCTATGTCGATACCAGCACGAGCAGCGCCGCCCAGCGCCCGGTGACCTTCGTCTTCAATGGCGGACCGGGCTCCGCTTCGCTCTGGCTGCACATGGGCGCGTTTGGTCCGAAACAGGTCCTCACCCCGTCAGACGCCTCCGACGTTGGCGCGCCGCCCTACACGATGCGGGACAATCCAAACTCCCTGCTGGACGTCACGGACCTCGTCTTCATTGATCCTGTCGGCACAGGCTATTCCCGTCCGCTGGGTGAGACTGAAGGCAAGGAATTCTACGGCGTAAATGAAGATGCCGAGAGCATCGCCGAATTCATTCGTATCTGGCTGACCGAGAATGGCCGCTGGAACAGCCCGAAATACCTCGCCGGGGAAAGCTATGGCACGACCCGCGCGGCGGCCCTGACCGAAAAGCTGCAAGGCGGCTGGAACGGCATCGGCCTGAACGGCGTGATCCTGATTTCCGCCATCCTGGATTTCCAGACCGCCCGTTTCGCACCGGGCAATGACACCGCCCACCTCGCCTTCTTCCCCACCGAAGCCGCAACCGCCTGGCATCACGGCAAGGCCAACAAGGCGAAATGGAACAATGATTTCGACGCCTTCATCGAAGACGCACGCAACTACGCCACCGACACGCTGGCCCCTGCCCTGATCCGTGGCTCAACCCTGAGCGAAGCTGACGAGACCCGCATCGCACAGGAAATGAGCGATTTCATCGGCCTGTCGCCGGAATGGATTCGCCTCGCCAATCTGCGAGTTGATCCGCACCGCTTCCGCAAGGAACTCCTGCGCCGTGAAGGCTATACGGTTGGCCGGTTCGACAGCCGCTATAAAGGCGTCGACAGCGAGGGTACGGGCGAGACGCCAGAGAATGATCCGTCCGGTTATGGCATGGACGTCGCCTATGTCGCCGCCATCAATGACTATCTCACCCGCGAACTCGAAGTGGACTTCACCCGCCCCTACAAGGTTCTGACTGGCGAGCCGGGATCTCAGTGGAACTGGAGCACGAGCCAGCAGGGCTGGCCGGCCTATGTCAACGTCACGCCCTGGCTCGGCAAGGGCATGCGCGAGAATACCGAGTTGCGTGTGCTGCTGGCGTCCGGCTGGTATGACCTCGCCACGCCCTTCTTCGGGGCCGAGATGGCGCTCCGCAAGAATGGCGTCGTGCTCGACCGTGTCCAGTTCGACTATTACGATGCGGGCCACATGATGTACCTCGCCGAAAGCGACGGGAAGAAACTGTCCGACGACGTGCGAGATTTCATCAAGGCGGGTCAATAAAGCCTGAATGGCCGGGGGAGCCGACACTGCTCTCCCCGGCCAGTTTCATCTGCCTGTTACAGATATGACGTCCTGAATCCAACAGGGCCCCGCAGGGGGCATTCTGTTCAGGTCATCCCGGTGAGTAACCTTGCCGGGATGGGGGCCTGACACGTCCCGGCAGGCGGTAGAGGCAGGGTCGCAACCTGCTCTCCTCCTCGATGAGCTTTACCTGCGGCCTTGTCTCTCCGCATGCCACATACGAAAAAACCGGAGGGCTTGTGGCCCGTCCGGCTTATCGTGCTGGATCAGCTGGCGCCGAAATCAGCGCGGTGCGAGCACCATCGTCATCTGGCGGCCTTCGAGTTTCGGCTCGAGTTCGACCTTGGCCGTCTCGTCGAAATCATCGCGTACCCGCTTCAGCAATTCCATGCCGAGATGCTGGTGCGCCATTTCGCGGCCCCGGAAGCGCAGGGTGACCTTCACCTTGTCGCCCGCCTCGAAGAAGCGCGCCATCGCCTTTGCCTTCACGCCATAATCATGCGTGTCGATGTTCGGGCGCATCTTGATTTCTTTGAGTTCGGAAGACTTCTGCTTCTTCTTCGCAGCCGCCTTCTTCTTGCGTTCTTCGAACCGGAGCTTGCCATAGTCGAGAATCTTGACGACCGGCACTTCCTGGTTCGGTGAAACTTCAACCAGGTCCATGCCCGCTTCACGGGCTGCATCCATTGCGGCCATCAGGGGCATAATGCCCTGCTTTTCGCCGTTCTCATCAATCAAGAGAACCTTGGCGGCGCGGATGTCATCATTGATACGTGGGCCAGTGGATTTCTGTGGTCCACCGGTGTCTGGTCTGCGAGCTATGGCGAATCTCCTTTTTCGCTATTTCAAGAATGCCTGAATATGCCCGTTAATGCAGGCATCTTCAAGGCGGACGGGCATTCTATACTTCCGGCGGCCCGTCAAGATGGCAGCACACCCAGCGCTCTGACCGATTGCCAGACATCATCGACGCTGAGTTCGGCGAGCGTGGGCGCGGAATTGATGATGATGGTCTTGTCGCCGCGCGGGGCGGCATGGTCCGGATTGCTCTCTGTCAGGGCAAACAGAGCCACCCCCGGCGCGCCGGCAATCGCCGCCATATGCATCGGGCCGGTATCGTTTCCGACCACGAACAGGGCTTTCTCGGCCAAGCCCACGATCTGGAACAGGTCCGTGCGGGTGGTCAGGCTTTTGGTGCGCGGCTCCTTGCGCACGATCTCGTGCGCCAGCGGCCCTTCCGCCTTTCCGCCAATGATGACGGGCGTCACGCCCGCATCGGCCACGCGCTTTGCGAGTTCGGCATAGTTTTCAACCGGCCAGCGCTTGGCTTCGCGGTGAGCCGAGGCCCCCGGAATCAGCAGCATGTAAGGCTCTTCAATGCTGAAATAGGCCGGCTGCAGGCGCGGGGCATCGCGTAATTTCGGCCGCACCCATGACAGGTCCGGCTTCGGCGCCGTATTGCCAAGCCACCGCCCGCCCGGTGCCACGCCTGCCACTTCCAGCTGCTCGGCCAGACGGTCGATGGAATGCATCGTCCCCCGCTCGCCATTATCATGGAAGAAGGCCGCTTTTTCGTGATGGCCTGACCAGAGCGGTGCCTTGCCGGTCTTGCTGAGCGCGGTGAAATAATTTTTCGTGCGCCCGCTGGTCTGGAAATCATAGATGATGTCGTATTTCGCCTTGCGGATACGGGTAATCAGCGCCGCCGTGGCCTTCATGCCGTCCGGCCGGCCATCGGTCTCGACCGCGTCCACATAAGGGCACAATTCGGCGAATTCCTTGAAGAAGGGCGTCGTCAGCAGCGTGATGCGCGCTTTCGGGTGCATTTCCCGCACGGCCTTCATTGCGCCCAATGCCAGCACAAAATCGCCCAGCGCGCTGAGCTTGATCACCAGCACATTCAGGGCTTTTGCGCCCGGATTGACGGGACTTGCCGGTTTCACCGGTTTTGCCATACGACCCTCGATTTCCCCTACTCCAGCAAGGTCTTATAGACTCCGAGTGTCGCCGCCTGAAGCCCCTGCTTGGAGAAATGCTGTCGAACATGCGCCTGGCCCGCCCGGCCCATGCCGTCCCGCGCCAGGGGACCGACGGACAGCAGGGCCCGGATTGCCCCGGCCAGCGCCTGGGCATTGCCCGGCTCGACCCGCGCACCGGTCTCGCCCTCGATCACGGTTTCCCGCCCGCCGCCATGATCGGTGACAATCACCGGACGGGCCATCGCCGAGGCTTCGGCTGCTACCCGCCCAAAGGCTTCCGGCCGCACCGAGGGCGCCAGCACGATGTCGCTCGCCAGATAGGCTGCCGGCATGTCGGTGATGTGCTCGGACATGATCACGCCCCGGTCGAGCCCGTGCGAAACCACGGCCTGCTCCAGTCGCGTGACATAGGTATTGCGGCCCTGCGCGTCGCCTGCCAGCACGAGCACCAGCTTGTCGCGTTCATCTGGCGCCAGCATGGCCAGCGCCTCAATGGCGATCAATTGCCCCTTCCACTCGGTCAGGCGCCCCGGCAGCAGCAATATCTGGCGCGGATCATCCGCGAGGCCCAGCGCGTCCCGGACCGCCTTCACGCGCGTCAGCGGCACAGCCGCCGGATCAAATGCCTCAAGGTCCACGCCGCGCGGAATGGTCACCACGCGTTCGAATGGCACGCCATGTTCGGTCTGCACATGCGCGGCGATCCATTGCGAATTTGCGATCACGAGATCACCCTTCGCCATGACCGAATTATAGCGTTTCTTCAGCTTGGTCTTGCCGGAATAGGCCCCGTGATAAGTCGTCACGAACGGCACGCCCATCGCTTTGGCGGCCCAATAGGCGCTCCAGGCAGGCGCGCGCGACCGGGCATGGACAAGATCCACGCCTTCGCGCGCGATCAGACGTTTCAGTTTGCCTTCATTCAGTTTCAGCGTGATCGGATTCTTGGATTTGGCATCCATCCGGAACAACTCACCGCCCAGGGCTTCGAAGGCCGCTTCCTGACGTCCGCCCCGGCTGGCCAGCAAGGCGCGGCCGCCGGCCTTCACGATGGCTTCGGTGACTTCCAGCACGGTTCGCTCGACCCCGCCGGCCGACAGTTCAGGGGCCACTTGGAGAATGGTCTTGCCAGTCAGATCCGGAAAATCGGGCAAGGCGTGATCCCTCCACTCGCTTGACAGGCGAGACAGATGACGGAACGGGAGAGGAATGACAACGACCTATTTCACCTCTCCCGAGGGTCGCCGCCTCGCTTATCGCACCTCGGCCCCGACCCGTTCGCCCCTCACCTATGTCTGGCTGTCGGGGTTCAAATCCGACATGAGCGGCACCAAGGTAACGGAACTCGAAGCCTGGGCCACCGAGGCCGGGCATGGCTTTCTCGCCTTTGACTATTCCGGGCATGGCCTGTCGGACGGCGCCTTCGAGGACGGCACGATCTCGGCCTGGCGCGAGGATGCGCTCGCCGCCATCGACGCACACAGCACCGGGCCGGTCGTGCTGGTCGGCTCCAGCATGGGCGGCTGGATGGCCCTGCTCGCTGCCCTCGCCCGCCCTGCCCGCGTGGCGGGTCTTGTCCTGATCGCCCCCGCGCCGGATTTTACCGAAAAGCTGATGTGGCCGGAATTCTCCGCCGAGGCGCAGGCCGAGATCATGGAGAAGGGCTTCACCCTGCGCCCCTCCGATTATGACGAGCCCTACACGATCACCCGCGCGCTGATCGAGGATGGGCGCACCTGGCAAATCCTCGACGCGCCGATCACGCTCGACATCCCCGTCCGCATCCTTCAGGGCATGCAGGATGCCGATGTGCCCTGGAAACATGCCGAACGGCTGGTCGAAACGATCACGAGCGAGGATCTCGTCTTTACCCTGATCAAGGATGGCGATCATCGTCTCTCCCGCGATCAGGACATTGCCCGGCTGAAAGCGACCTGCGCCGACATTTCCATCGCCGCCAAGGCCTGACCTTTCCGCGAGTTAATCGGAACGATGGCCCCGGCCAGTCATTGATCTTGTGCAGGACGGGCTGTTCCGTCCGCCCGCGCTCCCCCACCAAAGGTCGCAGCGCGGTGACCACACCAGATCAAGGAGACATGCCCTATGTCAAACCAACGCGCACAAGGCCGGAAAATGGCAATCCTCGCCGCTGACGGGTTTGAGGAAATCGAACTCACCAGCCCGAAGGAAGCCATCGAAGCAGCCGGCGGCGAAACGAAAATCGTCTCCGCCGAGAAGGGCTTCATTCACGCCAACCAGCACCGTGAACATGGCGACAAATACCAGGTCGACCTGTCTCTCGACGAGGCAAAAGCCGAGGATTTCGACGCGCTGCTCATTCCCGGCGGCCTGTTCAGCCCGGATACCCTGCGCACCAATGAGAAGGCGAAGTCTTTCGTCTCGGATTTCTTCGCCCAGAAGAAACCCGTCTTCTCCATCTGCCACGGCCCCCAAATCCTGATTTCGGCCAACCTTGTGAACGGCCGCGAAGTGACCGGCTTCAAGGCGATCCAACAGGACCTCAAGAATGCCGGCGGCATCGTGAAGGACCAGTCCGTCGTCGTCGATGGCGGCCTCGTGACCTCCCGCTCCCCGGACGACCTTGGCGACTTCAACGCCAAGATCGTTGAGGAAATCTGCGAAGGCAAACACGAACGCCAGAGCGATTCCGTCACCGCATAATCGCGAGAAACGATCCCTTAGACCTGCCCCCTCCGCTCGGAGGGGGCTTTTTTATGAGCCGCGCTTTAAAGCCGTGACCCGTCCAGTTCGACGTCCGAATGGCGCCAGACAATGTCGAACTTTTCCTGGACCGTAACCGCCTCATCAGACTTGTCCTGACTTTCCAGCGCCTTGACCAAGCCGGACATTGACCAGCCATTGCGGGGATAGTCTTCGAGGTCTTTCTTGTAGACAGCTTCGGCCGCTGCGAACTCACCGGCAGCAATGTATGCCTCGCCCAGGGATTGCCGCGTCGGATAGTACCAGAAGGGCGGCTCCATATAGGGCAGCGAATCCTGCGCCGCGACGGCCGCCGCAAAATGCGGGATCGCCTGATCGGGGCTCCCCTCCGCCATCGCGATTTCCCCCTGCAGCAGCGCATCGGCGATGCCGAGCAACACACTGGCCGGATAGTCCGACGTATCAAGGAAACTGATCTGGACACTGTCCTTCAAGCCGGCCAGCACTTTGCGATCCGCACGCGCGCTCTCCATGTCGCCCGTGCGCGCTGCCGCCACGCCGCGCGCATAGCGCCAGATGGCGTTCGAATAATCGAGCGACTCCGGCGGCTGCTCTGCGGCGAGGATGTCCTCCCACTGTCCGAACTGTACCAGTGACAGGAGCGGGATCGTCTTGAAGAATTCCACTGTCGGGAATTGCTCGATCTGCTCCATGTGCACATTGTCAGCCACTTTCTGCCCGGCCTCGATAGCCATGTCCTGCTGGCCCGACATGCTGGCGGCCGCCCAGAGGAAGTGAATATTGTGCGGATAATAGAGCGCCGGATAGAAACCCTGCGCATTACATTGGGCGATATAGTCTTCATCCACGGAGGCCGCCGTAATGTTGGCCTTGGCCGCATCATCATAGCGCCCGACGCGCCAATAGATGTGCGCCGGCATATGCACGAGGTGGCCCGATCCGGGGACCAGATTGGCGAGGCGGTCGGCCTCATCCTCGGCCCGCCCCGGATTTTGCGACGCCTCCACCGCATGGATGTAGAGATGCAGGGCGAGCGGGTGCTCCGGCGACCGGTCAATAATGCCTTCCAGAGACTCGATCACTTTCACCGTTTCCGGCTTCGGCGCCCCATCAGCCGACCAGTAATCCCACGGCATCGTGTTCATCCAGGCTTCGGCATACATCGCCGCGGCATCATCATCCGCCAGATGTGCCGTCACATAGTCGCCCATCGCTTCGGCATAGGCGATGTCCAGCGGCTCACGCGAGGTGGCCGGATCGCCATTATAGCGCGCCGCCATCGCCGCAATCAGCGCCCGTTCTTCCGGCGTGGCCGTTTCTGCCAGCTCCTGCGCCCGTGTGATCGCCGCAAAGGCCGCCTGCCGGTCTGCGTCCGACATCACGGCCCTGCCCTTGCTGGTCACATTGATGTTGGGGCCGGTGGCCATCGCCTCGCCCCAGAAACACATGGCGCAGGACGGGTCGAGCGTCTGGGCCGCCCGGAAAGAGCGGATGCTTTCGGCATGGTTGAAGCCAAAGGCCAGCACCATGCCTTGGTCGAAATATTTCTGCGCATATGGATTCGACGTGGTGATGGGGCGATGAAAATCCCCCATGCCGTCGAACAATGGCGCCCCGGCTTTCTCGGTGATCTCGGCCAGACTCATCTCGGCGTCAGCCGCAGGTGCGGTTTCAGCCGCGACCGGCTCCTCCGAGCCTCCAAACTTGTCAGTGTACGCGCAGCCGGATAACGCGATCAGGCTTGCCGCAAGCAGCAAATGTCGTGAATTCATTTTTCGTCCCTCTTGTGGCCAGAAGCTGACGAACATTCGTCACGGCCACACCCTGAAAGGGAGTTTACCACAATCCCGCGAAAGTGGAGGGAAAGACCGAAAAAATTTTCAATCTGATCCGCATTCTGCAGCCAATACTGCAGGTAACCCCTCACGATAGGTCGGATACACCGGCCGCCATCCAAGCGCTGCTTTCGCGCGCGCATTGGAGACCCGCTTGCATTCGGCATAGAAACTGCGGGCCATCGGACTGAGGCCGGCCTCGTCGAACGGCACTTCCGGCGGCGGCGCAATGCCGAGGAGGGTCGCCGCGAACGCCGTCACATCCTGCGGCGGCGCGGGCTCGTCATCACACAGATGGAAAATCCCATGCAGATGCGGCCGCTGGACCAGCGCCTCCAATCCGCGGGCAATGTCGTCCACATGTACACGGGAGAAGACCTGCCCCGGCTTGACCGCGCGGTGGGCCCTCCCCTCTCTCAGTTTCTGGAAAGGCGAGCGGCCCGGCCCATAGATGCCCGGCAGGCGCACGATACGCGCCGCGCCATCGGTGGCGTCCATCCATTGCCGCTCTGCCAGCACGCGCGCCCTCGCCCGGTCTGACCCCGGATGGACCGGGCTCCATTCCATGGCCCACCCGCCGCGAAGGTCTCCGTAGACGCCCGTGGTCGAGAGGTAAGTCACACTCGCTGCGCCGGGCTCGGAATATGTCGCGACGCGCGCCGCAGGACATCCTCCTTCATCCGGCGGCAATGTCACCAGCCAGTGCGCGCCCTCCGGAATGTCGGGCAACCCCTCCCCGGACCAGGCCTGCGCCGCGATACCTTCCGCGCGCAAGCGCGCGGCCTTCTCCTCGCTCCTGACGGTTCCAGAAACCTGGAATCCGATAGCTTTCAAGCGCCTGGCCAGGCGCAAGGCGCTGTAACCAAGCCCGAAAACAAAAAGCAGAGATGTCGTATCTGTCATTTGCGCTGGTCGCTCCTGTCGGGTCTAAGACCCGTACTACAGTTTCCGGAGCCCTTGATCCATGTCCATCCTTGCTTTGGCCATCGCCTCCCTGGCCCTGTCGCAGTCTGCTGGCGCGACGATTGAAGCCCGGGAAGCCGACCGGCTGGAAGCCTGCGTCGCCAAGATCGAAGTGGATCCCGAGGAAGCCTATGAGGATGGCCTCGCCTGGATCTATCAGGGCAACCGCCCGAATGCACGCCAGTGTACGGCCCTCGCCCTGATCGCGCTCGGGCGCCCTGATGAAGGCGCGGCCCGGTTGGAACAATTGGCCAATTCGGTCGATGGCGGCTCAATGGAGCAACGCGCGGAATATCTCATCCAGTCCGGCAATGCCTGGCTCCAGGCTGGCGCGCCGGAAGCTGCCATCGTGACCTTCACCAATGCCCTGAAACTGAAACCCGGCGTGCCGGACCTTCTGGTTGACCGGGCGAGTGCCAACCTGATGCTGGGCAATTGGACCGAAGCGAAGGAAGATCTCGACCGTGCCCTCACCCTCGCGCCGAGCATGGCGATTGCCCGCCAGCTACGCGCCGAGGCGCACCTCAATCTCGACCAGCTGAACCTTGCGATGGCCGATATTGACGCCGCGATGGCCGTCGATCCGGAAAATATCGACACGCTGGTCCTGCGCGGCCGTGTGCGCGAAGCCATCCGCCTGTCGAAAGTGCGCGTCCTCAGCCCTGAAATCGTCGACTGATCCCGTCAGGGCGCACATGCGCCCGGCCCATCATTCCGGCTGGGTAGTCTCCAGCAAGACTCGCGCATTCATCCAGCGCATGAACTGATCGAACCAGCCATCGGCCGTCACGCCGCGCTTGTATGATCCGAAGCCGTGCCCCCCGCTTTCATAGACATGCAATTCGGCAGAGCCGCCTGCGCCCATCCAGGATTCGACCAGCCCGTACCCCTGATTTCCGAAAAGCGAGTCATTGGCTGCGAGGGCCGCAAATAGGGGCGGAGCATCGCCTGGAACTTCCACGGCTGTCATCGGGCCATAGATGTAGCCGATGAAATCCGGATGCGGCGCATCGCTGTCATCCAGCACCACGCCAAGGCTTGTGATCGCACCGGCGGAGAAGCCCAGCAGGCCGATCCGGCCTGTGTCGATTCCCCACTCCGCACTGCGCGCTTCGACGAGTTTCAACGCGGCCTGCGCATCTGCCACGGCAGGGGGAATCCCCATGCTCACATCGATTGGCTCGGTTTCCGGGGTCGGCGAGAACATGCGTTGCATGTGGACGGCGAACTCGTTTTCAGGTGCCGGCGTTTCCATCACGCGGTACTTCAGCACAAAGGCCGCAACGCCCTGATCGGCCAGCCATTCCGCAATCGGATATCCCTCATTGTCGATGGACACGAACTGGAAACCGCCGCCCGGAATAATGATGACCGCCGCCCCGGTGGCCGTCCCTTCATCGGGCAGGATGGGCAGCAGCGTGGGCTGCGTCACATTCCGCACCCAGCGCTCTGTCCCGACATCTGTCCAGATTTCCTCAACCTCGCTGCCTTCCGAGCCGGGTGCCTGCGCGTCATACAGCGGGATCGCCGCCGCATCGATTTGAGCGGGCACACGGGTCATGTCAGACGTCTGGGCAACGGCAAAGGCTGCAAACAGGGGAGCCATAAGGGCCAGCAAGAACTTCCGGAACATTATCTCACCTCTTGCGTGTCATTTGTACCGTGTCTGGAGCATATGCCACACCGCCCGCAGGCCGCAAGGCGCGCCCCCTTCCGGACGACCATACTTGCCGAGCCGCCATGCCCAAACGTCGAAATGTGTCCAGCTTTTTGCCTCGACGAATTGTTTCAGGAACAGGCCTGCGGTGATCGAGCCGGCAAACCGGCCCCCTGAATTGACGAGGTCGGCAATCGGACTTTTCAAATCGGCGAGATACGGGTCCCAGAGCGGCATGCGCCAGACCGGGTCGCCGGACTCGGATGCCCCTGCTTCGATGGCGTCGGCGATGTCCTCATCATCGGTGTAGAATGGCGCCAGCTCCGGCCCCAGCGCCACACGCGCCGCGCCGGTCAGGGTCGCGAAATCGATCAGCAGGTCGGGTGACTCCTCGCAGGCCCGCGCCAAGGCATCCGCCAGGATCAGGCGGCCTTCGGCATCGGTATTGTCGATCTCGACCGTCAGCCCCTTGCGGCTGGTCAGGATATCGCCCGGCCGGAAGGAATTGCCCGCCACGGCGTTTTCAACAGACGGCACGTAGAGTTTCAGATGCACCGGCAAATTCGCGCTCATGATCAGCTGCGACAAGGCAATGACATGCGCCGAACCGCCCATATCCTTCTTCATGATCCGCATGCCGGAGCCGGGCTTGATATCGAGCCCGCCGGAATCAAAGGTCACCCCCTTGCCGACCAGCGCGAGGCTCGGATGGGACGGGTCACCCCATTCCAGCTCCATGAAGCGCGGCTCATAGACGGCGGCCCGGCCGACGGCGTGCACCATCGGATAGTTCTGCGTGAGCAATTCCTCGCCAATGATCGTCGTGAGCTTCGCGCCGAACCGTTCCGCAAGATCGGAAATCGCCGCCTGAATGTCCTGCGGGCCCATATCGGCGGCCGGCGTGTTCACGAGGTCGCGCAGCAGGGCGCAGGCATCGGCCTCACGGCTCAGCGCGTCGGTATCCGCGTCTTCCGGGATGACAAGCTGAGGGGGCGCCGCCTTTTCCTTCAGGTAGCGATCAAACCGGTACGCCCCGTCGGCCCAACCGGCCGCAATTTGATGAAAGCCCAGGCTCCCGGCTTCAACAATGCGGTACGAGCCTTTTGGCAGCTTTGCCGACAGGCCCGCAACCGCGAGCGCATCCTTGCCCTTCCCCAATCCGTACAGCACATGGGCGAGCTTTCCGGAGTCTCCCGGCACCAGCACGACCTGCCCGGATGCCCCCGTGAAAGCTTGCCCTTCTGCGAAGGCGCGGGCGTTCGGGAACGGATCGTTCTCGAACGATTTGAAGGCCTCGGTGGTGTAGAGGAAGACGTCAACGGCGCCCGTCGGGTCGGCGGTGAAGCTCTTGTGCATGGAATTCAGCCCTTTCAGGGGGAAGAGTTAATGGAATCTGCTGAGGCGTTAACTGATCCTTGACGCCCTTCGGTCCAGACTCACTGCAGTGCCCCAGATACAAACCCGGAGTCCGCTCATGTCCAGAGCCAAAACGTCACTGACTGCGCTGATCCTGGTGCTCGGTGCCTGCGCATCGACCCCGGATCCGGAAGCTGAGGCCCAGGCCGAATTGGCGCGTGCCATCGAGGACGCGACGAAACCGGCCACGCCGGAAGAAATCGAGGCCGCCAACAATTCAGACCCGCTGACCAAGGCCAATTTCTGGGCCAATGAATACAACAAGTCCCCGAAGGACCTCGACGTGGCGATGACATTCGTGTCAGCCTTGCGGGGGATTGGCTCGAATGAACGTGCCATTGAGGTGCTGTCCCAGACATTGGTGGAGTATCCGGACAATCCGGACCTGCTGATGGCGCTCGGCAAGGTATTCTCGGCGGAAGACAATTTGATGGGCGCCGCGCGCGCTTTTGAAAAAGCGGCCGTCGTGATGCCGGAACGGGCAGACGCCTGGTCGGCCTTTGGCATCACCCTGGACAAACTGGAACGCCATGACATGGCGCAGGCAGCCTATGACAAGGCGCTGGCCCTGGAACCGACCCGCACCACAACCTTGGCGAATTATGGCCTGTCCCTCGCCCTGAGCGGCGACCTGACAGGGGCCGAGGCGAAACTGCGCCTCGCTGCCGAGCAGCCCGACGCCGATTTGCGCGTCACCGAAAATCTGGCCCTGATCCTTGGCCTTCAGGGCCGGTACGACGAAATGGCCGCCGTGAGCAGCCGGTACGCACCGGAAAGTGTCGTGAAGAAGAATACCGCTCTGCTGCAGGAGATGGTCCAGCCGGTCCGCTCCTGGGACGCGCTGGAAGAGGCCCCAAGAGCCAGCGCGCCGTCACGTCCGGCAACCGCCGAGCGTCCCAAAGCGAGCGCCTCCAAGCCAGTGGCCTCCGAAAGCCTGTCGCTTGCCGGGCCTGCCTCGGATGACGAGACGCAAGCCGACGCCCCTGCCCCGGCCGCCACCGGGCTGCGTCTGCGCCGCACACCCGGCTGATACCCGTCTCTGAAAAAGCAAACGCGCCCGCCAGACCAGCCAGCGAGCGCGCTCCACTGAAGTCACCCGGACCTCAGCCCCAGTTCGTATCCGTCTGTTCAATCGCCGGCGTCGATGCCTGATCTCCGGCCTGTGATGACTTGAAGCCGATATAGGCAGGGCCCAGCACGACCAGGAACAGGACCGGCAGGAAGAACAGGATCATCGGCACGGTCAGCTGCGCCGGCAGGGCAGCAGCTTTCTTCTCGGCCTGCGCCATACGCATGTCGCGATTTTCCTTGGCCATGACCCGCAGCGCATCGCCAAGCGGCGTCCCGTAACGTTCTGCCTGGCCGAGCGCCATACAGACGGCCTTGATGCCATCATTGCCGGTCCGTTTGGCAAGGTTTTCATACGCCTGACGGCGTTCCGGAAGATAGGAAAGTTCCGCCACGGTCAGGCCGAATTCCTCGGCGAGTTCCGAGGAGGCCGAGCCCACTTCCTGGCTGACTTTCGAAAAGCCGAGTTCAATCGACATGCCCGCTTCAACGCAGATCAGCAGCATGTCGAGCGCATCCGGGAAAGCGCGCATGATGGATTGCTGGCGCTTCTGCGCGATATTGGACACGTAGATATTGGGGGCATAGAAGCCCGCCGCCGCGCCGAACAGGGGCGAGCCATATTTCAATGCGGGCGCAAAGCCGTGATCATTGACGAAGAAGATATACAGGAACACCAGAAGCGCGCCGGCAAAGGGCAGCGTCATCCGGGCGAAATAGAACGCCGCCAGCGGCGCAGGCCCGCGCAGGCCCGCCTTGGCAAGATTGTTGACGATGTTCGGATCTTCGAGCGCTTTCGCAAGATTGAGCTTGGACGAGATGCTTCCGATTGCGGAGTCATCCGTGCGGCGCAGCCCCTTGGGATTGTCCAGAGCGGCGCGGCTCTGCTTGCGCAGTTTTTCGCGTTGTTCCGTCACGGCCTTGAGACGCGTCTCAAGCTTGTCCGTCTGCAAATATGGCAGGAGCACGGAAATGATCGTGCCGAAGACAGCAAGGGCAATCAGCAGGGCGGCAACAGCGTCAGGCTTGGCCAGCGATACAAGGATGTCTGTCATCGCCGCGCCTTACAAATCGAAATTGATCATCTTGCGCATGACGAAGATGCCCATGGACATCATCACCACACCGATGGTGAGAAACAGGTGACCGGTATCGGTCGTGAACAGCTGCATGACATAGGCCGGGGTCGTCATGTAGACGAGAAAGCCCACGACAAAAGGCAATGCCCCGATGATCATGGCAGAGGCCTTGGCCTCCGACGACATGGCCTTGACCTTTTCGCGCATCATCTTGCGCGCACGGATCACGCTGGACAAATTGCCGAGCGCCTCCGACAGATTACCCCCCGCCTTCGACTGGATCATCAGCACGATCATGAAGAAGTTCACTTCCTGCAACGGCACGCGCTTGTAGAAAGTGTTCAGCGAACGTTCGAGCCCTGCCCCCATTGAGAGGTTGTCGGTCAGCATCGCGAATTCCGTTCGCAACGGCTCCGGGGATTCCTTCGAAATGATCCGGACACATTCATTCAGCGGCAAGCCGGACTTCACACCACGTACAATGATATCCAGGGCATCTGCGAACTGGTTGATCATTTTCTTGTTGCGGCCATTGGTGAGCATGCCAAGCAGAATACGTGGCAGGCCGACGGCGCCGAAGAAGAAGGCGCCACCCACCAGGGCCGGGCGGCTCTTGAACGAAATCCCGCTGATCACGAGCCCGTCAAAGCCCAGAATATAGACGGTGCCGCCCAGGGCCAGGCCGAGAACGAGCGAGAAAATCCAGAATGCCGAAACGGGCACATCCAGCCCTGCCTGGGTCAGGCGCGATTGCAGGTTTTGCGGCCGGATGGACTTGCGCCGCTCCTTGTCCTGCTTGCGCATTGTGTCCAGCATGTCCTGGGTCTTCTGGCGGCGCTTGGCATTCTCATCCATCACCTTGCCGCGCCGGCCCGACCCCGTTCCGCCGGTACCAATTGCCTTCGCCCGTTTGCGGGCGGCTTCGGACTTATCGCCCGTCAACGCGAGACCGACACCGGCAATCGTCAGGAAGGCCAGTCCGCCGATGACATATATCAACATGTTACCGTCCATGCGTCAGGCTCCCAACTCGTCGAGTGCCGCGGCAAGATCGCGTTCCATGTTGTAGTAGGAGGCGCGCTCCCAGAAGCGCGGCCGGCCGACGCCGGTGCCCCTGTGGGTGCCGGACACCTTGCCGTCTTCGTCTTCCCCGTCGATCTCGTATTTCAGGACATCCTGCAACACGATCGTTTCGCCTTCGAGGCCCATGACCTCGGTAATGTTCATGATGCGGCGCGAGCCATCCCGCAGGCGGGACGCCTGAACCACCACATCAATGGACCCGACGATCATTTCACGGATCGTCTTCGCAGGCAGCGAGAAGCCGCCCATCGTAATCATGGATTCCACACGAGAAAGGGCTTCGCGAGGGCTGTTGGCGTGCAGCGTACCCATTGATCCGTCATGGCCTGTATTCATGGCCTGCAAAAGGTCGAAGGCTTCCGGTCCACGCACCTCGCCCACGATGATCCGCTCAGGACGCATACGCAGACAGTTCTTGACGAGATCCCGCATGGTGATCTCACCAGAGCCCTCAATGTTGGGCGGGCGTGTTTCGAGCCGCACGACATGCGGTTGCTGCAGCTGGAGTTCCGCGGAGTCTTCGCAGGTAATGACGCGCTCGGTCGGATCGATAAAGCCGGTCAGACAGTTGAGCAGGGTCGTCTTGCCCGAACCGGTACCTCCGGAGATCAGGACATTGCAGCGCGAATGGCCGATGATGCGCAGGATTTCTGCACCCGGTTCTGAAATCGATCCGAAATTCACGAGGTCCTGAAGGCGCAGCTTGTCCTTTTTGAACTTACGAATGGTCAGGGTTGGGCCATCAATCGCCAGCGGCGGCGCAATCACGTTCACACGAGACCCGTCCAGCAGGCGGGCGTCACAGATCGGCGAGGAATCATCGACGCGGCGGCCGACCTGACTCACAATGCGCTGACAGATGTTCATCAGCTGCGCATTGTCGCGGAAGCGGATATTGGTACGCTCGATCTTGCCGTTGACTTCGATATAGGTCGTGTCGGCGCCATTGACCATGATATCGGCGATGTCATCCCGGGCCAGCAGCGGCTCCAGCGGACCATAGCCCAGCACATCATTACAGATATCGTCGAGCAGCTGTTCCTGCTCCGAGATCGACATCACCACATTCTTGATGCTGATGATTTCGACCACGATGTCGCGGATTTCCTCGCGCGCACTCTCGGCGTCCAGCTGAGCCAGCTGCGACAGGTCGATCGTGTCGATCAGCGCGTTGAAGATGGTCATCTTCGTCGCGTAATACTGGTCCGATTGCTGGTTGACCTTGCGAACAGGTTCCGGCTTGGCTTCCGGCGCCTGGACGCGCACCGGCTTGGAGCCGGCCGAAGGTGGTTTCGGCGCGCCTTTCACCGGCACCGGTTCGGGCACCGCTGGTTTCTTGGGTGTGGGCTTCGGCTTTGCTGCCGCCGCCGGGGCCGGCTTTGGAGCCGGCGCAGCGGGCGTCGTCAGTGGCGCGCTTGTGGCAGGTCGTTTTCCAAAGGCCATATGAAATTCCCCCTAAGGGTCACTTTCCCAGCAATTTCTTAAAGAACGACTTCTCCTGAGGCTCCACGGCCCGTCCAGTCAGTGTGGAGGCCAGGTGGTCTATCGCCTGTGCGGATTTGGACGCCGGATCGGTCTCGGAGATCATCTGGCCATTATTGGCCGCCGTCCCGAACAATTCCGGATCGAAGGGCAGGATGACATCCGGCTCGACGCCGATCGCTGCAGCGAAATCCTTCACCGGAATTTCCGGACGCTTGGGCACACCGCTCATATTCAGCACAAGGCGCGGCGGATGGTCGTTCGGGCGCTTCGCTCTCAACTGGTCAATCATGTTCTTGCCATTGCGGAGCGAGGCTAGGTCCGGCTGGCACACCACGATCACCTCGTCAGAGGCGACCAGCGTGTTGAGCATCCAGGTCGACCACATATGCGGCAGGTCGAGCACCAGGTAAGGCACATTGCGGCGCACGCCTTCGATCACTGTCGAATAGGCTTCGTCAGGAATGTCCATGATCTGGTTGATCGTGGCGGGTGCGGTGAACAGGGACAGTCGGTCTGTCGGCTTGGCCAGCAGCCTTTCGATCACGCTCTCATCGGCGCGCTCTGGCGCCAACAGGGCATCGGCAACGGTTTGCGGGGTTTCCTGGTTGAAGTCGAGCGCCGTCGTCCCGAAGGACAGGTCGAGATCGACCAGCGTGGTATTGACCTTGATGTTTTCGGAGAGTGCCCAGGAGAGATTGTGTGCAATCGTCGAGGCCCCTACCCCGCCCTTGGCACCGACCACCGAGATCTGCTTGCCCACAAAGGGCGCGTCCGGATTCACGAACAGGTCAGCGACCGACCGGATGATCTGAAGCGGCTGGAATGGCGGCACCAGATACTCGCTCACCCCGCGCGCAATCAGCTGGCGGTAGAGCGTGATGTCGTTGACCGCCCCGATCACCATCACCTTGACGGAATCATCGCAATGTTCCGCCAGCGCGTCGATTTCGCGGAGGACCTGCCCGGCCGAATCCGAAGATTCGATCATCAGAAGGTTTGGAGTCGGGTTTTCGCTCATATAGGCGATGGCCGCCGGGATTCCGCCCGGGATGCACTCGATTGTCGCGCGTCCCATGCGGCGATCCTGGGCACAGACCTCCAAAAGGCCGCGCGTTTCTGCGCGCTCATAGAACAGTTTGATGGAAATGGCCGGCAACATGACGTCACCACCCGTCGGCTCTGCATGACCCAGGCCGTGTGCATCATTGTCAGCCGTCAGGCCTGAATGAGCGGGCTCCGGAGCGGCCTCTTCCGTAACACTCTGGGCCTCTCCCATATCCGGCTGATCAAGATCAGACAGCGGATCTTCAGAAAAGACGTCTTCGAAGTCGTCGTCGAACAGTGCGTTTTCGTTAGACATGATCTACTAAACCCTTTTCGTGCCCACTAATTGCCGACCGCAGTCGACACGGCGCCGGATTCGTCCTGGCTCCGTTCGGCGCCAGTTGCTTCCCCATCACGGAACTTGCCGAGAATAGTGCTGCGGCGCAGAGAGTCGCCTTCATCCAGGGACCGCTGGCCCAGAAGGTCGGCCGGATCGGCGATCATTGCCGCAAGATTTGTTCTGACCGCACAGCCAAGTGTCGGCATTTCATTGTTCGATGAGATGTCGGCCATGTTGATCGCGGCCAATGACGGGCAGTCCGGAGCAATTGCATCATACGCCTGGTAAGCAAGGATCAGAGGTTCGGAGACGGTCGAGTCCGCGCCGTGGCTGCTGCCAGAAATCTCTTCATACTCGATGCCGTTTTCCCAGGCGATCTCCCGCGCTTCGACCACAGCCGACACCGCGAGTTGCGGATTGGCGGAGGATTCCGGCAGAGACATGATCAGCGGACCATGTCCGACCGACCGATAGCTCGCCACGAAATTCTGGATACGGGCCTTGTCGCTGAGGCTCAGCTGGCTGGCGGCGGGGTGAATATCGATTTCGAGAAATTCCGTCCGCTTCGCGACCGTGATCGCATTGCGATCAAGCGGTGTCCCCTGCAGGTACGAGGCGGGCACCGCGGTCGGCGCGGCACTGGAACATGCCGTGACTGCCAGAGCGCCAAACGCCGCGGCCAGAGCAAGAGGTGAAGTCATAAGCCTGGTCATCCTGGATCCCCTACTCCTCAATGAATCCGACGGGTGCACGGTAGTCGGCGGCGTCAACCTTGGCGCCGTTCTTGCCATACTGTTCGTTGATCTTTCCGAAGAAGATGGTCTTGGCGTCCGAGGCATTGGCAAAGCCATCTGCTGGCGTGCGCAACTGATCCTTGGACGTTGGGTCCACTAGGTATGGCGTTACGATCACGACCAGTTCGGTCTCTTCCTGAATAAAGTCGCGGGACTGGAACAGCGCGCCCAGAATCGGCAGCTTCTTCAGGCCCGGAATCTGGTCGAGCGTCTGACGCGACCGCGTCTGGATCAGGCCGGCCATCATCATCGATCCGCCCGATGGCAGTTCGATCGTGGATTCAGCCCGCCGCACCGACAGGGCCGGGAGCGTCACGCCTTCAACCGTGACGACGTTGCCGCTGTCATCAATCGTGGTCGTGCTGGTGCCCTGAAAGGCGCCCTCGGACGACAATTCGGAGACTTCCGTGGAAACTTTCAGCGAGATACGGCCTTCCGACAGGACGACAGGTGTAAATCCGAGGCCCACACCATACGGCTTGAACTCGACGGTGATGCGCCCGTTATTATCCTGACCCACAGGGACCGGGAATTCACCGCCTGCGAGGAATTTCGCCGCTTCCCCGGACATGGCGACAATGTTCGGTTCTGCCAGCGTACGCACGATGCCAATCCGCTCAAGCGCATTGATCTCGGCGCCAATGCTGGATTGCAGGTCTGTGCCGACATAGTTCTGATAGCCAATTGTGCCGCCGAAGCCGCCCAGGCTCTGCCCCTGAACCGGGAAGCTCAGGGAACTGCCAATATCGCCATTGAAGGAATATGGCAGGCCGGGGGCCAGCGTCGTCGTACCGGTATCGACAGGAACCCCGGATCCATTGTCGGCGAAAAGCTGACGCTCGACCAGCGCAGCAAGATCGCCAAAGCCCGGCGAGCCGGTCAAATTGATGCCGAGTTGCTTGACGGCATTACGCTGCATTTCGACAATGCGGACTTCCAGGAGAACCTGGTCCTTTGCCGCAATACTGACCATATTGATGACCTGCGTCGCATCATCGGCCTGCACATAGGCTGACACCAGCCGCTCAACCGCATTGGATGCCGTGAGACTGTCGGCCGTTCCGGTCAGGACCACGCTGCCATTCATGCCCTCAATGTGGACACGCGCGCCCGGAACATGACGCGCCACCAGCTGTTCCAGCGAGACCATGTCCATTTCAACGCCGATTTCGAGGTTAAGAATCTGGTTTCCGGCGCGATCAAAGACGAATGCATTGGTCTGGCCGAAACTCACTCCCCGGAAGATGATCCGCTTGGCGGTCTGCACGACCGCGTCCGCAATCTCCGGATTGGTGATGACCACATCAGATGCAGGCGTGTCGAGTTCGACAATCATCGACTTGTTCAGGCCAAGCGTGACCTGCTGGCTGTAATCCGACTCGCCGGGATGGGTGATACGTGTGCCCATCCGTGCCGACTCGGCCTGTGCCGCCGGCATGAACGCAATGGCTGCCGCCAGCGCTGCTACACCCGACAAAGACTTGGACATTCTCATTCTCAGCTTCCCCCAAGACCGGCATTCGATGCCTGCCCGCTGCGATAGATCAGAATACCGCCATTGCTGTTGCCACCATTCTCCAGCATGTCGGTCCGCGCCCCGCGGTCATAGGATTCGCCCACATCAGACCAGGGCCGGAGAGACAGCGAGATCGCGCCTTTGCGCTGCGACAGCGCAATCAGTTCCGCTTCCTTGCTGTTCACTTCCAGCGTGGCCGTATTGCCGACCTGGGAAGCGCCACCTTCGTCTTCGGTCAGGTAAATCTGGTCAATCGCCAGCACACGCACATTCTGAAGTATGGTATCGGTCGCGGTGCGCTCAACCATGTCGCCGCCAGACTGCAGCGTGACCTGATGAGTCAGGATCACGTCCACGCGGTCGTTTGGCAGGATGAAGCCGCCCGACGCAGACTCCGTTGAAATCTCGACAGACATCGCCCGCATGCCCGGCTCGATCAGGGCCGCCATAGTCCCTGTGTCGCCCTTCTTCACCAGCTTGCGCGGCAGGACAGGCTCATTTTCAAAGATCGGGACACGCACAACACTACCGGCCAGTTCCTCGATTGCATTGGGCGAGTCGGCTTCCGTCCGATAGCCGAGCACAATGCTCTTCTCGGGCCAGTCAGCCCATTCCAGATCATCGACCGTGACGAAATCGCCAGTCTCCAGATCACGGCGGGCAACCAGGACCTTGGTCTCTGAGATTTCCTGGGTTTCAATAACGGTTTGCTGCTCGGTCTGTATCACCGGCGCGGGGGCCTGTGCGAGGTTTCGCACCAGGAACGCCGCAGCAATTGCTGCGACAGCGGCACCGATCAGGATGATTAGACGAATTGGCGACATGAGGCCCCACTCCTCCGGAAACAAGACACCTCGGACAGTTCTGAACGATTCAGTATGGTCCGGTCATGGGCGACCTTTTCATAAGGCCACTAAAGCATCGTTAACTGAATAGACTGATCCGGCTTAAGATTTCGGAAAGGAATGGAGACCCGGCGCCCGCCGCAAACACGCCTGCGGCGATCGCAACGCCATAGGGCACACCCGCATCTTCCTTAAAAGGTGCACGGATCGCCCCTGGGACCACTTCTTCCGGCATCGTTTTCCGGACGAGAATGATGAGGATGGCGCAGGCGCCGCCGGCCAGGGCCATCACGAACAGAAATTGCACACTGGCGTTTGGGCCGACCCAGAGCATTACGGCCGGGATCATCTTTGCGTCCCCTCCCCCCACAATATTGAACGCGAACAATCCGAACGCGATCATAAAGGCGCAGAGCGCGGTCACGAGGTGCCCGCCTATGATTTCCATGGGCACACCGGAAACGGCGGCCGCGGGCACGAACAGCAAGGCCAGCGTGAGGTTCAACCAGTTCGGGATGGTAAGGCGGTTCACATCATGAAGCGCCGCAAAAACGCACAAGGCCAGAAACAGGCCGGCGAGCATGGCCAGGATCATCGAAGGCTTCCTTCACATCAGTTCCAAGTCATCCTGACTGAAAAGACTGAAGGAAGTTTTTATATTCGCCTGCCAAAGCAAAGAAGCCGCCAGGTTTCCCTGGCGGCTTCGTAGGTAATCAGGCTGTTAGCCTTGGTCGATTATGCACCGTCCATTTCGGTAGCAACGCCTTGGAACTTGTCGTTCACAGACTTACCGAGGGCGGTAGCACCACCGATGATAGCAACAGCGATAAGTGCAGCGATCAGACCATATTCAATAGCCGTGGCACCGGACTCGTCTTTCAGAAAACGTGCAAACATTGGAAACTCCCATCATGCAATTGTTTTTTGCCCCGGCAAAATCCTCTACCCGGAACATGATGGAAACTACCGGATCATTCTCAACATCACATGAAAGAAAAGAGAAAATCCATGAAGGCAAAACAGGGTTTTATTTACCTTCTGTCGGCCCGAAAACATTGGGGTTTTGGTGATTCGTTCTGTTTCCGGTCATTCCATATCAGGAGTACACCAGCGGAATTCGTCTCTCGCCTATTACCTTATTAGGAAACGTGCAACCTTATTGAACGAATGTGCCCCTGCTGAATAAGTCTGGAGACAGCAAGATGAACCTGTTCGCGAAGGTCTGCGCTCTGCCGGTTGCCGCTGCGCTCTTCTCACAAGCCGCGCTGTCTGCCCCTCTTTCGGTGGAGATCAACAAGACGATACCGGTTCACCTGCGTAGCGCAGCGGCCAGTGTCGTCCTGGGCAACCAGACGATTGCAGATGTTGCCGTGCACGATGAGCAACTCATCTTCATTACCGGCAAGACGTTCGGCACCACCAATCTGCTGATCTTTGATGATGCAGGCCGCCAGATCTTTTCTACCGATATTCTCGTTGTGGCCAATGAAGCGAATGTTGTGACGGTCAACCGGTCGGGATCCAACTTCACTTATGATTGCGCGCCCAATTGCCGGTCGACGCTCAGTGTGGGCGATGACCCAAGCCATTTCGAGCAATATATCGAGCAGCAGACGAGCGTAGAGGAACTGTCAGCCGACAACTAACGGCGCGCCTGACCCAAAAGCATGAAATTCAACAGATCGGCGAAACCGACTGATCACCCACATCTGTTATTCCCACTCTCTAATCATGTGGGTCTGTGTGGGTGATGACAATGACAGCACAAATCGGAATCCTTGCGCCGCGCCTGCGCCGCAAATTCATGGAATGGTGTGAGAACCGCCGCGGGGCCACCGCTGTCGAGTTCGCGCTCGTTTCCGTCCCCTTCTTCTTCCTGATCTTTGGGCTGCTGGAAGTCTGCCTCCTGTTCATCATGTCCACGGTGCTGGAACACTCCTTGGGGGAGGCCTCGCGCAAGATCCGTACGGGCCAGGCGCAGGATAGTGGGTTCACCAAGGTGGAATTCCGTCAGGAAGTCTGCTCGAATTTCTACGATCTGCTCGATTGCGATGAGCGGCTCTATATTGATGTGCGCTCGCTGGACAAGTTCAGTACGGCGGATCTGACGACGCCCCTGGGCGGTGACGGCGAAATCGACGACACCGACTTCAAATACGATCCGGGCTCAGCCAATGATATCGTGGCGGTTCGCGTGTTCTATGAATGGGAGCTGATGACTCCCTGGGTATCCACGCCTTTGTCCAATCTCCCGAATAACCGCCACCTGATCCAGACCAATGCGGTGTTTCGTAACGAGCCTTTCGGAGACTGATGACCATGACCAAGAAATCCCTTCTGTCCCGACTCAATCCCCGCCTCAAATGGCGTGGCGTGCGCGGCATTCGTTACAATCAGGAAGGCGTTTCCGCCGTTGAATTCGCCTTGATCGCCCCGCTCCTGATCTTCATCTATCTGGGCGCGGTTGAGCTCAGCCTGCTCATGCGGGTCGATCGCCGGGTCACGTCGACGACAGCCAGCCTGGGAGACCTGACGGCCCGTCTGGCAACCGTGACAGACGATGACATGAAAGAGATGTTCGCCGCAGCCGAAGTGATGATGCAGCCCTATGAGGCCCAGAGCGCCACCATGCGGATCACCAGCATTGTGGATCATGGCGACGGGAAGCCCGTGGTGGAATGGTCCGACGCATACAAGATGGCGGCATATTCGAAAGGCGCAAAGGTGACTGTGCCGGACGGCATCATCTCATCGCCCGGCTCGATCATTCTCTCTGAGGTCGTCTACGAATATGACAGCCAGATTGGTGGCTTCATCAACACGACCAAGACGATCAAGGACGAGTTCTACCTCCGTCCGCGCCGGGTTGATGAAATTGCCCGGGTTACGAAGGGCGCCGGCAACGCCTTCGGCCCGACCAGCTAGGTCTGGCTCGAGCCCGCCCCCTACTCGGCAGGCGTTCGCGAGACCTTGACCGTGGTCAGCACGGCAAAACCGCAGAAGAACAGCAGCGCAATGGCGGACATGCCAACCCGCTGGCTGTTTGACCAGGTGGTGAACAATTCGATCAGGAGCGGCCCGATCCAGACCGTGACCGTTCCGGCGATCGCGTAAAGCCCGAAGAACTCACCCCGCATATGGGTCGGCGCGATGTGTACCAGCATCGACCGGCTGGACGATATGTTGGCGGTCGCGAAGACACCGATCAGCGCCCCGTTCAGCAGATAGGTCACATCCGACAGGCTGGAGAAGAACGGAGCCTGCCACAGCTCCCGGTTCTCGATCAGGCCGAACAGGATGGAATCCCTAGTTACGGAAAGCCCGAAGAACAGGATGGCGACAATCGCCAACAGCTCCATCAGGAGCGCATTCTTGGGTCCGAGCTTGGAGTCGAACCAGCCGCCGGCCACGCCGCCAATCGCTGCCCAGACCGAGGCCCAGATGGCATAGATGGTCAGCTCCACAATGCCCCAGCCCAGGAACAGGCTGACATACACTGCCGCCAGCGCCAGCAGGGCGAACATGCCGTCGGCATAGATCGTCCGCGCAATCAGGAATTTGAACGCCTCGCGATACTCCGCCGCCCGGCGCACGGTGCGAATGACGCCTTCGGCCCCCTGCCTGACAGAGGGCAGGAAGGGCGTACCTTTCACGCCTGAATCCTTCGCATACAGGAAGAATGGCACGATCATCGCGACCAGCCAGACCGCACAGAGAGGGCCCGCGATCCGGAAATGCTCGTATTTTGCCGTATCAATCCCGAACAGGGGTTCCTCGAACGGCCAGCCCAGCATGTCTGGCAAGGCAAACATGAGGATGACCGCCACGAACAGAAGCGTCGCGGCGGCATTGCCGAGCGCCAGTCCAAGCCCCGAGACGGCCGGCAGCGCGGTCGGTCGCGCCGCATCCGGCAGCATGGAATTATGTGTCACCTCGCTATAGGTGTAAGTGACATAAGCGGCGATCAGGATGCCGATAATGGTGCCGGTAGAGAAACCGGACTCGCCCGGCACAGCCCACCAGAGCATGAAGCTGAGAACCGACAGAACGCCGAGGAACAGGATCAGCAATGGCTTGCGGCGGAGGCCCCGGTCAAACGCCGCCCCGAGGAAGGGCGCCGTCAGCGCCGCGATCGCGCCCGCCCATTTCGACAATGAGGCCACCACCGCCTGCCCCTTCGCGCCGGCCATCTGGCGCGCGGTCTCCGGGTCCAGGCCGTCCAGCTCGCCGCTGGCCAGAATGTCCGCGCCAATGATGTCACGCGCGAAATATGGCGCGAACACATAGATGATGATCAGGATGTAATAAGGGTTGCGGGCCCATTCGAACCAGGCCCAGGCCAGACCCGTCTTGCCAAGGGCACCCCCTTCGCCGGCCGTCCGCGTTCCCTGGGAAGCCACGATGGCGGCTTCTTCGTCCTGGCCGGGCGAAATGGATGTCTCGGTCATGCAGTTTCCTCCCAAGTGCCGCTTGCCGGCATCTGTTGCCTAGCCTGCACATTCGTAAGGAAAGGGAAAGCGGTTTTCCCGCTGTCTCTACGTCAGGCCGAGAGTTTTTCAGCCAGCTCCGCCGCATACTTGGTGATGTCCCCTGCCCCGAGACAAACCACCATCGCGCCGGGCTCGGCGAGCTCCTTCAGCGTCTCCGGCAGGGCCTCCATGGAGGCGAGCGTCGCGGCGCCCCGATGGCCATTGCGCAGAATGCTGGCGACGAGCGTTTCATGGTTGAACCCCTCGATCGGGCTCTCACCGGCTTCGTAAACAGGCGCGACCAGCACATGGTCGGCCTGATCGAAACAGCGGGAGAAATCCTCGAACAGGTCGCGCAGGCGCGTATAGCGGTGCGGCTGGCAGACAGCGATCAGCTGCCCCTGCCCCTGCATGGCCCGCGCAGCCTTCAGCACGGCGGAGATTTCCACCGGGTGATGACCATAATCATCAATGATGCGGACGGGCGGCTTGCCCTCGACCGGCACCCATTCGCCGACTTGGGTAAAGCGGCGCTTCACCCCGCCGAACTGCCCCATCGAGGTCCGGATCTGATCGTCGCTGGCGCCAAGCTCCAGCGCGACCGCGACAGCGGCCAGCGCATTCTGGACATTGTGCTCGCCTGCCATCGGCAGGGTGAGCCCTTCGATCATCCGCGGCTGGGCGGAGCCGGGACGGCGCAGCGCCACATCGAAATGCGCGCCGGACAGATCGGTTTTCAGATTGATCGCGCGGACATCGGCCTGACGGTTGAAGCCATAGGTGATGCGGCGCCGGTCCGTGACCCGCGCGGCAAGTCCCTGCACTTCAGGATGGTCCGTGCACAGGACGGCAAAGCCATAGAAGGGCAAATTCTCGACAAAGGTATCAAACGCCTCGCGGAGTTTCTCCATGGAGCCGTAATGGTCCATGTGTTCCGCATCGATATTGGTCACCACGGCGCAGGTCGGGTGGAGCTTGGCAAAGGTGCCGTCGCTTTCGTCACTCTCGACGACCATCCAGTCGCTCTCGCCTGCCTTGTAGTTCGACCCATAGGCATGGATGATGCCGCCATTGATGACGGTCGGGTCGATATTTGCGCCATCCAGCAGCGCCGCGACCATCGACGTCGTCGTCGTCTTGCCATGCGTGCCCGCGATGCAGACCGTGTATTTCAGGCGCGTGATCTCTGCCAGCATGTTGGCGCGGCGCACGACCGGAATACCTGTGGCGCGGGCCGCATCGACCTCTGGATTGCCGGACTTGATCGCGGTGGAAATGATGACCGTACCGGCCCCCTCCACATTCTCGGCGGCGTGACCAATAAAGATCTTCGCGCCACGCTCGCGCAGGCGCTGGATATTGTCGGACTCGCGAATGTCGGAGCCCTGCACCTGATAGCCCATCGTGATCATGACATCGGCGATGCCAGACATGCCGATGCCACCAATGCCGACAATGTGCGCGGGACCAAGATCAAAAGGAGTGGGAGAAGTCATGCAGGATCGTCCAAATAAGGAAACGGGAACGCCTAGCGATACCGTGACGCGGGAGCGCGAAGCAAGGACTGCTTGTGCATGACGCTTTCATGAAACCGAGGGCGATATTCTTGAACAGGCACCGTGCGATCCCAAAATGACTGTAATGAGGCACAATCCGGGTGCTTTATGGTGAGGGGAATAATCATGAAAATGCATCTGGCCCAGCTCAATGTCGGCCATCTCGTCGCGCCGACGGATGATCCGCGCGTGAAGGATTTCATGGACAATCTCGATCTCATCAACGGACTCGGCAAATCCATGCCCGGCTTTGTCTGGATGATGGAAGGATCGGGTGAGCCCGGCCAGGGCAATACGGAAGCCAAGATCGACGGAGATCCGCAATTCGTCGCCAATCTGACCGTCTGGGAAGATGTACAAAGCCTCGAACGGTTTGTCTGGGGCACAATCCACCGAAAATTTTACGAACGCCGCGCCGAATGGTTCGAGCTGATGAGGGACATGCATTTCGTCATGTGGAAAATCCCGGAAGGCCATACGCCTACGCTCGAAGAGGCGCTCGAACGGCTCGCCCTGCGCCAACAGAAAGGCGACACGGAAGATGCGTTCGGCTGGGAATGGCTGCGGGAAGCCGAGATGCACAAGACTCATGCCTGCGCGCCGCGCGTCGCCTAAAGCTCTGCGACCCGTTCTGCCATATCGGCGAGGTCTTTCGTGGCATTGACCTTGGCCGAAGCCTTCGCCGCCGCAGCGCGCGCGCGCAAATCATCCGTATCCTGCAGGCGGGCCGTGATCAGCGCGCCCAGCAATTGCGGGTAGAGATTGCTTTCCAGCACCATGTCGGCAGCGCCGATTTCCGTCAGGGCTTCGGCATTTGCGGCCTGGTGGTCATCCATGGCAATCGCCAGCGGGATCAGGATGGAGGGGCGGCCAACCGCAGCGATCTCCGATACCGTGCCGGCGCCCGACCGGGCGATCACGAGATGCGCCTGCGACAGCTTTTCCGGCATGTCGGAAAAGAACGGAGCCAGTTCAGCGTCGATCTTCACGCGGCGGTACATGTTGTCGACAAAGGCGTATTGTTCTTCCCGTACCTGCTGGATCACGCGCAGCCGCGCCTGCAGCGGCGGAGGCACGAAATCGACAATCGCCGTCGGGATGGTCTCGCCGATGATCTTTGAGCCTTGGCTACCGCCCGTAATCAGGATCGTCAGCGTATCGTCCGTAGAGGGATAGGGATCGTCCCGCCGCGCCAGGATCGCCTCGCGCACCGGATTGCCCACGGCAAGATGCGCGCTCCAGGAGGGCAGCCTGTCGAGCCGCTCGAACCCGCTGGCGACCAGCTTGGCCTGCCGGGCAAAGCGGCGGTTCACCCGCCCGAGCACGGCGTTCTGCTCATGAATGATGATCGGCACTTTCATGCGGCGCGCCGCAGCGAGCGCCGGGAACGCCGGATAGCCGCCGAAGCCCGCCATCAGGCTGGGCCGGGTTTCCCGGATCAGCGTCTTGGCGCGGGAAATGCCGGCATTGATCTTCATCGCCGCGCCTGGCAGCGTCCACGGCTTGCGGAAATTCGGAGAGGCGGCCTGAACCTGTTCCAGCCAGTCGGCCGGAAAATCCTTGGCATATTTCGCGCCGCGCTTGTCAGAGATCAGGCCAATCTTCCAGCCCCGCGCGCGCATCTCGTCGGCAAAGGCCCTGGCGGGGAACATGTGCCCCCCGGTTCCGCCTGCTGCGATGATGACGAGCTTGTCTCTGTCGTTAGCCATAGCGGCCCCTTGTGCGCGTACCTTGTCCGCGCACAAGTGCCAGCGCAAGGCCCAGTGTCAATCCCGTCCCGATCATGGACGAGCCGCCATAGGACACAAATGGCAGTGTCATGCCCTTTGGCGGGATAAGGGCCAGATTTACGGCAATGTTTATGGCAGCCTGAAGGCCAAATAGCGTGAAGAGTCCGGCGCTTGCCGCGCGCGCATAACCATCATCCACCCGGGAACTCGCGCGGAAGCCGCGCAGGATCATGAGAACGAAGATCGCCATCAGCACCAGTGCTGCGATCAGGCCGAACTCCTCGACCATGACGGCATAGATGAAATCGGTGTGCGCGTCCGGCAGATGGATCTTCACCTGCCCCTCCCCTGGACCAACACCGAACAGGCCGCCCCGGCCAATCGCCTCGGCCGCGCGGTCGATCTGGTAGGTATCGGCGGAATCCGGATTGATGAAGCTGTTCACGCGGTAGCGGACATGCGGCAGCAAGGCATAGAGCGAGGCCGACAGGCTGACGCCGCCAACCGCAAAGCCCGCTGCCCATCGCCACGGCAGGCCACTGACAAAGAAGGTCACGACAAACGCCGCCGTCAGCAGGACCGACTGACCCACATCCGGCTGCAACAGCAAGAGACCGAGCGTGACCGCATAGAACAGGAAGGCGATCACCGCCCACGGCCCAGTTGGGTAAAGCTCGCGCTGCGCCAGCAGCCAGCCGCCGAACACGATCAGGGCAGGCTTCACCATCTCGCTTGGCTGCAATGAGAAGCCGGCGATCCGCAACCAGCGTTGCGCGCCTTTCGCTTCATGGCCCCAGATCAGGATGAAGAACATCAGTGTGAGGCTGACAATGAAGACCAGCGTCGCGAAGCGCCGCGCCCAGGCCCGGTCCAACATGCTGACCGCCACCATGATGAGGCAGCCGAGACTTGCGAAGCCGACTTGCCGGAACACGAAGAAATACTGGTCGGCATAGCCGATGCGTGCTGCCGCCGTCGGTCCTGCCGCGAGCGACATGAGCAGGCCGATTGCAATCAGGAAGAATGCGCCACCGAGCAGGCCCCAATCGAGCGTCCGCCGCCACTCGGTCAGCCAGGACATATCCGAGCGTGCGAGCAATGGGGCAGACGATACGTAGGTCAAGCCAACTCCTTCAACTCCTGCGGCATCATGGACTGGACGATGCTCCGGAACACATCTCCGCGATGTTCAAAATCGCGGAACTGGTCGAAACTCGCACAGGCAGGTGAAAGAAGAATGACCGGATTTTCATCTCCGACGGCTTTTGCATCCCTAAATGCAGCCTGAACTGCATTTTCCAGCGTGCCGCAGGTTTGCAGGGCGACCTTGCCCTTCAGCGTGGCGGCGAAGGAGTCTTCGGCCTCGCCAATCAGGTAGGCTTTGGTGATGTTCGGGAACAAGGGCGCCAGGGGCCGGATACCTTCCGCCTTGGAGACACCGCCCGCAATCCAGTAGGCCTTCTTGTAGGCTTTGAGCGCCTGCTCGGCGGCCTCGGCATTGGTCGCCTTGGAGTCGTTGACGAATTTCACGCCGTCGATCTCGCCGACCATTTCGAGCCGATGGGCGAGGCCCGGAAATGTGCGGATGCCTTCCATGATGGTCTGCGGGTCGAGGCCCAGCGACCGGCAGGCCGCATAGGCGGCGGCGGCATTCTGATGGTTGTGACGGCCCGGCAGGGCCATGCAGTCGGACAGGCTTCCGACAAATTGCGCCTGACCGCTGTTGCTGTCATAAAGCCGTCCGTCTACGGCGCTCACGCCACGCCCGAGCGCATAGGTCGACGAGGCCTGCACAACGCGGGCCGGACCGTTTGCGGACAGGCCGATGGCGATGGACTGGGTAATGACATCATCAAAGCCGATGACTGCGACATCCTTTTCGGTCTGGTTCTGGAAGATGCGCATCTTCGCGGCCTGATAGCCATCCATGCCGCCATGCCGGTCCAGATGGTCCGGCGTGATGTTCATCAGGACGGCAACATCGCAATGCAGGCTCTTCACCAGGTCCAGCTGGTAGGAGGACAGCTCCAGCACGTAAATCGCATTGGCGTGCAGCGGGGCGAGGTCCAGTACGCCTGTGCCGATATTGCCGCCGATGCGCGCATCCCGGCCTGCATGTTTCAGGATATGGCCGATCAGGGCCGTCGTTGTCGATTTGCCGTTCGTGCCGGTGATCCCGACAATCTTCGGGCGGCCACGCTCCGGCAGGGCCTGCACGGCACGCGCGAACAATTCCATATCGCCGACGACCGGAACATTGGTCATTTCCGCCATCCGCACGATGCGGTGCGGCTGCGGGAATTTATAGGGCACGCCCGGCGACAGGACGAGTGCGGCAAAGGTCTGCCAGTCGCGCTTGTTGATGTCTGACAGGGTCAGGCCGGCGGCCTCTGCCCTGGCGCGGGTCTCTTCATTGTCATCCCACGCATGAACACGCGCGCCGCCAGCCTTCAGGGCCTTGGCAGCCGAGAGGCCTGTCCGGCCAAGGCCGAACACTGCAACATCTCTTCCCGCATATTCAGTAATCGGAATCATAGGTCTCGGTTTACCTCAGCTTCAGGGTTGCGAGGCCCGCGAGGGCGAACAGGACGGACAGGATCCAGAAACGCGCGACGACACGGGTCTCAGGCCAGTTCTTCTTCTGGAAGTGGTGGTGCAGCGGCGCCATGAGGAAGATGCGCTTGCCCTCCCCCGTCAGCTTGCGGGTGATCTTGAACCAGCCCACCTGCATCATCACCGACACGGCTTCCAGCACGAACAGGCCGCCAATGATGACAAGTGCGAATTCGTGCTTGGCCGCGACGGCCACGACGCCGAGCATACCGCCAAGGCCGAGCGAGCCGGTGTCGCCCATGAACACTTTGGCCGGATAGGCATTATACCAGAGAAAGCCCATGCCCGCGCCGATCATCGAGGCGAGCAGCACGGTCAGTTCCCCGGTGCCCGGCGTGAACTGGATGCCGAGATAATCGGCGAACACGAAGTTGCCGGTCAGGTAGGCGATCAACGCATAGGCGGCGGCGGCAAAGGTCATCGGCACAATGGCAAGGCCATCTAGGCCATCGGTGAAGTTCACGGCATTGGCGCTGCCCACGACAACGATCATGCCGAACAGGATGAAGAAGCCGCCGAGCGGGAAGAAATAGTCATTCACGAAGGGAACCGCGACGCCGCCGGAAAAGGCCGGGTCGGCAGGCTCAACACTGGTCTTTGGCGCGAGGTCGGCAATCGTTTCCGCCAGGCCGTTCAGCGGGCCCCATTCGGCGTGACCCACAGGCGTATGCGCGCCATGCAGGCCCATGATGAAAGCACAGGCGAGCGCCGCAATGCCGAAGCCCGCCAGCAGACGGACACTCGCCGGAACCCCTTCGGCGCTCTGCTTCGAGACCTTTGCAAGGTCATCCAGGAAGCCAAGCCCGGCATAGGACAAGGTCACGAACAGGGTGACCCAGATATACGGGTTTGTCAGATTGCCCCAGAGCAGGACGCCGACCACCAGGCCGAGCCAGATCAGGAAGCCGCCCATCGTAGGCGTTCCCTGCTTCGACAGCTGCGCTTCCAGCGACAGGTCGCGGATCGGCTGTCCCTTGCCCTGCCGGGCACGGAGGAAATTGATGATTGCGTCTCCGAACAGGACGGTCACAAGGAACGCCGTCACCACAGCCGCACCGGACCGGAAGGTGATATAGTTCAGAACATTGAATATTCCGCTGTCAGCGGCCAGCCACTCGTATAGCATCACCCAACCTCTGCGGTGCCTTCTGCCCCGCGTTCCATCTTACCCATTGCCGGCTCGCTCCATTGGCGAATTCGGTCAGCTAGTTTCGCCATCCCGGACGCATTCGAGCCCTTGATCAAGAGCACATCTCCATCCCGGAGTGCGTTTTGCAGAGGATTCCACAGCTCTTCCCATTTGCGGGCCCAGATCTGCTCCAACTGCGGCGGAAGTGCGTCCGAAAGGTGAGTCATCTTGTCACCCACCAGGAAGATTTCAGCCGGTCCGGTATCGGCCACGGGACCCGCCAGGGCCGCATGTTCTGCATCCGACGTTTCGCCAATCTCAAGCATTTCGCCGAGCGCGATCAGCCGCCGCCCGCTGCCACGCCGCGACAAGGCGGCGAGCGAAGCCTTCATGCTGGCAGGGTTCGCATTATAGGCGTCATCAATCAGCGTGATGTGTCCGCCCTGCGGGAGGCGCAGTTGCTCTGCCGTGCCGCGTCCCGGTGGCGGTGTGTAGCCGGACAAGGCCGCCGCGCACTCTTCAATCGCCAGGCCGGACTGGCTGGCGGCCAGCACAGCTGCGGCAGCGTTCATCGCCCAATGCTCGCCAACCGCATTGATCGTGACCAGAACCGGCTTGCCGACAATATCCAGCTGGATGCGGCTTTCATTGCCATCGGTCTCATAGCCGACGATCCGAGCGGTCGCCTCGGCGCTGCGGCCGAAGCTTTCAAGGTTCCCGGTCGGGCAGAAACGCCGCGCGCGGCCAGCGAGATAGTCGAAGAATTCGTCATCGGCTGGCAGGATGAACGTGCCCCCGGCTTCCATACCACTGAAGATGTCAGCCTTTTCGTGCGCCACCGCGCTCAGCGTGCCAAGCCCCTCAAGGTGTGCGCCAGCGATGCAGGTGACGATCCCCGTATGCGGACGGACCATCTGGCTGCGCGGCGCAATCTCGCCGGGGGTCGACATGCCGATTTCGAACACGGCGCGCAGGGTCTCTTCCGGCATCCGGGCCAGGGTCAGCGGCACGCCCCAGTGATTGTTGAAACTCTTCACATTCCAGTGCGCCGGGCCGAAGGCGCGATAGATCTGCGCCAGCATTTCCTTGACGCTGGTCTTGCCGGCCGAGCCGGTTACCGCCGTACGATGCGCGCCGCAGCGAACCCTCGCGGCCACGCCCAGCAATTCAAGCGCCGCCTGCACATCCTCGACAATGACCTGCGGCCCCTGCCCGACCTGCCGTGAGACAAGCGCGCCAGCAGCCCCGGCCGCGAAGGCCGCCTCGACAAAATCATGCCCGTCGCGCTGGTCTGTGAGCGCCACGAACAAATCGCCCGGCATCAGGCTGCGCGTGTCGATCGACACAGAGCCGGTCACCGCGAACGGATCCGTCGCCTTGCCGCCCGTGACGAGGGCCATGTCAGAAGAGGTCCAGAGCGGCGCGCTCATCCGGCACCGCCTTTCAGCGCATCCAGCGCCGTATCCTGATCAGAGAACGGGATCACTTCATTGCCGATGATCTGGCCGGTCTCGTGGCCCTTGCCGGCAATCACCAGCGTGTCGCCCTTTTTCAGTTCGGCGATGATCGTCCGGATCGCCTCACCGCGATCCCCGATCTCGCGCGCATCCGGCGCCGCAGCAAGGATGGCATGACGGATCATGTCCGGATCTTCAGAGCGCGGGTTGTCGTCGGTCACGATCACATCATCAGCCTGGCGCGCCGCGATCTCGCCCATCAGGGGCCGTTTCTTGGCATCGCGGTCACCGCCGCACCCGAAGATGACTTTCAGTCGCCCGGCTGTGTGCGGACGAACGGCGCGCAGCAATACATCCAGCCCGTCCGGCGTGTGGGCATAGTCCACGAAGACGCCTGCGCCCGCCTCGGTCTTGCCGACCAGTTCGAGCCGCCCCTTCACGGGTTTCAGCTTGGAGAGGCCATCCATCACCTGATCGACATCCATGCCGAGCGACAGGCAGATCGCGGCCGCCGCCAGCGCATTCAGCGCCTGGAACTCGCCAATCAGCGGCAATTCGAACGGCTTCAATTCCACATCGCGCCAGAACAGGCTGAGCACCTGGCCCGTCGCCCGTGGCATGATCTCGTCAATCCAGAGATCCTCACCGCGCCAACCAAATGAGACGATTTGCAAGCCATGATCGGCTGCGGCCTTCTCGAAGACTTCGCGATGATCGCTGTCGGCATTCACGATGGCTGGCAGGCCCTGCCCGCCAAAGTCGCGGAACAGGCGCAGCTTGGCATCGAGATATTCTTCCATCGTCGCGTGATAATCGAGATGGTCCTGCGTGAAGTTCAGGAAGGCAACCGCGGCGAGATCCACGCCATCAAGGCGATGTTGCTCTAGGCCGTGGCTGGAGGCCTCCATTGCGCAATGAGTCACCCCCTGCCCGGCCAGTTCGTGGAGGGTCTCGTGTATGGTGACCGGATCAGGCGTCGTATGGCCGACATCGATCTTGCCCTTCGGGCCGATGGCACCAAGCGTGCCCATCGAGGCCGCCGACAGGCCGGCATTCGCCCAGATCTGGCGGCAGAAATCCACGGTCGAGGATTTGCCATTCGTGCCGGTCACGGCGGCAATGGTTTTCGGCTGCGCGACATGGAAGCGCTTTGCGGCGAGGGCCAGCGCGCGGCGCGGCTCGTCTGCAATCACGTGCGCCGCGCCATCCACGGCGATGCCGCCTTCGGACAGGATCGCAACCGCGCCTTTCTCGACCGCCTGCGGAATATAGTCCCGGCCATCCGATACGGTGCCTTTCAGCGCCGCAAACAGATAGCCCGGCGCCACCCGGCGGCTGTCAGCCGTCATGCCTTTGATTTCAATGTCTCCCTGCTCGATGAGCGGGAACAGGTCTTTCAGTCTGGTCACAAGGAACTCCTCTTCTCCTGGCCGGAGCGGAGGACGGCGCCTGCGGGGCGAATATCCTCGAAACGCGGAGCAAGGCCCAGGAGCGGCGCAACACGTTCGATTATTCGTCCCGCCGCCGGAGCCGCATTATACGCCGCCGTGACGCCGGCCCCTGATCCGGCCTTCGGATCATCGAGGGTCACGATCAGGGCATATTGGGGGCGATCATAGGGAAAGACAGCCGCAAAGCTCGTGACATTGTGGTCATCATCATAGCCGCCGAGGATCGGCTTCTCTGCCGTGCCGGTCTTTCCGGCGACGCGGTAGCCGGCCACTTCGGCATTCTTGCCCGTGCCCGTCAGCACGGCTTCCCGCATCATGACATTGACCATTTCGGCGGTCAGCGCGGACATTACCCGCACAGGCGCAGGCCGGTCGCGATTGTTCATGATCAGGGTCGGCTGCACCCGCTCGCCCCCATTCGCAAAGGCGGAAAAGGCGGCGAGATAGGCCATGGGCGACACGGCAATGCCGTGTCCGTAGGAGACCGTCGCGGAATAGAGATCGTCAAACCGTTCCGGCAGGATCGGCGCAGAACTGCCCGCCAGTTCGATCTTCACCCGCTCCATCAGGCCGGACCGTCTCAGGAAATCCTGCTGGCGGCGCGGGCCGAGTTTCTCATTGATCCGGACCGTGCCGATATTGGAGCTTTCGGAAATGATGTGCGTGATGTCGGCGTCGCCGTGGAAGGGATGGTCATCCTCGATCGTGAAGCCGCGAATTTCCAGCGGACGGCGCACGTCGAACAATTCCTTCGGATGCACCACGCCTGCTTCGAGCGCGGCAGCGACCGTGAACGGCTTGAAGACGGACCCCAATTCATAGACCGCCCCGGTCGCGCGGTTGAGGCGCGAAGTATCCGACATCGGAATGTCGACCGAGCGGTTCGGATCAAAAGGCGGCCAGCTGGCCATGGCCCGGACTTCGCCAGTCTGCGCATCCAGCAGGATCGCCGCGCCGCCTTCGGCTTCATGTTCTGCGGCGGCGATGGACAGTTCCGCCTCGACCGCCGCCTGCACGCCATTGTCGATGGTCAGGCGAATAGGCTCGCCGCCCGCGGCAAGGCGCTCATTCTGGCTGTATTCGATGCCGCCCGCGCCGATGCCGTCAATATTCGTGTAGCCCAGAACATGTCCGGCCAACGTGCCGCGCGGATAGGCCCGGCGGCTCTCTTCCTCGAAACGCAATCCTTCAAGGCCAAGATCGAACACGGCCTTGCGCTGGCGCGGGGTCAGACCGCGCTCCACCCAGACGAATTCCCGGCTCTGGTCGGACAGGCGCCGGGTCATCTCGGCGACATCCAGGTCTGGCAACACGGTGGCCAGCGCGTTGGCGACGTCCGCGCCGTCCCAGATCAGTTTCGGATTGGCGACGAGAGAGTATGCGGAGACAGAGGTGGCGAGTAGCTCGCCATTGCGATCGACAATATCGGCCCGCACGACACGCTCGGCCTTCTGGCCAGACGCATGCGCAGGGGCCTTGCCGCCCGCAAGCGACAGATAGCCGGCCTTGCCAGCCAGAACGACAAACAGCGCGCTGACCGCGAGGCCAGCAAGCCGTGTCCGGTTCCGGGAGGCTTCGCTCACTCGGGCACCTCCCCGTCTTCGGTGGGTGCGGGGGCTTTCACAGCGAGGCTGTTGGGTTCGCCCACAAGCGCATCAAGGTCTCCCTCGGACGCCATTTGCTCCGGCTTAGGCGGGGCCATGCCCAGCTCGGTGCGGGCATATTCCTCGATCCATTCGCGGCGACTCATATGCGACAGCTCGGTTTCCAGCAGCGCCTTTTCCTCACGCGCTTCCTCGATCTGTGCCTCGACGGCCATCAGTTCAGCAGCGGTATCCTTCGCACCATATTTGGCGCGGTAGAGACTGACGATCAGCAGGCCAACTACGACCAATCCAAACAGGAACGCACGACGGCTCATAGGGCATCCTCCAGGTCTGAGAGGGGCGGCAGGTTCATGCCGTCGCTGGCCTCTTCCTCAATGGCGGGCGCGCTGGTCCGGATCGCTGCCCGCAACTTGGCAGAGCGTGCGCGCGGATTGCCTTCAACTTCGTTATCAGACGGCAGAACCGCTTTGGAAACAGCGAGTTCGAACGTGGATTCCGGCCCCTTTTGCGCAACAGGCATATGACGTGAACCGCCGCCCATCTTCCCGGCCCGCTTCTTCAACCATTGCTTTACCATACGGTCTTCCAGCGAATGGAAAGCGACGATCACGAGACGGCCACCGGGGCGCAGCAGGCGTTCGGCCGCGTGCAGCGCGCGGGCCAGCTCTCCCAACTCGTCATTCACATACATGCGGATGGCCTGGAAGGTCAGCGTGGCGGGATGGATACGCGCGCCCTTGCGCCCGCCCACGGCCTTCTCGACCGCATCGGCCAGTTCGGTCGTTGTCTCGAAGGGTGTTTCACCGCGATGCAGGACAATCGCCCGGGCAATCCGGCGCGCCTGGCGCTCTTCGCCGAGCCGGAAGATGATATTGGCGAGATCCTGCTCGCTCATCCTGTTGACCACATCCGCCGCCGTTGGGCCGGTATCGCCCATGCGCATGTCCAGCGGGCCATGCTTCATGAAGGAAAAACCGCGCGCGGCCTGGTCAATCTGGAAACTGGAGACACCGATGTCGAGCACGACGCCATCGACCTGCTCATATCCCGCCGCGCGGACGATGTCGTCCATTTCGCCGAAGCGACCGAGCAAGGGTACGAGGCGTTCCGTCTCTTCCGCCATCTTCCGGGCGCGCTCAATGGCATCCACATCGCGGTCAATGCCAATCAGAGTACATTTAGAAGACCCAAGAATGGCGCGGCTATAGCCGCCGCCGCCAAATGTGCCATCAACAATGATCTCCCCATCCCTGGGGGCGAGCCATTCCAGCACTTCATCCAGCATGACGGGCTTGTGGCCGGGGTCCGGAACGAGGGGCGCGTCCTGTGTCATCAGCTGTCGCCCCCATCCACGAGTTTCAGGACGGCGTTCCCCGAGGCTTGCTGGTGCAGCACTTCGGAATATGCATGACCGAGCGCTTCCAGCGTGTCCTCCTTGGCGGCTTCGGCGGCCATGGCATCGAAATGCTCGGCATGCCGGTCCGGGTTCCAGATCTGGAAACTGTCCATATTGCCTGCGAATTTCACGCGATCGGTCAGGTTCGCCGCTTTCATCAGCTCATCAGACAGCTTGATGCGGCCCGTATCATCCATTTTCAGGTCAGCGGACCCGGCAATAATGCGGGTGACGAGCGCCTTGCGAGCGGGGGAGTGCGGGGCAAGCCGGGTCAGGGTCGCACGATACATTGCCATCAGGGCTTCGCCGCCGCCTTCCAGGCAGCCCGCTCCGTCCAGCGCCAACCAGAGGAATATCCGGTTTCCACCGCCCAGCGCAGCGCGAAAGGAAGCGGGGATCGAAACCCGTCCTTTTGCATCAATAGCGCTTTCATAGGTGGAAACAAACACCCGCCAACCCTGACTTATTCTGCCTAAACCCCGCATGGGTAAACCATGTCTTAACGTGGAGTATCATGGGACACTATGGGCCTCAATGGGCGGGGTGGAGGAATTGAAATATCCACATCCGGAAACCATTGGAACAAAGCTGAAATATATGGGGAACATACCGGAACGCCGATATGGGCGGAAATGGGCAGGCTGAATTTTTCCGTTCTGAATCAGGCCGCTGCCCTCCCCTGCCGTGGCAGGCAGGGTATGAAGAAAAGGACATGTCTTTTTTTGCCGTTTTCCACAGCTGGTCAGGGCGACGACCTGCAATTGGTCATTTCGGCTCCGCATCACTTCGCGAATGCTTCGAATCGCAAAAAAGGCCCCGAAGCAATGCTTCAGGGCCTCTCTACGGGTCTTGGGTCGCGCGAGCGCGAACTATCAGGCCGGCTCTGCGACCGCCACGGCTTCAGCGGCCAGAACGCGGGCGACGGCATTGACGACTGCGCCGATCCGGATGCCCGCTTGAATCTGCTCGGTCGACAGGCCGTGCTTGCGCAATTCAGCCTCATGCGCGTCCAGGCACATGCCACAGCCATTCACGGCCGACACGCCGAGCGAATAGAGCTCGAAATCGGCCTTCTCGATACCCGGCGCACCAATCACGTTCATGCGCAGCTTGGCCGGCAGCGTCCTGTAGGTGGCATTGCTGATCAGGTGGATCGAGCGGTAGTAGACATTGTTCATGCCCATGATGGCGCTGGCCGCTTTCGCAGCCTTCAGGGCCTCGGGGCTCAGCTTTGCCGCCGCTTCGGCTTCCAGTGCGGCCAGGGTCTGAGGCTCGCCCACAGCATGGGCACAGGCAAGGAAACAGCCATATTTCTGTTGGTCGCTCAGCAGCGTCTCATTCATCAGCGAGCCGAGATTGAGTTTCAGGTCCTTCGCATAGTCAGGCAGCGAAGATTTCAGGGACTCGATAGACATGAATCCTCATCCTTCCGGAGTCAGTAGTACGATGTGGGGGAGCGAATGGGCCCGACAAGCCTTCTGGCTTTGGGGTGGGAGTGCCAACGTCCTGGAACTGGGTGGACGGAAGGCCTGCCGGACCTTTCGCGACGCTGAAGGGAAGACGCCCCATGGGTGGGGGAGGGAGTAGGACGTCTTCCCAGGAGTTCCAGCGTGCGCTCTATATATGCGCGACCTAGGCAGCTGGTTCCAAAATATCTCCGCCCACCGGACGATTACATGGGCACAGCTCATCGGTCTGCAGCGCGTCGAGCACGCGAAGCGTGTCTGCGGGGCTACGGCCGACGTTCAGATTGGTCACGTAGACGTGCTGAATGACGTTGTGTGGATCGACCACGAAGGTGGCGCGATAGGCAACGCCTTCCGATGGTTCACGCACACCAAGGCCATCAACCAGCTCTCCGCGGGTGTCGGCAAACTGCCAGATCGGCAGCTCAGCCAAGTCGGCATGGTCGCGGCGCCATGCCAGCTTCACGAACTCGTTGTCGGTGGATCCGCCGAGCACAACCGCGTCGCGGTCTTCGAAGTCGCCGGCCAGACGGGCGAATTCAGCGATTTCGGTTGGGCAAACGAAGGTGAAGTCTTTCGGGTAGAAGAAGATGACTTTCCATTTACCCTCGAAGGAATCCTGCGTGATGGGCTCGAACGCGCTCTCGCCATTCTGCTCATGCTGCATGAATTTCGGCTTTACGCCCGTAACGGTGAACTCGGGAAGCTTTTCGCCAATGCCAAGCATAGTGGATCTCCTGGGATAAGATGTTGAGGCTGCCGGAACGGTGGGCCCGGTGCGCGTGCTTTCTCGCAGTTGCGGCAAAAAGGAAAATTGATAATTCCCATTCGCGGTATAGATTGTCTCTATGATTATACCGACCCTTCGCCAACTGCAGTATCTAGTGGCTCTTGGAGACACCGGCTCGTTCTCGCGGGCGGCCGAGGCGTGCCATGTGACGCAGCCCACCCTGTCCGCCGGAATCAAGGAATTGGAGGATCTGCTGGGGGTGAAACTGGCCGAACGCGAGCCCCGCGGCGCCAAGCTGACCCATGCCGGTGAACTGGCGGTGGCGCGCGCCAATGCGCTGATCAATGACGCCCACTCCCTGGTCCAGTCGGTCCAGAGCGCCGGCGCCCTGCTGACCGGCCCGTTCCATCTGGGCGCCATCCCGACCATCGCCCCCTTCGTGCTGCCCGCCACGGTGCGCGCGCTCAGCGAGCAATACCCTGATCTCAAGCTCTATTTGCATGAAGAAAAGACCCCCCGCCTGATCGACCAGCTGCGCACCCGCACGCTGGATGCCGCCCTGATCGCGCTGCCCTGGGATGTGCCGGGCATCGACATGCTGCCCCTGTTCGATGACGAGTTCCTGTTTGCCGCCCCTGCCGCGCACCCGCTGGCCAGAAAGAACGGCCTGGCGCCAGAGGATCTGTCGGGTGAAAATCTCCTCCTGCTCGAGGATGGCCATTGCCTGCGGGATCATGCGCTGTCGATCTGCCGGATGAAGACCGGCAGCGGTACCGATCAGGTCGCCGCCACCTCGCTCGGCACGCTGGTCAACATGATTGCCGGCGGGCTCGGCGTCTCGCTCCTGCCAAAACTTGCGACCGACAATGGCCTGAACATCGGCCCGGACGTGGCCGTGCGCGAATTCGTCAATCCCGTTGTCGGCCGCCAGATCGGCATTGCCTGGCGCACTGGCAGCCCACGCGAAGCCGATGCCCGCAAGATTGGCGAAATCGTCAAGGCTTACACCCGGCATTAGGCCCTTCCCCGCCCGGAAGATCAGGATTTCATCTTGACGCCGCCTTTGCCTCAGCCTAATTATATAACACGTTATATAACGGATTATGGAAACCCATGATGAGCCAGGATATTCTCACACACATCGGCTATCTCGGCCTCGCCAGCCGGCTGAAGCGCCTTGCCGACCGGCTGCAGGCTGAGGCCGTCAGCGTGTTCGACGCGCGCGCCTACCCGATCCAGACGACGCACTTCCCTTTGATTGCCGCTCTGGAGGCAAACGGCCCGCTCAGCGTGAGCGCCGCCGTCGAGACCACCGGCGTCAGCCAGCCCGCCATCACGCGCATTCATAATGCGCTCCAGAAGATGGGCCTGACCGACACGCGCCCGATCGAAGGCGACAATCGCCAGAAGGAAATCTTCCTGACCCCGTCCGGCGAAGCCCTTGTCGCGGAAATGCGGGCCAGCTTCTGGCCCGCTGTGCGCGAGGCCGCCCAGCAACTCTGCCTCTACCCTGACCACGACTTGCTGGCGGAAATCAGCCTCGTGGAATCACGTCTCGCCGACCAGCCCCTCTCGGCGCGGATCGAGACGCTGGCCAATCCGGCGGGTCTGAAAATCGTGGAATTCTCAGACGAACTCGCCCCGCATTTTGACCGCATCACCCGCGAATGGGTCGAGGAAATGTTCCGGCTGGAAGCGGAAGACATCGCCATGATCGAAAACCCGCGCGCCAAGGTGATCGACAAGGGCGGCACCATCCTGTTTGTCGAAGATCCGGAACTTGGCATCATTGGCACCTGCGCGCTGATGCCGATGGAGGATGGCGGGGTGGAGCTGACCAAGATGGGCGTACTGGCCTCCGCCCGTGGGCGTCGGGCCGGAGACTTCCTGATGCGGCAAATCCTGAAACGGGCCCGCCAGATGGAAATCCAGGACCTCTTCCTGCTGACCAATTCGAAATGCGCCTCGGCCATCCGGCTCTATGAAAAATACGGCTTCCGGCATGATGACGAGATCATGCGCCGCTACGGCCACCGCTATGAGCGCTGCAACGTCACCATGTCCTATGCGATGCCTGCCGCCCAATGAAAAAGCCCCGCCGGTGTGGCGGGGCTTTATGGCCGGTCTGAGCCGGCATCTCCCTTTGGCCTTGGCCTAGCTCGCCTCGCGCTCCTGGCGCACGTCGAGATCGTATTCGCGGACCTTGCGATAGAGCGTCGAGCGGCCAATGCCGAGACGGCGGGACACTTCGCTCATATGGCCTTCATAGAAGTCGATGGCATACTGAAGAATGTCGCGCTCGATATCACTCAGCGTGCGCAGTTCGCCTGCTTCATCCTGAATGGAAACCGGACCGGCATCGCCCGACAGGGCCGGCTCGGAAGAGTCCTGAACCATGCTGACCGGTGATTGCGGCAGCGCCGCCGCATCCGGCATCTGGCCGGAAATCTGCGGGAAATCCTGCGGGCGCAACTGGTCGCCGTCACATAGGACCACCGCGCGGAAGACGGCATTTTCCAGCTGACGGACATTGCCCGGCCAGTCAAAGGCATACAGGATCTTCATCGTGTCATCGGCCACACCGGACACTTTCGCGCCTTCGCTGGCATTGAAGCGGTTCACGAAATGATCGACCAGGGCCGGAATGTCGTCGCGGCGCTCGCGCAGGGACGGCATGTCGACCGGATAGACATTGAGGCGATAGAACAGGTCTTCGCGGAAAGTGCCCTCGGCAACTTGCTGCGACAGATCGCGGTTGGTTGCGGAAATGATGCGCACATCCACCTTGGTCGGGCGGCGTGAGCCAACGGCGTCCACCTCCCCTTCCTGCAGCGCGCGGAGCAGTTTGACCTGTGCGTCCAGCGGCAGTTCACCGACCTCATCGAGGAACAGCGTGCCGCCATCGGCCTCGACAAACTTGCCGAGCGCTTTAGAGACTGCACCGGTAAAGGCGCCCTTCTCATGCCCGAACAGGATCGACTCGACCAGATTTTCCGGAATGGCACCGCAGTTCACGGTCACAAACGGCTTGCCGGCACGGCCGGATGCGCCCTGGATGCAGCGGGCAACAACTTCCTTACCCACACCGCTTTCGCCGAGGATCAGGACCGGAATATCCGAGCTGGCCGCGCGTTCGGCCAGGCGGATAACCTGGCGCATGGGCGGCGCCGTGGCGATCATGTCGTCAAAGCTCATGCCGCCTTCGGCCTTGCGGGACAGGCGTTTCACCTCACCCGACAGCGATTGCAGCTTCAGCGCATTGCGAATCGAGACGACCACGCGCTCCGGATTGGCCGGCTTCACGATGAAGTCCACCGCGCCGCGGCGCATGGACTGAACAATCGTATCAATCCCGCTTGTGGCGGTCAGCATGATGACGGGCAGGTCGGCGCGTTTGGCCGACAGGCGCTCCAGCGTATCCATGCCCGACAGGCCCGGCATGGTCAGGTCCAGCAGGACGACGTCGATGCCATCTTTCGGGTCGGCGGCGAGCGCCAGCCCCGCTTCGCCATCAGGCGCCGTGCGGCAGGCAAACCCGGCCTTCTCGACAGCCGCCTGAAGCAGGCGGCGCTGTGTCGGATCGTCATCAATTACGAGTACCGTCTTGGCCATCTCGAATACTACCCTTCCATACATGGAGCGGATTTGACGCCGCCCCTGAACCCCGTTTTTTCTGACACAAAGCGGAACAATCTCGTCCCGTATCGTTACGCCCCGTTCTGACACAGCGAGGTGGAAGTCTGGTTGAATGGAAGGGTGAAATTTCAATCAAATCTGAATCCCGCCTGCATCTGGGCGGTTTTGCACCGCGCGGCGAATCGCACTTGCGGGCGTTGAAGGCGCGCGCGCTCAAGAGGCGAAATGCCTAAAGATTGGGCGACTTCCCTTCACGGTTTATTTCAATCTATTTCAATGCAGGAAATACGGCTGGCTACGTATTGATGCCGTGCACATTCCGGCAAACTCACAGCACGCGCCGCAGTCAAATCTCTGCCGCTGCAGCATTTGCAACACGTTCCGCATGGCAGACCGGACATGTTCTGCGCGCCCTGACATGCCCCCTATTCACGGGAGATTCGTCAGGTTTTCCGTCCCGTGATCACAATCCGGGCGAGAAAGCCAATTGTGCATGTGCACAGGCAGTTTTGGGCCTCGAACGGACCATCGACAAGGTTCTGAAAACTTCCTAGAGACCGTCCCTGATCCGGGCCTTCGGGGCCGGAATGGACGACCTAAAGGCCTAAGGCTGCGCGGGTGTGGGACGCAGGCATGCAGGAAAAGAGACGGCTTATTTTTCGCTCTGACGACAATAAAAAGGACTCGCCCCGGGATCCGCTGCGGGACGCGCTTCGCAAATCCTTTGAGGACAGTCTGAAAGCGCCGCCTTCCCCGCGTCTGGAAGACCTGATGGCGCAGCTGCGCACCAAGGAACGCACCACAAGACCTGAAAATTCAGACTAGATCCGGAAGACTGGCCGCGCCGCCCTAGTGCGCGTAAATGGGCTGACGGATCAGCTCGGCGAGCAGGTATCCGGCAATCGGGCGGACAAACTCGACACCCACAGCCGCCCCGGCGCGCCAACGCACCATACAGTCGACCTGAAAATGGGGCTCAGCCGGTGTCCGGCGCAGGAGCAGGTGAAACGTCTCCGGCAAATCGGACCAGTCGCCAATCATCAGGCAAGCGCCTTCAACCGACAGGTCCTGCACCAGAATACTGCGGGCGTCGCTGTAATCCTTCAGGACGATCCGCCCGGCCGTCTGGAGGCGCACGCGCACACTGCGTCGCATCTCTGTGGGGCCGGTGTCCGTCCTGGACTGAGTTGGCACAATATCGGTCATCGCACATAGTATGCGTGAACGGCCTATTGGTTCCATTCGCGTGCGATCTTTCAGCAGGCGATCAAACCGTGTGTCGGGGCCCGGAAGGTCCTCCCCGCGTCAGGCGAGGTCGAGGGCCCGCAGCACGGCGCCCTGGTCGAAGTAGGGCCGCTCGCAGATAATCCGGTCACTGCCGGGCGCGAATTCGAACGTCGCGGCCATGCGCACCTTGAAACGCCGCCCCGTCGGCTCGATGATCTTGCCCCCGCCGACATTCAGCGGGCCGGTATGTGTCCCGGTCAGCCAGAACTCGACCAGAAGCGTGTCGGTCGCCTCATCCACCGCAATCGAGATGATCTCATTGTCCTGGTCCGGAAAGGGCGTACGCGACAGGTCGAAATAGCGCCGCACCGCGGCCTCCCCGTCGAACACCTGCCCGCCGCCATGCATCTCGTAGCGGGGATGCTCAAACGTCGCGATGACCGCGTCCCAGTCATGCGTCACCTCCAACGCCATATGGTTGCGGACATTGGCGATACGGGCTTCGGTCAGGTTTGTCATCAAGCGGCCTCAATTTTTTATGTGTGTCATGAATTCTGCCAAGGTCATAATTTCAGACCTAATTTTGCTAGGGTACTTTTTGTGAAGCTTCTTCGGAACCACCAGCCTTACACCTGATCGGCTCATTTCTTCGTACTGGTTGATCGATACACCTTCCTGCAAGGTCAAAAGGTGCTTGGTCGGCACACGGTCCGCTTCATTCAAAATTTGTCGCCATCGATCTTTGCACGTAGTTTTAGCGGCTAATATAGTCAGCCGCTCAGCAGGGAACGAACCATCATTGTATCGCTTAACGCTTGGAAACAGAAAATCAGGCTTCTTGTTACCCTCAATTTTAGGGTTGTACTCGTAGTCAATACCTTCGACAAATCCCTCTTCGTCTAAAATGGATTTAGCGTGGTACTCCAGTGATTTACCCGCTCTAGACTTTCTGCTCTGCAACACACTTTGTGCAACGGCCAAGAACTCATCCAAATTCTGAAATCCGGACCTAACTTTGGGAAAGAAGAAGGCTTGTTCTACACTTCTGAAAACCTCGAACTCACAATCCCTCCTACGCAACAGACGCTCATCAACAGACTTACTCAAATCTGGCCGTAAACTGATCGACTTTTTTATGATCTCAAGCCCGGAGGGGAACTTGACCAGCCATTCGCTTGGTATTTGCTCTACAGAAAGTGAGCACGCACCAAGATGTTTCTTCGTATCTGCAATTATGGCTTTGGTATTTGGCGACCAAACAAGTGTTTCACTTGGCTCCACCGGCCCAAACTCGTCTTCAAAGAGCGCTTCCTGCTCACGATTTTGGCAGATCCATACTTGGCATTTGACAGGCGCGCCATACTCGAATGCAAATATGGTAAGTGCACCAGTGTTCTCGGGGTCAAGAAGCGGATTCTCGCGCCCCCCGAGTGCAGTAAGCCGGGTTTCATTGCGGCCGGACGAAGGATTGTCGTGAAACTTGTTGTTATAATAAATCAGATTGGCAGTAGTGTCGAAGCCATCCGGCAGTACTCTAAGCTCTACCAACTCTCTAGGGTTCTTTAATGAAAGATCAGACAGTTGGGGGAGCAATTCGACAGCAAGACTCTTTGGCACATACGGACCAGCTTGGTGTCCGCCAGTTAGTTGAGTGTCGTTTCCTGAAAGGCGCTTGATATACCAAGCGAAATTCGCCCCCGAAACTTCATCGATCCAATCCTCAATTTCCATCAACGCCCTCCAATAATATCCACCCGGAGGAGATCAGAATTCAACCAGTCTTTCAATGCACTTAACGCCTCTGCAGGCTGCTTCGAATTCTTGAAGGCACACTCCCAAACTACAGCAGTCCTCCAGCCCTGCTCTGCGAGGCTGCGCAGCGCAAATGAATCCCGCTCGACATTTCGTCGGATTTTTTCTTGCCAGAAACCGGGCCTTGTCTTTGGCCACTTGAAGTACTTGCAATCATGCATGTGCCAGAAGCAGCCGTGCACAAAAATGACGGCCTTATATTTTGGAAGCACCAAGTCCGGCTTGCCCGGCAACTTCTTGTCATGCAGCCGGTATCGGAAGCCCAACGCGTGTAGTCCGCGGCGGACAATCAGTTCCGGCTTGGTATCCTTACCCCGTATTCCGGACATCATCCGGCTACGTACTTCACGACTAACGATATCAGCCATTTACTACCATGCGGCGCCCTCGGTACAAATCCCGCTGGCTCTTATCCTTTGACTGTAAATCCTTCGCCACAGCATTTCGGATATATGGTTCCATGATTTCAGCAATTGCCTCAATCACTGGCACGACCACCGCATTGCCAAACTGCCTGTAGGCTTGTGTATCTGATACTGGAATTGACCAGAACCGGTTACCCCGTTCAAATCCCATCAAGCGGGCGCACTCGGACGGCATTAAACGCCGGGGGCGCTTCCCCACTCCCCGGTCGACCAGAACTTCCGATCCGTCCTTATAGTAGCGGGCAGACAAGGTGCGCGTCACATCGGTCGGCCCGCACAGACCATAGCCGAACCCGTTCCCCTTGGCGTTGTGTTTCGCTTTATAGTCCTGAAGATACTGCCAGAGCTTGGGAGTCAGCGTGTACTTTTCCGGAACACGATCCTCAGGCTCAAGAATATCTCCCAATGTAGGCCACGGCTTTGCAGGCAGCCTGATATCCTCAAACGAGAAATCAGTTTCCTCGCGAAACCCTGCCAGAAAGATTCGCTCACGCTTCTGAGGCACCCAAGGCTCGGAACTAATCACCTTCTTCGTGACGTGGTATCCCAATTCCTCAGTAAGCACTTTTATAATGGTGGCGAACGTTCGGCCTTTGTCGTGCCTCTCAAGATTCTTTACATTCTCAAGGAGAAAAGCTTTGGGGCGATGCCGTCTTATAATCTGCGCGACATCAAAGAACAGGGTGCCTTGGGTTTCGTCCAGAAACCCATGCTTGCGGCCGAGAGCATTCTTCTTTGAAACACCGGCAATCGAAAACGGCTGGCAAGGAAAACCGGCCAGTAGAACGTCGTGCTCGGGAATCATGTCGAGGGCCGTATCATCCTTCGTGTACTCACGAATGTCGCCAGCAAAGACGTGCCCTTCTTCCTCCGGAAAGTTGCGCGCGTAGGTTTGCGCGGCGTACTTGTCCCACTCGCTAGTGAAGACACATTTTCCGCCGATTGCCTCGAAGCCAACTCTCAGTCCGCCAATTCCAGCAAACAGGTCGATGAAGCGAAACGCCGGGCGACTGCGGTCCGGTCGGCGTGCTTCGGCGTACTGGTGCAGGATAATGAGAACCGCCTTTTTGGGCTCCGTCTCCCCATCTTCATAGCGGCGGGCCGTGCGCTCTGCCACGCCGATAAGGGATGCCGCCTCCTTAAGACTCAATCCAGCCTCAAGCCTCACTTTCGCGAACTCACTCAGATCGCTCATGGACATACCCGCACTCCGATTCGCTGGGAACAATTTTGACAAATTGTCGTAATTTGACTCAGCAAACAAGATTAAAGTTCCCAATCTGTTCCAATTTCCACAGATTGAAGCGGTGCATATGGCGCTACGAACATAGCATTCGCATGCTCGGCTCTTTCCGCACTCGCAGGAATCTCTCCTCCCCCGCCACCTTAGCGGCGTTTTGCGGGGAGGGAAGGACAATGGGAAAGGCTCAGATTGGCCTAGCCGACCAGTTGGGCCCGGGACTCCGTCGCAATATATTGCTGCAGCATCCGCCTGACATCGGACTCGGCCAGGGCTTTCGAGAAATAATGGCCTTGCGCCTCCTTGCAGCCCGCCGCGATCAGCAGCGCCGCCTGGCGCTCGGTCTCGACGCCCTCAGCGAGGATCGAGAGGTTGAGATCGCGGGAGAGTCCGATCATGCCCCGGATGATCTTCATGCTGTTCTGATCATGCGTCATATCCGCGATGAAGGTCTGGTCAATCTTGATGCGTGACAGGGGAAGCAGTCTGAGCTGGCTGAGAGAGGTCTGCCCTGTCCCGAAATCATCAATCGAGAGCTGGATTCCCAGATCCTTCAACTCCTGCAGGGCATCGATCGCCTCAGGGGATTGGTCCAGCACCAGGCTGTTGGTGATTTCCAGCTCGAGCCGCGTCGCCTCAAGGCCGGTCTCCGCCAGGATATCCGTCACACTCCGGGTGAAGCCCGGCTCCATGATCTCCGTCGCCGCGATGTTCACGGACACGTGGGGGTTCGGGTGCGTAGGCGAACTCGGCCAATTTGCCGCCGCCCGGCAGGCCTTCTGCAAGATCTGGTGGCCCAGCAAGGGCATGAACCCACCGGTCTCCGCGATGCTGACAAATTGCGCGGGCGGGATCACGCCCAGCTCGTCATCTTCCCAGCGGGCCAGCGCCTCGAATCCTGCCAGCGTCCGGCTTTCCAGATTGATGATCGGCTGGAAAACCAGTTCGAGGCCATCTTCCTGCAAGGTCTTGCGCAGGCCGGCTTCCAATTGCTTCTCGCGCTCGGAATCGGCCGTCATTTTTGCATTATACATCCGGTGACCAGAGCGTCCGGCCCGCTTGGCTTCATACAGCGCGATGTCTCCACACTTGACCAGGTCATCCAGGGTCCGCGCATCCCGCGGGGCCACCGCAATGCCAATCGAGACGCTTATGCTCAGGCTCTGAGTTCCGATTATGTAGGGCTCGGCCAAGGCCTCGTTCAATTCAATGGCCAGCACCTTCAGATCCCCATCGCTCAGGGAGCCCTTGCAGACGACCATGAACTCGTCCCCGCCCAGGCGCGCGGACCATCCCCTCAGGCCAAGCCTGTTCTGCAACCGGCTCGCCACCTGCTTCAGCAACTCGTCCCCGGCATCATGGCCATGCGTGTCATTGACGGCCTTGAAGCCATCCAGGTCCATCGCCAGCAGGCAGGTGGAATTGCCGGAGGCCATGCTGATCGACATCTGCCGCTTCAGGCGGTGATTGAAGGCATGGCGATTGTACAGGCCGGTCAGGGCATCCCGCTCCGCCAGGCTGCGAATTTTCTCCTGCTCGGCAACCTCTTGGGTCACATCATCGCCAACCCCGATATAGCCGGTTAAGTTTCCATCCGCGTCATGGTGCGGCCGGCCCGACAGGGAAATCTTGTAGCGGCGCCCCTTATGATCGGAAAAATCGGCAAGAATGCCCTCATACGGACGTTGCGTTGCGAGCATCTGCTTCATGACATTCAGTTCGCGCGGTCCAAAGCCGAGAATGGTATTGTAGAACTCCCCCACAAAGGGGTCTTCCTCAAAACTGAGATCGGGCAGCAGGCGCCCGCTGATATAGAGAATACGGCCTTCAAGGTCTGTCTCCCAGAACAAGTCAGCCGAGATTTCGGAAAATTCGACAAGCCGTTTGATGGCCGCATCCTTGTTGGCGTTCGCCTCTTCAAGGGATAAAAACGCACGGCGTGTCTGGCGCAGGGTCGGCCAGAAGATAAACAGGGCTTCCAGGAGAAGGATGACCCCAGCCGCGATCAGCGAGGCGTTCTCGAGGATTTTCAGGCGTTGGGAGTTTTTCAGCGCGACGGCTTCATGCGCTGTGACAGCCCCTTCCAGCTTTGCCAGCAATTGATCTGTTCCCAGCAGGGAGAGGTGCGCCATGGTCTCACCCATTTCCCCTGCCCGGTCCAGTTCCTGTTCGCCGATCTCGGTGGCGTCCTTGATAAACGACCGAGTGATTGAATCCAGGCTTTCGCCGTCGCCCCGCGCGAAATAGGCAGTGGTCAGAATTGGCGACTTGCGCGCCATGGCTGACAATTGTTCGTGGACCGATGCGAACTCCTCCGTAGAGGTAACAAGCGCGCTCCGGGTTTGTTCAGACGGATGCTCCAACTCTTCCAGAGAGAGATAGAGGATGCGCTGGCTCAGCATACGCTGGCGTCCGCTGACATTGATCACATTCGCATCATAGCGCGCCGAATCCAGCGCCATCATGGACATTGTATGGGAAAAGGTGAGGAATACCGCGATCAGGCAAAGCGCCATCACATAGCTTTGCATCAGGCGCCTCGAATTGAGGCGACCGGCTTCCAGGCTAGCTGAATCTGTAGCTTTCATACAATGGATGCCTCGCCTTTACAAAGCCCTGTCTGCATCCCCCCACGTAACTTCCGTAACGTGAAAGGGTTAATGCAACCTGAGATAATTCCAGCCACATGTCGGGATAGCTGCAGAAGATTTTGTTTGAACACGATTATTCGGTCAGCCCACAATCCAGGGGAATATTCCTGACGCGCAGCAGACTCTCGCGAGGCAATGTGGCCGCCCCCTGCCCTCCGACCCCTGACTGCATAGCAGGCTCCATTCAAACCCCTCCCTGCCCTGAGGCGCGCGGGGCTGGATCGGGAAGCGTATCAGCCTCCCAGTCATCTCGCCCACCGGGCACATCGGCCCGGCCATACAGGTAGCCCTGGCCGAAATCACAGCCGATCTCCTGCAGCATCTCGATCTGCTGCAGCAGCTCCACGCCTTCAGCCGTTACCGTCAGGCCCAGATTGTGCGCCAGCTCCGTCACTGCACGCACGATCGTGCGCGAGGATTCATTCAGGTCGATACCGGAAATGAAGCTGCGGTCGATCTTGATCTTGTCGAAGGGCAGCTCGTTCAGGTGACGGAAACTGGAATACCCTGTTCCGAAATCATCCAGGGCAATCTTGATGCCCTGGGATTTCAGTGTCTGCATGATTTTCTGCGCCGCTTCAAAATTGGCCACAAGCGCATTCTCGGTAATCTCGACTTCAAGGCGTCCCGGCGCCACGCCCGTCTCGACCAGCACTGCCAGGATCTGCTCTGCCAGCCATTCATCATTGAACTGCACGGGCGACAAATTCACGGCGAGGGTCATATGTGGCGGCTGGTCGCGCAGCGCGACGCAGGCCTTTTTCAACACCTGCAGGAATACCGACGAGATCAGACCAGATTGCTCAGCAATCGGAATGAAATCTTCGGGCATGTGGAGACTGCCGGTCTCTGTTCTCCACCGGGCCAGCGCCTCATATCCTATGACCTCCCCCGTCCCGAGATTGATCACGGGCTGGTAGAAAGGTTCGATCCGTTTCTCCTTGAGGGCCTGACGCAGCTCCGCCTCCATCAGGGCGCGCGACTTCGCCACCTCTTCCATGCCCGGCTCATAGAAGGAGAGCGCCACGCCGAGCGACCCCTTGTTGCGATACATGGCCACATCGGCCTGGCTTAGGAACTCTTCGGCGGTCAGCTTCGGATCTGCTGCTTGCGATACGCCAATGCTCGCGCCAACCGAGCAGACCATGTCGCCCAGGTCGAAGGGAGTCTTGAAGATCGCCGTCAAGGAGTTCAGCACCCGGCTCACAGGCTCGCTGTCGGCCGCGCCCTCCAGGATCACGACGAACTCATCCCCGCCCATCCGGCTGACCATGCCCAGATGGCCGACTTCCGCCTTCAGGCGCTCGCTGACGCGCACCAGCAGCGTGTCGCCGGCATTGTGCCCGTAAAGATCATTGACCGCCTTGAACCGGTTCAAATCCACCCCGGCAATCGTGACCGGATATCGGTCTGCCGATGGCAAGCGCGTGGTGAGGTGCGCCATCGCCTTGCGCCGGTTTGCCAGCCCGGTCAGCGCATCGTGCAAGGCAATCATCTTCGCATTTGCCTCTGCGGTTCGCCGCGACGAAATTTCCCCCGCCATATCGAACGCCCGGCGCACGACATAGATCAGCAGGGCCGGCGGCAGGATCATCATCACGATCAGCAACTCGTCCAGCTCATACGCCTCATGTGTGCGCGAATACTCCGCAACAAGCTCGAATGCATCGAACTGAATTGCCAGTATCAGGAGGAATACCGTGATGCCCCCGATCAGGATCGCATCGTTGCGCGCGCGTTGGAGCGAACGTTCGATCAGCTTCCTTTCGGTATGGGGCATAAGGGGGAAAATCCATCAGATTACCCGCTGAGCACAGCGGCAAATCATGAAAGAGCCGTTAGCGATAACCCGGCGTTTTTCGGCCCCCTCTGTGTGCGGGCATCAGGCCACGGCCCAGGCCCGGCGGGCGCAGCGCCGCCCGTCCTGCAACACCCACAGCACGTCCCCCCACGCCGATCCGGCCCCGGCGCACTGGCCCAGATGCCCTGCTATTCCGGCCGACAAATAGCAGTTGGGCGCTCCGGCGCGCCATTCCCGCGCGCGCCCAACACCGAACACAACAGGAACACCCTAGACACTCGCCGCTTTCGTCCCATATCGTTCAGCATGGCTCCTCCCCCTCCTTCCAAAGGCGTTTCCGAAGCGCCCAGCGTCTTTTCACTCGACGGTTTCGCCCGCGATGCCGCCGGCGCCCTGCCGTCCGACAACTGGACGCCCCACCGGCCTGACCGCGACTGGGTCAAGCTGGAAGGTGGCAAGCGGTTCAAGGTGCATTCCGAATACGAGCCCGCGGGCGACCAGCGCACCGCAATCCCCGAACTCGTCGAGGGCATCCAGGCCGGCGAACGCGACCAGGTCCTGCTCGGCGCGACCGGCACCGGCAAGACCTTCACCATGGCCAAGATCATCGAGGCGACCCAGCGCCCGGCCCTGATCCTCGCGCCCAACAAGACCCTCGCCGCACAACTCTATGGCGAGTTCAAATCCTTCTTCCCCGAGAACTCGGTGGAGTATTTCGTGTCCTATTACGATTACTACCAGCCCGAAGCCTATGTCCCCCGCTCGGACCTCTATATCGAGAAGGAATCCTCTATCAACGAGGCCATCGACCGGATGCGCCACTCGGCCACCCGCGCCATCCTGGAGCGCGACGACGTCATCATCGTGGCTTCGGTTTCCTGCATCTACGGCATCGGCTCGGTCGAGACCTACACCTCGATGACCTTCCGGCTCGAAGAGGGCCAGCGCATCGACCCGCGCAGCGTCGCCGAACAGCTCGTCGCCAACCAGTACACCCGCAATGACATGGCCTTCACCCGCGGCACCTTCCGCGTGAAGGGCGACGTGATCGACATCTTCCCGGTCCACTTCGAGGACCGCGCCTGGAAGCTCTCCTTCTTCGGCGACGAGCTGGAGAGCATCACCGAATTCGACCCGCTCACCGGCCGCACCATGCAGAAGCTGCCCGCCATCAAGATCTATGCGAACAGCCACTATGTGACGCCCCGCCCCACGCTCAACCAGGCCATCGGCAAGATCAAGGCGGAGATGAAGGCCACGGTCGCCCATTTCGAGGCCAACGGAAAACTGCTCGAAGCCCAGCGCATCCAGCAGCGCACGCAATACGACCTCGAAATGCTCGCCGCCACCGGCTCCTGCAACGGCATCGAGAACTATTCCCGCTACCTGACCGGCCGCAAGCCGGGCGACCCGCCGCCGACCATGTTCGAATACCTGCCCGACAATGCCCTCGTCTTCACCGATGAGAGCCACCAGACCGTGCCCCAGATCGGCGCCATGTACAAAGGCGACTTCAGCCGCAAATCGACGCTCGCCGAATTCGGCTTCCGCCTCCCCTCCTGCCTGGACAACCGCCCCCTCAAATTCGAGGAATGGGACGCCATGCGCCCGCAGACCGTGCACGTCTCCGCGACGCCCGGCAGCTGGGAACTCGACCGCACCGGCGGCGTGTTCACCGAACAGGTGATCCGCCCGACCGGCCTGATCGACCCGCCGGTCGAGGTGCGCCCCGTCTCGAAGGATGGCGCCAACCAGGTCGATGATGTCATGGCCGAGGTCAAGGCCGTCGCCGAGAAGGGCTATCGCAGCCTGATCACGACGCTGACCAAGAAGATGGCGGAAGACCTGACCGACTTCCTCAACGAGCATGACGTGCGCGTACGCTACATGCATTCCGACATCGACACGATCGAGCGGATCGAGATCATCCGCGACCTCCGCCTCGGCGTGTTCGATGTGCTGGTCGGCATCAACCTCCTGCGCGAAGGGCTCGACATTCCCGAATGCGGCTTTGTCGGCATCCTCGATGCGGACAAGGAAGGCTTCCTCCGTTCAGAGACGAGTCTGGTCCAGACCATCGGCCGCGCCGCGCGCAACGCCGACGCCCGCGTCGTGCTCTATGCCGACCGGATCACCGGCTCGATGCAGCGCGCCATGGACGAGACCAGCCGCCGCCGCGAGAAACAGGTCGCCTATAATGAGGAACACGGCATCACGCCGACCACAATCAAGCGCGCCGTGGCCGACATTCTCGGCGAACTCGGCGAGAAGAAGGACGGCGTCCCGAAAGCCCGCGGCCGCGGCAAGGACAAGACCAAGTCACGCGGCGTCACCGAAACAAAAGCCTTGCCACTTGCCGGGGAAACCGGGCACAATTTCAAAGCCGTCCTCGCGGACCTGGAAAAACAAATGCGCGAAGCCGCCGCGAACCTGGAGTTCGAGGAAGCTGCGCGTTTGAGGGACGAAGTGAAGCGGCTGAGGGAAGAGGAGTTGGGCCTGATCTAACTCCATTAAGATGGAGTTTTAGTGAGCAGAGCCCCAGTTAAAGTGACCTATAGGCGTGGCGTCATCGTTGGCGCAGCTGCAGCAGAACAAGACGATCAATTCCTATCAGAGTGTTTTGTCGATAACGGAACAGCGGATATTCTTTCTGACACGAACAGAAATGAAAGCATAATTCTAGGCAGAGTAGGTGCCGGAAAGAGCGCCTTAATCAAGCACGTGGAAGATTCCGAGCGGACTCTCAGAATAGATCCACAAGAGTTCTCAATGAACTATATTGAAAACTCAAGCGCGATCCAACTTTTAAACGAATTAGGTGTCTCGCTTGACGTTCTATTTCAAGCCCTGTGGAAGCATGTTCTGACAGTGGAGGTGCTTCGACTGAAGTACAAAGAAAGCAACATTAGAGAAAGTATAGAAAAGTTCTTTGCACCGAGAAACAAGAAAGAGTCGAATGCCGAGGCATTGGATTATTTTCGAGAGTTTGGTGGGTCAGATTTTTGGACAACTACCGAACTACGAATAAAAGAGATCATCTCCAGGGCCGAACAATCGGTAGAAAGCGAAATGGGGGGAAAAGCTGCGACGATATTGGCAAAGCTTCGCAGCGCGAACAAGTTATCGGAGCAGGAACGAAGAGAATATCGGGATAAAGCCCAAAAGGCGGTCTCGGCTGTCCAGATACAAAAACTACACAAGGTGGTCGACGCCTTGGGCGACGTTCTTGAAGACCAACAAAAATCATACTTCATAGTAATTGACGATCTAGATACCGGCTGGGCACGATCTGAAATTCGCTATCGACTTATACGTGCCCTTATCGAAGCCATAAAAAAATTCAGAAAAATTCGAAATCTTAAAATTATAATCGCAATGAGAATTGATCTTCTCGACACTGTTTTTCGAGAAACTCGAGATTCTGGATTTCAAGAAGAAAAATTCGAAGCATTTTTTTTGCGTTTGATGTGGGACCAATCTGATATTGTGGACGTTATGGACCGTCGTATTCGAAAGGTTTTTAAAGATCAGTACACAAAGAAGGAAGTTGGATTCTACGATGTTTTCCAAAACAAAGTTGGCTCTGAACAAACAGACAAGTATATCACCGATCGTATTGCTGGGCGCCCAAGAGATGCAATTCTTTTCCTTAACTTCATCTTCCAAGAAGCTGCCGGGAAAACGCTGATTACGAAGCGTGTTATTCAACAAGCTGAAGTACTATATTCCGCCAGCCGCGCAGTGTCCCTCTGTGAAGAGTGGAACGACAGGTTTCCTAATTTGCACTTGTACCTCAAAACGTTGAAAGGCCTGAATTCTCGCTTCCTGATTGCGGACATGCCCTTGGCATCACTCAACAACCTCCTTCTGGACTGTGTAGGGATCAAAGAACACGATGAAGTTAGCAAAGCAGCGGAGGAGATCGTGGAGCGGGGACAAACATTCGAGAGCCAATCTGAAGCGCTAGCATTTTGCAACATTCTATTCTCAGCATTGTTTGTGACCGGTGTAGTTGGAGCTAAGTTTGAAGCTACGGGACGACCTGAATGGACGGCGAGAACTGCTTCGCCTGCGCTGCACAGAGAGTTTGAACTCAATACGCAAATCCACGTCCATCCAATGCTATTTAGACACTTAGGCGTTCGTCCAATAGGAACAGCGAAGTAACGCAGCAATACATCTCTTCAAGATGTATATCTCGCCATATCATGCCTGCGCATCATTCAATGATGAACTTCGGGATCACCAGTATCACTCCGCGATTCTGTAGGGCGGGTTAGCGAAGCTTAACCCGCCATTCCGCACTTGCTGCTTGGCGGGTCATGACCCGCCCTACCTTCTCTTCTTGTCATCCCGGAAAGCGCGCCGCCCTTATCCGGGACCCAGCCGGGCGGTCCGCCCGGCGTCCTTTCATCCTTTGACCTCGGCTTTCACCGGGGCAGGCCCCGCTCAGGATGAGTCCGCCTCTTGCGGCTCCTGCGACGCGCTCATGCTGAGCGAAGTCGAAGCACGGGCGCAGGCTCCGCATCGTTCCGGCTGAAACCCCGGTGTCCACCGGGGATACGGTGTGTGGGAACAGAGATCCGCACTCCCCTCCTGGCGTCATCCCCGACGCGAAGCGTCTGGGGACCCATCTCTGAACGGGGTGGCGGGAGCGTCATGGAAAGATGTGCGCATGAGGCGCCTGCGGAAGATGGGCCCCCAGATGGCTGCGCCATCGGGGGTGACGACGAAATGGCGTACGGGAAGATACAGCCCGGCGCTTGCGCTTGGGCAGCCTCCGGGGCGAACGCAATGCGTTCGCTTTTCCCTACGGCTCCCCATAATACCCATACCCGTTCGCGTGGCACCATTGGATGAGGGTCGGGAGGGCGGCTTGTTCTGCCTTGAGGAAGCCGCCGACCTTTTCGGCGAGGGCGTGATTGCCCTGCAGGGTCAGCGTGGTGATCGCCTCGCGCAGCAGCGGGTGGAAATTGCGGAACCAGCCCTGCTTCGCCAGCAGGATCATGTGTTCCGTCAGCTCCTGGTCGCTGCCCTCATCCTCCGGGTCCATCCCGCGGACCACTTCCCGCGTGATGGCCAGCCGCTTCTGGAATATGGACGAGACCACCCAGGGCAGATGGTCCGGCGGCGTATCCCCCTCCTCCCAGCAGGCGCAGACCTGTAGCGCGGCGCGGTAGAGGTGGGCATTGGTTTCCGCCTGTCGCATCTGCTGGGTCGCGGCCTCGGTCGCGGCGCGCACCGGGGCGGCAAAGCTCTGCAGGCTTGTCAGGCGGCGGGCCGCGCGCATGTCCTGCTCCGCCTCCGGAATATATCCCGCCTCCAGCAGCGCGCCGACCCGGGCGCGGGCCAGCGTGATTGCCTCATCGGTCTGGCTGCGCGGCGTGACCGGCTCATCGCTCTCTTCGTCGTCTTCCTCGTCACGCAAGATGGTGCGCCGCGCGGCCAGTTCCGCCTGCTGGCGAATATGGTCGGCGTCTTCCTGCGCCTTGGCGGCGGCGGCCTGACGGGCGGCAATGTCCTTGTGGCGAAAGCCATCTTCGCGCGCCCATTTGGTCAGCGTTGACCAGGGCAGGTCCAGCCGGCGGGCGATTTCCCGCATCGGCTCGCCCGCCTCGGCGGCCTCGCGGGCCAGATGGCGCAGGGCAGTCAGGCTCGCCGTTGCGCGGCGTTGGCGTTTGGCGGGGCTGGGCGCATCACTCATGCCGGGAAGAGTGCCACGGGCGCACCCCCATCGGATTGCGCCGGGGGCAAGGCCCGGCGCGGCAGGCGATCCCGCCCCCAGAGGCGGGGGAGAGCGGCGCGCCCCTCCCCCATTGCCCGGCACTGGCCCAAAGTTCTGGACCAGTTCGGTACCATTTATGGACAATTTATGGGCTCTTTATAGGCCAGATTCGGGGCCGAACGGCGCGCCTTATCCCCCGGTTACCGCGCCCGCTATCAGATAAAGGATTACCGCAATCCCACCCGTCACCAGCGCATAGGGCATCTGGGTGCGGACATGGTCAATATGGTCACAGCCCGCCGCCAGAGAGGCGATGATCGTCGTGTCGGAAATCGGCGAGCAATGGTCGCCAAACACGCCCCCGCCCAGCACCGCCGCCAGAACCAGTGAGGGCGGCAGACCCAGCGCGGCGGCCAGCGGCATGGCGATGGGGATCATGATGCCATACGTGCCCCAGCTCGTGCCGGTCATGAAGGCGGTGACGCCTGCCACGACGAACAGCACCGCCGGCACGATGATGGGCGAGACAAATTGCGCCGCGACGCCTGACAGGAACGCCCCCGTGCCCAGCACGCGGAGGCTGTCGCCCAGCGCGATCGACAGGAACAGGATCGTCACCACGGGCACCATTTCGGCGATGCCCGCAAAGCCCCGTTCCTGTAGTCCGCCCTTGGGAAAGGCCTTGCCCAGCGCCAGCAGCACGGCCGCAACCAGCATGGCCAGGCAGATCGCCCACAGGATCGACTGGCTGCCGCTGCCGGCCAATATGTTGCCGCCGCCCGTCCAGGCCATGAAGGCCAGCGCCCCGAGGATCATCACGGCCAGCGGCAGCCACATGTAGATCGCGCGGGTCGGGGCGATGGGCTCCTCATCCTCGGCCAGCACGCTGCGGCCCTGCCCGGCGGTCTTCATCGGGCCGAAGACACGGCCGGTGAACACGGTGAAATAGACGCCCACAAGCGTCAGCAGGGCATAGAAATTCCACGGGATCGTGCCCGCCACGACGCCAATCGGGCTCTCGAAGCCGAACGGCTCGACCAGGCCCAGCGCATAGGCGCCCCAGCCATTCAGCAGGATCAGCGTGCTGACCGGCGCCGACGTGGAGTCGATGATATAGGCCAGCCGCTCCCGGCTCAGCCCATGCGCGTCGAACAGGCGCTGGCCCAGCACGCCGCTGCTGAGCAAGCTGACATTGGTCTCCACGAAGATCGCCGTACCAGCAAGCGCCGGAGCAAGCGCCGCGCGCCGCGGGGTGGAGGCAAGGCCGCGCTTCATCAGGCCACTGACCAGGGCCTCGACGCCGCCAGAGTCGCGCATCCACGCGATCAGCGCGCCGATGAGCAAGCAGAACAGGAGTACGCGCGTATTGCCCGTGCTCTCGAACACGCCCACCGCCCGGTCGATGGCGCCAAGCGCGCCCATGCCGGGATGGAAACTGGCAATCAGCGTCTCCGAGGCCAGCAGGGCCAGACCCAGCGCGGCATAGACATTGCGCGTCACCAGCGCGACGAGGATCGCCAATACCGGCGGCAGTACAGTCAGGATTTCCAGGGCCCAGCCTCCTTGTGTGCAAGCCCCTCACCTAAGCGCATTCGCCCCGAAATGCCCAGCGCCCTGCGCGCTTTGACGCGCGCAAACCGGGGTGTGACGAGGAAATGCGCAAAATCCGGCCGCCATCACAAAACTGTGAAATTCTCCCCAGAAGGGACTCGACTCATGCCCGTTTTTGGGGAATCATTTCGGTTAGCCAACGAAATCCGGGCGGGAGCAAACCCGCTTAAGGAGCGGAGGCAAGTACATCGCCCTCGCTGGAAGGGCCCGACCAGAAGCAAGGCTGTGAGAGCAGCGGCGCAAAGGGTCAGGCAGGACCGCGAGACAAAGCAGGCGATGTCTTCGACAGGGGAGCTAGACCCCGGAGCGAAGGGCTGTGAGGCGTGACCGGAGCGCGATCCGAAACACGTCACCAAAGGAAAATCCCTCGGGATTTCTGGCGGTTAGGTCAGGACAGCGCGCAACTCGCCCGTGCGATTGCATGTCTGAAACTGATCCGGGAGACGGCCTTGGGCGCATGCCCGCTCGCAAGAATGTGGCGGCGACCAGACCGGATCCTGACAAAGGGCAAAAAGAAAAGGCCCGCTTTCGCGAGCCCGATCCAAGCCCGGTGTCAATCGAGGACCGACAACGAGTGCATGCACAGTGTCTCGGTAGTCTGATTCGAAACACCAGAGAAGGTGTGATCGTCCGCGATCACACCTTCTTTTTGTGAGCGCCCCTCCAGATTTCGCGTCTCAGGCGAGCCAGTACGCAGCCGCACCCGCAACTTCCCCCACCCTTCACGCGTAGCTTTCCCGAACCCAACCCAATACCCAACCGCCCATGAAAGGCCCCTTCCCCATGCTCGCCATGATCGAACCCGTCTTCGGCCTGATCGGCGCATGGGGCCTGTTTGCCGCCATTGCACCGAAGCTGCGCACCGAAATCTGGTGGATGCGGGTGTGGGTCTATGGCCGGCTGCAGACCTGCCTTATCCTGGCGGCCGCCGCAGCAATCTATATGGCGCTCTACCCGGTCGGCGAAATCGGCAATGCCAGCCTGCTCATGGCCTATGCCGTCGCCTTCCTGATCTGTGCGGCAGATATCCTGCCCTACCTGCCCGGCCGGAAGCGCGAATTGCGCCGCGCCAAGTCGGGCGCGCCCGGTACGCCGCTGTCCATCCTGCTGCTCAACGTGCTGCAGGAGAATCAGGATCATACCGCCGTGCTCGCCCGAATTCGCGACAGCAATGCCGACATTCTCTTCCTGTCTGAAACCAATGCCCGCTGGCGCGAAGCGCTGTCGGATATCGAAGGCGAGTATCCCCACACCTATCTTCTGGACAAGGAGGACCATAATGGCCTTCTTTTCTATTCGCGCTATCCGGTAAAGGAAGTGCAGGAACGGTATTTCTGTCAGGAGCATGTCCCCTCCCTCACCATAGATGTGGAGATGGATGGCCGCGAGGTGCGCCTCTATTGCATCCATCCCCGCCCGCCCCGTCCCCGCGACGCCACCCAACATCTGGATGATGAGTTGATGATTGTCGCCGATGAGCTGCGCGAACAGGACCGCCCTTCCCTCGTGATAGGCGATTTCAACGAAGTCGGCTGGTCATGGATGGTCCGGGAATTCAAGCAGCATGCGGGCCTCTGCGACCCGAAACGTGGGCGCGGCCTTTATAATTCCTACGGCGCGAAGAACCCCTTCCTCGCCTGGCCGCTGGACCATGCCTTTGTCACCCGGGAGTTTGACCTCGTCACCATCCGTCGCCTACGTCCGTGCGGCTCGGACCACTATCCCATGCTCTACGGTTTTCAGCTTCGTCCGGCTTGATTGGCACGGCCCTGATTACTGTGTAATCTCTGGTTAACCATCAAGCCGAGGGGACGGAGATGCGGCCAGTAAAACTCACCATAAGCATACTCGTCCTGGCGGCAGCCCTGACGGGCTGCGAGACGCGGGAGCCCGCCCGACGCGCACCCTCATCGGTCGAAGTCGTCATCCCCGATCCAGAACCTCAGGCGCAGCAGGAAATGCCCGCCGCGGCGCCCGACCGTTCTGAGCCGAAGCCGACCCGGCCCGGAACCGCGCCGCCACCTCCGCCACCTCCGCCACCTCCGCCACCTCCGCCACCT
>TARA_R110001583_G_scaffold50577_10_pt1 | contig 120883 bp, 105 predicted proteins | sample TARA_R110001583 | Tara Oceans TARA_R110001583 (sample SAMEA4398432) | marine metagenome | biome: Polar Biome; feature: [MES] marine water layer (ENVO:01000295) within the mesopelagic zone...; material: water (ENVO:00002006), including particulate matter (ENVO:01000060) such...
CGCTGTTAATGATAGGTTAAAAAATGGGAAAACCCCTTATTTTTATGAAGCTTTTAAGGATATTCTTTTTAATTTCATTAACCTATGAACAATACTTTGAAATATTCTAGAATTATTGCAGGTACTATGACTTGGGGTAAATGGGGAAAACAACTTGCTACCAATGAAATGATTAATCTTATGAATCATTGTTTGGAAAACAATATCACCACATTTGATCATGCAGATATTTATGGCGATTATACCACTGAAGAACAATTTGGAAAAGCATTTGCTAAAAGTGCTATTAAAAGAGAAAATATTCAATTAATAAGTAAATGTGGAATTCAGTTCGATGTAAAAGAAAGAGCAAATAGTGTAAAGCATTATGATTACAGTAAAGATTATATCATATGGTCTGTAGAAAGGTCTTTGAAAATGTTGCAGACTGAATATTTAGATTTGCTATTGTTACACAGACCTAGTCCATTAATGAATCCTACAGAAATAGCCGAGGCTATAAGTACATTAAAAAAGGAAGGGAAGATAAAAGATTTTGGAGTGTCCAATTTTGCACCTTCTCAGATACAGTTGTTGGAAAAGCAGATACAGGTAGATGCAAATCAAGTAGAATATTCCTTGTCATCAAATAAAGTCATGAACGATGGTACATTAGACGACTGCATCATTAATGATAGGCTAGCCATGAGTTGGAGTCCGCTAGGTAATTATTTTAGGGAAGAGTCTGAAGCAACCAAGAAAATAAAAAGTGTTTTGGTTGATTTTACTAAAAAATATAATGCGAGCGAAGACCAAATATTACTAGCTTGGATACTGAAACATCCGTCTAAGATTCATCCTGTAGTAGGTACTGCAACACCAAAAAGATTGAAAATGGCAATGGAAGCTGTTGACATTGAAATGGAATTGCAAGATTGGTTTAAACTATTAGAAGCGAACAAAGGGCATGAAGTTGCGTAATTAAAAACAAAAATGAAAAAAACAGCATTTATAACAGGAGCTACTAGCGGAATCGGTAAGGCTACAGCGATTAATTTTGCACTAAACGGTATTAATTTAGTTTTGTGTGGCAGACGGCAAGAAAGATTAGATGCTCTAAAAGAGGAGCTTGGTAAGGAAGTGAAAGTCCACACCTTAAACTTTGACATTCGAAATAAGCAATCGGTTCAAGAAGCTATTGCCTCACTACCCAAAGAATTTGCTCAAATTGATATTTTAATCAATAATGCGGGCAATGCCCATGGTTTAGATACCATTCAAGATGGTAATGTTGATGACTGGGATGCCATGTTAGATATTAATGTAAAAGGATTGCTTTACGTGTCTAAAGCTTTGATACCACAAATGGTAGAACGTAAATCGGGCCATATAATAAATATTGGATCTACCGCAGGTAAAGAGGTTTACCCAAAAGGTAATGTGTATTGTGCCAGTAAACATGCTGTAGATGCTATAAACCAAGGAATGCGGATAGATTTGAACCCTTATGGTATACGAGTTGGTGCCGTAAACCCTGGTCTTGTGGAAACCGAATTCAGTAACGTTCGTTTTAAAGGTGATGAAAGTCGTGCAGAAAATGTGTACAAGGGATTTCAACCATTGAAACCAGAAGATATTGCAGATATCATTCATTTTGTAGTCACTAGGCCCTATCATGTAAATATTGCCGATTTAGTAGTTATGCCTACCGCACAGGCTTCTTCAACAATTGTAAACAAATCCTAGGCCTTTTATATTCAGCAAACGATAATAGTCAAACATCTATAAAATGATTAATAAACGCTTATTGGTAAAAAACTTACTCGCGCATAACGACGAGAATAGTTTTTACGATAAAAAGCGCTTTATTAATATTGGTGAAAAAGAAGGAAAGGCTAAGTTTTTAAAACATGTTTGTGCACTGGCAAACAGTAATCCCACCAATAATTCATTTATTGTGGTTGGGGTTGAAGATGAGGATAACAGCATTGTCGGAGTAGATTTTTTTGATGATAGCAAAATTCAAAATTTGGTCAATGCCTATTTAAATAATCCTCCTCTTATATCTTATGAGAATATTCCGTTTCCACATTTGCCAGATGGCAAAGTTGTGGGGTTGGTAACCATAAAATCTATTGGCAAATTATGTTCGTTACGTAAGAATATTTGGAAGTACTATGGTGGCGCAGTTTTTTTTAGAGAGGGTAGTATCAGTTTGCCAAAAGCCTATGACGTAGAATTAAAAGAATTGAATGTTAAGGCGGTAGCAACTATAGAACAACATGCTAAAAACAATATTGAGCTCACTTTAGATGGTGTTATTGATTTTCTAAACTATCGCCACAAAGATTTAGAAAGTGATTATAAAGTTTTTAAAGAACAATTTGTGGTCTGTTGGGCAGGTAATAAAAAGGTAGTCAATGGTGAAACGTATTACTACAGGGTTGATATTGAATTGATTAATGAACAGGTAAAATTGTTTTATTCAAACTTAGACGAAATTAAGATTAGTATTAACGCTGATTCTTTCACTATAATAGAATTCGTACAACTAGGCTTAGGGGCTAAACAAAAGTATTATCCTTTAGAAAAAGTCGTTATCAATTTTAGTGAGAACGGCACCTATCAAATCAATAGTGATTTGCTTTTTAATCCACCAAAGCATAATAGAAAAAAACTAGAAAAAATATACGAAAACAATAATGCTTTGGTAGTAAAAGCGAGTAGCAATAAAGCTTTAATACCAGCAGAAGTTAGAAGTTTAAAATACTTGGCAGATTCTTATCTCATTTGTTACTTAAACGGATTTGAGGAAGCTAAAGAGGAAATGGATAGAGCCAGGCAAATCTTAAAAACTAAATATCCAGGTATAAATGCTTCGTTAAAAGAGTCACTTCGGGTTCTAAGGAAGGTGAAATATAGTTAATTATTCATAATCCAAAGTTGTTGGTATGGCTTTAAGGGTAGCTCATTATGTATGAGTTCAATAGATTTCCCTGTAAGTAAATCCTTCGAGTTTTTATCAGTAAAAATTCCAATAGAAAGTAACCAACCGATATCTAACGTTTCTGAAACTTCATTAAAATTAGATAAAATCCAAATGCTTTCGCTTCCATTGGTTCTTTGATAGACAAAAACATGTTGATTAGGGCATCCATGGATTTTTACATCGTTGGAATCTTTAAAAACGTCATACTCTTTTCTCAAGCGGATCATATTCTTTAATCCCTGATAAATAATCACAGACGGGCTATCATCTGTTGTCTTCAGTTCAGAAACAACATCCCAATTGTGCATTGGCCTATTCACCCATCGGTTGTCATTAATATGGTCATCGTTCTGCTCGTAGGTGTAATCGTTTAAGGTGCCAATTTCATCACCTGCATATATCATAGGTATTCCACCATACGTTAAAATGATACCATGCATCATTAGAATTTTTGAAATAGCATAATCAATAATATTCTTATTTTTTTGTTCTAAAGCAGTTTCTAATCCTAATAAAGAGGCTGCGCTCCCTGTAATTCTTCCATCACCGTTTTTAGGATTGTACATGAACATGAGGCCTTTGGCCGGTGACCATGCTAACTTACCACAGTAATAATTTAAAATAAACCTTTTGTGCGCGGTAGGGTCAAAGCCCATTGCACGTACAAAATCATCATCATAACCTAGTCCGATATCATCATGGCACCGTATATAATTGATCCATGTAGCATCACCTGGTTTATCAGGAATTTCGGTTAAACTTTTATGCATTAAAGATGCTTTTTTGGTAGCGACTGAATTCCATAACAATGCCATCAAAGAGGCATTATATGCAACTTCACATTCATTACCTTCTATCATGTCTTCCCCAAAATATTTAATAATATTTCTAGGAGCCACAATAGCTTCGGCTAATAGAATTACACCTGGTGCAATAACCTGTAAGCACATTCTAAATAGCGAAATAAGCGTATGTGCTTCAGGTAGGTTTTGTGAAAGTGTGCCTAATTTTTTCCATAAAAATGCAAGGGCGTCAAAACGAATAACATCCACCCCTAGGTTTGCCAAAGCCATTAAATTACCTAGCATTTCAATGAATACCTCAGGGTTTTTATAATTTAAATCCCATTGATAATTGTTAAAACAGGTCATTACCCATTTGTCCATTTCCTCATTATAGGTGAAATTTCCAGGAGCAGATTGCGGGAATATTTCTGGAAGGGTTTTCTCGAATTCATCTGGTATATATCGGTCGTGGAAAGTGTAATAATAATCTTGATATTTTGCGCTTCCTTTTTTAGCTTTCTGAGCCCATTCAAATTCATCGGAAGTATGGTTAACTACAAAATCTAGCATTAAGAATATTTTTTTCTCCCTAGCTGTTTTGGCTAAAGCAAGAAAGTCATCCTTAGATCCATATTTACTATCAATTTCATGGTAACTGTTTACCGCATAGCCGCCGTCATTTTCTCCAGAAGGGCGCGTGGTAATTGGCATTAGATGTAGAAAATTAATTCCAAGATTTTCAAAGTAGGGCAACTTTTCTTTTAAGCCGTTTATATTTTTATTGAAGCGGTCTACATACAATTGCATGCCCACCATTTTCTCACTTTGATACCAGTTTCCAGAATTTAAGCGTTCTATGTCTTGTTTTTTTAATTCAATAGGTCGCTCATTAAACAGATGTTCTAATTGATCTAAGAGCTCAAAAAAATAAGTATTATGTTCTGTGTTTTGGTATAATGAGAAGAATTGTGTCTTTATAAGCGATAGATTGGTAGACAGCCTTTGTTCGTATAGAGATTTTAATGGTGACCCGCCTTTTTTCTTTTGACTTTTAGAGGCCAATAAGCGATGTAATTCGGCTTGGTTCATTCTAAGAATCTAATTGTTGTAATGTGGGTAACGATTCAATGGCACCAAAATTAGTGGTGGTTATAGCACCAGCTTTATTTGCTCTAGCGACCATATTGGTGAGAATACTTTCGTCTGCTAATAATTCATCGATACTAGAATATTTAGCTATTTGTTGCAACAAACATCCAATAAAAGCATCGCCAGCACCAGTGGTATCTTTCGGCCTAACTTTTATACTAGGAATAGTTTTTTGAAAATTTTTGGTGCTAAGCCATGTTCCTTCGCTACCAAGCGTAATGACTATGATTTTTGTACCCATTTCATGAAGAACAACACAAGCTTCTTTTACATCTTCTTTACCCGAAAGAAGTTGAGCTTCTTCTAAGCTAAACTTACATAAATGTGATTTTTCAATGAAAGATTGACATTTGCGTTTAAAAATATCAACTTTATTTTTCCAAAGGTCCACCCTATAATTCGGGTCGAAACTTATCAATGCATTTTTGGTTAGACCATCGAATAAATACCTGCTGTATGTATCTTCTAAAGGACCTCCTAAAAGTGCGGTCGCGGCACCAAAATGCATAATATTATTTTCAAAATCAGACTTATGAGAAGAATCGTAAGTAAGCTCTCTATCTGCCCCGCGGCTAAAGACGAAATCACGTTCACCATCTTCGTCTAAAGAAACAAATGCCAAGGTTGTAAATGTATCAGATTTTTGAGCCAGAGAAATATCTACTTTTTCATTTTCTAGAATGCGTAATAAAAAGGTGCCAAAGGGATCTTTACCTACGCAACCAATAAAAATGCTGTCGCCGCCAAGTTTACTTATAGCACAGCAAACATTTGCAGGTGCACCACCGGCTTTTTTAGAAAACTCCTTCGCCTTCGATAAATCTTTGCCTTGGTTTTCAGCAACAAAATCGATCAACAATTCACCAATGCAAAATATCTTTTTCATGAATCTAAATGAAAATTAGAATTTCTAAGTTAATTAGAAATTGTAGCTATTTCCTAAATAATCTTAAGTAATTATTAAATTTTGATGGTAAGTAGCTTATTTTTTTCAATTAAAACACTTCTTTTTTTGGGTCTGAGAATGAATTCCATATCTTGAATTACATATTTAAAAAACATTCTAACCATGAGCATATTTGATGAAATTAAAAAGAAACTAAGTCATGAGTTTATTGATATAATCGAATGGCTCGATATTAATAATGAGACTATTGTTCATCGCTTTGAACGTTATCAAAACGAGATTAAGAATAATGCGCAACTAATTGTTCGCGAGGGGCAAACTGCAGTATTTATAAATGAAGGGCAGTTGGCAGATGTTTTTAAACCAGGAACATACACATTAAGTACAAAAAATCTTCCTATTCTAACCACGTTAAAAGGATGGAAGTATGGTTTCGATAGTCCCTTTAAAGCTGAGGTTTATTTTGTAAATACCCGCTTGTTTACTGATGAGAAATGGGGGACCAAAAACCCATTCATGTTAAGTGACGATAGGTTTGGCTTGGTTGAAATACGAGCTTTTGGAACCTATAGTTTTAGAATTAATGATCCGGGTAAATTTATTATAGACGTTGTAGGTACCGATGGTAATTTTACAAATTATGAAATTAACGAACACCTAAAAAGTTTAATTGTAACCCGCTTTACCGATACGGTGGGGGAAGCTAATTTGCCAATTGAGTTGTACGCGGCAAATACTAGTGAGCTTTCAGAAACATGCCAAGTGGTTATGCAGCCAGAGTTCAACAGGGTTGGTATCGAATTAGAGAAATTCTACATCGAAAATGTTTCAATGCCAGAAGAACTGAAAAAGGAAATTTTTGAATACAGTCGATTAGATAAATTAGATATGGCCAAGTTAGCGCAGTTTAAAGCTGCAAAAGCTATGGAATTAGCTGCTAAGAATGAAGGCGGTACAGCAGGTGCGGGCATGGGCATGGGTATGGGTTTTGTCTTGGCACAACAAATGGGTGGCATGATGGGTCAGCCTGGCACACAACCTTTTGGAGGTCAAGCAGCACAATCACAGGCACCACCACCAGTTCCTGCTCAAGTTGTTTATTTTTATGCTGTTAGCGGTCAACAATTAGGGCCAGTTTCTTTTGAGAAATTGAAAGAACTGTTTGCTAGCAGAATAATTAATAGAGATTCACTTATTTGGAAACAAGGCATGGCCAGTTGGACGGAGTTAAAAGAAATAGAAGAACTAAAGTCTTTCTTGGGAGGTAATACCCCTCCACCATTACCAACTGCATAATTTTAACTGAAAGCAGATAAACAAACCCTTTTAATTTTAGGGATACGCTCTATGGACGATATTCAAAAATCGGAGTATAAAAAAGCATGTGCCAATTGTGGCGCCGAGTTAAAGTTTAAACCAGGTTCGCATCAACTTACATGCGAATATTGTGGGTATGAAGAATTTATTGAACAATCTAAAAGTAGTTTTGAGGAACTCGAGTTAGAACATTATTTAAAGATTGTTGGCGAGAATGCCTATACAGAAACTATTGAGCTTTTACATTGCAAAAATTGTGGCGCCAACCAGCATGTAGAGGAAAATTACAAATCGCTGAATTGTGTTTATTGTAGCGAGCCATTAATTCGTGAAGACATTGAAAAAGAAGGGTGGATTATACCCGGAGCCTTAGTTCCTTTTCAACTCGATTCAAAAAAAGCCCAATCCATTTTTAAAGATTGGGTAGGTAAAATTTGGTTTGCTCCCGACAATCTAAAAAAGGCAGCCCTTGATCCAGAAGGGCTGCATGGACTTTATATGCCTTACTGGACTTTTGATGCCAATCTGAAAGCATCTTATCAGGGGCAACGAGGCGATTATTATTATGAAACCCAGACTTATAATAGTAATAAAGGTAAGCGCACAAGACAGGTGCGAAAAACAAAATGGAACTATGTTTCTGGTAATATTGATGGTTTTGTAGATGACATTCTTATAAACGCTTCTGAAAAGAAACGTAAAGAAATTCCGCCTAAAGTTGCATTTTGGAACCTTAAAGATTTAGTAGTATTTAATTCTAAATATTTATCAGGTTTTGTGACAGAAAAATATACAGTTTCATTAAAAGAAGGGCATCATAAATCTTTTCAAGAGGCCAAGAATATTGCCTATAATTGGATTCGTCGAGATATTGGCGGCGATACTCAAAGAATAGCGAATGCTGATATTAAATTATCAGATGAAAAATTTAAACACATTTTACTTCCAATTTATCTAAGTTCTTATAGGTATGATGGTAAGGAATTTAATTTTTATATCAATGGACAAACAGGTGTTTTAAGTGGCAATAGACCCTATTCATTTTGGAAAATCTTCTTTTTAGTGCTTTTTATCCTTGTGATAATAGCAGTATTTGCGACTTTTGCTAAATGAGTTTAAAAAGAACACTGGTAATAGGTGACATTCATTCAGGATTAAAAGCTTTGAAACAAGTATTTCATAAAGCGACAATTACGGAGAATGATACCCTAGTTTTTTTAGGAGATTATATTGACGGATGGAGTGAAGCTGTTGAAACTATAAATTATCTAATACAACTTAAAGAAGATTATAATTGTGTATTTCTAAGAGGTAATCATGATGAACTCTGTTATGAATGGTTAACAGGGGCAAGCGACAACCCAACTTGGTTTATGCATGGTGGTGAAGCAACCGTAAATTCTTATGCTAGCATAACGGATGAAGCTAAAAGTATGCACCTTAAATTTTATGAAGATTTAGAGAATTATTATCTCGATTCAAAAAATAGATTGTTTTTACATGCTGGTTTTACCAATTTGAAAGGAATTGAATTCGAATATTTTAAGAAAACATTTTATTGGGATCGCACCTTGTGGGAGTTGGCTCTTTCATTAAACAAGGAGTTAGATGAAGAACATATTCACTACCCAAAAAGACTTAAGAATTACTCAGAGATATATATTGGGCATACACCTGTAACACGAATTGGTAAAACAACACCCCAAAATGCAGCAAATGTTTGGAATATTGATACTGGTGCAGCATTTAAAGGTCCATTAACGATATTTGATGTAAACACTAAAAAATATTGGCAAAGCGAGCCAGTTTATACCTTTTATCCCAATGAAAATGGCAGAAACTGAGAAAACTATTAACTTTACGTAAAAAGGAGTTGTTTTATTAACGAACTTTGATAAAAACTATATTATGCCGATTAAGAATATAAGATTAGAAGTAATGCAGGCATTAGAGCCACAGGTGGAGGGTTTTATGGATTCTTTCCTAATAAAGCCTGAAGATATATGGCAGCCAACAGACTTTTTACCTAATTCTGAAAAAGACACTTTTTTGCAGGAAGTAAAAGAACTACGAGAAGAGTCTAAAGATTTAGGATATGATTTCTGGGTTACTATGGTAGCTGATACCATTACCGAGGAAGCATTGCCAACCTATGAATCTTGGCTGATGGATGTTGTAGGTATTGATCAACATGGTGACCATAAAACTAATGGATGGGCAAAATGGGTACGCGCTTGGACTGCTGAAGAGAATAGACATGGCGATGTGTTGAACAAATATCTTTATTTATCTGGAAGGGTAAATATGAGAGAAGTTGAGTTAACCACACAACATTTAATATCTGATGGGTTTGATATTGGTACTGACCGTGACCCATATAAGAACTTTGTATACACCTCTTTTCAAGAATTAGCAACCAATATTTCGCATAAACGCGTTGGTCAAATGGCTAAGAAAAAAGGAAATGTACTATTAGGTAAGATGTGTACTATAATTGCAGGTGATGAAATGAGACATCATTTGGCTTATAGAGAATTTGTAAAAACCATTTTTGGTGAAGATCCTTCGGGAATGATGATTGCTTTTGCAGAAATGATGAAGAAAAAGATTGTTATGCCTGCTCATTTTTTAAGAGAATCAGGTGGTACGATAGGTTCTGCATTTGAAAATTTCTCTAATTGTGCTCAACGTTTAGGTGTGTATACAGCACAAGATTATGTTGATATTTTGAGCAAATTGAATGTTTATTGGGAATTAGAAGGAATGCGTTCCTTGAATGAAGAAGCCGAGAAAGCACGTGATTATTTAATTAAGCTTCCTGCGAGATTAGAAAGAATTTCAGAACGAATGAAATTTCCGCAAGACCAATATCATTTCAAATGGGTTGAAGCAAACGGAACATTATAAAGTAAAAAATCCCGATCAGTTATGATCGGGATTTTTTTTGGATTGAATGCTCTACTATAATTTACCGTGTTTATGTTCTTCTTGCCACTTGGATAATTCTTCCCATTTGCCTTCATAACACATTTTCGATTGCATTGGCCAAGAAGCTGGATCGTGAATTTTATATCTTGTTCCGCCGGTATCCAATATCTTTTGACAATCGACTAGGCTAGCTTCAGAGAGTGCTTTCCAAGTTTTTATGCCATGATCTTTAAACATGCCTTCAATTTTTGGACCGATACCTTCCACTAATTTTAAATCATCTTGTTTAATATTCTTGCCAAATACTGCTTTTGCAGCAGAAGCATCGAATGCGTTAGCATTACTTGTAGCGGCACCAGCAGCGAAAGAGGCGGCAGAAGCACCAAGGTTTGTACTTGGGGCACTAGGAGCAACCGGGGCAGGTTTCACAACTTTACTAGCAGCAATAACTTTTTGGTTACAAGCATCTAAATCTGCTTTTAGTTTGCTGTTACTTGTTTTAAGGTTTAATATTTCGGTAGAATTATCTTCTACTTTCGTAGACCCTTTACCAATAAGATAGCCTAAAATACCGCAGATGATTCCAACTAAAGCCGGAATTAACCAGCACCAAATATTTATATTTTCAAAATTCATGATTTACTTATTTATAGGATTAGTGTATGTTTTAATTTAATGTGATTACGGTTCGTCTATTTTTATTTTTACCTTCTTCAGTAGTATTACTTGCGATTGGTTCTGTTTGTCCTTTTGATGTTGCAACAATCTTATCTGCTGCAATTCCATTTTTCATTAGATAGTCTTTCGCAAAGTTGGCGCGATCTTGTCCCAGTCTCATATTGGTGCTAGCTTTACCAGTACCATCGGTATGACCTACAACATTTGCTTTAGCCCCATTAACTTTATCTAAATATCTAGAAATATCAGCTACTTTTTGGCGTTGTGCTGCATCTAAACTGATAGATGCTTCTGCCGTGTTGAAATGAAGAATCAATGGGTCTGCATTAATTTTTTCATATAGAACTTTTAATTCATCATCTGCAGTTTCTGACTTTTCTTCTATTCCGAAAGAAGCTGCTCCCCAATAAGTACCATCTTTGGCGATCATCTCCTCTACAAGTTTACCGGAAGTATTAATTTGTGCGGTAGATATACCTTTTGAAGCCAAATCATTCTTTATGGTGTTCGCTCTGGCAAGTCCTAAATTCGGGAATGCGGTGTTATTGTCTTCATCACTAGTATAATAGCCAGTAATGTTAATAACATTACTTTCATTAGTTTCCAAATGACCTTGTAAACCAGAAACACCCTTCGTTAATTCTTCACTTAAAGGCATTAAAATATTATGGGAGGAAACATTGAAATTGTAATTGTCGTTAGTGTTGTACGAAAACCCATTACCGTCAATGGTAAATGGATATGCGGTAGCCGCGGGTTCTTTGATGATTACTTGCTTTGTAGTAGGCTCTGTTGTAGCTGCTGCGCCGCATTCGCTACAACAGGTTATGTAAAAATACGTACCGGCTACAATGGTAATCAACATCAATAATAAATTGGTTGTTGTTTTCGTCATTGTTAATAATGTTTAGTGTTTAATGCACAATGTATTAAAAAATTCTTAAAAATGTTAAAACATTGCTGCCTAATTAGCTAATTATCAATCATTATGTGAATTTCCAGATATACTTAATTAGCTGCCAACTATACAATCTTTGAGTTTGAAAGTGAAAAAGGTGGAGCAACGAACAACTTTTAGTTGCAATTTTGCGTAAGTATTTTAAGTGTATATCTCCCCACAAAGTTTGGGCATTGAATAGACATTTTAAAGTCTTGAGTTAGTTGGTTAAAAAATCCTGTCCACGAAATAATGGACAGGATTTTTTTATGCCTATAATTTATCAAAGAAGAAATCCGATTATACAATATTTACAGAAAACCGTACAGATTTTGAATAAGGGGGTAAGATATTTTGGTAATTTAATACAGAGGATAATACACTATACCAATGAAGAAAAAAATAAAAGGTGTAATAAATTTCCTTTGCATGTTTATCGTATTGGGCATTCAAACCCTATTACACGGCAGCTGGTCTCACGAATCATCGAATGGAAAAACAGCTTAAGGTATAAACATGCAAAGGAAATAATATTTAATTTATAGATCGAACTTTATACCCTGAGCTAATGGTAACTCTGTGGTATAGTTAATTGTATTGGTCTGTCTTCTCATGTATACTTTCCAAGCATCAGAACCGCTTTCACGACCACCACCTGTTTCTTTTTCACCACCAAAGGCTCCACCAATTTCTGCACCTGATGTACCAATATTAACATTAGCGATACCACAATCACTACCCCATGCAGAAAGAAAACGTTCCGCTTCACGAAGATTATTGGTCATTATTGCTGATGAAAGACCTTGAACAACACCATTTTGTATGGCTATTGCATTTTCAACGTCTCCAGAGTATTTTAAAAGGTATAAAACTGGTGCAAAAGTTTCATGCTGTACTATTTCAAAATCGTTCTTAGCTTCGGCTATTGCAGGTTTCACGTAACAACCACTTTCATAACCTTCGCCTTCTAACACTCCACCTTCTACAATCAGTTTACCACCTTCGGCAACCACTTTTTCTAATGCTTTCTTGTACTGGGCAACTGCATCTGTATCAATTAATGGACCTACATGATTATTTTCATCTAATGGATTTCCAATCCTTAATTGTTGATAGGCAGCAACTACGGCATCTTTAACTTTGTCGTACATTGAGTCATGAATAATCAATCTTCTGGTTGAGGTACAACGTTGACCAGCGGTACCTACGGCGCCAAATACAGCGCCAATAACCGTCATTTTTAAATCAGCATCTGGAGTTACGATAATGGCATTGTTACCACCAAGTTCTAACAATGATTTACCAAGACGCGCTGCTACAGCTTGAGCTACAATTTTACCCATACGAATAGAACCGGTAGCAGATACTAACGGAATTCTGTTGTCTTGGGTCATTAGCTCGCCAACTTTATAATCACCATTAATAAGGCAAGAAATACCTTCTTGCAAATTATTGGCTTTAAGAACTGAAGAAGCTATATTTTGACATGCGATTCCACATAAAGGTGTTTTTTCTGAGGGTTTCCAAACACAAACATCACCACAAATCCAAGCTAATGCTGTATTCCATGCCCAAACGGCCACTGGAAAATTAAATGCAGAAATTACACCTACTACACCTAAAGAATGATATTGTTCGTACATTCTATGACCAGGTCTTTCAGAATGCATTGTTAGTCCATGTAATTGACGAGAAAGACCAACTGCAAAATCACAGATATCTATCATTTCCTGAACTTCACCTAACCCTTCTTGATAACTTTTCCCCATTTCATAGGAAACTAGTTTACCTAAAGGCTCTTTAAGCTCTCTCAGTTTGTCACCAAATTGTCTTACAATTTCACCTCGTAGTGGTGCCGGTTTTGTTCTCCATTCTTTAAAAGCAACGGTAGCTGTACTCATTACTTTTTCATAATCAGCTTTAGTGGTTGTTTTCACTTTAGCGATTAACGAACCATCTACTGGGGAGTATGAAGAAATAATATCTCCTGATGCAAAATTGTTAGAACCTGTTGAGGTACCTTCATTAACATCCTTTATCCCTAATTTTTTTAGGGCATCATGAATTCCAAAATCTGCTGCTATTTTTGACATTTTATAACTTTTTATACGGTTTCTGTTAGATTTATTACAAAAATACGAAGAATATTATGCTTTAAGCGAACCTAATGCCCACAATCAAAATTTTATGATAATCCAAAGTACGATTCCCATAAATGCTGGAACACTCTGAATATAGAAAATCTTTTTAGTAACCGAAATGGCACCATATAAACCTGCTACGAAAACACAGCCCAAAAAGAAAAGGGCAACATTACCTGACCAAACTGGATCGTTAATGAATAAAGCCCAGAGTAAGCCCGCAGCTAAAAACCCGTTGTATAGCCCTTGGTTGGCGGCCATTTGTTTTGTAGGTTCAAACAAATCTTGAGGAAAATTTTTAAAGACCTTTCGACCTTTTGTAGTCCATGCAAACATTTCCATCCAAAGAATATAAATGTGCATCAATGCAACAAATGCGGTAATTATTTTGGCAGCTAACATCATTCTTCTTTGGCTATAAAGCGTTTGTCTACAGGCATTATAGTGCCGCAGTTATCGCAGGTTCTTAACTTTTTTGAACTGTAAAAGTGCTTAAAATGTTTTAGAAAATCTTTTTCAATGTCATGAAGTGTAAAATAGGCTTCATATAACTTGTGATTACAATTATCACAAAACCATAAAAGACCATCATCAACATTCATATCCGCTCTTTTGCGCTCAATGACCAAACCTATGGATCCTTCTTTGCGTTCAGGAGAATGAGGAACTTTGGCAGGATGCAGATACATGTCACCAGGCCCTAATTGCATTGTTCGTTTTTTGCTATTTTCTTGAATATGAATTTCTATATTCCCTTCTAACTGGTAAAAAAGCTCTTCTGTTTCGTTGTAATGATAATCTTTTCTAGCATTTGGCCCAGCTACTATCATTACTATATAGTCGCCCGAATCTATGTAAAGATTTTTATTACCTACAGGGGGTTTGAGAAGCGCTCTGTTATTTTCAATCCATTTGTTTAGATTGAATGGTCCTTTAATACTCATTTGATGAAATTTATCTGAAAGTTAAATAAACCGTTGCCTCTTACCTAAAACAAAAGCAAAAAAAAAGCCTTTGCAATGCAAAGGCTTTTTTGAAAGATTTAATATTATGTTCATCTATAAAATAGCTGCGTAAAGTAAAGATCTCCGTTACTGTTTGGTCTAATACTTATTGCAGAATGGGTGTAATCACCTTCAATATTAATTCTATGTCCTGGGCTGTCTAACCAAGCTTCGAAAGCTGCTTCTAAAGTATCATAGTTCCTTGCCACATTTTCCGCAACAAATACTGCACCTGTTCTTTTTGAAATATTTTCTGCGCGTTCAGAAAATTTATCGTGGCTAATATTTCCTTTATCAATCATGTAGTTGGTATGAAGACCTGTATAGTAATAAGTAGAGCTTTCAAATTCCAATTTATTTAATCCGATACTAGCTCTATAGTTATTCATCATTACGAAAAGCTCAGATTCAATAGTACTATGAGTATCAGAAGAAATCAATGTAACTTTAGATGTCAAATTATCACTACTTTTTTCGTAACCTGTAAAATTTTCGTATTTAGAACAAGATGTGATTAACAATAGGAGTAATACTAAATAAGGGGAAGCTAATTTCATGTTGGGGAACATACTTTAAGTTAATAATAATACGAAGGTATGCTCATGATTATCAATACGATGAAAAAGTTCTTTATCCTTACCGATAAAATCGTTAAGCTGCGGTATTAGAGAGGATGGGGTCTAATCGATTAAAGTAGAATCGATTTCATCGTAAAAATGTGCATTTAGTATGATGTTTGGCAGATAATCTAGAAAACAATTCACATCAACCATAAAAAGTTGATAAAAGTGTTAATTTGATATTTTTTTTAGATTGTTAGATGAGATTATAGTTTAAAATTTCTCTATTGCTTATAAAAAAGTTGAGTAAAATAGAAATTACCTTGTTCATCCTTCTTTACACTAATACCGGTATGGGTGAAATCACCTTCCATAGTTTTCTTGTGACTACTACTCGTATACCAACCTTGAAAAGCATCTATTGCCGATTGATAATCTTTGGCTACATTTTCCGCTACCATTTCAACTTCAACTTCTGAATTGATGTTCGTAGCTCTTGAGCTAAAATTATCGTGGCTAATACTCCCTTTTGCAATCATATAATCAGTATGAATGTTGGCGTATTTATAGGCTATATTACTAAACTCGAGAGCATTGGTATTTAAAGTTAACCTGTGCTCATTCACAATATCCAATAGGTCCTGCTCTATAGTTATAACATTTTCTGCTTCTAGTACAGGTGTCTCCTCTAAGGAATCACTTGTGCAAGAACCAAGAAAAAGCAATAAAAAGACAGGGACCGCGTATAGCAATCTCATTTTCATATAGTGTCTTTTTGTTATAGCCTTTCGGCTTAGCGCAGTAGGTAAGTAAGATGAGAATGTTCTAAGTTCTCTGTCGATAGGGGTATCGATACAGTAATATTATTGAAAATATAAATGCAGCAAGGAAACATAAATGCTTATTCGATAAAGTGTATGAAAAGTAAGATTAGTGTACTATTAAATCAAATAGAAATAGGGTCGTCAGAAGTCTCTTTTGGTAGAACTTCTTTCTTAATTACGTTTTCAAAAAGTAAAGCACCAACTTCTCTAATAGGTTGGTAGAGAATAGATTCCTCTTTGGTTTCATCATCTAAGAGATTAAATGTACTATCCATTCTATCAAAAAATATAAACGCAGCGCCTAAAATAATGGCAACTTTTAAAACACCAAAAATACCACCTGCAATCTTATTTAAAAGACCAAGCATAGCAAAGTTTGCTACTTTGGTTAATAATTTTCCCGCTAAGTGAACAATGATAATAATTAAAATGAAGGTAATTATAAAGGCGATAATACTCATGTTACGTTCATCCCATTCAAAATGTTCTGATAAATAATTACCAGTGATGTATGAAAAGTGTATTGCTCCAAATATACCTGCAATTAATGCGACAATAGAGGCTATTTCCATAAAAAGACCATTTTTAAGACCTTTCCATAAGCCCCAAATCAGTGGTATTCCAAGAAGTATATCTAAAAGCCCCATTCGTAAAGTGTTTTAACAAATATAGAACTTTGAGTTGTACCTTTGAAATGTCTAAACAATAGCACAGCAAGACATAAATAATATGGCGAGGGATATACAATTAAAAGAACGGTGGAATTTTTTAGTGGAAAAGCTTTCTGTAAAGTTTTCCGATGGTGATCCATTAGAATTGGATGCGATTATATATTTGGTAGGCGTTCAAGAATTAGGACAATACCATAGAAAATACAAGAAGGATGATAAATTAGATTTAATGCATATTGCTATCTGTCGACTTTTAGAACCTTACGGATTTTATGAGTTTAGTTTTTTTGATGAGGATGGATGGCCTCATTACACTATTAACGAGGAATTACCTCCTTTAAAGGCAGGTGAACAAACGGTGTTGATGAAAGAGGCTATTGTTAGTTATTTTGTAGAAAAAGAGTTTATAAAGTAAAAATTGTATCGCGAATATTTATTGATAGTTTTCTCTTCAGAAAAGTTTAGTTTACACTCTTCAATAAGATTTTGATTTCCTAAATTTTTTTGCGTCAGCCTTCATTAGTTTAATTAATTGAATTTTTGAAATAGACTCTAAATCCGCTATATTTAGAGAAATAACTACACTCAAATGGCAAGGCAATTTATAATTTCATTAGATCAAGGTACTACAAGCTCAAGAGCTTTATTGGTAGACCATGAAGGTGCTATTCAAGGAATGGTTCAAAGGGAATTCAAACAAATATTTCCAAAATCGGGGTGGGTTGAACACGATCCAAAAGAAATATTATCATCCCAAATGGAAGTTTTGCAAGAACTCCTAAAAAAGGAAAAAGTAAAACCCTCGGAAATAGTAAGTATTGGTATAACCAACCAAAGGGAAACAACAGTTGTTTGGGATAAAAATACTGGTGAGCCAATCTATAATGCTATTGTTTGGCAAGACAAACGAACTGCCGATATCTGTGAACATCTAAAAAAAATCGGACTTACTGAACATGTAAAGAAAACTACAGGTCTTGTAATTGATTCTTATTTTTCGGGTACTAAAGTAAAATGGATTTTAGATAATGTTCAAGGTGCCAAGAAAAAAGCTGAAGATGGAGATTTGTTAATGGGGACAATAGATACTTGGCTAGTTTGGAATATGACCAACGAACATAACCATTGTACTGATTATACGAATGCTTCTCGTACCATGATTTATGACATTGTAAATTTAAAATGGGACGATAAAATGCTTAAGGCTTTGGGTATACCTAAAACTATGTTGCCAGAAGTAAAACCTTCTGCGGCACATTTTGGCGATTTTGAATACGAAGGTATTAAAATTCCGATTTCAGGTATCGCGGGTGATCAACAAGCAGCACTTTTTGGTCAAGGATGTTTTAAAAAGGGTTCGGCTAAAAATACGTACGGGACAGGTTGTTTTATGTTAATGAATACAGGAGAAGAACCTCAATTTTCTAATAATGGCCTTTTGACAACTATTGCCTACGGATTGGATGGAAAAGTCAATTATGCACTAGAAGGTAGTGTTTTCATAGCAGGCGCGGCCATACAATGGCTTAGGGATGGTTTAGAATTGATTGAAGATGCAAAGGAAACTGAAGATTTGGCCAATTCAATAGAAGGTGAAAACCCTGTGTATGTCGTTCCTGCCTTTGCTGGGCTAGGAGCTCCGTATTGGGACATGTATGCAAGAGGTGCCATATTCGGACTTACAAGAGATACTGGCAAAGCTCATATTGCTAAGGCGACATTAGAGTCACTTGCCTATCAAACGAAAGATATTTTAAAAGCTATGGAAGATGACTCAGGTATTCAACTGAAAAACCTTCGTGTAGATGGTGGTGCATGCGCCAATAATCATTTAATGCAATTTCAGGCCGATATATTGGATACGGAAGTCCATAGACCAGAAATTATTGAATCCACAGCTATGGGAGCAGCCTTTTTAGCTGGTATTCAAGTTGGTTTTTGGAAGCAATCTGATATTGATGAAAACCGACCAATGAATCGTATTTTCAAACCTACTTTTGATAGGGTGAAAAGAAAACGTTTATATAAAAAGTGGCAAAAAGCAGTTGAAAGATGTAAAGGTTGGGAAGAGGAATAATTTACTGACAACCGATTTTTCAATTAAATAATTTTATCAAGCAAATTTTAGAGTACTCCTGTCCATATCTTTGATATAATAGTCGGGTTTAAAATGTATTTCGACTATTAACATCCGAAGAAAATTAAATAGACCTCAACTGATGAAAAATATAAAATTTACCAATTTAGAACGTCAAAAAACGATTGATAACATAGAGTCAGAAGAATTTGATTTAGTCGTCATCGGTGGTGGAATTACTGGTGGTGGAATTGCCTTAGACGCGGCTTCACGAGGTCTAAAAGTTGCCTTATTAGAGAAAGGTGATTTTGCTTCAGGTACTAGCAGTAAATCCACGAAATTAATACATGGTGGTCTTCGTTACCTAAAACAATTTGATTTTTGGTTGGTGAAAGAAGTTGGTTCTGAGCGCGCTATAGTTCATAAACTAGCACCTCATTTGGTGTTACCCGAAAAAATGTTATTACCATTAATAGAAAATGGTTCGTACGGCAAATGGTTAACTTCTATTGGCCTTAAGGTTTATGATATTTTGGCTCAGGTTACGGGAGATGATAAACGAAAAATGCTAGAAAAGAAAGAGGCCATGAAATTGGAGCCTCTTTTGCCAAAGAAAATTCTGAACGGCGCAGGATACTATGCAGAATATAGAACAGATGATGCCCGTTTAACCATAGAGAATATTAAAACTAGTTTACTTTTTGGAGCTCAAGCATTGAACTATGCCAAGGTTAATGAATTTGTTTATGATAATGAAAAGGTTGCAGGTGTAAAAGCTATAGATGAAACCACGGGCAAAGAATTTACCATAAAATCTAAGTTTGTGATTAGTGCCGCTGGCCCATGGGTAGATGAATTAAGAAGTTTAAATAATTCTAAAAAAGGAAAGCAATTACATCTTACTAAAGGTGTGCATTTGGTTTTTCCTTATGAAAAACTGCCGGTAAAACAATCTTGTTATTTCGATATACCAGATGGTCGAATGATGTTTGCTATTCCAAGAGGTAAGATTACGTATGTAGGTACAACAGACACTAATTATAATGATAATAAAGATAATGTTCGTACAGATTTAGCAGACGCTATTTATTTGATATCTGCCGTAAATAATATGTTTCCTGATATTAATTTAGAATTGGATGATATTGTATCGTCTTGGGCAGGTCTACGTCCTTTGATACATGAGGAAGGTAAATCTGCTTCTGAATTGTCGAGAAAGGATGAAATTTTTGTTTCTGATACTGGTTTAATTAGTATTGCTGGCGGTAAATTAACCGGCTATAGAAAAATGGCAGAGCGTGTAGTTGATCGCATTGCTAAAAAGATGGAAGAGGAATATGACATTGAGCTAAAAGAGTGTTTTACTGAGAAAATATTTCTTTGTGGAAATGATGATTTTAAAAAGTTTAAACACGTAAAAAAATACATTGCTAAAATTTTTGATAGGATTAAAGGTGATGAGTTTACCGAACATGATGCTTGGTTCTTAGTAACCAATTATGGAAAGCAGACAGAGGTGATTCTAGATAATTACGCAAAAATTGTTGAGAAAGATAAATATGTTCGCCTTGCAAAAGCAGAACTTGCTTTTGGTATCGATTATGAAATGGTTCAGAACCCTATGGATTTCTTTATAAGAAGAACGGGTAGGTTATATTTTGATATCGATAGCATTCGTACCTTGATGAAACCTATCTTAAAAGAATTTCAGAATAGATTCGGTGTTGAAGATTCAGTTGTAGAAGAGTGGAAAACCATTTTAAAAGCAGAGATTAAAGAGCATTCAAATTTCTCATTGGAGAGGCGCTAATCTAATTTGTCCGTCAAATCGAGAAACACTTTCTTAGGATTTTTGTTTTCGTAAAGTACTTGGTAAACTGCGTCAATAATTGGTGTTTTAACCTTTTTCTTAAACCCTTCTTTTATAGTATAAGCACTTTTTGCGGCATAATACCCCTCTGCAATCATACTCATTTCCATTTGAGCGCTTTTTACGGTATACCCTTTTCCAATCATATTACCGAACATTCTGTTTCTGCTAAAGATGGAATATCCGGTCACTAAAAGGTCTCCTAAATAGGCAGATTTGTTAATGTTTCGGTCAATATTATGAATACGTTTGGTATAGCGTTTCATTTCCCGAATGGCATTACTCATTAATACGCTTTGAAAATTATCGCCATAACCCAATCCGTGAGCAATACCCGCCGCTATAGCATAAATATTTTTCAACATAGCTGCGTATTCAGTACCTATAATATCTTTACTAATATTAGTTTTGATATAATTGCTCGATAGGTTTTTGGCTATGAGTTTAGCTTTGTCTTTGTCTGCACAGGCAATGGTCAAATATGAAAGCCTTTCCATAGCAACTTCTTCCGCATGGCATGGGCCGGTTATAACACCAATGTGTTCAAAGGGTATTTTATAGGTTTCATGAAAATGTTCGCCAACAATCAAACCCGATTCTGGTACAATACCCTTAATGGCAGAAAATATAATTTTATCAATTATAGGCGTATTAAGTTTTTCTAATTCACCTACCAAAAAAGCTGATGGTATGGCAAAAATTAGAATATCAGCAAATTTTACGGCTTCGTTAATATCATCTGTTAAGAATAACTGTTCAGTTTTAAACTCAACCGAAGTAAGATAATTTGGATTGTGCTTTTGAGTTTTTATATGCTCGATAGCGTCTGAATTACGCATGTACCAACCTACTATTTCTTGATTATTGGTCAACATTTTTACAATGGCAGTTGCCCAGCTACCACCACCTAATACTGCAAATTTCACATCCTTTTCCATGCTACAAATTTACCAATAATTTGTGTGCACATCATCAGCTTAACATCAGTGTTTTACAAATTTTGGCATGGTGATTGTTTCTATGTTAGTAATCATAAAATAAAATCATATGAAAACAATAAAACTACTTACAGGTTATTTTCTTTTGGCCACTTTAATGGTTTCTTGTTATGCAGATGTAATTATAGAAGATGATTTTATTGAAGAATCTACTTTTAATACAGATCAAGTTTTACAAAGTTTTGATTTATGGTATGTAGATATCAACGCCACACAAGGCAATGGTGAGGTTCCTTTTTTACAAAGAGCTTTTACCGTTTCTTTTGACCGAGGTATACTTTACGCTAATAATAATATTGTTGGTATAGGTAAAACAGGTGGCGGTTATGGTATAGATGTTGGGACATTTGGCACATTAAGGGGTATTGTAGATATAGACCACGATATTGATGGCCGTTGGGCTTTAGAAGTGTTTGCTATAAATAGAAATACAATAGAGCTATATGATGCCAGAAGTGACACCTCTTATTTCCTAAAAGGATATCAAACAAATACATTCGACTATGATATGGTTTTCTATGATAATATCAATTACTTCATTCAAGAATATGATGCATGGGAGAAAATATACACAAGTGAGACCGGAGCTTTAAATGATTTTGATGATGAAAATTATTTACAGTTTTTACCAAGCTTTTTTAGGTCGTCTTTAGATACGCCAAATACAAACGTTTCTAATTTACAATGGGATTTTGAAGGAGATTATGAAGTGTATGATATACAAGGAGACAGTTCTTTAAAAGCCTTGACCTTAGACTATGATTTCTTTAGTGACGATTATTTTGAATTATATGTAATTAACGATAGTACTATAGAATTATATCACCCAGATAGTGGAACCACCTATGAATTTAGAGGTAGGGGATATCAAGAATATTTAAAATCTGCAAAAGGTGATGATAGTAAAAAAAGAATTAAATCTTCGAACCCTACAATGAATGTGCAACGGAAGAAGTTAAAATAGTTTTTAGGTTGGTTGTCTTATAAAGGCCCTATTCCCAGTGAATAGGGTTTTTTTATGATTTTGAAGAAACATCGCCCATAATTATTGAATCAATATGCATTGAATGTTCTGAGTGTAATACAGAAATATCACCCGTTGTTTCAAAAACTACCGCTTTTACTTGTGACAATTGAAGTACGTTTGCCTCTCGTAATTTTGCCATTAAATCTGCCTGACTTAACAGTGCCTTCTTTAAATTATCCTTAAAAATAGCACCATTTTGCATAAGTAAAATAGGGGTATTCGTAAGTGTCTTTTGAGCTTTGTTTGATGATGATATGATTTTAGCAAATACAGCTTGTAAAATTGCTAAGAGAGCCAAAGACACAATTGCAGGCATTAAACTTGAAATCGGTTTGTTTACGGCGTCTGCTAAAATAGAGCCCATTGCTATAGTTACTGCAAAATCAAAACTTGACATCTTTGCAAAAGTCCGTTTGCCAGTTATTCTTGTAATAAACATGATGTATAAATAAATACAAATTGCTGCAACACCCATTTCAACAATGGTGCTTATTGATAGAGGTTCAAAAATTTCCATACTGTTTTTTTAAAGGAGTATAATTTTAAATAGAATGACTACTTAAAATTAATGTGGTTTTCCTTTAAAGGTTTACTCTTTTGCATTTAATCATGATTCATTTCATGTGAAAGCATTAATTGGTCTGCAATCTCTTTTTAAATGCGGATGGATTTTCTCCTGTAACTTTCTTAAACGTTCTATTGAAATAAGACAGACTTTCAAAACCACATTCAAAGCATGTTTCACTTACATTCTTTCCGGTAAGCAACAATCGTTTAGACTGACTAATGCGATATTGATTTAAGAATTCTATAAATGTGCTACCTGTTGCTTTTTTGAAATAACGACAAAAAGCTGGTTTCGTTAAATTACAGAATTTTGCTACTTCGTCAACTGAGATTTTACCTTGATATCGTTCATCGATTAAGGCATAAATATCACGAATTCTGCTTTGCTCTTTTTTGCTATACCTATTTTTATAAGGCTTTTTATGTAAGAGTTCAAATTCATTACTTTGCGACAATCTTTTCAGAATACTCATGATGGCCATGAAATATTCAAAAGGTTTTAGGGTGTAAAGTTCTTTTAATAATTCACCAACAACTCTTTTAGTTTCCCCATGAAATGCAAGTCCATATCTCGATAAGTCAAGTAGCCGGTTCAAGCTTTGCAATTCTGGTATGGGGTCAACAAAAGTGTTTTTAAATGAAGGTTTTATATGTAAGACTTCTTCTCTGTAAGTTGTCTTAACTCCGTAGTCAAAATTCAAATGAGGAATATTTGAACCTATAAGAACAAGGTCGGTTTCTTCATACTCAGAAATGTGATCCCCAACATGTCTTGTGCCATTTGCACCTTCAATATAAACCAACTCATATTCTGGATGAAAATGCCAATAAAATAGATGGCTCAATTTAGGGTCGTGCAAAAGCCTAAACGGACTTTTAGAGTCAGGATCAATGGTTTCTAGTTTAATCTTCATGGGTTAAATGTAACAAAATTGCGTATATATTAAGGCATACGGCTTTATTAAATCAATATAGTTCAAATTATGGTCAATATTGCGGTAGTTTGAATTTTAAATGCTATGTAGTTTTATAAAATGCTTTAAACTTAAATTTCAGACAAAATGCAACAAACAAAAAACAAAGTAGAGCAAGGAAATAAAGGCCATGAAGCAATTCCTGGTAACCCATCTACTGCAACAAGCAGTAGTCAAAAATTGAATGATCGTTCTAATGGAAAACCATTGCGTGTATTAGGTGAAGATGATTGGCGGTTCTGGATGCAAAATGGTTATATAGTAATTAAGAATGCAGTATCAAAAGAACAAGCAAAACGTACAGCCGATTTTCTTTGGGAATTTGATGAAAAGAGTCCCGTCGATTCTTCTACTTGGTATACGCCACCACGTGCTGAAATGAAAATGAAAGAATTGACAGGCACAGGAATGGTTGAGGTATATAACCATCAGCATTTATGGAATAATAGGCAAATGCAAAGAGTATATGATGCTTTTGTAGATGTGTGGGGAACAGAAGAATTGTGGGTTACCATTGATCGAGCCAATCTCAATTTTCCATTACCTTCCGGTGTAGAAAAGAAGGGGTTTATTCATTGGGATTATGATCCAGAAACCAAGCCACAAAATGTGCAAGGGGTGTTGGCACTCGCCGATCAGGACGATGAGAATATGGGCGGTTTTCAATGTATACCTTGGTTGTATCGTAATTATGAGACTTGGAAACTTACACAGCCAGAAGATAGAGACCGTTTTCAGCCAAGTTTAGATGGCCTAGAAGATAAAATCGTAAAGGTGAAAATGGAGGCAGGTGATTTGCTAATCTTCAACAGTACTGAACCACATGGTATTCGGCCGAATAAATCCAAAGATAAGGTGCGTATAGCGCAATACATTTCTATGATGCCGGCAGAACCAGAAAATAAAGCATTGAAGAATTGGAGAATTAATTCATGGAAGCATAGAATTGCTCCAGAAGGCTATGCATTTCCGGGCGATCCACGTAATTGGGAGCAGACTAAATATGAAGCTGCTAAATTATCCTCTTTAGGAGAGAAATTATTAGGATTAAAAGACTGGTAAACAGATAATTTGGTAATAATCAGCATGTTTGTGGTGAGGCCGGTAAATATTACTATTTTTGCGCCCTTTAAAAGAAAAGGTACATGGCGAAGATTTTTAATTTATTTGATTTTAAACAAAAAGTAGATTATAAGACAGAAATTCTATCTGGACTAACAGTTGCTTTGGCGCTGGTTCCTGAGGCTATTGCCTTCGCTCTAATTCCTGGTTTTTCTCCATTAACAGGATTATATGCAGCTTTTGTTTTAGCACTTATTACTTCAATCTTCGGTGGTAGGCCAGGTATGATATCTGGTGCAACCGGGGCAGTAGCGGTAATTTTTATCGGATTGATTTTAGAATTAAAAAGAAATTTTCCAGGGATAGAGCCAGAAACTATCTTAAATTATGTTTTTGCCACCGTGATAATTGCTGGTGTTCTACAAATATTGGCAGGCGTCTTACGACTAGGAAAGTTTATACGACTTGTGCCGCATCCGGTAATGTTTGGCTTTGTAAATGGTTTGGCAATAATCATATTCATGGCTCAGTTTCCAAATTTTTACCAAAAAGGAACTGACAATTTATTAACAGGTTCTAGCATGATCATAATGTTAGGTCTTACGTTACTTACCATGCTAATCATTTGGGGGTTACCAAAACTGACCAAAGCAATACCATCTTCATTAGTTGCCATCGTAGTAGTTTCTGCAGTTGTAATAGGTTTTGGTGTAGATACGTTGACTGTTGCTGATACCATGAGAGAAGGCGAATCAATAAAAGGTGGGTTTCCACCATTATCCATACCACAGATACCATTAACATTTGAAACTTTTAAAATAATATTTCCTTTTGCAGCTATTGTTGCTGGTGTAGGTTTAATTGAGAGTTTGCTGACTTTGAACATTATAGATGAGATTACCGAAACAAGAGGTAGTGGAAATAGAGAATGTGTAGCACAAGGTACTGCTAATATTCTTTCAGGATTTTTATCAGGAATGGGTGGTTGTGCAATGATTGGTCAAAGTTTAATTAATACGTCTTCTGGTGCTAGAGCTCGGTTGTCAGGTATAACTGCAGCAGTAATGCTTCTAGTGTTTATTATGTTCGGGTCTAGTGTAATTGAACGTTTACCAATGGCAGCATTGGTAGGGTTAATGTTTATGGTAGCTATTGGTACATTTGAGTGGGCCAGTTTTAAGACCTTTCGTAAAATGCCAAATTCTGATGTTGTTGTAATGATACTGGTTACGCTTATCACTGCCATTACGCACAATTTAGCGGTGGCTGTTCTTTTGGGCGTTGTTATTTCAGCATTAGCTTATTCTTGGGAAAATGCAAAAAGAATACGGGCAAGAAAGTATGTTGATGAGAATGGAGTTAAACATTACGAAATATATGGTCCTTTATTTTTTGGTTCAACAACCCTTTTCAGTGAAAAGTTTGATGTTGTAAATGACCCTAATGAAATTATTATAGACTTTCAAGAAAGTAGGGTAGCTGATATGAGTGGTATTGAAGCTTTAAATAAGATTACTGAAAGATATGCTAAGATTGGAAAAAAGGTTCATTTGCGTCATTTAAGTAAAGATTGTATTCGTTTGTTAGAGGATGCAGAAGAAATCATTGATGTTAATGTGATGGAAGACCCAACATATAAAGTAATGGTAGATAAGCCTAAAAAAGGTGAGGATAACTCAAAAAACCCTTTTAACCTTTGGGGCTTATAGGTTTAATCTATATACAATTTTAGTAGATATTTAATCTAGAAAGAATAGTTTAAAATTAATAATGATAGTAATGAGAATATTGCTGCAGGTAAAGATTTAAGTAGAGAATCTTTAATCTTGGCATTACAATCGCTCCGGTCATTAAAATAGCCATTATAAAAGTAGCTGGTAGCGATAACTCATTGATTCAGATAGAAATCATTAAACATAGGGCACTTAAGGCTTTAAGCGTTCCTATTATGTATAACATGGTTGTTAAAAATCGTAGGTAGAAAAATTCACTTTCATAGACGAGGCATCTCCACCTCTATAGTTCGGTTTTCTTATTGAATCTAAAAAACCAAACATGATGATAGCTATAAAAATAATTACCTTGAAAAAATAAGTATCTAAATCATTTTGTTCAATATAAAGCAAGTTATTATCTGATTCTCAAGAATATTTTTTGTCAACCAAGTTAATGTTGGTATTCTCGGCATTTTCATTTCTTTTTTTTGTTCTGAGCTGTTTGTTTTTGAAATTTATGGTGCTAGAGTTTAAGCGATATGGTTTTGAGAATTTTAGAACTTACTATTGTAAGATGCGATAGGTCTATTTATAGACTATTATTCTAAAAATTGGGTAATTATAGCAGGTCGTCTTTTGACTATTTCAATGGCTTTTGGTTTCATAGTCAGGTATAAAATCAAAGACACCTTTCTTCTTGCTTTCCCTTCCCTGTTTTATTGTTTTCTAAATATAATTTTATGTGTAGTATAAACTAAATCGGAAAAATAAATTGTTTGAGTAGATATTACATAGTAAGCGAAAAATAAGAAGCTTTTACTTTAGTTGAAATTTGTAGCGATTTTATCAAAAGCCGTAATTAAGTATACTAGTTATTATAAGAGCTATCATTACCTTTAATTAATAAAAAACTGACAGAATGCATACTAACGTGTTAGGTACTAAGTTAATTTCTTGTTGTTATGAACCTTTAACAGGTTTTTATCGTGACGGGTTTTGCCAAACGGGTTTTGAAGATAGCGGTACGCACACAGTATGTGCAGTTATGACGAAAGAGTTTCTAGATTATTCAAAAGAGCAAGGAAATGATTTGACTACGCCCATGCCTGAGTATAATTTTCCCGGACTTAAAGCAGGTGATAAGTGGTGTCTATGTGCATTGCGATGGAAACAAGCTGCGGATGCTGGTACAGCCCCTCCTGTGGTTTTAGAAGCGACTCATAAAAAAACACTAGATCTTATAGATTTCAGTTTACTTTTAGATGCAAAGTTTTAATATTTAATGATCTTAAGAAAATTTGAGAGATTTAAACTACCTGGCTATTTATAATTTTTAGAATCTTGTATTATAGAGAATTAAATTGTGCTTATTTTTAGAATATGAAATACAAATCATTAGTTGCTTTTTTGTTAGTTGGATTGTTATTGGGCTTGATAAATAGTTGTAAGATGGATGAGTTGAAAAAAGAGGAGGTTCTATTTGTTGGCACCTATACTAATAATGGTAGTGAGGGTATTTATCGTTATAATTTCAATCTTAAAACCGGTCAATTAGAGAATAAAAAACTGGCTGCAACTATTAAAAATCCTTCTTATTTAACGCTATCTCCCGATAGAAATACGATGTACGCAGTCAGCGAGGTCGATGATTTTAAGAAAGACGATGGCTCAATTACCACCTTTAGGGTAAAAGACACTTTACTAACAGAAGTAGGTGTTCAATCAACATATGGCGCTAACCCTTGTTATGTTGGCGTAAATAAAAGTGGAGACTTAGTTACAGTGGCTAACTATACTGGCGGAAATGTTGCATTGTATAATGCTTTAGATAATGGCGACCTAAGTAATGATACACAGATTATTGACCATAAGGTATTAGATACTGCTAAAACCGCTCATGCTCACATGGCTTCATTTATTAACGGAGAATTGTTTATTTCTGACTTAGGGTTAGATAGAATCGAAAAATATAGTAAAATAAATGGGCAGTTTTCTCCAAGCCCACAGAAGCAATTGGTTGTAGCAGAAGGTGCCGGACCTAGACATTTTGTAACTTCTAAAGATGAAAAATTTATTTATGTAATAAATGAATTGAATTCTACTATTACAGTGTTTAAATTGGACGGAGGAAAATATTTTGGTTTAAAGACTTACGAAACGGTTGCAGAAAATTTTAAAGGTGAAAGTTTTTGTGCCGATATTCATTTGTCGCCTGATGGCAAATACCTTTATGGAACCAATAGAGGGGAAAACACCATTGTCATCTTCAAAGTAGATGATACTAGTGGTACATTAGAATTAATTGGTAGAGAATCTGTAAAAGGAGATTGGCCTCGAAATTTTTCAATAGACCCTAGCGGAAAATATGTACTAGTAGCAAACCAACGTAGCAATAACATCGTTGTGTTTAAGCGAAATACTGAGCTCGGAACATTGAGTTTCGTTAGCCAAGTTGATTTGCCTAGTCCAGTTTGTTTGAAATTTTACTAAGACGTTTTAATAACCTGTAAAAGATCGTTTTTAGGCACTACACCCGATTGTCTCCAAACTTGTTTACCGTTTTTAAACAAAATCATAGTAGGAACTCCTCTTACCTGATATTGTGTGGCTAAGCTTTGATTTTTATCCACATCTATTTTAACGACTTTTATCGAATCGCCTAAATCACTTTTTACGTCTTTAAGAATTGGAGCCAGTGATTTACATGGTCCGCACCAGTCAGCGAAAAAATCGACTAGTACTGGAGTTTCTCCTTTTATTATTTCAGAAAATGATGCTTTCATAGTTCTTTGATTTTTATATGTTCAAAAAATTAATCTCTTGTAATATATGTTCTAAATGGAGTTGCATTAACAGACCCCTGTAGCTGGATCACAGCTCTCACCTTCACTAATTATATTTAACGGTGATACTTGTTGAAATGCCTCTATAAATGCAGATGGTGGTTGGGCGCCACTAATACCGAATTTGTCATTGATTATAAAAAAAGGTACGCTATTAACACCTCGCTGTTGATAATGCGCAATCTCTTGCTTAACGGCATAAGCGATGGTGTCATCATCTAAAACTTGTTTTGTTTTTTCTGCAGACCAATCGTATTCTGCCATTATTGAGCTTAACACGTCAACATTGTTCAGATGAAGGTTTTCATCAAAATATGCTTTCATAAAACGTTCTTTTAAAGCATCTTTAAATCCTTCTTCACCCGCTACATGTAAAAGTTGGTGTAAAGGTAATGTGTTAACGGCCAACCATTCTTTACCAAAATTAAAGGTAATTCCTTCTTCTCTACCGCTTTCTACTAGGCGATTAGTCATTTCTAAAGGACCTTCTAAATTGCCAAATTTATTTGTTAAATAAGTATCTCTATCCAAGCCTTCCTTTGGAATGTTAGGATCTAATTGAAATGGATGCCATTCTATTTCTATCGGAATACCATCCCACTCTTTAATAGCTTTCTCTAATCTTTTTTTACCAACATAACACCAAGGGCAAGCAACATCAGATACTATATCAATCTTTATTTTATCGTTTTGCATTTGATTTTCTTATTTCGAATTATATCTGTTTGGTCGTAGAAACATGATAAAACATACGCTTCATCAACCAAGTATTTTAATATAAAGTTAGAAGATTGATTTTAATTTTTAAAATGCATAATAGGAACATGGTTTTAAACTAAAAAACCCTTTCAAGGCATTGAAAGGGTTTTCTATAAAGCGTGTAAATTAGTTTAGAGGGTACGTAAGTATTCTGCTAAATTACGAGCATCTTCTTCACCCAAATTTTGGTTAAGCATAATAGCATTATTGTATTCTTTCAGTAATGCTTTTGCAATAGGATCTTCTTTCAACATTTTATCTGGATTGATAATCATGTTCATAACCCATTCAGGACTTCTACGTTCGTAGACACCTTTTAATGCTGGTCCTATCATACGTTGTTCTGCCATATGACAAGCGGTACATATCGCTTGAAATTTTTCTTTACCGGCGGCTGCCATTTCTTCATTAACAGTGTCTTCAAATTTAACACTGGTAATCGGACCTACACCTTTGTTGTCAAGATCTACAGGTACAGTTTCACTAGTTGATTCAGCTTTAACTTCTTTTTTGGTTCTGTTCATTTCAAAACCTTCTTTTTTCTCTTCTTTCTTCTCGCCACAGCTGATAATCATCGTGCTAAGAGCTAATAAAGTGAATAATTTACGCATACGTTTGTTATAATTTAAATGTTGTGAATCATTTGAACGACTAATATATGAATTTTTACGGGTTACAGTATGTTTTAGATAGGTACTATTAATGATTTAAGAGATAATTTTAACCCAATAACAATTCGCACTAACCTTATAATATTTTTTCAAAAACAAACAGCTGGGTTATGCTATGTTTGAAAGAAATTCTAAGGTGCGTCGTTCGGTATAAGTGAAATTGTCAGGACCATAAAAACCTACATGCCCTCCATATTGTGGAAGTTCTAGAAATAGGTTTTTATGATGTTTTGCAATAGCAATTGGGTAACAATCTTCTCCTAAGAATGAATCATTTTTTGCGTTAATAAGTAAGGTTGGTATTTTAATGGCGTTTAAAAATTGAAGACTACTGCATTGGGAATAATAATCCATAGCGTCTTTAAACCCATGTGCTCTACTGGTGTAAATATCATCAAAATCTTTCAACGTTTTTACTAGATCAATATCTAAATCAGATATCAGGTCTGGAAATGATTGTTTTTTCAACTTTAGTTTTTCAACCAGGTTACCTTTAAATCTTCTTGCATATAAAAAATTTTTAAATTGTAATAACTGATCAAGTGAATCTGCTAATTGACAGGGTACTGATATGGCTACTGCTCCTTTTATTTCATTGGGTAAGACCCGCTCTTCACCTAAATACTTCAATAAAAGATTACCGCCAAGGCTAAATCCATGTAGAAATATAGAAGTGTATTGATCTAGTTGAAGTACATACGCTATGACCGATTGCAAATCTTCTGTAGCACCAGAATGATATGAACGATATAAGTTGTTCATTGTACCACTACAACCTCTAAGGTTAATTGCACAAACATTGAATCCTGATTCACTCAATGCTTTGGCACTACCTTTAATATAGGCCCGTTTAGAACTTCCTTCAAGGCCATGTATAACGATGACTAGTTTTTTTGAAGGATTTTTTGAATAACTCCAATCTAAATCTAAGAAATCTGTATCGGGTAATGTTAGCCGTATTCGTGTCTGTTCAAGGTGCTCAACTTTACGTAATAACCCAGAATATATCGTCGACAAATGTCCGCTTCTAAAAAATAAGGGTGGATTATATGTAGAAGTAAGTAATGGCATTAAGATTGAAGAAGATGTTTTTTAAATAGCTAATATTTAGCATTAAAGTGAAGAAAACAATAAGAGATTAGATAATTTTTATTTCGGATAAATTTCGAGCACTTTTATTTGTTCTTCTATTGCTTCTTTGAATTCAGTTTTTAAATGCGATATTAATTCGGATACGGGTAAAGAATCGTTAATAAGCGCTGAACCTTGGCCAGCAGACCAAATTGTTTTCCATGCTTTTGCTTCGGTATTCAACTCTTTGCCAAAATCAACCTTTCGGTCTTTTTTAAGGTCTTCTTCGGTTATGCCTGCAGCTTTTAAACTAGCACCTAGAAAATTTGCATGAACTCCCGAAATTGAAGCGGTATATACAACATCACTAGCACCGGCATCAATTATCATTTGGCGATATTCTGGTGTCGCCTTGCTTTCATTAGTATTAATGAAACGAGTACCCATGTAAGCTAAATCTGCACCCATTTGTAATGCTGATGCAATATCTCTACCAGTACTGATACAACCAGATAGCAAAATAGTTTTATGAAAGAATTTTTTTATTTCAGCAACCAATGTCATTGGGTTAATCGTACCTGCATGACCACCGGCTCCAGCAGCTACTAGAATTAAGCCATCTACACCGGCCTCAGCAGCTTTCTCTGCGTGACGTTTTTTGATAACATCGTGAAAAACTAGTCCGCCATAACTATGAATGGCATCCACCACTTCAGATACCGCACCTAATGAAGTAATAATTAATGGAACTTTATGTTTGATACATAATTTAACATCGGCCTCTAACCTAGGGTTTGTAGGATGCACAATTAAATTAACGCCAAATGGTGCTGCTTTTTTTCCAGTCTGTTCTTCAAATTCCTTTAAGGTAGATTTTATTTCAGTTAACCATTCTTCAAAACCTTCACTCGTGCGTTGGTTTAAAGCAGGAAAAGTACCAACGATACCATTTTTACAGCATTCAATTACTAGTTGCGGTCCCGATATTAAAAACATGGGTGCGGCAACTATGGGTAATGATAATTCTTTAATGAAAGCAGGTTTATCTGACATACTGAAATAAATTTTTTTGACTCGAATTAAAAATAAGTATAAAAAACCATGTTCTTTATTCCTTAGGTTTCAAAACTATGTTATTTTTATCAGGTATTATGCACGCATAACAAAAATTATAGATATGTACATTAAGGAATTTGAGATAAGATGGAGTGATATTGATGCGAACCGTCATTTGGCGAATTCAGCATATATTAATTTTATGAGCCATACCCGTATGGCGTATTTGTTAGAACTTGGTTTCGACCATAGAACAATGGCAACCCATGAAATAGGGCCAGTGGTGTTCTATGAACATGTATACTATTTTAAGGAAGCTTTTCCTGGCAAACCGATTAAAGTTACATTGGAAATTATGGGGTTGAGTGAAGATTGTAAATTTTTTGAATTTCATCATAATTTCTATAATCATAAGGGAGAAAACATTGCCCGTTGCGAAATGATGGGTGCTTGGATGGATTTAAAAGCTCGAAAACTCACTGGTTTAACCAATGAATTATTGGCTACATTTAGTGGTGTAGAAAAAGCAGAAGGGTTTAAGGTACTTTCCAAAGAAGATTCACGCAAATTCGCTAGACTTCCTAAAAACCTATAATTGTTATAACGTAATCTACTACACTAAATGTAATCGATTGCCTTTTAGTATTTTAATTATTTTTTGATTACCCTATTTTATTATATTTACGCTATGGTCAGCATACCTGAAGAACTATTTCAAGAGACATACGGGAAAGTGAAGAAATTGATTGTTACTAAGAAATTGGCACCAGGTCAATTAATTACTCAACATAGATTAACGCATACCCTAAACATTAAAAATGATACCATACCCGTGGTACTGTTACAATTACAAGAAGAATCTTTGTTGGTAGGTACGTTACAGAATGGGCTTGAGGTTCGTGAGCTTTGTGAGCGAGAAATTTCTGAAATGTTCGAATGTAGAATAGCATTAGAAACAATGACCGTCAAATTATTTACACGTAATGCTTCGCAATCTAAAATTGACGATTTGCGTAATTTATTGGTTCCTTTCGAAAAAGGACCACAGAATGCGTATGTGTTCCATAAAATCGACAGATATTTTCATGAATTCATCGCCAAAAATTGTGGAAATAGAAAGATGTATGAATTATTTAAGACTGCAAAAATATTGCCATTTATGGATCTTGTAGGTCTCGTAAGACCGTTGAAAATAATCATGCAAGAACATTTGAATATTGTATCTGCAATGCATCATAGAGATGAAGATATGGCTGTTAAGGCAATACAGTTACATCTTGAGAATGCAAGAAAATCACATATTTAATTAAGGAATACCTAACCTTTGGGGTTATTCTATTTTGACTTTAGATAAAATCTATTTGGTTTTCTACTGGCAAGGTATACACCGGCCAATACAAAACATGCGGCAACAACTTTAACTAAGGTGAGTTTGTCTTGCCCAGTAAGAATGGCATACCCAATTCCTACCAAAGGTTGAACGTAAACAAACGCGCTCAAGGTAGAAGCTTTGAGTTGGGTCAAAGCAAAAATATTAAAAAGGTAGGTGCAAAATGTTGTTCCTAGAATTACAAATGCAATTCCCCAATAGGCTTCAAAAGGGAGAGTAGTCCATTCTATTTGTATAAATTCTTGATACCCGAATGGTAAACAGATGAGTACGCCCAAAGAGAACAACCATTTCATAAACGTAAAAGGGTGATATTTGGTAATAAGGGACTTTACAACAACCAAATAAGAGCCATAAAATATAGAATTAAGAAAAATAAGAAAATTTCCCATTGGAATATTTGGGGCATCCTGGCGTAACTCTGATCCATAAAGAATTAAGCCTAAAGCACCTAATAGGCCTATGCCGATTCCTAATATTTTTCTACTTGAAATTTTTTCCTTTAAAATTATTGCAGATAAAACAAGAACAACAATGGGTGTGGTCGTTATTAAAACGGCACTATTAATAGGTGTGGATAAGGATAATCCTTTAAAGAATACGAGCATATTTAAACCCATTCCTAGAAAGGCACAAAATATCATTCTCAAATAATCTTTGCGTTCAATCTTTTCTTTAGGACCAAAAGGAGAAATGAGCCAAAATAAAATTGCAGCACCTAACACCCTTAAAATAATAAAACCAAAAGGTTGCACATAATGTGGCATTATCCCTTTTGCAATAGTATGGTTAAGGCCGTAAATAGTGGTGGCTCCTAAAGCTGCGATGATTGCTAATAATCTTTTATTCACGAATGAATGGCCTTTTTAGCGGCCTCTACCACCTTTTTACTATTACCAATAAATATTTGGTTGTCAACAATAATAACAGGGCGTTTTAAAAAAGTATACTGTTCTAAAATTAAAGCCTTAAAATCATCTTCGGTAAGATTTTGCTCTTTTAAGTTTCGCTCACGATAAAGAATGGCTCTTTTGCTAAATAATGCCTCATAGCTATTCGACAAAGCGTGCATTTCCTCTAACTGAGACTTTGTAATAGCTTCAGACTTGATATCTTGTAGTACAAAATCATTAAGTGGTTGTAATTCCTTAATAATTCGTTGGCATGTGGAACAAGTGCTTAAGTGATATATTTTTTTCATGCTGTATTGTGTTGCTGTTATTATTGTTTTTCAAACCTGAAATTGGTTTAAATCACACATGTTTAATGAGTCTTATCGTATACAAAGAAACTTATTTCCCATTAATTGTACTATTTTTATGCTCCTTTAAATGTGAAATAATGTCTAAGAATTTATTTGAAATCACCTTACAGAACCGTAAAAATTTACACGCAATACTAACAAAAACTCCTAAAGAAAAGCTTTTAAAAATTCCAGTAGGCTTCAATAACAATATATTTTGGAATATAGCTCACACTGTGGTTACACAGCAGGTTTTGCAGTATAAATTTAGTGGACTTCAAATGCGTGTACCTGAAGAACTGGTGGCTAAGTTTATGAAAGGAACGACTCCTGATGGCACGGCGACTGATGAGGAAATAATGATGGTTGCAGATTTTTTAATCTCTACAGCTGAATGGTTGAAGGAAGATTATGATACCGAATTGTTTCAAGATTATAAAGAGTATACAACTAGTGCAAGGGTTACTCTAAAAAATATTGATGATGCCATTGCCTTTAATTTATTTCATGAAGGGTTACATATTGGGGCAATTATTCTATTACTAAGGCATGTTGGTTAAGGCTTTATAGCAAATTTTAGAAAGGTATTTGCATCGGTGTAAGGTATTGTCAATAGAATAGGGCCATCGGCAAAAGATGCGATTTCGTAGGGTTCATAAAATAATAATAATCCTTTATCTGTATAACCAATATTATCTGGCAAATAGAAACTTTCAGTTTCAAACATAAATCCTGTACTATTAATCGTTGCGTCTGCTGGCACATTCTCCTGCTTCCTAAAGATAATTTCGGTAAATGCCTTGAATTTATCTTCGTTTTTAAATAAATCTTGACGATCTAATTCAGCTCCGTTGATTATATCAAAATTTAAAAACCTATTGGTTCCATAACCATGTGCACCACCAGTGTAAATGTATGATTCTAATTTTATGGTTATTACATCCTTGTTTTCAAAAAGTATGGTGCCATAGATTTTGGCTTCCCAAGGCATCGATTCCTCAGGGAATTTGACGTTAAGTTCTTCATAATCCTTTATAAATGCTTCGGTAGCTCCTTTAATACTATTAGCATTACTTTCTTCATCAAAATTCAACAAAGCAATAATTTCTTCTCGTAAGGCGATATTTATTGTTTCACTTAATTTATTTCGACCTAATGCTTTAGGAATTTCAATTGAGACTAAAGTGCAATTTTCACAGGTGTCGTTAGAAACAGTAAGTGTTTCAAAAGTGAGTGACTCCTCATTATTGCAAGCAATAAGTGAAATAGATATAAGTAGGTAAAGAAGCTTTGATTTCATGAGAAAATTAGATTTAATGTAAAAATACACCTTCGTTGTATTCTCCAATAGATAACAATACATTTGTGTAAGAAATACTTTAAAATGGCTGCTAATAATTTTAAGTTTAATACAAAGACAATTCACGGTGGTCAACAACCAGATAAGGCATATGGGGCAGTAATGCCTCCTATTTATCAAACATCTACATATGCACAGACAACACCTGGCGGTCATAAGGGATACGCGTATTCAAGAAGTGCGAATCCTACTAGAACTGCTTTAGAAAATTCTTTGGCAAGTATCGAAGATGGTCAATTTGGCTTGGCATTTGGTAGCGGTCTTGCAGCTATTGATGCAGTTATTAAATTATTAGAACCGGGTGATGAGGTGATTTCGACAAGTGACCTTTATGGAGGTTCGTATAGGATTTTCAAAAAGATATTTGAAAAGTTTGGTATTATTTTTCATTTTGTTGGTATGCAAGATGCAGATGCCATACGCGACAGAATTAATAAGAACACCAAATTGGTTTGGGTAGAAACACCAACAAACCCTATGATGAATATCATTGATATAAAAGCAGTAGCCAGGTTAATTAAAAATAAGAATATTCTTTTGGCGGTCGATAATACTTTCGCAACTCCGTATTTACAGATGCCTTTACAATTAGGTGCAGATATCGTAATGCATTCAGCAACGAAATACCTTGGCGGACATAGTGATACGGTTGTTGGGGCTTTAGTCGTTAATGATAAGGAATTAGCAGACAGACTCTATTTCATACAAAACGCAAGTGGTGCTGTTTGTGGACCTATGGATAGTTTTTTAGTTTTAAGAGGAATAAAAACACTTCATGTACGAATGCAGCGCCATTGTGAAAATGGTAGAGCAGTAGCTGAATACCTTAAAAATAATTCTAAAGTTGAAAAAGTGTATTGGCCAGGGTTTAGTGATCACCCTAATCATAAAGTTGCGAAAGAGCAGATGAAAGATTTCGGTGGTATGATTTCATTTGTACCGAAAGGGAGCAATTATGAAGATGCTATCAAGGTTGTAGAGCGTTTACAGGTTTTTACTCTAGCTGAATCATTAGGTGGTGTTGAAAGTTTAGCTGGGCATCCCGCAAGTATGACTCATGCTAGTATACCAAAAGAAGAACGTGAAAAAAGCGGAGTAGTTGATGCATTAATACGACTTAGTGTGGGTATAGAAGATTCGGAAGATTTGATAGCTGATTTAGAGCAGGCAATAGGATAATGCGCAATTCATTAAATTTTACATATCAAGATTAGGTAGTTTGTTGCTAAAACAACAAATTTTATTGATTTTTAAAAAAATAAGCTATCAAATTACATAAATAACATAATTTTGCCGTTATATTTTGAAATCAATAATTTTAACCAAGAGTAAATAGCTTTATGGAAGATAAAATAAAAGCATTTATGGATGAGGTTACCGCTAGAAACGGTCACGAACCAGAATTCATACAAGCGGTACAAGAAGTAGCAGAAACGGTAATCCCATATATCGCAAAACAAGAGATATATAATGGTAAGAACATTCTTTTGAGAATGGTTGAGCCAGAGCGTTTGCTTTCTTTTAGAGTAGCGTGGGTAGATGATGCTGGGGAAATACATGTAAACCGTGGGTATAGAATACAAATGAACTCTGCAATTGGCCCGTATAAAGGCGGTTTGCGTTTTCACCCAACAGTAAATGCAAGTATTCTAAAATTCTTGGCTTTCGAACAAGTATTTAAAAATAGCCTTACCACGCTACCTATGGGTGGTGGTAAAGGTGGTTCTGATTTTGACCCTAAAGGTAAATCAGATGATGAGGTAATGCGTTTTTGCCATGCCTTTATGTTAGAATTAAATAGGCATATTGGTCCGAATACAGATGTACCTGCAGGAGATATTGGTGTTGGCGCTCGTGAAATAGGATTCCTTTTTGGTATGTACAAAAAGATTCGTAACGAGTTTACTGGTGTACTTACCGGAAAAGGTTTGTCTTGGGGAGGTTCTAAAATTAGACCCGAAGCAACAGGTTATGGTACAGTGTATTTCGCTGAAAGTATGCTTAAGACCAAGAATGAAACTTTTGAAGGTAAAACCGTTGTTATTTCTGGTTCAGGAAACGTTGCACAATATGCTGCTGAAAAAGCAATTTTATTAGGAGCTAAAGTGGTAACACTTTCAGATTCTAGTGGATTTATTTATGATAAAGATGGCTTGGATAATGATAAGTTGGCTTTTGTTATGAACTTAAAGAACAATAAAAGAGGACGTATTTCTGAATACGTAGATAAGTATTCATCTGCAGAGTTTCATGAAGGTAAAACTCCTTGGAATGTAAAATGTGATATCGCATTACCTTGTGCAACTCAAAATGAGTTGAATGAAGAAGATGCTAAAAAGCTTTTGAAAAATGGATGTATGTGTGTTGCAGAAGGGGCGAATATGCCTTGTAATACAGATGCTGTTCATGTATTCAACAATGCAAAAATATTATTTGCACCAGGTAAAGCTTCAAATGCAGGTGGTGTTGCAACCTCTGGTTTAGAAATGTCTCAGAATTCATTACGAATTAGCTGGACACGTGAAGAAGTTGATGAGCGACTTAAAGATATTATGGAAGATATTCATGCCTCATGTATCGAATATGGTAAAGAAGAAGATGGTTTCTGTAACTATGTAAAAGGAGCCAATATCGCTGGTTTCGTAAAAGTTGCCGATGCAATGCTTGCCCAAGGGGTTATTTAATTCTTAAATACATACCAATACATTTGGGTATTTATATTAATGCGAGGTTCTATTTTAGAGCCTCGCATTTTTTATGCATGATATCGTAGCCATTGTACAAACTATTATATTTGTTGAAATAGATGGCTCAATATGCAGGTAAAGACAAAGGCGATAGTATTTTCTGCGATAAAGTATGGCGACACAAGTCTTATTGTAAAGGCCTTTACAGCCTCTGACGGTATAAAATCTTATTTATTAAGAGGTGTGCTATCTTCTAAAAAAGGAAAATTAAAGACTGCCTATTTTCAACCCTTAACACAATTAGAGATTGTAGCTAACCATAGAAATAAAGGGACTTTAGAAACACTACGCGAAGCTAAGGTGTATTATCATTATCAAACTCTTTATGCTGATATGGCTAAAAATGCAATGACCTTGTTTTTAGCAGAGTTATTGATGAACAGCATACGTGAAGAGGAGCAAAATGCAGAATTGTTCGAATTTTTGGAAGCATCGTTGCAATGGATGGATATGCATAAAGATGTTGCTAATTTTCATCTATTTTTTATGCTATCAATCACTAAGTTTTTAGGGTTTTATCCTGATGTATATCAGATAGATAAGCCATATTTTGATTTGTTAGAAGGTGAATTTGTTTCTGTAGAATCATTGAACCCAATGCTAAGGGGTGAAAATATTTATTATTTCAAAACCTTCTTGGGCATAAATTTTGATACTATTCATTCCGTAAAGATGAAAAAAATCAACCGTCAAGAATTGTTGAAATCCCTGATACTATATTTTGAATTACACTTACAAGGTTTCAGGAAACCAAAATCACTTGCCGTGTTAAATGAAGTGTTCAATTCCTATGTATAAGTTTCTATTTGTCGTATTATTTTTGGTAACTTCTTTTAGTCAAGCTCAGGAAATAACTGTTTTAGATGCGGATAGTGGGGAAGTTATCCCGAATGTTGCCGTCTTTAATAAAGATAAGTCTAAGGTGGCATTATCTAATTTTGATGGTGTAATTGATGGTTCAATTTTCAATGACAAGGAGCGTCTTATTTTAAGACATTTAGGTTATGAGGAGTATAAGTCGAACAAATTACAAATTAGAAGACAAGGTCAAAAGGTATTTTTGATTATGAAGGCCCAGCAATTAGACGAGGTGGTCATGTCTGTTTCTAAATGGGAGCAACAAAAAAGAGATATACCCAATAAAATTATTTCTCTAGATGCTCGGTCAATTGCCTTTTCAGCGCCACAAACTTCTGCAGATTTACTTCAAAACAGTGGTAAGGTTTTTGTTCAGAAAAGCCAATTAGGAGGCGGAAGCCCAATGATTAGGGGTTTTGCAACTAATAGATTATTGCTTTCTGTTGATGGCGTGCGAATGAACAACGCAATTTTTAGAGGAGGAAATGTTCAAAATGTAATATCGATAGACCCTTTTACGATTAAGAATACAGAGATAATTTTCGGGCCTGGATCAGTTATTTATGGTAGTGATGCTATTGGTGGGGTAATGAATTTCTATACCAAGAAACCTATCTTAAGTCAGAACGATAGTATTTTAATACATGGAAATGCCAATTATAGGTTTGCCTCTGCAAATTTGGAAAACACTATTCATGCAGATATAAATATTGGTAAAAAGTATTGGTCTTCCTTAACAAGTATTAGCTATAATATTTTTCAAGATTTACGAATGGGGTCTCATGGTCCTAATTCTTATTTACGAAATACCTTTGTTCGAACAACGAATGGTGTAGATGAATTAGTGAATAACAACTCACCTGAAAAACAAATTCCTACCGGCTACGACCAAATAAACTTGATGCAAAAGTTTTTATTTAAGCCCAATTCGAAATGGGATTTAAATCTTGGTGCTTACTATTCAGAAACTTCAGATTATTCTAGATATGATAGATTGATTAGGCCCACAAGTGATGGTTTGGGGCTACGATCGGCTGAATGGTACTATGGTCCGCAGAAGTGGTTTATGGGAAATGCTCAAATTCAAAAAAAAGGAAACGGTAAGTTTTATGATGGATTAAAATTAGGACTTGCCTATCAACATTTTGAAGAAAGTAGAAATAGTCGCGATTTCCAAGATGCTATCTTAAATACAACGATGGAAAAAGTAGATGCTGTGAATATGAATGTTGATTTTGAGAATAAGAAGATGGGTGATTTTCGTTTGTATTATGGGGGCGAGTATATTTTCAATAAGGTAAGGTCCAGTGGTGGTGATTTAAATATTTCAACAGATATAAAAACTGAAGCCGCTTCTCGTTATCCAGACGGCTCTACATGGCAAAGCTTAGCAGGGTACGTAAATGGAGAATATAAGGCAAAACCTAATGTTACTATTATGTCTGGCTTACGTTACAGCCATGTTTGGGTCGATGCTGTTTTTGATGATACATTTTACAACTTCCCTTTTGAGTCAGCAGATTTAAGTACTGGAGCTTTAACGGGTAGTTTAGGCTTAAGTTGGTTTCCTAGGGCAAATCTTCAAATCACTTTGAATGGGTCAACTGGGTTTAGAGCTCCAAATATAGATGATGTAGGAAAAATTTTTGACTCTGAACCTGGGTCAGTAGTAGTTCCTAATCCAGATTTGGAACCTGAATATGCGTATAATGCTGAAATTGGTATTCAACGGAATATTAATGATAAAATTATTTTAAAAGGAGCTGCATACTACACGTATTTAGTAGATGCATTAGTTCGGCGCGATTTTAGTTATAACGGTGTTTCTGAAATTGAATATGGAGGTGAGCTTAGTAATGTTCAGGCAATACAGAACGCGGCTAAAGCTTATGTATACGGCTTTGAATTTGGTTTAGAAGCTTACCTTACAGAGCAGTGGTCTTTATCCTCTAATTTTACAATAACAGAAGGTGTGGAAGAGGAAGATGATGGTACAGAAACCCCTGCGCGACATGCGGCGCCATCTTTTGGAGATTTTCATGTTGTTTGGAAAAATCAAAGACTTCGTGCAGACTTGTTTGTGAATTATAATGGTGAAATAAAGTATGAAGATCTCGCAATGTCAGAGCAATCTAAAGAATATATATACGCAATAGATGAAAATGGTAATCCATATGCGCCTTCTTGGTATACGTTGAACTTTCGGTCACAATATGATATTACTAATCGTTTAAAAGCAACCGCTAGTTTTGAGAATATAACGGATCAACGCTATAGAACATACTCATCGGGTATAGTAGCACCGGGGCGAAATATTATTCTAGGAATAGGCTATCATTTTTAAACAAAAAAAGACCCGTATCGAACGGGTCTTTTAAAATTATAGGGTAGTTAAATTTAGTTTTTAACTGCCTTTTCTATATCGTTAGCTTTTTTTGCTGCTTTATCAGCTGCATCGTTAGCTGCTTTTTTTACGTCTTCACCTGCTTTTTTAGCAGCATCCATAGTATTTTCACCAGCTTTTTTTACTGATTCTGCAGCGTCTTCAGCAGCTTCCATTGCATCTTCGCTTGCTTCTTTAGCAGCATCCATTGCACCTTCGCCAGCTTTTTCTAAATCTTTTCCAGCTTCTTTTAAATCTTCACCAGCCTCTTCTAATGCAGCGCCAGCCTCTTCAGTTGCAGATTTAGCTTTATCAGCAGTATCTCTACAAGAAAATGACATACTTAATGCTAAAATTGTTAATGATCCTAAAATTACTTTTTTCATCGTGTTACGTTAAAATGGTTATTGTTTGGAGTTATATACGGTACAAATTGCATTTTAGACGTTAAACTTGCTATTATTTAATCTAATCAGTTAGTTAGGGATATATCAGTGTCGTCAATTCACTCAAATTAAATCTAAATTTTATAATTTTGCAGCCTTAAAAATCCAGTACCATAAGCATTTCGTATGAAGTTCGCAGAATATAAAGGTTTGAATTTACCAAAGGTCGCAGAAGAGATACTTGACTACTGGTCAACGCATGACATTTTTGAAAAAAGTATTTCTACCCGAGAGGGGAAAGATAGTTATGTATTTTATGAAGGTCCACCATCAGCAAACGGTATGCCTGGTATACACCACGTAATGGCGCGTACGATAAAGGATATATTTCCTAGGTACAAAACCATGAAAGGCTTTCAGGTTAAACGAAAAGCTGGTTGGGATACGCACGGACTACCAATTGAATTGGGAGTTGAAAAGGAGTTAGGTATTACCAAAGAGGATATAGGAGTTAAGATATCGGTAGAAGATTATAATGCTGCTTGTAAAAAAGCAGTAATGAGATATACCGATGTTTGGAATTCCATGACTGAAAAAGTGGGTTATTGGGTAGATATGGAAGATCCATATATCACTTACAAATCCAAATACATGGAAACCGTATGGTGGTTACTTAAAGAAATCTATTCGAAAGGATTAATTTATAAGGGATACACGATACAACCCTATTCGCCAAAAGCGGGTACGGGTCTTAGTTCACATGAGCTGAATCAACCAGGTACCTACCAAGATGTAACTGATACAACGGTAACGGCACAATTTAAGGCTGTTGAGAAAAGTTTACCTGAGTTTTTACAGAACGAAGGAACAATATACTTTTTAGCATGGACGACTACACCTTGGACATTGCCTTCGAACACAGCTTTGACCGTAGGGCCAAAAATAGATTATGTTTTGGTTGAGTCCTATAATCAATACACTTTTGAACCTATGAATGTTATACTTGCCAAGAGTTTGGTAGGAAAGCAATTTGCAGGAAAGTTCATAGAGGTTTCAGAGAAGTCTGAATTATTGGATTATACATCTGGAGATAAGAAAATTCCTTTTTATATAGTAAAAGAAAAAGAATTTAAAGGAAAAGACTTATTAGGTATTCGATACGAACAGCTATTAGACTATGTACTACCTTATGAAAATGCCGAGAATGCATTTAGAATAATTGCTGGAGATTTCGTTACAACCGAAGACGGAACCGGTATAGTACATACTGCACCAACTTTTGGGGCAGATGATGCTTTAGTGGCAAAACAAGCGGTCCCAGAAATACCGCCAATGTTAGTTTTGGATGACAATGGAAATTTGGTGCCACTTGTAGATTTACAAGGAAAATTTAGACCTGAGTTAAAAGAATTAGGTGGTAAGTATGTCAAAAATGAATATTACGAAGATGGTCAAGCACCAGAACGTTCGGTTGATGTTGAGATAGCGATACGCTTAAAGGAAGATAATAGAGCATTTAAGGTTGAGAAATACGTTCACAGTTATCCTAATTGCTGGCGTACCGATAAGCCGATATTGTATTACCCATTAGATTCTTGGTTTATTAAGGTGACCGATGTTAAGGATCGAATGTTTGAATTGAATCAAACGATCAATTGGAAACCTAAAGCTACCGGAGAAGGAAGATTTGGTAATTGGTTGGCAAATGCCAATGATTGGAATTTATCTCGATCAAGATATTGGGGTATTCCTTTGCCAATCTGGAGAACAGAAGACGGTAAAGAAGAGATAATAATTGGTTCAGTGGCAGAACTTAAATCAGAAATGGAAAAAGCTGTTGAAGCCGGAGTTTTAGAAAAAGACATCTATGCTGATTTTGTTGTTGACGATATGTCTGAAGAGAACTATGATAAAATAGATCTACATAAAAATATAGTTGATCAGATCACTTTGGTTTCTGAATCAGGTAAGCCAATGAAGCGCGAAAGCGATTTAATAGATGTGTGGTTCGATAGTGGATCTATGCCTTATGCACAATGGCATTATCCATTTGAAAATAAAGATTTAATAGATGAAGGAAAGACCTTTCCTGCAGATTTTATTGCTGAAGGAGTAGATCAAACACGTGGATGGTTCTATACACTGCACGCAATAGCGACTATGGTTTTTGACTCTGTTGCATACAAAAATGTAGTTTCTAACGGACTCGTTTTGGACAAGGAAGGTAAAAAGATGTCTAAGCGATTGGGCAATGCGGTTGATCCTTTCGAGACTATGGATGAACATGGTGCAGATGCTACAAGATGGTATATGATCAGTAATGCCAACCCATGGGATAATTTAAAATTCGATACAGAAGGTATAGCGGAAGTAAAGCGTAAGTTTTTCGGAACACTTTATAATACGTATTCCTTTTTTAGTCTATATGCAAACTTAGATAAGTTTACTTATTCTGAAGAAGATGTGCCAATGTCTGAACGTACTGAGATAGACCGTTGGATATTATCTGAATTGAATTCTTTGATAAAAGTTGTTGATACGGCGTACGATGAGTATGAGCCAACACGTGCAGCGAGAGCGATATCAGATTTTGTTCAAGAAAATCTAAGTAATTGGTATGTGCGTTTGTGTAGAAGACGTTTTTGGAAAGGTGAATATGCTCAAGATAAAATTGCGGCATATCAAACATTATACACTTGTTTAGATGTTGTGGCAAAATTATCTGCTCCAATAGCTCCATTTTTTATGGATCGTTTGTACCTCGATTTAAACAAAGCAACTGTAAAAGATGGGTTTGAAAGTGTGCATTTAGCAGATTTTCCGGTTGCTGATGAATCACTTATCAATAAAAGCTTGGAGGTGAAAATGCAGAAAGCACAGGTTATATCCTCTTTAGTATTATCTATCCGTCAAAAAGAAAAAATAAAAGTACGTCAGCCATTACAGAAAATTATGATTCCTGTATTGGATAATAAGGATAGGGAAGAAATTGAAGCAGTTTCAGAACTAATTAAATCTGAAGTTAATGTAAAGGAAATTCAATTGCTTGACGATGCATCGGGTATCTTGGTAAAACGTATAAAGCCGAATTTCAAGACGTTAGGCCCTAAGTTTGGTAAAGAAATGAAAGAAATTGCTCAAAAAGTGGGTGCTTTTAATCAGGATGATATCCAAAAAATTGAGCAGGATGGCGAATTAACAATCCAATTGGAGAATAAAAGCATTAATTTACAGTTACAGGATGTAGAAATCACTTCTCAAGATATTGAGGGTTGGATGGTGGCAACATCTGGTAAATTAACAGTTGCCTTAGATGTTACCATTAACAAAGATTTACGAAACGAGGGTATCGCTAGGGAATTGATTAATAGAATTCAAAATATCAGAAAAGATTCTGGTTTTGAAGTGACAGATAAGATTGCAATTAAAATATTGAAAGATGGTTTTGTTGAATTAGCTGTTAAGGATAATTTAGATTATATTAAAACAGAAACTTTAACAGCAGAATTAAGTTTTGAAGAAAAACTGAACAAAGGCATCGAAATTGCTTTTGACGAGGTGAACACTAAATTGTTTATTGAAAAACATTAAAAGATGGCAGAAGGTTTAAAAGTAAGGTATTCTGACAAAGATTTGGCAGAATTCAAAGAATTGATCGAGGTTAAAATAGAAAAGGCTAAAAGTCATTTAGAACTTTTAAAAAGCTCCTATATGAACGATGGTAATAATGGTACGGATGATACCTCACCTACCTTTAAGGCTTTCGAAGAAGGTTCTGAGACAATGAGCAAAGAAGCGAATACGCAGTTGGCTATTAGGCAAGAAAAGTTTATTCGTGACCTAAAGAATGCATTATTGCGTATCGAAAATAAGACTTTCGGTATTTGCCGTGTAACAGGTAAGCTAATCAATAAAGAGCGGTTAAAATTAGTGCCGCACGCTACGCTTAGCATAGAAGCTAAAAACATGCAATCATAATCAAAACGCCTTTAGGGGCGTTTTTTAATAGCTATTCCTTGAAGAGTTGTTTTGTTTATTGTTTACTCTTAGTGTCTTTTGGGTTAAAGGCACAAAAAAAGTTGCAAAAAACGATTTTTGCAGATAACATTAGTTTGGTTCAAGTTAATACGGCTAATTGTTTTGAAGTTGAAATTCATACAAGCCAAGGTGATGATGTTATCATTGAAGCTGAAATGGAAGGCGAGTATAGTCAAGATTTAGATTTAGAAGTAAACACCAATGGATCAACATTAATAATTGAAGCTGGTTTTACACCTAGTTTTGAAAATCCTAACGACAAATTAAGTGCTCATAAAGTAGTTTCAATTCTTTTAAAGCTAACAATTCCGTTCTATAAGAATGTTGAAATATATGGCACTAACTCTAGAGTAGTAATAGAAGGAAAATATAAAGAATTAAATATTTCCTTATCAGACGGGGCATGCGAGCTCAAAAGTATTATGGGTAATGCCAGCGTAAAAACACAAAGTGGTTTTATTAATGTATTTGCAGAGTCTGCACATATAGATGCAAAGAGCAAATATGGCAAAGTTTCGTTTAATCCGATTCCTGAAGGATTTTCTATTTACAGGTTACAAACGGTAACTGGAAATATACAACTAAGTAAAACCGAATAATATTTATATTTTTGCCCTCATTGATTTACGCCCATGAATATTAAAAAATCTGCACTATTTATTTTATTGATACTTATAATTGATCAATGGAGTAAAATTTATATAAAGACCCATTTTGTTTTGGGTGAATCTGTTGAGGTGTTTAATTGGTTTAAAATCCTGTTTATTGAGAATGAAGGCGCTGCTTGGGGAGCCAAGTTAAGCGACATTTTACCTATCTCTGATGATATAGGAAAACTGGTGCTTACCATTTTCAGATTGTTTGCAATTTTCGGAATAGGGTATTGGCTTTTCGATGTAATTAAGAAAAAAGCATCTAATACTTTAATATGGGCGGTGTCACTGATTTTTGCTGGAGCTCTAGGAAATATATTGGATTCTGTTTTTTATGGCATAAGTTTTAATGATAGTTATAACGAGGTCGCCACGCTGTTTTCAGATGAACCCTATGGCAAACTGTTTTACGGTAAGGTAGTAGATATGCTTTATTTTCCGATGGTAGATACTACATGGCCGAGTTGGATGCCAGGAGTTGGAGGTCAAAATTTTAGATTTTTCGAACCAGTTTTTAATATAGCCGATACAGCAATAAGTACTGGGGTTGGTATTCTATTGGTGTTTAATAAAAAGGCCTTTAATCAGGAAGAAGAGACGTCTGCTGAATTAAAAGAGGATACATTTCAGAATAAAGAAAATTAAAAGGTGTACGTTTTTTTTGGTGTAACACAATAATCTAACGGAATGTCGGTAGGTAAAATGTCATCGATTAAATCTTCAGCCTCAAAAAGAGATAAACCTATTTTAACTACATCAGGCTTACACTCACTTAGAAAGCGATCATAGTATCCTTTTCCATACCCTATTCTATTGCCAAGTCTATCGAAGGCCAATAGAGGTATAAACACAACATCAAGTTTATTTGCTGATATCGTAATGCCATCTACTGGTTCTGGTATGTTAAGGTTGTTTGTTTTGAATTTCGTATTGTCGGTAAGTAAGTAGTGTTCTAGTTCAGAACTAGAGATTACCTTGGGCACAATAACGTTTTTGTCGAATCCAAGAAGAATAGAAATAATACCTTCTGTATCTACTTCTAGTTTTTTTTCAATTGGAAGAAAAATATGAAAATATTGATTTTCCCAAATAGGTAGTTGCAAAACAGAATTTGCTATTACTATACTTTGCTGAGTTATAATATCGGGGGTAATCGAATTACGTAGTCTTGAATATTTCAAGCGCAAATCCTTCTTCAACATTATGAAGTAGTTTTAGCACTAATATTATTTAATTTATTCTTTACCTGCAACAGCAAAAAAGACTTTAAAAAATAACATTAATATAAGATATGTTCCTAAAGTGATTATATAGCTTTCCATGATATTCTGGTATTATTAATAAACTAACTTGTGTTGTTATTGAGTTAAAAATAAGTAAAATAATTAATACGATATCTATGAAAGGCACTTTTTATCGTTAAAGTGCATAAATTTTAAGAAAGATTAACATACTAGTAAATATTGAAAGGATAAAAATATAATAAAACGCTATAAATCAATTAATTATGTTTTTATCTCAAAACATAAATTATCAATTAAATAATTTGGGAGTTACTAATTTAAAGATTCACTAATATTTGATTAAAATAATATCAAGTTCATAACGTGAGAGAAAAGTGTCTTTTGAAGTATTTTCTTTCTCTATTATAGTATTAAGGTTTAATCTAAACTGATTTTTATAGACTAAATTAGTAGCGTCAAACTATGTCTGAAATCCCATTAAACATACAGTTAAGTTCGTTGCCCACAAGTCCGGGGGTTTATCAATTCTATGATAGTAATGACGGTATTTTATACGTTGGCAAGGCAAAGAATCTAAAGAAAAGGGTTTCGTCTTATTTTAATAAAAACCATGAGTATGGCAAGACACGAGTCTTGGTAAAGAAAATAAGAGCCATAAAGCATATCGTTGTTCCGACAGAGTCCGATGCACTATTGTTAGAGAATAATTTGATTAAAGAATTGAGGCCTCGATATAATGTTTTGCTTAAAGACGATAAATCTTACCCTTGGCTTTGTTTAAAGAATGAACGTTTCCCAAGATTTTTCCCAACTAGAAGAGTAATAAAGGATGGTTCAGAGTATTATGGTCCATATACTAGCATGAAAACCGTTAGAATTCTTCTGGATCTAATAAAGAGTGTTTATCCTTTAAGAACATGTAATTATGATTTATCTGCGGATAAAATTAATGCTGGTAAATATAAGGTATGTCTAGAGTATCATTTAGGTAACTGCAAGGGGCCATGTGAAGGCTATCAATCTATTGCTGAATACGATCGGCAAATTGAAGATATACGACAAATTGTAAAAGGGAATTTTAAATCTTCAATCACATATTTTAAAGGACAGATGAAGATGTTGGCTGCTGAAATGAAATTTGAAGAGGCTCAGAAAATCAAGGATAAAATTGATGTATTGGAAAACTATCAAGTTAAATCAACTATAGTCAATCCTAAAATTAGCAATGTAGACGTGTTCAGTATAATTTCAGATAATTCGTTCGCTTATGTGAACTTTCTACAGTTAGCTCATGGTTCCATAATTCGGTCTCACACCATGGAAATAAAAAAGAAGCTAGAAGAGCAAGATGAAGATTTGTTGGGACTTGCAATTGTGGAAATTAGAGAACGGTTTAATTCAGATTCTAAAGAATTATACCTGCCGTTTAAAATAGCGGTTTCTCCAGGGATAAAAATTACCGTACCAAAATTAGGAGATAAAAAGCGTATTCTAGATTTATCTGAACGTAATGCCAAATTCTTTAGACAAGAGCGATTTAATCAGATAAAGATAATTGATCCCGACCGTCACACGAACAGGGTCATGGCTCAAATGAAAAAGGATTTAAGATTGTCGGCTGAGCCTAGGCATATTGAATGTTTCGACAATAGTAATATTCAGGGTAGTAACCCGGTAGCCGCTTGTGTAGTTTTTAAAGATGGTAAACCCTCTAAGAAAGAATATAGGCACTATAACATTAAAACTGTAACGGGCCCTGATGATTTCGCCTCTATGGAAGAAGTTGTTTTTCGTAGATATAAAAGGTTACAAGAAGAAATGCAACCTCTTCCACAGCTAATAGTTATAGATGGTGGAAAAGGGCAACTTTCATCAGCGTTAAAAAGTCTAGATATTTTAGGTCTTAGAGGAAAAATCGCTATTATAGGGATTGCCAAAAGGTTGGAGGAAATCTATTTTCCGGAAGACCCTATTCCTCTTTATTTGGATAAAAAGTCTGAGAGCTTAAAGATTATTCAGTTTTTAAGGAATGAAGCGCATAGGTTTGGTATAACATTTCATAGAAATAAAAGGAGTAAAGGTGCTATTAATTCTGAGTTAGAGGGTATAGATGGTGTTGGTGAAAAAACCGCACAACAATTATTAAAAAAATTTAAATCTGTTAAACGCATTAAAGAGGCTAGTATTGATAGCCTATGCCAAGAGGTTGGAGCGTCAAAAGCCAAGAAGATATATGAGTCTTTTCGTAAAGAATAGTTTCGATTTGGGTAGAGCAATAATTTTGGCGGCAATTTTGTTGCTTAACTCTTTATGTGTGATAGCACAGACAGATTCTGATAAGAAAAAACCAAAAATTGGTTTGGTGCTAAGCGGCGGTGGAGCAAAGGGAATGGCTCATATTGGTGCTCTGAAAGTTATTGAAGAGGCAGGTGTCGAATTAGATTACATTGGGGGTTCAAGTATGGGTGCAATCGTTGGGGCATTGTATGCAGCTGGTTACACGGCTACAGAGTTAGATTCTATGTTTAATGCTACTAATTTCGGAACTCTTATTCAAGATAATCTTCCAAGAAGTGCTAAAACTTTTTATGAAAAAGACGACTCTGAACGATATTCATTAACCTTGCCTTTTAATAATTTCAAAGTATCCGTTCCGCCAGCATATTCAGGCGGGCAAAATATCTATAATGAATTAGTTAGGCTCTTATATCATGTAAAAGATATCGAAGATTTTGATAAATTGCCTACCCCTTTTGTATGTATAGCCACTGATATTGAGACCGGAAAACAAGTGATATTAGATTCTGGATATTTGCCAGAGGCAATTTTAGCCAGTGGAACATTGCCATCGCTTTTTGAGCCTTCGGTAATTAATGATAAAGTTTTAATTGATGGGGGCGTGGTCAATAATTATCCAATAGATGAGGTTTTGGCAATGGGCGCAGATATAATTATAGGTGTTGATGTTCAACATGACCTTTCTGATCGCGAAGCGCTATTATCTGCTACTGAAATTTTATTGCAGATAAATAATTATAGAACTGTGGCAGACATGAAAATAAAATCTGCAAAAACAGATATCTATATAAAGCCACAGATAGAAAAATATTCTGTAATCGAGTTCAATAAATTAAATGCTATCATTCAGACAGGTGTAGATGCGGCAAATTTAAAAATAGATGAACTTAGGGAGTTGGCAACAGAAACTAAAAAGAATAAAATTACTGTTACTGCAGTCGATTCAGATCAACAATTAACTGTGAATAGGTTACTGATTGATGGAAACACAACGCATACTAGGGGGTATGTGAAAGGGAAATTGAGATTCAATCTAGATGAGTCGATAAGCTTTAAGAAATTGCAGCAGGGTATTGGTAATTTGTCTGCTACGGGTAACTTTAGAACAATTAGATATAAATTACTGAACAATATAAATGATGGGGAGGATTTGATTTTACCCTTAGATGAAACTCCAAATACCTCTTTTTTAAGATTGGGAGCTCATTATGATGATTTGTATAAAAGCGCTGCAATAATTAACCTTACTAAGCGAAGAATATTGTCTAAAGATGATGTAGCATCTTTTGATTTGATCTTGGGAGATAATATTAGATACAATTTTGAATATTATGTGGATAAAGGTTCTTATTGGAGTTTTGGTGTTAATTCTAGATTCAATGATTTTGAACAAGAAATAGATTTTGATCTTATAGGAGATAATTTCGATGTTACGCCAAGCTCAAGAATTAATACGATTAACCTTGCTGTATCTGATTTTACAAATCAATTATATATTCAAACTGTTGTTAAAGAAGAATTTGCTTTTACGTTAGGAGCAGAGCTTAAACATTTGCGATATAGTACTAGAACATTTAGTGATGTACCAGATTCTGACCTTTCTATTAATACTACTACGGAAAATGGGCGAACATATTTTGAAAAAAGTAATTATGTAAGTGTGTTTGGGGCATTAAAGTTAGATACTTACGATGATAAGTATTTTCCATCTAGAGGATTGTACTTTAATGGAGATATGCATTATTATGTTTTGTCATCAGATTTTAATAACAACTTTAAAGATTTCTCTGTTTCTAAAGCCAAACTGGGTATGGCGTTTCCTTTAGTTAAAAATCTTTCTTTAAATCTAGAAACAGAAGGCGGGTTTAAATTGGGGACTTCTAATGTGACTACATATGATTTCGTTCTCGGGGGCTATGGTACTGACTTCATAAATAATTTCACCCAATTTGTTGGGTATGATTTTCTGAGTCTGCCAGGTAATAGTTTTGTTAAGGCGTATGCGAGATTAGATTTTGAATTTGCGAAAAAAAATCATGCTTTGTTCACCGCTAACTTTGCCAATGTAGATGACGACCTTTTTAGAACTGGAGATTGGTTTAAAGCACCAACGTATTCAGGTTATGGAATTGGGTATGGGTGGGAGTCATTTTTGGGTCCTGTTAATCTTTTATATTCTTGGTCACCTGAAATAGAACGGTCGCAATTTTATGTTAGTGTAGGGTATTGGTTCTAAATAAACATACAGGGTTAATGGTCTAAAGTCACCTCGATTTTCTTCTCAATTCTTAATACTTTCCCAAATATTTAAGTGAAGTGTGAATAATTGTTAAGGTTATCATTAAAGTAAGTTAAACCGTACGTCAGGTATGATATTGTGTCTTAAATTTACATCAGATAAGGGGTGGTTCCCTTACAACTTTAAGTAGTGGTTTTTCATAATTTAAAGTTTGGTTGGTTATTTAGGAAAAGCCCAGTTTTTAGACTGGGCTTTTTTTATGCAATACTTTGGAATAAAATTTGTTTAAGATATCGTAACGATAGTAATTAAAAAGATTCAATTACTATTTTTACTTTAAAATGAAGGCTATGCAAAAACTAGTAATACTATTCTTTCTCTTCTCATTTTCTATCTCACAAAGTCAGAATGCAACATCTGCATTTAATACTGGGGAATGGTTGAAATTTAGAATGCATTACGGTTTTTTAAATGCTAGTTATGCTACTTTGCAAGTTAATTCAGCTACTATTGATGATAAATCTGTTTATCATGTTGTCGGGCACGGCGAAACAACTGGTGTTGCTAGTTGGTTTTTTAAGGTAGATGACACTTATGAAAGCTATTTTGATAAAAACGACGGTAAGCCATATCGATTTGTTCGAAAAATAAATGAAGGTGGGTATACGAAAGATGTTGAGATAAACTTTGATTATAAGGAGTCGAAAGCTGAACTTAATGATAGAAAAAACAAGAAAAAGCTTAATTTTACACTACAGGACAATATACAGGATTTAATATCCGCCTTTTACTTCTTAAGGAATAACTATAAAACGGAAGACCTTGAGGTTGGAAAGGCAATTACCCTGAAAATGCTTTATGACGATGACGGTATTTTTAACTTTAAACTTAAGTATTTAGGCAAAGAAATTGTCAATACTAAATACGGAAAGGTAGAATGTCTAAAATTTAGACCTTTAGTTCAATCTGGTCGTGTATTTAAAGAACAAGAAAGTCTGTCGTTATGGGTTTCTAATGACGAAAATAGAATTCCGATTAGGATAAAAGCAGATTTGGCGGTAGGGGCAATAAAAGCCGATTTAGATGGGTATAACGGACTAAAGCATCAGTTTAAAATCATAATGGATTAGCCGATAAATGGAAGATAAAGAGAAGATTAAATCCCAAATATCTAAACTTGAAGAAAAATATAAGGATTCTGGGCAAGATCTTAGCTCTTATTTAGATGGCTTATTACATCAACGTTATTTAACGTATTGGGATTATGTGCACTTAGACACCTTATTAAGTTTGCAAGTACCTCGAACACATTTTCCAGATGAAGAAATCTTCATCATGTACCACCAAATTACCGAGCTCTATTTTAAATTGATTTTGCATGAGCAGAAGCAGTTAGTAGATGATAAAAGTGATAATCTTGATTTTTTCATTGAAAAATTACGAAGAATAAACAGTTATTATACAGTACTTATTTCTTCTTTTGGTGTTATGATCAAGGGAATGGAGCGAGAGCAGTTTTTGCAATATCGTATGGCCTTGCTACCTGCAAGTGGGTTTCAATCTGCACAGTTTCGAATGATAGAGATTTATTCGACGCCTCTTGAGAATTTGGTGCATGTGTCTGAAAGGGCTAATTATACATCTAATAATACGGTAGAAGAGTTATACGAGCACATATATTGGAAAAAGGGAGCTACAGACGTTAGTACAGGAGAAAAGACACTTACCTTAAAACAATTTGAATATAGGTATACGCCAAGGTTGATAAGAATAGCCAAGCAAGTAAAAGACGCAACTATTTATCATAAATATTTAAGTTTGCCTAGTGAATTGAGGCAAAATGAAGCATTGATTGAAGCATTAAAAACTTTAGACATAAATGCTAATATCAATTGGCAATTGATGCATATGGGTTCTGCCCATAGATATTTAAGAAGAGAGTCTGGTGATATAGAGGCAACCGGTGGTACAAATTGGAAGGAATATTTACCGCCTAGTTTTCAGAAAATTGTTTTTTTTCCAGAGTTGTATTCAGATAAAGAATTAAATAATTGGGGTAAGCAATGGGTTGACCATATGCTAAATCCAGATAAATCAAAAATGAAGTAATGCAGAAATATTGGGGCATAATATTGGCATTAACTGTTTTAGGGTCATGTAAAGATGATGCACAACAGAAAAATGACATTGCGCAAGAAATTAGTATACCTGAAGTTGAGGTTGTAAACAATCAATTTGGCTTTAATCTAGATGAATTTAATGTTCAATTAGATACCATTAAATATGGCGATAGTTTTGGGGAATTGATGATGCAAAATAAGGTCGACTATCCAAAGATAGCTGCCATTTCTGAAAATTATAGAGATACATTCGATGTTCGTAAGATTCGTGTGGGTAAACCATATGTTATTTTAAAATCTAAGGATACTATAGCTCAGGCTCAGATATTTATTTACGAAAACGACGCTATAAATTATACTGTAATAGACTTAAGAGATAGTGTAAAGGTTTATAAGGATAAAAGGAAAGTAAAATACGTTAGGCGAGAAGTATCCGGAATTATCGAGACCAGTTTATCAGAAGCAATTTTAGATCAGGGTATAGATTATAACGTTACTAATAATCTAGCAAATGTATATGCTTGGACAATAGATTTTTCAAGACTGCAGAAGAAAGATAAATTTAAGGTGATCTATAATGAAAAGTACATTAACGATACCATCTACGCAGGAGCAGAGCCAATAGAGGCTGCATTTTTCGAGCATAATGGCAAGCCTATTTATGCCTTTGCTTATGAAAATGATTCTTTAAGGAGTATTGTAGATTACTTTGATGAGGATGCTAATAATTTAAGGAGAACATTTTTAAGAATGCCGGTAGAATTTGGTAGGTTGTCTTCAAGGTATAATCTTAAAAGAAGGATAAAACATTACGGGTTTAAGGTAAGGCCACATAAAGGTACAGATTATGCTGCACCTATAGGGACTCCTATAATGGCAACAGCAGATGGTACTGTAGTAGAATCTACCAGAAGAGGTGGTAATGGTAAATATGTAAAAATTAGGCATAATGGAACTTATGCAACACAGTATCTACACATGAAAGCTCAAAAGGTTAAAAAAGGTCAGTTTGTTCGCCAAGGTGATGTTATCGGTTGGATTGGAATGACAGGAAGTACGGCAGGGCCTCATGTATGTTATCGTTTTTGGAAAAATGGTCATCAGGTAGATCCTTTGAGAGAAGAACTTCCACAAGCAGAACCTTTGCATGATACTTTAAAGAAAGAATATTTCGCATATATATCAGCTTTTAAAGAACAGTTAGATTGTATTATATTCCCTAAAGTTTTATTAGAAGAGGAAGAAGATTTATTAACCCTTAATCAAGAAGATGGCATTAAATAAAACTAATCCAACACAAACTGAGGTTTGGAAAAAGCTAACTACGCATTATAAGGAGACCAAAGATGCACATTTAAGAGGTCTTTTTTCTTCAGATGCCAATAGAGCAGAAAAGTTTACGTTACAATGGAACAATTTTCTTTTTGATTATTCTAAAAATAGAATATCAACAGAAACCATGCAGTTATTACTTGAATTGGCAAAAGAGGTTAATTTGAAAGATGCTATTAAAGAGTATTATGCTGGTGGAATTATTAATGAGACCGAAGGCAGGGCGGTATTGCATACGGCTTTAAGAGGTAAGAAATCTGATGAAGTATTAGTTGATGGAATCAATGTAATGCCAGAAATATATGAGGTTAAGGAACATATTAAAGAATTCACTGATTCAGTTATTAATGGTGAATTAAAAGGTTACACAGGTAAAGCATTTACCGATGTAGTAAATATAGGTATCGGTGGTTCAGACTTAGGTCCGGCTATGGTAACGGAAGCTTTAAAGTTTTATAAAAATCATCTAGCTATCCATTTTGTTAGTAATGTAGATGGTGATCATGTTTATGAAATTCTTAAAACTTTAGATCCAGAAACAACATTATTTGTTGTGGTATCGAAAACATTTACTACGCAAGAAACCTTAACTAATGCGACTACTATTAAAAAATGGTTTTTAAAGCATGCAACGCAAGAAGATATTGCAAAGCATTTTGCTGCTGTATCAACCAATAGTGAAAAAATTGCTGAATTCGGTATTGATGCGGCAAATGTATTTCCTATGTGGGACTGGGTTGGTGGAAGATTTTCATTGTGGAGTGCTGTTGGACTAACAATTGCTTTGGCAGTTGGTTATGATAATTTTGATGCTTTGTTGCAAGGTGCCAATGAAACTGATGTCCATTTTAAGGAAACTGAGTTTTCTGAGAATATTCCTGTAATTATGGCGCTGGTAAGTGTTTGGTACAATAATTTTTACGGTGCAGAGACCGAAGCGATTATACCTTACGCACAATACTTGAGTAGATTTTCTGCGTATTTACAGCAAGGCATTATGGAAAGTAATGGTAAGAGTGTTGATAGAGCAGGTAATACAGTGGGTTATGAAACGGGTACCATTATATGGGGCGAACCAGGAACAAACTCACAACATGCGTTTTTTCAATTAATACATCAAGGTACCAAGTTGATACCTACTGATTTTATTGGCTTTAAGCATTCTTTGCATGGTGATAAGGATCATCATAATAAACTAATGGCAAACTATTTTGCTCAGACAGAGGCTTTAATGAATGGTAAGACCGAAGCTGAAGTAATTGCAGAATTAGAAGCTAAAGGTTTATCAGAAAAGGAAATTGAACATCTTGCACCTTTTAAGGTTTTTACCGGTAATAAACCAACGAATACAATATTGATGGATAAATTAACACCTAAAAGTTTAGGCTCGTTAATTGCTCTTTATGAGCATAAAATATTCGTACAAGGTGTTATTTGGAATATTTTCAGCTACGATCAATGGGGGGTAGAGTTAGGAAAACAACTAGCTGGTACTATTCTTGATGATATTGAGAATTCAAAAATCTCAAAACACGATAGTTCGACATTGCGACTTCTTCAATATTTTAAGAAATAATTTAGAAAATTGACAAGTTCTTAGAAAAAGGCACAACTATTTCATTTACAGTTCTATTATATAGTTTTTTCAAGTATTTTTGCAAAGCTGATTTAACGTTATCTTAACGTTAGAGGACAAAAATTAGAAGACTTTTGCAGCAAGTTAAAAACTAACAAATACTTGAAAAAATGAAAAAAATGTACTTTGCAATTGCGGTATTTTTAATGACCGTAACTGCTTTTTCACAAGGGACTATTACCGGTACTGTGCTAGATGGTGATTCTAACTCACCTTTACCTGGTGCAACCGTAATGGTAAAAGGTACCACAAATGGTACTTCATCTGATTTTGATGGAAATTTCACAATTAATGTAAGTTCAGCAACTGGAACTTTAGTAGTGTCTTACATTGGGTTTAATTCAAAACAAATTTCTTTTACTGCTTCAGGTAATATCGGTTCAATTGTTTTAGAGCCTAATGCTGAAGAGTTAGAAGGGGTTATTGTAACTGGTGTACAAGATATTGCCAAGGATCGTAAAACTCCTGTTGCAGTTTCTACCATTAAGGCAGAAGAGATTCAATTAAAATTAGGTTCTCAAGAATTTCCAGAGTTATTAAATACAACTCCATCTATATATGCTACGAAATCAGGTGGTGGTTTTGGTGATGCACGTGTAAATATTCGTGGTTTTGATACCAATAACTCAGCGGTAATGATAAATGGTGTTCCAGTAAATGACATGGAAAACGGTCAAGTATATTGGAGTAACTGGGCGGGTCTTTCAGATGTAACATCTGCGATTCAAGTTCAAAGAGGTCTAGGGTCATCTAAATTGGCAGTATCATCTGTTGGTGGTACAATTAATGTTGTTACTAAAACATCGTTGAATGCTCAAGGTGGTGCTATAGGCGCAACGGTTGGTAACGATGGTTATGTTAAAACATTAGCTTCTTATTCTTCTGGACTTTTAGATAATGGATTTTCTGCTTCTATGTTAATTAGTAGAACAGGTGGTAGTATGTATGCTGATGGTACTGAATTTGAAGGATATAACTTCTTTATGGGATTGGGTTATACTGCTGGTGATCATAGTTTAGAGTTTATGGTTACAGGTGCTCCTCAATGGCACAACCAAAGAAGTAGAGCTACATCAATTGACACTCAAATTCTTTATGGTGATGGCGATGGTGAGCCAAATAGAAAATATAATGAAGATTGGGGTTATAGAAATGGTGAGGAATATAGCTTTCGCCGTAATTTCTACCATAAGCCGGTTATCAGTTTAAACTGGAACTGGAAGCTGAGTGAGAAAACTACTTTAGAAACTTCTACGTATGCATCTTTTGGCCGTGGTGGTGGTACTGGTGAAATTGGTGAGATAAATGGAAGCAGACAATTTGCACTTCCAAGAACTGCTGATGGTTTAATCAGGGTAGATGATATAGTAGCATATAACAGTGGCCAATTGGTATCAGATTTTAGCGCTACTCCAAGAGAGCAAATCAATGGTCAATATGTAAACAATAGTGATCAAAATGCTAATGAAAATAACACTAACGGTATTTCAAGAAGAGCTTCTGTGAATTCTCATAACTGGTATGGAATTTTGGCTAACTTCAATAACCGTATTTCTAGTGATTTAACTATAGATTTTGGTGTTGATCTTAGAAAATATAAAGGGTATCACTATAGAAGAGTGAATGATCGATTAGGTGGAGATGTTTATCAAGAAACAGATAATAGAAACAATCCAAACCAGTTATTCTCTGAAACCTATAAGGCAAACCAACCATGGTGGGTATTTGGTAACATTGATGATGAAGAAAAAATAGATTACTACAATACCGGTTTAGTTAATTGGTTAGGTCTTTTTGGTCAAGTTGAATATAACTTTACTGAAGATATAACAGGTTTCGTTCAAGGTGCGTTATCTAACCAAGGATTTGCAAGGGAAGAGTTCTTTAATGAAGTACCAGCAGCTAAAACTGATTTCGAAAATATTCTTGGCGGAAACGTTAAGGGTGGGGTAAACTGGAACGTAGACGCAAGAAATAACTTTTTTGCTAATGCAGGATATTATTCTAAACAACCTTTATTTGATGCGGTTTATATCAATTTTGGAAATAACTTGAATCCTAATTTAACTAATGAAAAAATCACTGGTTTTGAATTAGGATATGGTTACAGAAGCTCAAAGTTTAGAGCAAATGTTAACTTATATTATACAAGCTGGAAGGATAGATTTGAATCTACTGGTGCAACCTTTAATGCCGATCAACCAGATGAGATTCGTGGTACCGCTAATATTTTAGGTATTACTCAGGTTCATACAGGTATTGAGTTTGATGGTAGATTCCAAGCTAGTGATAAATTTGCTCTAACGGGTATGATGTCAATTGGTAACTGGGAATATAAAGATGATGTAACTGCTACTTATTTTGATAACGATCAAGCACCTATTGTTATAGGTGGTGTAGAGCAGGTTGAAACGTTAGCTTTAGATGGTGTTAAAGTTGGTGATGCAGCACAGTTTACTGCATTCCTAGGTGCTGATTATAATGTGGTGAATAACTTAAATGTTGATTTTGGTTATCGTTTTGCGGGTAATTTATATGCTCAATTTGATGCTACAAGTGTAGGTCCTGATGGTGCTTTGAAATTGCCTTCTTTTGGTCTTGCCGATGCAGGTGCAACATATAGCATTCCATTCGATGATAAAAAGTTAAGCTTCAGAGTAAATGTAAACAACCTGTTTGATACAACATATATCGCAGAGTCTGATACTAATATTTTTGCACAGCCTGGTGATGATACTTATGATGGTATTAACACTAGTAACCGTGTATTCTTTGGTTTCGGTACTACTTGGAACTTAAGTGCTAGATTTAACTTCTAAACTAGTTTTTTGATATTATTTAAAACCCTGCCAATTGGCGGGGTTTTTTATGCTCAAAATTCACTATTTTTAAATCTTTAATTAATGAAATTATGGAAGAAACAGGATTAGCGTATACTTGGATACAACCTTTGCACTCTTATTTAGCCTATATAGCTTTGGCAGTGTTGATTTTAGCTGTTGCTAATGCAATAACTGGTTTAGTTGGGAAAAGAATTTTTAATATGGACAAAGATTTAAGACTAAGTCTTTTTGCCTTGATTTTGTGCCATATACAATTATTGGTAGGTTTAGTACTTTATTTTGTTTCGCCAAATGGTCTAAATGCTATTCAGGAATTCGGAATGGGAGGTTTGAGCTCTGCTGTTCGTTTATTGGCTGTTGAACATCCTTTTATAAACATATTAGCCATAGCTTCCATCACTGTTGGTTGGTCTCGTCACAAGAAATTTGTTGAAGGAGACAAAAAATTCAAAAGTATCGCTATTTTCTACGGAATTGGTTTACTACTTATCTTAAGTAGAATACCGTGGGGACAATGGTTTAATTAATCAATTAATATTTATCAATGAATAAAATTACATCTACAATATTGGTGCTATTATTTAGTGCCTCATTATTCGCTCAAAAACAAGAATTGTTTGATGGTGAAAGCTTAGAAGGTTGGTCTATATATGGCACTGAAAAGTGGTATGTTGAAGATGGGCTTTTAATTTGTGAAAGTGGTCCTGACGCTGAATATGGATATTTGGGTACAGACAAGCATTATAAAAACTTCATTCTTGATTTAGATTTTAAACAAGAAGCAGACGGTAATAGCGGAGTTTTTATTAGGTCAACAGTAGATGGTACGACTGTTAGTGGTTGGCAGGTAGAGGTTGCTCCTCCTGGTGCGTTTACTGGCGGTATATATGAATCTTATGGTAGACAATGGTTGATTAAACCTACGCTAGATAAAGACAAGGCATTAAAGTTTGGTGAATGGAATCATATGAAAATTAAAGTGGACGGCAAAGTAGTAACCTCTTGGGTAAATGGTGTCGAAATGGTTTCTTTAAAGGATAGAATTATAGGTAAAGGAGAAGGAGCTATTTTATTACAAATACATTCTGGTGGTGGTATTAAAGTAAAGTGGAAAAATATCCAAATAGAAGAATTGGATTAATTTGGTTGCTGAATCTAAGGAGCCTTAGGACTTTGCTTTTTTAATCAAATGAAGATAAACGGGAAAATGGTCGCTATATCCACCAATATAGCTACCTCCCGCATAGGTGCGTAGGGGGTAACCTTTATATTTTCCTTTGGGGTCCATTAAATATCTGGGTGTAAAAATGCCTACTTTCCAATAACTATACGTTTGTTTTTCTTTATCTAATAGGCTAGAGGTCATATAGAGTTGGTCAAAAAGATTCCATTTGTCTCTATAAGCTAAAGAACCTTTTCCTTTTCTAAATAGTTTTTCCATAGGCCCATAGAGGCTTAGGGAGTCTAAGCTTTTAGAATTTTTCTCTATGTTTAGTATTTTTTTGAAACTAGGGTCTACAGGGTCATCATTAAAATCGCCCATACTTATTATTTTTGCATTAATATCTTGCCTTCTGACAGAATCTATTATTCGTTTATTGAGTTTTGCGGCTTCTAGCCTATATGGTCTGCTTCTTGCTTCGCCGCCACTTCTAGAGGGCCAGTGATTTACTATAAAATATACTTTTTCGTTGTCTAATAGTCCTTCAACAATAAGTTGATCTCTAGTGTAATTGCGTTTTCCGTCTAAATCGAAAAGCAAAAGTCGATGACTATTAAAATTGACAGGGATAAAAGCATCTTTCTTAAATAGCAATGCTACATCAATACCTCGCTCATCTGGCGAATCGAAATGAATAATACCATAATTAGTTTGTGCAATATTCTTATGTCTAATCAAATCTTGTAAAACACTTAAATTTTCAACTTCACAAACACCAACAATATCGGGAGCATTTTTATTTTCTGCGGATCCAATTTCAGAAATTACTTTTGACATTTGTGCGATTTTTTGAATGTAACGTTCTTCCGTCCAGTTATCCTTACCCGTTGGTGTTCGGTCATCGTCAAAAATTAAAGTATCATTTTTTGTATCAAAAAGATTCTCCAGATTATAAAATGCAATAGTCCTTATTTGATACGTAGTTGTCTCTTGTGAATATAATCCTACAGAAAATAAAATGAAAATATAGAATATGTATGATTTCATTGAGGGTATTACGTCTTAATTATTCGCTAGTATACGGAATTTTCACGTTAATTATTTCTTAAAATGTATCTTAATGGTTTAGTAACAATATGTTGAGTTTTTAAATGATAAAGCATTTACTGTTTTTATTATTGGTTTTTGAATTTTTCACCTTAAAATCTCAGACAACTTCTACCATTACAGGAGTAGTTGAAGAGATGTCAAAAAGGATAAAAATTACGAATGCGGAAATACTATTGGAAGGTGGTAGTTTTTCGGTTAGTACAAATGGTATGGGAGAATTTAGCATGTCCACCTCTAAAAAAGGTAAATATATTCTTCAAATTTCAGCATCTGAATTTGTAATTAAACGTATTCCAATACTACTTGATGGTAATAATTTAGAATTGGGAACTATTTTTTTAGAACGAGACATAACTTTTGAAAAAACAATTAATCTGGTCAATATCACTGATGACGAGCTGCTAGATGATGAAATTAACTCCAATGCATTGGCATTGCTTCAGTCCACTAAAGACATTTTTCTAAATAGGGCCGCATTTGATTTCGGACAAGCATTCTTTCGGGTACGGGGTTATGACTCGCAATATGGTGAAGTACTTCTGAACGAAATGCCGATGAACAAAATGTATGACGGCAGACCTCAATGGAATAATTGGGGAGGATTAAATGATGTTATTAGAAATCAACAATATACTAATGGCTTAAGTGCTTCAGATTTCACTTTTGGTGGAATTCTAGGAAATACAAATATAGATTTACGACCATCAGGTTTGCGCCCAGGTACTAGGTTGTCATCATCGGTATCGAATAGAACATATAGTGGTAGGCTAATGGCGACCTATAATTCTGGACTTAAAAAAGAAAAATACGCATATGTACTTTCGGCATCTAGAAGATGGTCTAAAGAAGGTTATATTGAAGGAACACTGTATGATTCATATTCTATATATGGCTCGTTTGAATATCTACTAAATGAAAAAAATACAATATCCACAACTGCTATTGTAGCATCTAATAGGAGGGGCCGTTCTTCTGCAATTACTGAAGAAGTTTTTCAAATTCAAGGAAATAAATACAATCCGTATTGGGGTATTCAAAACAATAAAATTCGAAATTCTAGAGAAAGAAATATAAGAGAGCCACTTTTTCTATTGAACTATAATCATGAATCTCAAGGACTAATAATTAATGGGGGATTGGCTTACCAAACAGGAATATATAAGAGAAGTAGGCTGGGTTATTTTAATGCTCCAAATCCTGACCCTACATATTACAGATATTTACCGAGTTTCTATCTGAACAGTCCCATAGGCGCTAATTTTGAAAGTGCTGTTTTGGCTGAAGAGGGTTTTACTGAAAATTCACAACTCAATTGGAATAATATTTACAAGGCAAATACCAGTTTAAGTCAAGCCGGTAAAGCCGCATATGTATTATATGATGATACTACAAAAGATAATCAGTTTACGGCTCGAATCAACTCGAACATAGATATTGATAGCCATTTAAGAATAGATTTTGGACTGACTTTTAAGAAATTATCATCTAAAAACTATGCTAAAATTGATGATTTACTAGGGGCAGAATTTCATTATGATATTGATACATTTTCTGAGACTCTTAACGATATTGGCACAGAAGTTAATAAGCAAAATGGCGACATTTTCAATTATAAATATGATTTAAAGGGAAGTACGGCAGACCTGTATACCCAAATAAATTTAGATTATAATAAGGTTGGTGCTTTTATATCTGGTAAATACAGTAATGTGCAATATCAGAGAATTGGGTTGTTTCAGAATGAACGATTTATGGATAACTCACTTGGTGAAAGTGAACGAATACGTTTTTCTAATTGGTCATTTAAATCAGGAGGCACCTATAATATAACAGGAAGACATTGGGTTACTGCCAATGCAGCTTACATTAATAGGGCTCCGGTGCTTCAAAATGTTTTTATAAATCCAAGAGAGAATAATGCGATGGTTCCAAACCTGCAAAGTGAAAAGATTACAAGTGTAGATGTAAATTATTTTTTGAGAATGCCAAAACTTACAGGAAGGTTAACAGGTTTTTATACCCGTTTTCAAGATGGCACCGATGTGAATTTCTTTTTTGTTGATTCGGGAATAGGTTCAGATTTTGTGCAAGAGGTATTAACCGATTTAGATAAATTGCATTTAGGTACTGAACTAGGTTTAGAGTATCAAATATCAAGTGCGGTAAAATTATCGTTGGTAGCATCGGTAGCGAAGTACTTATATGCAAGCGATCCTTTCGTGACAATTAACTTTGATACCGCAGGCGCAAATGAAGATTTAATCGATATTTCTGGCTCAAAGTTTTTGGGACAATCTGCTATTAAAGGATATAAATTGGCGCAAGGTCCGCAAAAGGCAATTGCTGCAGGTATTGAATACCGAGATCCAAAATATTGGTGGGTAAGTATGACCGCTAATTATTTGGCCAATAATTATGCAAACATATCTACAATAACCAGAACTAAAAGTTTTTTAATAGACCCAGAAACTGAACAAAGGTTCCCAGATGCAACGGATGAAAATGTTCAGAAATTGTTAGAACAAAGGCCTTTAGATAATTTCTATCTATTGAATCTAGTTGGCGGTAAGTCTTGGTTGAAGAAAGGAAAATATATTAGTGTCTTTGCAAGTGTCAACAATGTTTTCGATACCACTTTTAGAACTGGCGGGTATGAACAAAGTAGAAATGGCAATTATGGTCAATTAAAACAAGATAATTTTAGTGGTAACCCTTCTTTTGCTCCTAAATATTGGTACGGATTTGGTCGAACCTACTTTTTAAATATGGCATTTAGCTTTTAAATATGAGTTTTAAAAATAATTATTTATTAAAATTATTTTTCTTGAGCTTTATGCTTGTAGTTACCTCTTGTGTAAAAAATAAAGATTTTGATAAACCTGAATCAATATGCTCTGATGAGGACTTCACTTTCATAAGTATTTTAGAACTTAAAAATTTGTACGCAGGCGAAACTGTTCAAATTCAAGAAGATTGGGTTATTGAAGGTTATATAATTTCATCTGACCAGTCAGGTAATTTTTTTAATGTTCTTCATTTTCAAGATGAGTTAAGCAATCCTACAGAGGGGTTGCAAATAGAGTTGGAATTAAGAGATTCACATTTATTTTTTGATATTGGTCAACCTATTTTTATAAAACTGAAAGGGTTGTATTTAGGACAGTCTAATGGTGTGTATAAAATTGGAGGAGTATTTACTTCTTTTGGTAATCGTAGTGTGGGCAGGCTGCCTAATAGTGTAATTTTTGAACATATTTTAGTGCCATGTAATTCGGTTATAAACATTCAACCTAGATCAGTTTCTATTTCCGAATTAAATGAAACAATGATTAATACCTTAGTACGTATTGAAAATGTAGAATTTAGAGAGGAAGAATTAGGACAAACTTATGCCAAAGAAAAAGAAGAGACACAGAGGGTTTTAGTTGATTGTAATGATAATGAGGTGATATTATTAAATAGCGGCTATTCAGATTTTCAAGCAGAAATTGTTCCAGAGGATATGGGCACAGCAACTGGAGTTTTAACGATGGATAAAAATGAATTTCAATTAATCATTAGAACGGTAGATGATTTAGATTTTAATTTAGAGCGTTGCGATGAATTGATAGATGAGTTTACTTCGACATCTATTATTATATCTGAGATTGCTGATCCTAATAATAATGCTGGCTCACGGTTTTTAGAATTATACAATTCTTCTAATGACTCCTTATCATTAAAGGGTTGGAACTTGGTTCGATATACCAATGCAAGTTTTGAGGTAAGCTCGACTATCGATTTATCAGATTATAGTATTACCGCGAAAGGACTTTTAGTGATTTCCCCAAACCAAGTTGAGTTTGAAAATATATATGGATTTTTACCGGCTATTTCTGTGGGTACAAATTCTCCGGCAGATTCTAATGGTGATGACAACATTGCTTTAATTGACCCTTTTGGCGAAGTCATAGATATCTTTGGTATAATTGGGGAAGATGGGAGCAATACCAGCCATGAATTCGAAGATGGTAAAGCTGAAAGAAAAATAGAAGTGGTTTCAAGTAATTCGATTTTCACCCCAAGTGAATGGATTATTTATAATGATACCGGTAATACAGGTACAATAAATCAACCACAAAATGCCCCACTCGATTTTACACCGGGTATAAGGTAAGATTACTTTAAATCTTGAGAATCAATTATTTTTTTAACAGCACTTTCTGTTAAGGGCTTAACGATATAATCTTTAACCAATTTGTAGTTTTTAGCTTTCTCTATAAGTTCGGGGCTAATAAAAGAGCTCGTAATATAAATTTGAACATGGGCTATTTTGTCCTCAGGTAAGTCTTGAAACTCCTCTAAAAATGACCATCCATCTCTTCGAGGCATATTTAAATCAAGAAAAATTATGCTAGGTAGCGGTATGTTCTCTACAAGTAGCCCAATTAAACCATTTAGTGCTTCTTGGCCACCGGTGTAATACAAGATGTTCTCTGAAAAATCAAACTGCTTTAAAACTCTTTTACTGCTTATAGAAAAAAACTCGTCATCATCAATGATACAACAACTAGAAAATATGCTCATTTGTGATTAATTCTTAATTAAATCTTTCTTCGATTTAGGTTTGTAAATAGTCTAGAAAAAGAAAGGCAAAGATATGAAAATAGTAAGGTATGAAAGTGTTTTTAGAGTAATTTGCTACAGCAATTATTAACAGCACAAGTTTGTTAACCTAACCTTAATAAGGTGTTAACCTTACATTTAATTTAATATCACTTGTAAAACAAAAGGCTATATAGTATTATCGTTTAAAACCTTGCCAAGGTCGTCAGGTGTAATTGGCTTTAGAATGTACGTGTCAATTTGGTTATAATCTTTAACGCGTTCCAAATCTCTTGGATCTACCGATGAACTAATGATATATATAATCGTCTTTTTTGATATATTATGACGGCAATTTTTATATTCATCTAAAAACTCCCAACCGTTCATAATGGGCATATTTAAATCTAGAAATATTACTTCAGGCAGAAGTCCACCATCATTAATAATTGTTTTTAGACCGTCAACTGCTTCTTGACCATTGTTATAAACAACAATGTTTTCTGCAAAATTAACTTCTTTCATTATTCTTTTGGTGCCGTATATGAAAATAGGGTCGTCGTCTATGATACAACATAATTGTACTTTCTTCATAATGAATTTGGTGTTAGTCTTGTTTTAATTCTATGAAAATGGTAGTGCCTTGGTCAACAACACTTTCTAATTTTATGCTTCCACTCATAGCTTCTATTTGATTTTTGGTGATGAATAAACCGATTCCTTTAGCGTCTTTATGTTTATGAAATGTTTTGTACATGCCAAATATTTTGTCGCCATGTCGCTTTAAATCTATTCCTTGTCCATTATCCTTAAAGGTAATAAGAACTGTGTTATTTTTAAGTTTCGATTTTATTTCGATAACCGGACTTCGATCCGGAGAACTATATTTTAAAGCGTTGGTTAAAATATTTAAAAAAATACTTTCTAAATATGCAGGTACCGCGTTTACAAAATGTGATTTTTCAATATCTATTTTTATGATGGCATCTTGTTTCTCTAATATGCCGCCTATACTCTTTTTAATATGTTCAATAGTATTTAATACGCTAATACTTTGAAGGTTCTCTAAAGCACCTGTTTTAACCTGAACGACATCGTTTAAATGCAAAATGGTTTCAGATAAGCTTTCAGCAGCATCGGAAATCATTCGATTAATATTTTTTAGTTCTTTTTCGTCTTCTTCTTGTAATAGGAATTTGGCAAGCATTGTCATGTTAGTAGAATGAGAGCGTAGATTGTGAGAAACGATATGAGCAAAGTTCATAAGACTTTCATTTTGGCTTTTAGTAACTTCTACCAAGGTTTCAAGTTTTTTTTCAGCTTCAATTCTATCTGTAATGTCTAGAAATTGAGCTATAGCATGGCTAGGATTTCCATTTAAATCTTTAACTGGAGTTACGCCGATGATTGCATAAATAATATGGCCTTTTTTATGAAAATATCTTTTTTGTAATTGATAGGTATCTTTTGTACCCTTAAATACAGTTTTTGTGAAGGTTGTACTATTTTCTAAATCATCAGGATGCGTAATATCTATAGTCTTCATTCCTAATAACTCCTTTTCTGAATATCCTAAACTGTTTAATAGGCTTTTATTCACTTTTAACCAATAAAGCTCAGGGCTTACCAAAGCCATGCCGATTGCAGCATTGTCGAAAGTCTCTGTAAATGATTCTGTACTTCGCTCCAATTTCAGTTCTGTACTCCTAAGTGCAGTAAAATCTAAATTAGCACCAATTATTTTTACTGCCTCTCCATGTTTATTCTTTTGAGCCTCACCAGAAGCAATCATATAAATAAGTTCACCGCTCGGTTTAACTCCTCTAAACTTTATGTTAAGTGGAGTGTTATCATGAATGGTTTTTTCTAGCCCTTTTTGAACAATTTCTATGTCTTCTGGATGAATGCGTTTCATCCATTCATCTAACATATTAGATGAATTTTTTGGTATGTCATACATGGTGTACATATTAACATTACCATGCACCGTATTTTCTTTAATATTATAATTCCAAATACCTATATTAGCCACTCTCGTAGCTACATTAAGCATTTCGGTAGATTCATTAATTTTATTTTCAGCCTCTTTTTTAGAGGTTACATCAAGTATTTGATGAATCATATAAGAAGCTTTTCCATCTATATCTTTTACTACAGTGGCTGTAAGTATAACATAAACAATATGGCCATTTTTATGAAAATATCTTTTTTCCAATTGATAGCTTTCGAGTTTTTGGTCCAAAGCCTCTTGTAAGAATTGCAGATCTTCCGTAAGATCTTCAGGATGGGTAAGTTCTTGAAATGTTAATTCATTTAGCTCATTGTGTGAATAGCCTAGGCTATTGGTAAGACTTTCGTTGATTTTTATAAATGTCCCGTCAAGTCCAACCTCGGCCATACCAATAACTGAATTATCGAAGGTATTAATATATGATGCTTCGTTTCGCTCTAGTTGAAGTTTGGTGTTTCTTAGTTCGGTAATGTCCCAATTTGCACCAGTCATTTTAACTGCTGTTCCGTTTGAATTTTTAATGGTTTTCGAAAGTCCTTTAATATATTTTATGGTACCATCTTGTAACTGTATTCTAAATTCTTCGTCAAAATCTTTTACTCCATTAGCGGCATCGTTTGTGGCTTTTAAGGCTTTTTCTTTGTCATCGGGATGCAGTGTGGATTCCCATGCTTCAAAAATTCCAGAAAATTGATTTTGTTCAAAACCAAATATATTATACATTTCCTTATCCCAAACTAATTCATTCTCTTCAAGGTTATATTCCCAAATACCAATATGGGCGGTTCGTGTTGCAAGCTTTAAACGTTCAGAAATTTCCTCATGTGCTAATTCTATTTTTTTTCTTTGATCAATATCTTGAAAAGTACCGATAATTCGTATAACCTTATTGTCTAGCATTTCTACCTCACCAATTGCCCTCACCCAAAGTTCATTGCCTTTTTCTGTAATGATGATTAATTCGGTGTCCCAAGGTTTGCCTTCTTGTATCGCCATACCGACTAAACTGGTAATCTTTTCTCTATGGATCCCTTCTTTATAGAAATTGATGCCTTGCTCTAAATCTGGTTCAAAGTCTTTATCAACTTCATGTATATCTTTAGTTGTTTGAGACCAATAAATTGTATTCTTTTGAAGATCAATCTCCCAACCACCAACCCTGGCTACAGATTCTGTTTTACGATATAATTCTATTTCTTTTTTATCAGTAGTAATATCTTCTAAGAAAATCATTAATCCGTCGGAAGCATTTTCATCATTTATCAAAGGCGAAACTTTCCATTTTAACCATTGTACTTGTCCAGAAGATAATATAAACTTTTGCCCATCATTGATATCTTCTTTGCCATTTAAAGCTAATTCAACGACAGTTTTAAAAAGTTTTGGCATTTCTAAAATAACATCAAAAAGATACATTCCTTCAATATCTATTTTGTTGTCTGTAAAATCGCTTAGCCACTGGTTAGAGTGACTAATAAAGTTTAACTTAGTATCCACGATAGCGATGGCAATAGGCGTCTCTTTTAAGAGAAAGTCAACAGCTAATGTTTTCAATATGTTTGTGTTTATAATTTAAAGGTACATATTTATCGTAAAGTAGGAAAAAATAGTTGGCTAGTAAGAAAATACGTTAACTTGAATTCTCACTTGTATTTTATAGATTCATGAGGTAAATAATAAATTTCAACTATGAACGAATTCTTTTTTAAAGCAATTAGAGAGGGTAATTTAAATGAAGTTAGACCTATGGTTGATAAAAACCCTGTACTTATAAATAGTAAAGATGTACGAGGGTCTACACCATTGATTTTAGCAACGTATTACGATGAAATGGAGATAGCGATGTTACTGCTTGATAAAGGTGCTAAAATTGACGCAATAGATGCTTCAGGTAATACAGCTTTAATGGGTGTTTGTTTTAAAGGGTTTACAGATATTGCCAAACTATTAGTAGAAAAAAAGGCACAATTGAATGAGAGAAATGCTATGGGTGCAACATGCCTTATTTATGCAGCTCAATTTAATCGTTTTGAAATTGCCAAATTGTTAATAGCTAATGGTGCTGATAAAACAATTAAAGACAACAGAGGGAATACAGCCTTAGATCACGCCAAAACCCAGGGGTTAAATGCTTTTATTGATTTACTCGAATAAGACAGCATGAAAAAAGAGAAAAACAGCCTAAAACTAGCCTTGGTACAATCTGTTTTGCATTGGGAAAATCCTCTAGCCAATAGGGAGATGTTCAGTACTAAAATTGAACAAATTACAGAAGATATAGATGTTGTTGTTTTGCCTGAAATGTTTACTACGGGTTTTACTATGTCACCGGAAAACATACAAAGTGATGAAGGAGCTTTAACGTTAAGCTGGATGAAAGATATTGCCGCCAGAAAAGCTTGTGCTATAATCGGTAGCATCGTTTATAAAGAAAATGACTCGTTTTATAATCGTCTTTTTTTCGTTAAACCAAATGGCGAAACACATACTTACGATAAGAGGCATACATTTACGTTGGCAGGGGAGCATAAAAAATACCAATCTGGTTCAAATAGGTTGGTTATAGCGTATAAGGGATTTAATTTTTGCCCGCTAATATGTTATGATCTCAGATTTCCCGTATGGAGTAGAAATACCGAAAATATTGACATATTACTATATTCAGCAAATTGGCCTACTGTAAGAATAAATGCTTGGGATGCGCTTTTGAAAGCACGTGCAATTGAAAACATGGTTTTTTGTATTGGTGTAAATCGTATTGGGGAAGATAATGTAGGGCATCATTACCCAGGTCACACCAGCATGTATGATCCCCTCGGAAATGAATTGGCATTGTCTAAAGAAGAGGAAGTACTAATCGTTGAGATAACTAAAAATGAAATTAAAAAAGTACGTGATAAACTTGCTTTTTTAGAAGATCGCGACCAATTTAATCTAATAAATTAAAAGTTTCTATCTTTTCCCAATTAGCTCGTAGTTCTATTAAAGTTGGATAATAACTTATTTTTTCTGGTTGTATTTTCTTTAAAAAACTCCCTGTATCCCATTTTTGATTTCCATTTGAATCGAATATGACTCGAGCCATATACTTACCGGGATTTAAATTGTTAAATATATAAGTTTGCGGTTGAGTAGCGTAAATTTCTCTTTGTAAGTCCCCCTTATCATTGGTGAGTTGAACTATTATGGGGTATTGTATATTATTGCCATTTAGGTTCAAAGTAAGGTTGCCATAGTCTGCAAGACTTTTTGTTCTTAGATTATAAACAACGGTATCATTCGTGTTTTCAAAAAAATCGGTAACTGCCCCAGGTAAAAGTTCAATTTTATAATTTTGATTGGGTAATACCTTAAAATCTAAATTCAATTGATTTTCGAGAGTATCTAACTTTAAGCTATTTGCGACCAGTAGAGTGTCTTTATCGGTTAGTTTTATCTTAGTAGTGTCAAAACGAACCAGTGGCGTGTTAACCAAAACATTAATTGGTTTGTCAAATTCAATATTGCCTTGCTGGTTTAAAGATAATCGTAAAGAATCAAATTCAACCTTCCGGCTTTTTACTTTAAAAGTGTCAGAAATCTTTAAATTTTCATTAGAAATGGCGAAAAGAATAGAATCCATTTTATAAGGGGTAAACCAGAAATTTAAGGTGTCTTTATCCCTTTCTTTAGTAATTATAGACCTTACGGTATCGGGTAACGTTGTAATTGTTTCAATACCAATTGAGGAGCCTTCACCGTAGTAGCCAAAGCTAATTTTATTGCTTGCTTCCATACTAGGTACGGCAACCCCGTAATCAGCAACTTCTTTAAAAATATTTAATAAATAGATAGAGTCTGTGGGTAAATTTATGGTGTCTTGTACAAAGCCGATTTTGTCTGTCTTTTGGTCAAATAAGTTATTGCCAGCTATATCTTTAATGGCGAATAACGCATACTTGCCTTCTTTTAAATTCCTAAGCTTGAATATTACTGCACTATCAAGTGTATTGGTGATATAGTTTGGTGGTTTTTTATAAAGGGTAGAATCGGTGTAACTAGTATCTATTTTGTAAAGCATAACGCTTACAAACTCATCAACTTTTTTATTGAATGCATCGGTTATTACTCCTGTAAGTTCTAAAGAATCAATATAATCGCCGGTAGAAAACACGTAGGTGAAAAATGGAAGTGGATTTTCTTCATTGTTATCTACAATACCTTGGCCAAAGTTTAGCGTATAGGTGGTGTTGGGGTCTAAAGTATCTTTAATTGTAATTTCAACAAATTTATTGGCATTGCCTTGTGGTGAAAGAACAGGGGTGTATTTTAAAGGTGGAGATATAATAAGCTGTTTTTGAATATCTTTCAATTTTACCAGCTCATCAAAATAAAGCCTGATTTTTTGGTCTTTAAAATTGATTGACATATTGGGTGGTTCGGCACGTAATAACTTTGGTGGTGTAATATCTTTCGGGCCTCCAGTAGGGGTGCCTTTTTGGGCACATTGGTATGAAACCAAAACAATGATAAAAACAAATATAATTCCAAGAATTTTTCTACTCATAAGTGCGATTATCAATCACAAAGAAACAACATATTTTATAGAAATCTAAGCCTTTGGCACAACAGCCATACTCGAAATATAAATGGTAATCCCTTCAATGTCTTTAAAGGTATTGGCGCAAATCTCCATTGTTGCACCTGTAGTAATTACATCATCGACCAATAATATGTTTTTATTCTTAAGTAATTGCTTATTATTTATTTCATACAAAGAACGATTATCTTGCCATCTGCTCAGCCTATTCTTTTTGGTCTGGGTTTTGGTATTTGCTGTTTTAATTAGCAAGTCATCTGCATAAGTGGCATTCAGGTGAACAGCAATTTGTTTGGCGAAAAGTGCAACTTGGTTATAACCGCGTTGTCTTAATTTCTTTCTGTGTAAGGGAACAGGAATTACATAATCAATATCTACCAAGTCACCTTGTTGCTTTAAAATTTGCCCGTGCCAATCACCTAAAAATTCTCCTATACTCTCTTGATTCTTATATTTTAAAAAGTGAATTAAGTTTTTTACTATTCCAATTTCGGTAAAGAATAAGAATGAATTTGCCTTTTTAATGTTAATTCGACCATAAAAAATACGGTCAACGGCATTTTCTTCGTTAAAGTTATACTCGGTGAGAGGTAATTGGTGTCGGCAAGAGGTACAGAGAAATGCCTCTCCTCTATATAATCGTGCATTACAACCAAAACATGATATGGGCAACAGTATGTTGGTAACATCCTTTAGTATATTTGAAATTCTGTTTTGCATCAAATTTTACAGATTTAATTAACCTACAGCCCGCTTATTAAATGGATAGTCAAGATAACCAATTCAATTATAAAATAATACTCGCCGCATTTGTGGCAGTTATTATAGCGCTTTTGATTGCCTTTTACTACAGTTACGCTCAATCTGATGCGCAAATAAGCTTTTTAGAACAAGAGAAGTCTATTTTGATAAAAGACCTTACCATTATGAAAGCTGACGTAGACCGTTTGTCTGCCAAAAGTGAAATGAATGAAATTGAATTGCAAGATTCTAAATATAAGGTTCAAGAGCTTTTAGATTCTGTAGGGCGATTAAATTTTACCGTTCAGAAACTGAGAGAGTTCAAAACAGAACTACGTAGATTAGAATCAAAGAATGATAGTTTACTTTTAAAGAATAACTTTTTACGCTATAATAACATGCTTCTTACAGACAAATATGATGAGTCTCGTAAACAAGTTGAACAATTAAGAGCTAATAGTAGTTCGTTGGCAGAGGCTGAGGCATTACAGAGAAGAAAGATTCTTGAGCTTAATCAAAAATTAAAAACGAAGAGTTATTTGAAGATGGCTAACGCCGAAGGCAGTGGATTTAGACTTATTCGAAATACAAGGCCTACTAAAACTAACAAAGCTTCGATTATTGAAAAATTAAGAGGTTGTGTCACTATTTTGGCCGATGAAAGTGAATCAGATAATGAAAAGGTTATTTATCTACAGTTTTTAAATCCTAATAAACAAATTATAGAGGATAATGCCAATACTATTACCGTAAACGGAAATATATATAGTAAAAGAGTAGAATTTGTTTTTACTGGATTGGATACTTATGTATGTGAGTCTATCACCATACCAGAAGGCTCATTGATGGAAGGTAGCTATACCTTAAATGTGTTTGAAGATGAACGTTTGATTACTTCTTCAGAATTTCAATTAAAATAATTATACATTTTTTAAGCTATTATCCTATTTTTGCCGCATGGCAAAGCAAGAAGATGATTTTAAGCGTGTAATATCGCATGCAAAGGAATACGGTTATGTATTTCAATCGAGTGAAATTTATGATGGGTTAAGCGCTGTATATGACTACGGTCAAAACGGTGTTGAACTAAAAAAAAATATACGCGAATATTGGTGGAAAGCCATGGTACACCTCAATGATAATATTGTTGGGTTAGATGCAGCTATTTTTATGCATCCTACTACATGGGAAGCATCTGGGCATATCGATGCATTCAACGACCCTTTAATAGATAATAAAGATTCTAAAAAAAGATATAGAGCAGATGTTTTAGTCGAAGATTATGTGGCTAAAATTGATGCAAAAATCGAAAAGGAGGTCAATAAGGCTCAAAAACGTTTTGGTGTAGCTTTTGACAAGAAGACGTTCTTGGAAACGAATCAACGAGTAGTCGATTATCAACAACAAGGGAAAACTATTTTAACACGATTAGGTAAATCTTTGCAAAATGAAGATTTGGCCGATGTTAAGGCACTTATTGAGGAATTGGACATAGCTTGCCCAATGTCTGGTTCTAAGAACTGGACAGACGTGAGGCAGTTCAATCTTATGTTTGGTACAAAGTTAGGTGCCAATGCAGAAAGTGCGATGGACCTATTTCTTAGACCAGAGACTGCTCAAGGAATTTTCGTAAACTTTTTAAATGTTCAAAAATCTGGACGTTTAAAGATTCCTTTCGGAATTGCCCAGACCGGAAAAGCTTTTAGAAATGAAATTGTAGCTAGACAATTCATTTTTAGAATGCGTGAATTTGAACAGATGGAAATGCAATTTTTTATACAGCCTGGTACTCAGAAAGAATGGTACGAGGTCTGGAAAGAAAAGAGAATGAAATGGCACTTATCTTTAGGTTTAGGACAGGATAATTACCGTTTTCATGACCATGAGAAATTAGCACATTATGCAGATGCAGCAGCAGATATAGAATTCCGTTTTCCATTTGGTTTTAAAGAATTGGAAGGTATACATTCACGTACCGATTTTGATTTAAGTAGTCACGAGAAATTTTCAGGAAAGAAGCTTCAGTATTTCGACCATGAGGTAAATAAAAATTATGTGCCTTACGTATTAGAAACTTCAATAGGTTTAGATAGAATGTTCTTAGCTGTATTCTCTAATTCTCTTAAAGAAGAGGAGTTAGAAAACAATACTACTAGAACCGTACTTAAATTGCCTGCCGTTTTAGCACCAGTTAAAGCAGCTATTTTGCCATTGCTGAAGAAAGATGGTTTACCAGAAATAGCACATAGTATTGTAGATGATCTGAAATGGGACTTCAATGTAACGTATGACGAAAAAGATGCTGTGGGTAGACGTTATAGAAGGCAAGATGCCAATGGAACGCCATTTTGTATTACAGTAGATCATCAAACTTTAGAGGATCAAACGGTAACCATTCGACATAGAGATTCAATGGAGCAGGAAAGGGTTGCCATTTCAGATTTAAACAGTATCATTCATGATGCGGTCGATATGAAGACCTGGTTGAAAAAGATGTAATATTTTAAAGCGTGTAACTTAGTTTTACACTCCCATAATAATTTATATTGTTCCCAGGGTAGAAATACCTTGGGGCATTACCACCAAAACCAGTTGCATTTATTAAAACAGATTGAGCGTATTTTGTATCCGTAAGATTGTTAATGCCAAAATCTAAACCAATCATTAATTTTTCTAAAACCTGCTTTTTGTAACCCAGTTTTATATTGAGTAGATTGAAAGAGTCACTATAAAGAGAATTTGCATCTGTCAGCGGAATTTCATCTATAAATAGATGAGTAACATTGGCATAAAGTCCGTTTCCGAATGTGGTTTGTATTCCAGAATTTAATTTATGTTTAGGAACTCCTGTTAAAGAATTTCCACTATAATCTTCATTAGCTTCTTCATCGATAAATTCAACAAATGAGTGGTTGTTGTAGGTATAGCTTACAAACGGGCTAAGAATTATTTTGTCAGATAAACTAATTCGATAGCTCCCATCCAAATCTATTCCTTGGTGCCTTGTCTTACCTGCATTTCGACCAATATATTGGTTATCACTAACCCTTTTTGCAACTAGTAGGTTTTTTATTGGCATTAAATAGAAGGCCACGTCTAATTTCAATCGATTATCATTGCTTTTGTGTTCAATACCTATTTCGTAATTGGTTCCTGTTTCTTGAACAATGTTCGGATTTATTATTCCATCAGGCGTTAATGTTTCTTCTAAGCTAGGGTTTGAAAAGCCACGACTAATATTCGCGTAAAGATTATTTGTTTGGGTTAATGCATAGTTTACATCTAAACTTGGTAAAAACAATGTTTTGAAACTTCTATCTGCACTAGTGTTTTCGTCTCCTATGTTTAATAAATCTCTAAAATCATATTGAGTTTTATTGACGTTTAAACCTAGTTGCGCTGTTAATTTATTGGTAAAAGGGTATGAAACTGTAGCGAAACTATTGATTTGACTTCTGAATTCTTTGTTTTGGGATAATCTATCGCCTTGTAAACTTCCATTACCATTATTTTCTTTGTAAAGGTTTTCAAAAGTTCCCCAATTGTATTCATCTTTGTAAAGCTCTCCGCCAAAAGTATAGGATAGGGTGTTTTCTGAAATGATAACATTACCGGTAAATAAAGTTCTAAGGCCGTAACCATTGGTGTACTCATCTAGAATGTTAAATGGTGCAGGTTCGTAGTGATCTAAATATGTATAGAACAAACTAGTGGTGTTCTTTAGTTTAGAACTTGCGTAATAAGTGTGCGAAAGGCCTACAAGACTATAATTGTTGTCTTCATAACCTTTTGATGCTCCCCATGTGAATGCAGCTTGAGTTGGGTTTTCATTAAAATCTTCTTGATCTATTGAGCTTGCGATTTGAGCAGAATAATCAATATGATTTACCAAAAGACCTATTTCGCTTTTTTCTGAAAGTTTGAAAATTGTATTTAATAGAAATCCGTCACGCTCGAATCTGTTGTTTTCGCGGTATCCGTCAACTTCCATGTGACCATATTGAAAGGTCATGTAGAAATCGTCTTGAGAGTGTGAAAATCCGAAACTGTTTTTTAATAGCCCATAAGAACCTATGGTAGTATTGTTGGTAAACTTGGTAGGTTGATTGCTAATTTGTTTGGTGTTTAAAATGATGGAGCCACCTAAATTAGTTCCAAATCCTGTCCCCTTAGGGCCTTTAATAATTTCAACAGATGTAAGGTTCTCTAAATCAAAAGCTTCAATAGTTGATGAGCCTGTTCCGTTGGTTATAGGAATATTATTATAGTAAAGCCTTAATTTATCAGTGCCATAAGGTGTTCTTGAGCCCACACCTCTTATGGTTATTCTATTGGTGTTTAGTGCTCCTGATAAAGCATAAACCCCAGAAATCTGGTTTATTGAACTTATAAAATCTACAGGACTATAATTTTGAAAAACCTTTGCTCCAATTATTTGAGATGGTATAATGCCAATAGCATTTTTGGCAGTTAAGGTGTCGATAACAATAACCTCGCTTAATTGCGTGACACTATCTTTTACTGTTATAGTTTGAGCACCTACACTAAATGAGAAAGCTAAAAAAAGAAAGTATAAAATTGATTTTTTCATAGGGAATTAAACCCCAAAAATACCCATTAAAAACGGAAACCTAAGGATAGACCAGCCCGAAACATAAAGTCATTTTGAAAATCTTCTGGATTAATATTCCTACCAAGACCTCCATTTATTTCAATTATAAATCTTTGACTTCTAGTAGTCCATTTATATCCAGCGCCTAAACCAATTGCGGTAGTTGAATAATCGTAATTTCTACTCCCTAATGTTTCTGAAACCTCATCATCTTCACCCGTGAAATATAGTGCGAAAACTTCGGCGAACATACCACTACGCGGAGCATAACCAAAGTAAGCCCTTACATTGGGGCCAATTCCAAAATTACCATTATAATCTGTTGCGTCTCCATTAAAATAAAGTGTTCCACCAATACTGGTATCTTCATTCAAATAATATTCATAAGCAACTTCGGTAGTGGTTGTAACTAAAAAGTGACCGATATTAAATTTGACCTCATGTAGGTATGAATCATTAGAATATGCCTGTGCAAATGAAGCGGTTGAAATGTAAAATAGTAGAATTGAAAAGATAAACTTATTCATGAATTATTTTTTAATAATAATAATAGGTGCAAATCAAATTATGGTTCAAAGCTAAGAAATTAGGATATTAATAGATTGCATACCGGTATAATCTATCGCACTTTTCTATTTTTAACCTAAAATAAAAAAAGTATGAAAATCATATCTTACAATGTCAATGGAATTAGGGCGGCAGTTAAAAAAGGGTTTTTAGACTGGTTGGCCACCGTTTCACCTGACGTTGTATGTCTGCAGGAAATTAAGGCTAATGAGGATCAATTGGATCTTTCGTTATTTGAAGAAGCTGGGTATAAATATAATTATTGGTTTAGCGCCCAAAAGAAAGGATATAGTGGGGTAGCGATACTTTCTAAGTCTAAACCAGATGCCGTTGTATTCGGTACAGGTATTGAGCATATGGATTTTGAGGGTAGAAATATTAGGGCAGATTTTGGAGATATATCTATTATGAGCATGTACTTACCTTCTGGTACAAATTTTCAGCGATTAGATTATAAACTTATGTATATGGCAGATTTTCAGGAGTATACTAATGAATTACGTAAAACCAATCCCAATCTCGTTATTCTTGGAGATTATAATATTTGTCATGAAGCTATAGATATTCATAACCCTGTTGGTTTAAAAAATGTATCGGGTTTTTTACCTGTTGAGCGTGAATGGATAGGAGATTTTATGAAGAGTGGTTTTATAGATAGTTTTAGGGAATTTAATTCGGAACCTGATAATTATACATGGTGGAGCTATAGGGCAAATGCAAGAAATAATAATAAAGGATGGCGATTAGATTATGGTATGGTAGCTAAAACCTTGAAAGATAGATTGTCACGTTCTGTAATTTTATCTGGAGCTAAGCATAGTGATCATTGCCCTATTTTGATAGAGATAGATCATTAGGAATATGAGACATAAGTACCCTCAATATATTTAGTAGTTTTGCGTTTTAATTATGCAAAAATTAAAATTTAATGATTTATACCAATTTACCACATACCGATATTGAAGTAAGTAAAATATGTTTGGGTACAATGACCTGGGGAAACCAAAACAAGGAAGCCGAAGGACATGAACAACTTAATTTTGCAGTGGATAAGGGTGTAAATTTCTTAGATACAGCAGAATTGTATCCAATACCCGCCCATAAAGATAGATATGCTGCTACAGAGAAAATTATTGGTAATTGGTTTAAGAAAAATGGGAATAGGAAAGAAGTCGTTCTTGCGTCGAAAATAGCTGGAAAGGCAGAAATGACGAAGTTCATTCGTACAACAGGTTTCACTAGAGAATCAATTATTGACGCGGTTGAAGGAAGTTTAGAAAGATTACAAACTGATTATATTGATGTGTATCAATTGCATTGGCCAGACCGCAGTACCAATTATTTTGGACAAAGAGGCTTTGTAAATGATATAACAGATTATTGGGAAGATAATATTCATCAAGTTTTAGAAACATTACGCGATTTAATTCGAGAAGGAAAAATTAGACATATAGGTATTTCTAATGAAACCCCTTGGGGCATGATGCGTTTTCTAGAGGAAAGTAAGGTTCATGGAACATTGCCAAGAACAATAACCGTACAGAACCCTTATAGCCTTTTAAATAGGTTGTTTGAAGTTGGTATGGCAGAAATCTCTGCAAGGGAACAGGTTGGCTTGCTGGCATACTCTCCATTAGGCTTTGGTACCTTAAGCGGTAAATACTTAGGTGATCGCATGCCCGAGGGTTCAAGGTTAAGCTTATTTCCTCAATATAATAGATATATCAGCTCTACCGCTGTCGAGGCAACTAAAAGGTATTATGAGTTGGCACAGGCAAACGGTCTTACTTTGGTGCAAATGGCATTGGCGTTTGTAAACTCAAGACCTTTTGTAACTAGTACTATTATTGGAGCTACAACAATGCGCCAATTAGAAGAAAATATAGGTAGTATTGATATTAATCTATCGGATGATATACTTAAAGAAATTGAAACAATACATAATTTAATACCTAACCCCGCTCCGTAATATGAGAAGTCTTGTTTTTTTAAAGGTTGGTTTTTGGCAGATAGTCGTGATTTTGGCTGTTATTGTAGTTATTATGGTTTTTGCGAGAATAATGAGAGATAAACGTTAGCCAAAAAGGTTGCTAGCAACCTCTTCAATTTTAGAAGCCAGTAGAATTTTTATCTTAGTCGATTTTAGACCAATCTTATTATTTTTTGATATGATTATCGTGGTGTATCCTAATTTTTCTGCTTCTAATATACGTTGCTCAACACGTTGAACAGGTCTAATTTCACCAGCCAAACCAACCTCTGCGGCAAAACAGATGCCCTTGTCGATTGGTATGTCTTCATTACTTGAAAGTATTGCAGCAATTACCGCCAAATCAATGGCTGGGTCATCGACCGAAATGCCGCCTGTAATATTTAAGAAAACATCTTTTGCGCCTAATTTAAACCCGGCCCGTTTTTCTAATACCGCTAATAACATATTCAATCGTTTGGCATTGTAGCCAGTAGTAGAACGTTGAGGTGTTCCGTAAACAGCTGTGCTTACTAATGCTTGTATTTCAATAAGCAGAGGGCGCATACCTTCTACTGTTGATGCGATTGCTGTACCACTTAATCCGTCGTCATTTTTAGAAATAAGTACTTCGGATGGATTATTGACTTCTCTTAAGCCACTGCCTTGCATTTCATAAATACCAAGTTCTGCGGTAGAACCAAATCTATTCTTTAATGACCTTAGTATGCGATAGACATAATTTCGGTCACCCTCAAACTGCAAAACAGTATCGACCATGTGCTCTAAAATTTTTGGCCCTGCAATGGAGCCATCTTTGGTAATATGACCAATGAGAATTACAGGTGTATTGGTTTCTTTGGCAAATTTTATAAGTTCAGCGGTACATTCACGTATTTGTGAAATACTACCTGCAGCAGATTCGATGTAATCTGAATGTAGGGTTTGAATGGAATCGATAACCACTATATCTGGTTCTGTGGCTTCAATCTGCTTAAAGATATTCTGTGTCTTTGTCTCTGTTAGAATGAGGCAAGTTTCGCTATTTGGATGAATTCTATCGGCCCGCATTTTAATCTGCTTCTGACTTTCCTCGCCAGAAACGTATAAAGTTTTATAAGGCAGTTTTAAGGCAATTTGAAGCAAAAGGGTGCTTTTTCCCACACCAGGTTCTCCGCCCAATAACACTAATGCGCCAGGCACTAATCCGCCACCTAAAACCCTATTGAATTCAAGGTCGAAGGTATTTAAACGAACTTCTTTTTCAATACTAATTTCATTGACCAAAAGAGGTTTGGAAACTCTTTTTGAAGTTTGTGAGGGTAATTTCCAATGTACCTTTTCCTCTTTTTGTACAACTTCTTCCACAACGGTATTCCATTGTTTACAGGCAGAGCATTGCCCTACCCATTTAGCATACTGTGTTCCACAATTTTGACAAAAAAATGTAGTTTTTGTTTTGGCCATCTTTAGCTTTTACTGAAAGAGCTAAAGGTAGCAAGAAGTTTGAAATGAGCGGATGTCGCTTAGTAATTAAGCGTTAATTATCTTGTGAACTTTCTTTTTTGTGAGCACTAAATGCTAAGAAAAAGGATGCCCAAGCCATAAATAGGGCAATACCGCTGTAGGGAATAATAAAATCTCCTTTTAATCCGAAATAAGTAAATAGTACTCCGGAAAACACGAAGTACATTGCGTTAATTTTTATCATAATAAGTAGGTTGGGCTAATTTGGGAACTAGCTGTTTAAATAAATTAAAATCCGAAATCGGCTTTTAATGCGTCCATCTTTTCAAGGGCCATTTCTTTAGTTAAAAAATCTATTTCTTCCATCTGAAAAGCTTTTTCAAACGTTTTAAGTGCTTTTTTAGGTTCTCCTAATTGTTCATAATATTCGCCTTCAAAATAAAAGCCGAGCATAGTTTCAGGATATTCTTTTTTGCAAAGATCAGAAAGAGGTTTTAATGATTCAAAATCTTCCTTTTTCCTTGATGCTGCATAAATGGCCATAATATCATTCAGTTCTACAGGTTTACTGAAACCAAATATGTCAACAATACCTTGGTATTTGCTTTCTAAGTAATTGAAAACCGGTTCTTCACTCGTAAGTATTTGAGTTTTATATTCTTTAGGACTAATAGGTTTGAACATCCCGAAAATATTATCGAATGCTTTGCCAATACCATAAGTCGCTACTGAAATGTGGTCGGCATTTTTATATTCATCAAAATAATAATGTAATGATTCTTTTTCCAAAGCTTTAATGCCCTGGTCCATAGTTGCTATTCGTTGAGTATCCTTGTTTTGCTCACCTTCTACTATAACCTGATAGAATATTTGATTTTTAAAAGTATTAAGTCTCATTGGTACTCTAGTTTCCATTTCTGGAGCGAGAGTAGGTGAAATACTTATATAGGCATCAAAAATTGAATTATCCTTAAACAACCAGTAATTCATGAAATTAGCTGTGATGTCGTAACCAACAATCATTTTAAAAGGAGCCGTACTATAGTTTAAATCTAAATATGGAATAAGTTCCATACCAATAAATTCATAAAAGCTTTTGCCTTTTTCAGAAGGCAAGCCGCTGTCAGGCTCAAATGCGCAGTCTTCATATCTAAGATCATTTTTACTTTGGTCAATACCTACAACGATACTTTGTGGCATACCATGAAAACGACTATAGAATTTTGATGAGGCAACAACTTGTTCAAAAAGATATTCACCATCAAGAACTATAATGAGAGGGTATTTTTTATTCTCATCCATTTTTTCGGGAAAATAGTAATGCACGTCCCTTCTTTCTTGAAGTTTAAAAGACTCAAAAATCTCTTGAGTAGTTTGGGAATAGGATACTACGCAAAATAAAAGTGCGAATATTATGGATACATAACGCATATATGGTAATTGTAAATAGTAAGATTACTATTTGATTCTGTTCAATAACGGTAATAAAAGAAAAGATATTGCACCAAAAACAACTATCATTAATGTCTGGGCAATCCAAATTATCCAACCAAAGGCATCACCAGAGATAGCGCTAATGCCAAAAATAGTCAAAGCACTACTAACTGCAATTGGGTAAAGGCCAATGCCCCCATTCGTAGTTGCCATTGCAAAAGCACCTGCAACAAAGGCTACTAACAATTGACTTAAAGTAAGGGGAATAGTTTCGGGTACTGTAAATTTTATAATCCAAAGCATACCGATATAGCATCCCCAAATGAACAAAGTATGAAAAATAAATAACCACTTATGTTTCATTTTAAAAATACTGAATACACCATCAAGCAACCCTTTTAAAAATGTTTTAATTTTTTGGGCAAAGGTGTTTTTAGATTTTTTTATAAAGACAACAAATAAAACGAATAATATAGCTCCAGACCCAGCGAGTATGAGTAGTCCGTTTAGATTAAAGCCGCGTTCTTGTAACATACTCATGATTACATCTGTCTGTAGCAAAAATGCAACCATAACAATAGAAAGCAGCATTATTACATCAATCACCCTTTCGGTGACTATAGTGCCAAATCCTTTTTCAAAAGGTACATTTTCATAGGTGGTGAGTGCTGTTGCTCTAAGTACTTCACCAGTTCTTGGTATACCAAGATTGGCAAAATAGGATGTCAATATTATTAATATATTATTACTGATACGGGGTTTGTAACCTAAAGGCTCTAAAAGATAATTCCATCGAATTGCTCTAGAAATATGACCTAAAATACCTAAAAGAATAGAAAGGAAAACGTAAAGGGGATCTGCTTCTTTAATGTAGAAAATTATTTCTTTTCTATTCTCTGGTGTAGTAGAATTGTAAGAATACCAAACTAAAAAAACTCCCAATGCTATTGGGAGTATTATCTTAAGATTTTTTTTTAGGGCAACTGTCAAGATTAGGTCAATAAATTAGTTTCTTCATTTGGAAATACCAATGACGGATTGAATATTTTGGCTTCTTCAATATCCATCCAAGTATACGAAATTAATATAAGCACATCACCTACCGAAACCTTTCTTGCTGCAGCACCGTTTAAAGTAATTTCTCCACTTTTTCGTGGCCCTGGAATAATATAAGTTTCAAGGCGTTCTCCGTTATTATTGTTAACAATCTGTACTTTTTCGCCACGAATAAAATTAGCAGCATCCATAAGGTCTTCGTCAATAGTGATGCTTCCTACATAATTAAGGTCTGCCCCAGTAACTTTTACTCGATGAATTTTTGATTTAACTACTTCAATTTGCATAGTACAAAATTAATTAATTGAGGGCAATGTTATCTATAAGTCTTACGTCTTCCGCGTAAACAGCAATAAATGCCCGATATTTTATGTTTAAATTTTTATTCTTAGTTGGGGTCAAAGTTTCTACATCTGTAATCTCGAAATATTCTAATTCAAAATCAAGACTATTCTGAAATTGCTCAGCGACCCATTCCTTCACATCAAGTACACTTTTCATGCCAAATTTATCTTTGACAGTTTTTAAGGTTTCATAAATGAATGCAGCATTTTGTCGTATTGTTACGCTCAACCTTTCATTTCTAGAGCTCATGGCTAAACCGTGTTTTTCACGTACTATTTCGCAGCCAATAATTTCAACTGGTATTTTCTCTAGCTCTACAAGTTTTTGAATAATGCGTAATTGTTGAAAATCTTTTTCACCGAAATACGCTCTTTTTGGATTTACAATACTAAAAAGTGCTTCAACAATTGTACCGACCCCGTTGAAATGATTACCTCTAAACTCACCTTCCATAACTTTATCAAGTCCAGCAAAATCATAAATTTTAGTTTTTACATGGTCTTTATAGATTTCGGTAACAGAAGGAGCGAAAACAATTATTTCCTTTGAAATAGTAGAAATTAAATTAACATCGTTATCTAACGTTTTTGGATATTTTTCGAGATCATCTGTATTGTTGAATTGGGTAGGGTTAACAAAAATGCTGACAACTACTTTTTTGTTTTCAGACAAGGCCTTTTTTAATAGAGACATGTGTCCTAGATGTAGTGCCCCCATGGTCGGTACAAGACCAAGATCTGAGGAGTTGTCAATTTTATTTAGTTCTCCCTTAAGTTCATTTATGGTCTTAATTACCAACATTGAAAAGTTCATTAGCGAGCAAACTTACTATAATTACTGCTAATCTCTATATTTTTCGTAATTTTGCACTTACGTTCCAGTGAAAAATAAAATATAACCTTTATGAATGGTAAAAAGATATTGTTTGTATCTTCTGAATTAGTTCCTTACTTACCCGAAAACGAAGTTTCCCAAATGTCTTATGAAGCACCTAGAATGGTCAACAGCAATGGTGGTCAGATTAGGATATTCATGCCGAGATATGGTAACATCAATGAAAGAAGGCATCAATTACACGAAGTAATTCGACTTTCCGGAATGAATTTGGTTATTAATGATATGGACATGCCATTAATCATTAAAGTAGCATCTATTCCAAAAGAAAGAATACAGGTTTACTTTATCGATAACGAAGAGTACTTTAAGCGTAAAGCAACATTTACCGATAAACAAGGTAATCTTTTTCCTGATAATGACCAACGTGCAATTTTCTTTGCAAAAGGTGTTATGGAAACTGTGAAAAAATTGAATTGGTCACCAGATATTATTCATGTACATGGATGGATGGCTAGCTTGTTGCCGTTGTATTTGAAAAAATTCTATGCCGATGAGCCACTTTTTGCTGATAGTAAAATTGTATTGTCTGTTTATGGTAAAACCTTTGAAGGTTCTCTAGATAAGGATATGATCAAAAAAATTGCATTTGATGGTATACCAGATGAGGCAATTGCATCTTTAGCGGATCCTACCTATAATAATTTGTTAAAGGTAGCTGTAGATTATTCTGATGCTATTATTTTAGCTTCGGAAGACATTCCAGAAGAATTAGAAAACCATATTTCCAACCAAGAAAAACCAGTGTTACCATATGTACCCGTTCAAGAATTTGAAGAGGCATATGCTAATTTTTATAACACCGAAGTTTTAAAATAATCTGAATGAATTTTTTTTATAATTCCGCTACTCCCAGGTTTTTGGGAATGTTATTGATATTTGGTTTTTTGGTATCATGTGAACAAGATTTGACTACTATTGGTTCTGGGGTTGTTGGCAACGAGCCCTTTACTACAGGACAGGAAGTATATGATGTTTTTGCATATAATAAGAATGTAGAGGCAGTACAAACAAATAAGCTTCCAATATATCAATTAGGAAATTATAACGACCCAGTTTATGGTAAAACTCAAGCGTCGGTAACAACTCAATTGTTTCTTAGCACAGCTAATCCTACGTTCGGTGCTTTATCTCAAAATAAGGAAAATAGTGCAGGAAACTCTGGTGAGTTAATAACCACTATAGAGGAAAATGAAACCGTTAAAGAGGTATATCTTTATATTCCGTTTTTAACTAAAAGTATAGCGACAGATACTGATGGAGACGGTGTTGTTGATGAATTTGACGCTGATCCAGATAATAGTGAAAATGATAATGATGGGGATGGTGTTTCTAATTCAATAGAAACTGCATCTAATACAGATCCTTTGGATGCTAATAGTGTAGACGCAGATCGTGATGGTTTGAACGATAATGATGGGACAGCAATTTTTACAAATAATTTTGCTAAGAAGATTGAGTTAGATAGTATCTATATCAATGGTCAAAATTATGATAATGTAAACAAGTCAACATTACCTTCATTTAATTTAAAGGTGGAGAGATCAACATTTTTTCTAAGAGATTTAGATCCAAATGCTAATTTTCAAGAATCACAGGAATATTATTCAAACCAAGAGTTTTCTCCTGATTTTGTTTCAGAAGTATTGTTCGAAGGTGACGTTGATATTGATGATGAGGAGATTCTAATTGCGAATGATGATGATGAATCTACTGAAGATGATGATGAATCTTTAACCTTCAATAAGCTTGGCCCTGGCATTCGAATTCCTTTAAATAATGAATTTTTTCAAGAAAATATTTTGGATAAAGAAGGCAGTTCTGAGTTGTTAAGCCAATCTAATTTCACTGAATTTATAAGAGGATTGCATTTTTCAATTGAGGATGAAGTTGGTAATGATGTTTTATTTCTTTTCGATTTAAAAAATGCTAATGTAACATTAACGTACACCTATAATAGTTATGACGCCAATAGCACTATTGATGATACGAGCGATGATACACCCAACGCTATCAAAGAAAAAGATTACGTTTTCTCATTTTTATCACAACTTTCAAGTGGATCTGTTACAGGAAATGCTGTTAATACAATTATTACAGAAAACTATGGACCAGAGATAGTACAATCATTGGATAATACTGAAAACGCTTCTAGAATTTATTTAAAAGGTGGGCCAGGTACTTATGCTGAGATTAATTTATTCGAAGAAAATGGTGGGGAGAGTATTATTGAACAAATTCGAAGTGAGAATTGGGTGATTAATGAGGCTAATCTAGTTTTTTATATTGACAGAAATCAATTAGATACCAATGGTAGTGAATTGGAGCCTCCTCGGCTTTATTTATACAATGCTGAAAATAATTTCCCTTTGATAAATCCAAATACAGAGCAAAATAATCTTACAGCTCAAGAGATGTTTGGAGCTTACCTAAATTATGACGGTATTATTGAAAAATCTAATGGAAAGGGTCTTAAGTACTCTGTAAAAATAACAGACCACATTAATAATTTGGTATTAAGAGATTCTACTAACGCTACTTTGGCTTTGACATTATCCACAAATATCCAAAACTGGAATGTTGCCAATGCTAAAGTTAATGACGGTGAAAAAAGAATCGCAACTACTTCTAATTTGACACCATTTGGGACTATACTTTATGGTAGTAATATTCAAGTTTCTGACCCAAATTATGATAAAAGGTTAAAACTTGAAATATATTATACAAAAGCTGATTAGGTGATATTTAAGAGTTGATTTGATATTTTTTTATCTAAACATATCATTTTAAAGAATATTCACGTTGTATATCCTAAATGACTTAATTTCCAGACAAGTAACTATACTTTTGTGGAAATTAATGTCGAATAAAATCATCAAATAATAATTTTATGTGTGGAATTGTAGGTTACATAGGTTATAGGGACGCTTTTCCCATTATAATAAAAGGTCTTCAGAGATTAGAGTATCGTGGTTACGATAGTGCTGGTATTGCATTGTTCGATGGTAATCAAATTAACCTTGCTAAAACAAAAGGTAAGGTAGAAGATTTAAAGAAAAAGGCTGAAAGTATTTCACAAAAAGGACATATAGGTATAGGTCATACTCGTTGGGCAACACATGGTGTGCCTAATGATGTAAATTCTCATCCACATTATTCTAATTCAGGTGATTTGGTTATTATTCATAATGGTATCATAGAAAATTATGAGGCTATTAAACAAGAATTAACCAAAAGGGGTTATATATTCCATTCAGATACTGATACAGAAGTATTGGTGAATCTTATTGAGGAAGTTAAGAAAACAGAAGACGTAAAGCTTGGTAAGGCAGTTCAGATTGCTCTAAATCAAGTAGTAGGTGCTTATGCCATTGCGGTATTCGATAAAAATAAGCCAGATGAAATTGTAGTTGCTAAATTAGGTAGTCCATTGGCGATTGGTATTGGTGAAAAAGAATTTTTCATTGCATCAGATGCTTCTCCATTTATTGAGTTCACAAATAATGCCGTATACCTTGAAGATGAAGAAATGGCTATTATTCGTTTGGGTAAAGAGATAAAATTAAGAAAGATAAAAGATGATTCTGTAGCTTACCCTAGCGTTTTGGAATTGCAGATGAATCTTGAGGAAATTGAAAAAGGTGGTTATGACCACTTTATGCTGAAGGAGATTTATGAACAACCAAGAGCGATTAAAGATACATATAGAGGTCGTTTATTAGCAGAACAAGGATTAATTAGAATGGCAGGAATTGACCAGAATATGGAAAAGTTCCTTAATGCAAATAGAATTATAATTGTTGCATGCGGTACTTCATGGCATGCAGGTTTAGTTGCGGAGTATATTTTTGAAGATTTAGCTAGAATTCCTGTTGAGGTAGAGTATGCTTCTGAATTTAGATATAGAAATCCCGTAATTACAGATAAAGACGTACTTATTGCTATTTCGCAATCAGGAGAAACAGCAGATACTTTAGCAGCTATTAAATTGGCCAAGGAAAAAGGCGCTTTCGTTTTTGGAGTATGTAACGTAGTAGGTTCTTCCATTGCTAGAGAAACAGATGCAGGTGCATATACACATGCTGGCCCAGAAATAGGAGTTGCTTCTACAAAAGCTTTTACTACTCAAATAACTGTGCTAACATTAATTGCACTAAAATTGGCAAAAGCAAAAGGGGTTTTCTCCGAAACTAGATATCATGAATTTTTAACTGAGCTAGAAACAATTCCAAGTAAGGTTGAAAAAGCACTACAGTCAAATCCGTTGATTGAAATTATTGCTGACGTATATAAAGATTCTACTAATTGTCTTTATTTAGGTAGGGGATATAATTTTCCGGTGGCTTTAGAAGGTGCGCTTAAACTAAAGGAAATAAGTTACATTCATGCGGAAGGATATCCAGCTGCAGAAATGAAGCATGGTCCAATAGCGTTGATTGATGAGCAAATGCCAGTTTTCGTAATTGCTACTAAAAAAGGTCATTATGAAAAAGTAGTAAGTAATATTCAAGAAATAAAATCAAGAAAGGGTAAGATAATTGCAATTGTTACCGAAGGTGACGAACAGGTTAGGGATTTGGCGGATCATGTAATTGAGGTGCCAGAGACATTAGAAAGTTTAACACCTTTGCTAACGACTATTCCGTTACAATTAATTTCTTATCATATTGCTGTAATGAGAGGTTGTAATGTTGATCAACCGAGAAATCTTGCAAAATCGGTTACAGTAGAATAAACTCAATTTAATTTTATAAAAAAGGGGCCTGAAATATTTCAGGCCCCTTTTTTATTGCATATTTCTGAATTATATAGGTGTTATATTACCATAATAATACTATGCATGCATAATTTTTTTCAAATTACTATAATGCATTTAAAATTATCTGTATCTTAACCACCAACTAATTTTAAACTTTAATTAAGAATGAGAGCAATTCTACTTTTAGCATTGATGGCTATTGGTACTTTTGGGTTTTCCCAGACCAATATCAATGGTATTGTTGTTGACCAAAACAACGAGCCTATTCCCGGGGCCAATATCGTTATTGTTGGCAAGACCATTGGAACAGTAACTGATTTTGACGGTAATTTTAACTTGGCTACCTCTGAAGTTCCGCCTTTTAAAATAGAGGTTTCGAGTATCGGATATACCAATACAACCGCAAATATCATAAGTGCAAGTCAAACCCTAACTATAACACTAAATGAGTCTCAAACCTTTTTAGACGAGGTTGTAATTTCGGCATCAAGAACTCCAGAGCGTATTTTTGAATCACCCGTTACCGTAGAACGTATGGGGATCGAGACTATCAAGAGTACAACTGCTGCAGATTTTTATGGCGGACTTGAAAATTTGAAAGGGGTAGATGTCAATACAAATAGTTTAACCTTTAAGTCGGTTAACACAAGAGGTTTTGCGTCTTTCGCAAACACTCGATTTATGCAACTGGTTGATGGGATGGATAATTCCACACCTGCTTTGAATTTCCCTATAGGGAATTTAGTAGGTATGATAGAAACTGATGTATCAAGTGTTGAATTGCTACCTGGTGCTTCTTCAGCATTGTATGGAGCAAATGCATTTAATGGTATTTTATTCATGCGTAGTAAAAGTCCTTTTGACCATGAAGGAATTAGTGTATCAATAAAGCGCGGTATTACATCTCAAAAAGCCGCGGGTGACAATGCATATACAGATGTAGGTATAAGAGCGGCTCATAAATTCAGCGATAAGTTCGCGGCAAAGGTCAATTTCGGCTACCTTAAAGGTACTGATTGGGCTGCAACTAGTGAGGTGGATAAAACAACTCCTGGAGGCACAAGAGCAGATTTAAATTATGATGGTATAAATGTATATGGTGATGAGGTCTCTACAGATATTAAAGATGTAGCTGTTACTCTAGAAGGATTAGGTATTTTACCGGCTGGTGCTAATGCATTGGTTCCTTCACAAGAGGTTAGTAGAACAGGTTACAATGAAAGTGTATTGACCAATTATAATGCTGAAAGCATTAAAGCTGATTGGGGATTATACTATAGACCTATTGAGGATAATAGTTTAGAATTGTCATATGTTGGTAAAGTAGGTACGGGGAACACTATTTATCAAGGAACAAATAGATATAACATAGCAGGGTTCTTTCAGGAGCAACATAAATTAGAAATTAAAAATGATAATTTTTTTGTAAGAGGTTATGTAGTTTCCGATAAAGCAGGAGATTCATATGATATGGTTTTTACTGGAATTCAAATAAATAGGGCTTGGAAAGATGATAATACATGGTTTGGAGAATATACTGGTGCATATGTTCAGGCAACTTTAGGCGGTGCAACTGATGAACAGGCTCATACAGCTGCAAGAGCACAGGCTGAAACAGGTAGATATTTGCCTGGAACTCCAGAATTTCAAGCTGCTTTTAACAGAAGTATTAATGATCCTAATTTAGTAACAGGGTCTAAATTTCAAGATGCTTCAAAATATTATCATGCAGATGCAAATTATAACTTTAGTCATTTAATCGATTGGGCAGAAATTCAAGTTGGTGGTTCTTTTAGAGAATATAGTTTAAATTCTTCTGGAACTATTTATACTGATTTTGACGGACCAATTAATTACTCTGAATTTGGAATCTATTCACAGGTTCAGAAAACGCTGCCATTTGAAAATGACAGAAGTTTGAAGCTAACAGGTTCTATGCGTTATGATAAATCTGAATTTTTTGATGGATTTATCTCGCCAAGATTATCTGCTGGTTTTACATTGAATAGAAATCACAATATTAGAGCTTCGGCACAAACAGGATTTAGAAATCCAACTACTCAAGATCTTTTTATTGGGTTAGATGCAGGTCGAGCAATATTGGTAGGTTCGGCACCAGATAATTTGGATCGTTATTCTAGAGATTTTGAAGTAAGTGGAGGTGGCCAGTTGTTAGGTCAGCCAGAAACTATTACACAAACGGGTGCTGCTGCCTATAACAATTCTTATTCAGCGGCTTCGGCGACTCGTTTAGGGGAAACAGGAAACCCCGCAGATTTGGTTGTTTCGAATCCTGATATAATTAAACCAGAAAAAGTAACGTCTGTTGAAGTTGGTTATAGAGGTAAGGTTGATAAACTGGTCATTGATTTTAGTACCTATTACAATAGTTATAAAGATTTTATTTCTCAAGAGGTGGTTATTGCTCCTTATTATGGGACTGCAGGAGATGGCGGATTGTCCGTTGCAGCACTTGCTAATGGAGACTTTCAGGCCTATAGTGCGTATACGAATACAGATGCAAATGTAAATTCTTATGGAGCATCATTAGGGTTAAGTATGAAAGTGCTTGGTAATTTTGATTTAGAAGGAAGTTATACGTTTACGAAACTTGATTTTGATCGTGAAGCTAATCCTGATGTAATGTTGAATTTTAATACACCAGAGCATAAGTTTAAAGCTTCTTTTGGTAATAAACAATTGTTCGATAATTTCGGTTTCAATGTTTCCTACAGATTTAGTGACGATTATTTCTGGGAAGCTACTTTTGGAAACGGTGTTATTCCAGAATTCCATGTAGTTGATGCTCAAATTAATTATGATGTACCAAGTATAAAATCTACGTTCAAATTAGGGGGTACTAACCTTACTAATAAAGAATACTACACTGCATTCGGTACTGGGTTCATAGGATCTATGTACTATTTATCTTGGACTATTAACAACTAATTTTAAATCAAAAGTTGAAATGAAAAACTTAAAATATATATATATTTCTTTAGGGGTTATGGCTTTTACAGCTTGTAATGACCCGGAAGATGTGGACATCACGCCCGAAGTGATGGTTGAAGAGCGTGCAGAATTAAACGCTGGGTCAGCTGATTTTTCTAACTATGTTTCGTTGGGAAACTCGTTAACAGCTGGTTTTACGGATGGCGCTTTATTTCAAGCAGGTCAAACATTGTCTTTACCAAATCTATTATCACAAAAATTTAGTTTAGTTGGTGGTGGTAGTTTCACTCAGCCATTAACCAATGATAATTTAGGTGGACTTGCTGCTGGAGGTGTTAGAATTCAGGCACCTAGATTGGTGTTTGGTGGAGCGGGTCCTGTTGACCTGGAAACTATTATTGGTGATGTTACGGTTACGACTGATATTGCTTTAAACAATCCTACGGGACCATTCAATAACTTAGGTGTTCCTGGGGCGAAAAGCTTTCATCTTTTAGCGCCTGGTTATGGTAATTTGGCAAACGTATCTTTAGGACTTGCAAATCCTTATTTTGTAAGAATGACAGGAACAACCCCAAATATTAGTGTATTAGAAATGGCGGTAAGTCAAGCTCCAAGTTTTTTCACGCTTTGGATTGGTAATAATGATGTTTTAGGTTACGCAACTACGGGTGGTGATGGAACGAATCCAATTACTCCTGTATCAGGTGTGCCTGGTGTTGGTTTTGATGGTAGTTATGGAGCTTTGATAGCTACTCTTTCGGCAGGTGGAGCACAAGGGGTTGTAGCTAACATACCTAATGTGACCGATGTACCTCATTTTACAACAGTACCTCATAATCCTTTAGACCCAACTAACCCTGACTTCGGATCACAAATAGCCACTTTGAACGGAATTTTTAGTCAGCTAAATCAAGTTTATGCCTTTTTAGGAGTTCCTGAACGTTCTATAGAATTTTCAACAACTGCTGCCAGTGAGGTAGTTATTAGAGATGAAACTTTAACTGATTTATCCGTTCAAATTGCTGGGGTTTTAGGAGCTAGTCCGACTTTCCCAGCATTTGTACAATCTTTTGGATTGCCTGTTGAAGCGGCGCCTTTAGTTGCTGGGTTGTTAGGTAGTACTTATGGGCAAACAAGAGAGGCTACTGCAGATGACTTATTTGTATTGCCAAGTGCTTCTATTATTGGAACGGTAAATACTACTTCGGTTTCCAATTTAGTCTTAGCAGGATTGCCGCAACAATTAGCGGGTCAGTTTTCTGTTGAAGGTATCTCGCTTCCGTTAGAAGATAAATGGGTGCTTATACCTAGCGAACAAGAAGAGATTGCTGTTGCAACCGAAGCATTTAATCAAATTATAGCAACCACTGCAAGTCAAGCGGGCTTAGCATTGGTTGATGCAAACTCGTTGTTAAATCAATTAGCTAACGGTGGTATTACAAGTGGTCAATTTACGTTGACTTCTAGTTTAGTGACCGGTAGTGCCTTTTCTTTAGATGGTATACACCCAACTGCTAGAGGATATGCCTTATTGGCAAATGAATTTATGAAGTCTATAGATGTGACGTATGGTTCAAATTTTGAAGCGTCAGGTAATTTATTGAACGTTGGGGAGTATCCAACAAATTTCTCATATACGCTTCAATAGAAACCTATAGAATAGTAAGATATAAAAGGTGCTGAATAGGCACCTTTTTACTTTTGTAAAAAAGCCAAAAAACAGTTTTTGTTTAAAATTGAATACTATATCTTTGCAGCCTGAAAATGAGAGCATTTTTAAGATTATATTAAACGTAATACATAAACATAAAAGTAATGTCAAAAGTTACAGGTAAAGTTTCGCAAATCATTGGACCCGTGGTTGATGTAGAATTTCAATCAGGTGATGTTCTGCCTAGAATCTATGATTCCTTGGAGATAATAAAGAAGGATAAGTCTATTTTGGTCTTGGAAGTTCAATCTCATGTTGGCGAAAATACGGTAAGAACTATTTCTATGGATTCTACTGATGGATTAAGTAGAGGAGTTGAGGTAGTTGCTACAGGAAGTGCGATTCAAATGCCTGTTGGAGACGATGTATATGGTCGTTTGTTCAATGTGATCGGTGATGCTATTGATGGTTTAGGAAACTTGCCTAAATCAGGTAAAGACGGTCTTCCTATTCACAGGGAAGCTCCAAAATTTGAAGATCTTACAACTACTACAGAGGTTTTATTCACAGGTATTAAAGTTATCGATTTAATCGAACCTTATGCAAAAGGTGGTAAAATTGGTTTATTTGGTGGTGCGGGTGTTGGTAAAACTGTATTAATTCAAGAATTGATTAACAACATAGCTAAAGGGCATGGTGGTCTTTCTGTTTTTGCAGGAGTAGGTGAAAGAACTCGTGAAGGAAACGATTTACTTCGTGAGATGTTAGAATCAGGTATTATAAAGTATGGTGATGATTTCATGCATTCTATGGAAGAAGGCGGATGGGATTTATCCAAAGTAGATAAAAAAGTAATGAAGGATTCAAAAGCGACATTCGTTTTTGGACAAATGAACGAACCACCGGGAGCACGTGCAAGAGTTGCTCTTTCAGGTTTGACAATAGCCGAGTATTTCCGTGATGGTGCAGGTGAGGGTCAAGGAAAAGATGTACTCTTCTTCGTAGATAATATTTTCCGTTTTACACAAGCAGGTTCTGAGGTTTCGGCGTTATTAGGTCGTATGCCTTCTGCAGTAGGATACCAACCAACTTTGGCAACAGAGATGGGTGCTATGCAAGAACGTATTACATCAACAAAAAGAGGTTCTATTACTTCTGTACAGGCGGTTTACGTACCTGCAGATGATTTAACGGATCCAGCACCAGCAACTACATTTGCTCACTTAGATGCAACAACGGTATTGTCGCGTAAAATTGCAGAGCTAGGTATTTATCCTGCTGTAGATCCATTAGATTCTACGTCAAGAATTTTAACGGCTGAAATTTTAGGAAAAGAGCATTATGATTGTGCCCAAAGAGTAAAAGAGCTTTTGCAGCGCTATAAAGAGTTACAGGATATTATTGCCATTTTAGGTATGGAAGAATTATCTGAGGAAGATAAATCGGCTGTTGGTAGAGCAAGACGTGTACAACGTTTCTTATCTCAACCTTTCCATGTAGCAGAACAGTTTACAGGCCTTAAAGGAGTTTTAGTTGATATTAAAGAAACAATTAAAGGCTTTAATATGATTATGGATGGTGAATTAGATCACTTACCAGAATCTGCTTTTAACCTTAAAGGTACAATTGAAGAGGCTATCGAAGCAGGTGAAAAAATGTTATCTGAAGCTTAAAACTAGTAAACGGTTTGCAGTATCAGTTTTGCTACTGAGTACTAATTACTGAATACTGAATACTGAAAAAATATGTATTTAGAAATTGTATCACCAGAAGCTACATTATTTGCAGGGGAAGTTACTTCGGTAACAGTACCTGGCATTAATGGAGAGTTTCAAATGTTGAAGGATCACGCGCCTATTGTTTCTTTATTACAAGAAGGAAAGGTCAAATTTTCAGGTAATGTTACTTTAGAAAAGGAGTATGCATCTAAGTTTGGTAAAGATGCAGAAGGTAATACTGTATTAGAGATTTCTAGTGGAACTATTGAGCTGAAAAACAATAAGGTTATTGTATTAGCAGATTAGTTGGTACATTAAATAATAAATTAAAAAGGCTACACTTTATAGTGTGGCCTTTTTTTATTCCTTTTCATAAGCTAAAATATCAGCTGGCTGACAATCTAGCGCGCTACATATTGCTTCTAATGTAGAAAAGCGAATAGCTTTAGCTTTACCAGATTTAAGTATAGATATGTTCGCTTCAGTAATACCTATCATTTCAGCAAGCTCCTTACTTTTAAGCTTTCGTTCTGTTAATATAGCATCAAGGTTTACAACTATACTCATGGTTAAATAGTTAAGTCGTTTTCTTTTTTCAACTCATAGCCATCTTTTATAATTTTTGAAATAATAAGTATGAAAATGGCAATAACAACTAAATAAATTAACTCACTTAAAGTCACATTTTGATTATATTCTCCTAATAGGCCAAACTTAATCATCGCACTGCTAATTATATTAATTAAAAAAAATCCAATAGCGTAGTAAATAAGACCACTTCCAAGCAATTTAAAGATTTTACCGTTTTTTTTAGAAAAAAATAGATTTGAGTTATCGCCATATGTTATTTTATTTACTTTAAAAAGTAACCAAAGCATATAAATCATTAAGAGAATTTCGGTAAAAGAAAATAATTGTAAAATGGTAACATTATAATTTTTCGAAAAAGAGCTTAGTGTATTAAATTGTGTCAAGAGACTTTTAGTAAATAAATATGTTTTATCAATTATTGATATAGCTAAACCGAAAATAGAAAAGAGTACTATAAAATATAAAAAATTTATTAGGATTGAAAATGAGGATTTACTTTTCATGGCATTTATATTATCGTTTAACGATAACAAATATATAAAAATTATTGAAAAACAATAATAAAGTTATTATATATAAATTAGAAAGTCTTTAAAGAAATCAATTTCCAGTCTTGATTCAAAGAATGGTAAGTGCATATATTTTCAAAACCAATAGAAAAATGAGCGCCTAATGAGCGAGTATTTGTGGCATCAACCTCGGTAATTATTGCATCATAGGTTGGGTAAGACGCTTTTTTCATAGCTTCATATAGACCACGAAATATTCCTTGTTTTCTATGGGTTTTAGCAACACAAATTTGGCCCATGGTGATAAAATTTTGAATATGTATTCCTTCTAATTCGGTAAACATTGGTCTCAAAACAGAAATTTCATCTTTAAAATCTTCGGTCATAGAAAGGGCATAACCAACTACTTTATCTCCATCTTTAGCTATAATATGCGGGCAAGCATTATTCATGCGCTCGAGCAAATCTAAATCATGTTCGACGGTAACAAAACCTTCTTGTTCTATTTCTGAAGTCGTCACCGAAGATTTTAGATTTAACCGTTGTAGCGATAGGATCTGCAATAATTCTTCTGTTGTTTCGGCAATGGTATAATCGATGTTCATCTATTCATTTTTCAACCAATCTTTTCGTGCCTTCAGTATTTTCTTGGAAGGCTCTTCTCCATTTTTCTCTTTTAAGGCAATAGTGTAATTCGGGTCTGACTCTAAAATAACTTCTGTAGTTTTTTTGCTGCCATACCTATCAAATTCGATTTTTAGTCTTTCACCGGGCTTAAATTCTTTAATAAACGTATCAAATTGAAGTCCATTAGGAAATGGTTTTTCATTAATTGACGTAATGATATCATCTTTGTCTAGGCCTGCTTTATATGCCGGGCTACCAATTTTTGTATTAGCTTGAATCTTGCCGGTTAAATCGTCTGTAACAGATACTGCCGCGCCAAAATAGGCTGAATTTGGTTCTCTTGATAGACTAACGCCAACCGAGTTTAAAAGTTCAGTATACTTGGGCATGTCGCTCTTGTAGATGAAGTTATTGAAGAAGTTATCTCCAAATTCCTCACCAGCATATGAATTCAATGATTTGTTTAAATTTTTTATAGAATATGGAATTTCTGTTTTTCCATAGGTGTCCCAAACTTGTTTCATGAAGTCATCCAAATTCAAACCGTTCTCTCTTAAAGATAAATCCAATGCTAGGCCAAGTACACTTCCGTAAGAATAATATGAAATAAAGGTGTTCTCACGATTTACGGGATCTACTGAAGTAGAGGCATCTACGAAAGGTGCTTGAAAACTCATTGCTATAGGGTTAAAAAACTGTCTAACAGGAGAATTCCAAACATAGTTAAAAGTGCCAGTTAAGCCCTCGACATAATTTTCTGTTGAAATTAATTTTGCTCGACACAGAATTAGGTTTGTATAATAGCTCGTAAATCCTTCAGCAAACCAGAGTTCCCCACTCATATTGACTTCTTCAAAATTAAAGGGTTCTAATGTTTTTGGTCTAATTCTTTCAACATTCCAGCTATGAAAAAATTCATGAGAAACTGTTCCGATATTGCCATCCATACCGCCGTTTGACAAAGTTCTAGTGCTTGTTAATACAGTCGAATTACGATGTTCCATTCCATCACCAGAAGCATTTGGTACATAGCAGGCTAAAAAAGTATAAGTGCCAAAATCAAATTTAGGTAGCTCCCCAAAAACTTCTTTTTCAGCTTCAACCACCTTTTTAACCTTTTCAAAATATAGATTTGCTTCTTCTTCCGTGCCAGGGTCATGAAGGGCTAGCTTTACGATTTGGTTATCAATGCTAAACTCTCTTACCTTATGATTGCTCAACTCTGTTGGGCTGTCCATAAAATAATAGAGGTTTGGAGCACTATAGGTGTTGTCTTTTACATGAGGTAGTTGGGTTGCAACTTTCCAATTTAAATCTTCTCTAAGATTAAAATCTACTGCTATTTTTCGTTCACTTAATGCAGGGGCATACATAAATGTTGCCGGTATATTTAAATGAGCATGCGTCTCATCAATTTGAGAATAAGTACCGTCACCTCTATTGGCAAATAAAGTATATTGAATGGTTACTTGCCCGTCATGGCCTGAAACCTTCCATTCGTATGGATTATTTCTTGTAATTATTAATGGATTTCCTTTACTATCATTCGCTGTAAAATTGTAGATATTTTTAGCAAATTCATGTAATGCATATCGCCCTGGTGACGTTCTACTCATTCTTAATGCTAAAGTATCCGTAGCTATATCTTTAAAAGATGCTGCTACGATAGCTTCATGATGAACGGCATTTTCAAAAGAAATAGAATAGGTGTTGGTTTGTGCGTTTATTTGAGTTAATTGACAACCAAAAAAAAGAATTACGAGTAAGTAGCGCATACAAAGATTTTTAGCTAAGATAATGAAGCTAATTCATGTAATTGAAAACTTTGAATTATATATAGATTGCTGCTTGAACGTATTTATTCGAATTTTATAACTTATTACTTTTCGAACTTAGTTTTAATAGTTTCATTAATCCCTTTTAAAATATAATCTGTAATGGGTTTTGTTACAAAGTCGGCAACCAAAGGCTTTTCCTTTAGTTTATCGATATCTTGTTGATAGCCAGAAGAAGTTAGAATAAAAACCATACAATTGTTAGTATTGGCAAGTTTTTCAAATTCATCCATAAATTGCCAGCCATTCATAATAGGCATATTTAAATCTAGGAAAATGATATAAATATTCTCATTTGAATAATCTTCTGTCAAATATTCTATGGCAGTTAAGCCATTGGTGAAATTTGAAATGGTACCTTCTAATGCCGCAGCCTGAATTCCTTTTTCAAGTAAAAAAGTGAATATAGGATCATCTTCAATTAATAGTAATTGATAATTCATTTTATTTCTTCTATATCTATCGCGCTAGCGGTAGTTTTAACTATGTCTTTAATAACTGAATCTATTTCATCTGCCGAAGAAATTATATAGCTAAGTATAAGTTCTTTTTCTTCAAATTGAAGGTTGTCCTTTTCGTCTCTAATTAGATTTATTAACCCTGTAAGTCTTGCAACAGGAGCACGAACAATGTGCGATTGAGTCCAAGCAATTTTCTTTAGTTGCGCATTCTGTTTCTCGATAGCTTTAATATGTTGAACTCTTGTTGTTACGTCTTTTGAGTTGACTACAATCCCATTAATAGATGGTTCATCAAGTTTATTTGTTGCAATGGTTTCCATCCATATCCAATTATCAACTCCATGTCTAAATCTAAATGGTTTAATCGTAATTTGTGGTACTTCAAAAATCTTATTAAATTGATTGAACACTGTTTCGTAATCATCTGGGTGTACATAATCGAATGCACTAGTGCCAACGAATTTTTCGGGTATTATATTTAGGATTTTGGTGGATGTCGGACTGGCATAAGTAAAAATTGAATTCTGGTCAATAATACATATCATATCACTTCCTTCCTGAACCAATGTTTTAAAGCGTCGTTCACTGTTCTCTAACTGTTCTTCAGCCTTTTTCTTTTCAGTTACATCTCGGGTATTTACGACAATCCCATTTATAGATGGTTCATCAATTTGGTTTGTTGCTATAGTTTCTAACCATCTCCATTCACCATCTCCATTTTTAAATTTGAATGGTGTGATATTAACCTGTCGGACAGTTATTGCCTCCAAAAATTGCGCGCGTACGTTTTCAAGATCATCTGGATGTATATGGTCAAAAGCCGTTGTGCCCAAGAGTTCTTCTGGGGTCATTTTTAAGGTCTTTATAGAAGTCGGACTAACGTAGGTAAATCTTGCCTCTTCATCAAAAATAGCTATAAGTTCAGTTCCTTCCTGTACTAATGTTTTAAAACGTTTTTCACTTTGTTCAAGTTGCTGTGATACTATTTTATTTTCTGTATTGTCTCTTGCTATACAGTACATTATTTCTTCTTTTTCATCCCAATTAGATGACCATAGCATGGGCACAATAGTTTTATCTTTATGTACATACCTGTTCTCGAAGTTGACTGTTTTTTCACCCAATAAAATCGAATTGGCAGAATCTTGCGTCGGTTTAATGTCTTCTTCGTAAACTAAATTTTTATAGTTCGTGCCTATTAAATCTCTAGGTTCATAGCCCCATATTCTTTTACAAGCTTTATTAATGCTTAAGAAATTACCTTTTTCATCAAAGGAGCAAATGATATCTAATGAGGTGTCCATTATTTTATCCATTTCTTCTTTAGCACTCAATATAACCTGTTGTGATAAAACTTCTGAAGTAATGTCTTTTGAAAAACAAGTTAACCCTATTTGTTTTCCTTCTTTATCGTGTAAAGGATTAAAGGAGGTTAAGCTATAGGTTATCATATATTTTTTGGGATCTTGTATTTTTTGTTTTACTGAAAAACTTTCGCCGCTTAATGCTCGTTTATAGAAACCTTTCCACCTATTATTTATTTCGGCATCAAATGTATCAGAAAATATATAATCACCTTCCTTAATAAAATGACCTATATTTCTTTTGATTAGCTGATGAAAAGCAGAATTGGCAGTAATTAATCTTAAATTTAGATCAATGGCCCACATAAAATCTTTAGTGCTATTGATCATGGCTTCTTGGTTGTTCTTAAGCCTTTCTAATTCAGTACTGTAATTTACTTTTTCTGTAATATCTTGAATGATGCCATACATTAATAATGGTTCGTTATCATCGCTCCATGTTAGAACCTTGCCATTTTCATGTACCCATTTGTATTCACCATCTGTATGCTTCATTCTATATTGAATTTCACACGCTTCAGAATCATGATTGCAACAAGTCGAAAATTTTTCCTTAACCTTGGGCAAATCTTTCGGATGAATAAAACTTAACCATTTGTCAGTCTTAAAATGACTCGGCGAAAGTTTATTTAAGCCAATTATTTGCAGTGCTTCATCGCTTAAATTAATTGTGTCGTCTTTGAAATTTCGTTCCCATAAACCAATTCCTGTGGCTTGTACAATGTTGTCTAAAAGTTTACCTTTTCTTTCTAGGTCTTTCTGTTGGTTTTTTTCGTTCTTTTTAGATTTTCGTAATTCTAATAATTTTACAACTTGTTTTGCAAGAATTTTAAGGCTTTCAATTTGTTGACTATCAAGTTTTCGTGATTCATAATCAATAACGCACAATGTCCCAAGTCGATTGCCATTTGAAGCTGTTAAGGATGCGCCAGCATAAAAGCTGATACCCGGATTGTTTTTTACTAAGGAATAATTCGAGAATCTTTCATCGTTATGAGTGTTTTCGACAATCATTAAATCTTTGTCATCACTTATTAAGTGCTTGCAGAAAGAAACTTCTAGAGGTGTTCCGTTGAAATCAATACCATGATGAGATTTAAAGAATTGCCTTTTATCATCTACTAACGATATTAAACTTACAGGTGTATTGCAGATAGAAGCTGCTAGGGAAGTTATGTCGTCATAAATAGATTCCGTTAGTGTATCCATAACGTCAAAAGACATTAAAGTTTCAATTCTTTCACTATCTAGAATATTATTCCTTTTCATATTAACAACCACTTAAATACGCTAAATACATAAAACTATTTTCAAAGTAGGAAATTTCCTTAAAAAAGGAAGCAAAAGTATACTTTAACTTTGGCAATCGTTCATGTTGCTTAACCTTTATTTGATTTAAAAGGGTTTTTTATAATTTATAAGTAGTTACTAGTCAGGTGGCTAAAATGCTTTTCGTATTAATTTCGAGATTTACTTGAAAGATTTTGAAAGAATCAAAGTGCAGGGTGGTAAAAATTACGAGAATTTGTTAATTACGTTAGTTTCATTTCATAGATAAGCTATTTTTGTTGAATGAACCAAATACCCAACAAATTGCTTAAAATTTTAGCAAAACGTAAAAAAGAGGAGACTTTTCGACAGTTGAATTCTTTAACTGGTTTAATAGATTTTATATCGAATGACTATTTAGGTTTTGCAACTAACGATACTTTATTTTCAAAAACTTTTCAGTTATTATTAAATGAAGGTGTTGCTTCAAATGGGTCTGGGGGATCAAGACTTTTGTCAGGAAATCATAAATTATATACAATTTTAGAACCTTTATTGGCTTCTTTTTATAAATCAAATACAGCGCTAGTATTTAATTCAGGTTATGATGCCAATATGGGTCTGTTTAGTGCGGTTCCGCAACGAGGAGATTTAATTTTTTACGATGAATATGTGCATGCTAGTATTCGAGAGGGTATACGAATGAGTAATGCGAAGGCTTATAGCTTTTTACATAACGATTTATCTAGTTTGCAAGAAAAAATAGAATTGAACTTCGCTAGAAATGAAGGTGATGACCTAACTATTTACGTAGTCACGGAAAGTGTTTTTTCTATGGATGGTGACATACCAGATTTAAATGAATTTGCCAAATATGCTAAGAAAAATGGATATAATTTAATTGTAGACGAAGCACATTCAGTTGGGGTGTTGGGTAGTAATGGAGAAGGGTTAATACCAGAATTAGGTCTTGAAAATGATGTATTTGCCAGAACGGTTACTTTTGGTAAAGGTTTTGGTTGCCATGGAGCAGCTATATTAGGTTCTGAAGATTTAAAAGATTACTTGGTTAATTTTGCAAAACCTTTTATTTATACAACTGCATTAACACCACACACGCTGGCTACCATAATTACAGCTCATTCATTTTTACAAGAATTGGGTGAGGAGCCTACAATTAAGTTAAAAGAGAATATTGAGTATTTTAAAAAACAGGTTAGTGCACAAAATTTAAATCTGTCTTTTATACCGAGTGATACGGCAATACAAAGTTGTATCATACCTGGATCAAAAAAAGTAAAACAGGTTTCCAGAAAACTCATAGATAAAGGTTTTAATATAAAAGCGATTCTTGCACCTACTGTTCCAGAAGGGCAAGAACGACTTAGAATTTGTTTGCATAGTTTTAATTCAAAAGAAGAAATAGGTCTTTTGGTAAAATTGTTAGCTAGTTTTATATAATGATATATGGAAGATAAATTTTATCAACTTGCCTCTTTTGAATATGTTGCCGATGTACAGATAGTTAAAGGAAAACTTGAATCTGAAGGTATACCTGTATTTCTAAGGGATGAAAATACATTAAATTCAGACCCAATAATAAGCAATGCAATTGGCGGGGTTAAATTGCAGGTCTATTCTAAAGATAAAGAAAGGGCAATGGTTATATATAATGAAATTAGGGCCTATGCTATTGATAATGATGGTGAGCCCATTGCTTGCCCAAATTGTAAAGCCCAAAAATTAGAAGCCTATTATAACAGGAAAGGTGTATTTTATAAACTTTTTCCATTTTTTGAAAAAAGAAAATATAAGTGCCTAAATTGTGGTATGATTACTAACTCAAAGTAAGAACATTATGCAGAAGATTTTTGTAACCGGAATATCAACAGGAGTTGGGAAAACTATAGCTTCGGCCATTTTTGCGGAAGCGCTACAGGCAGATTATTGGAAACCGGTACAAGCAGGAGATTTAGATAATTCTGATACCGATAGGGTAAAAAGTCTAATCTCTAATGGAAAAACCAAGTTTCATCCATGCAGTTATGAGTTAACATCCTCCATGAGTCCTCATGCTGCGGCAGAAATCGATGGTATTCGAATTGATAGATTTCATATTAATGAACCAGAGACTGAAAATAATTTAATTATTGAAGGTTCTGGAGGTATTTTGGTTCCTTTGAATGAGGAAGATACCATGTTCGATATTATAATGCCAGATTATAAGGTAGTGGTTGTATCTAGAAACTATTTAGGAAGTATTAATCATTCCTTATTGACGATAAACTGGTTACAGAACAAGGGTTATGATGTCTCTGTATTGTTCAGTGGTGAGGCTAATCCGCATTCAGAAAATATTATCTTACATAAAACTGGCATATCACTTTTGGGTAGAATTGATGAAGAGGAAAAGTTTGACAAGGAAGTGATTAAAAAATATGCTGATAGGTTTAAAGGCATATTAAAATCACTCTAAACGCTGTAGAATTTCTGCATTTTCGACAGTTGCAAAGTTGCTGTAATGTTCGGCTAAATAAGCATCTATATACTCATTTTCCTCAATTTCTTTCTTGTCTAAAATTCGTCTGCCTTTTCGTATGACAACCGTTTTTGGTTGCAATTCTTCCATAATAAATTTTAGTTCCTCTAAAGAGTTTTTCCTTGGATTGTCAAAGAATGTAAAAAGTTCATCTCTGCAAATATTACTTGGGTGGGTAGAGGCTATTGTAGGTGGTAAGGTGTCTAAATTCCAATAACCGATGTGGTATTCGAAAAACAATATGTTTTTGGTCTCTAGATCATTTTCTTTAATATAGGAAGGCACAGAAAACCCTTCTCCATTAAAGAACGTATTGCGTTCATATTTGTTTTTTATGATATTGACATATTCCAAATAACTTTCCGCAGGTATTAATAATACTAGGAGTAGTACATATTTCGGTACTTTAGGTTTGTACTCTATGGTTAGTTTCCGAATTACTATTGCGACCAAAATCAGTAGCATAGGGTGTAATTGTATAAGGTAATGGCCATTGATTCTACCGCCTTTAACGAATGAAAATAATACACCAAAAATAGCGACCAACAGGATTTGTACGGTGCGGTTCTTAAAATCAAGATTGCTGCTTTTATAAGCGTATATTAAAAAAAGACCGGTAATTACAAATATGGGAGCTAACTTTAAAATAGAATATCTTCTAGCCTCAGTATATTCTAAAGGTGCTAAAACCACAGATTCCCACCATACATGCGTTTGCTCTGTAAGGTAATATGGTACTATTGTGGCAAAAATAACGGCTAAAACACCAGCTCCAAATAACAGAACCTGTAGTAAATTGATATTATTTTTGGTAAAAAATAATTCGTAAACGAGAAAGAGGCCAATAAAAAATATAGGAAAAGCCATATTCAATTTAACCATAACGGTAGCTCCCATTAATATGCCTGCTAGAAATGTAAAAACTAATGTGTTTTTATTATGTAAAAGATAGAGGGCAGGTATAAAAAGCGCAATACAAATATGTTCTGACATTACACCTTGTAGGCTGCCGAAAAGACTTAATAGAAAAATGCAAAGCACACCTACTAATATTGAAGTCTTTTTAGATAACACTGATAATGCAATCTTGTAAGTGAAGAAGGCTGTAATAACTACCAGAAAAACACCAGCTAATCTTATGGCAATAAAACTTTTGCCGAAAACAGATATGATTGCGGCAAAAAAGGCGAAAGTCAATGGTGGTTTTAAATCCCATAATTGGGTGTAGGGTAGAAAGCCATCTGCCCACGATTGGCCTAAAAGAATAAAAGTACTTTCATCTCGGTCAATATAGTCTCGAAAGAAAAAGGGGAAGCGAATAAAAAATGTAATTTAAAAAAAGATTAGGAATACCAGGCTATTCTTGATTTCGGAAAAATGTAAAAATGCTTTATTGTTTCTTTTTGAAGGCATCTCTTTGTTGCGGTTTATTTCCCGATCTTTGCAAGATAGATAAAATGACGAATTATAAATTTTATGACCGTGGAAAATCTATCTACTCGAGATAAAAAATATTTATGGCATCCGCTAACACAACATAAGTTGAGTAAACGGCAATTGGCTATTGTTAGAGCTAAAGATGCGCTGTTATTTGATGAAGACGGAAAAGAATATATTGATGGTATAGCCTCTTGGTATACGGTAATGTATGGTCATTCTAACAAGCATATTGTTTCGGCAATGACCAAGCAAATGAACAAGTTAGATTTTGTGATGTTCAGCGGTCTAACGCACGAACCGGCAATTGAATTATCTGAAAAATTGATGGAGATTTTACCAGAAAATCAGGCAAAGATATTTTTCAATGATAATGGTTCTACTGCTATTGAAGCGGCAATAAAAATGGCCTTGCAATATTATCATAATCACGGAGAGAAAAGAGATACGCTTATAGCCTTTGAAGATGGATTTCATGGGGATACCTTTGGTGCTATGAGCGCATCAGGACTTTCATCATACAACGGTCCTTTTGAAAAATTTCTTTTGAAGGTTGTACGAATACCGGCACCACAAGAAAATAATATTCAGGGAGTAAAAGAAAAACTAGCTCAAATTCTTAAAGAAAATAAATGTGCAGCTTTTGTGTTTGAGCCATTAGTGCAAGGCGCCGCTGGCATGAAATTTCATTCTGCTAAAGGGCTCGATGAATTAATTAACCTGTGTCAGGAAAATAATGTCTTAAGTATTGCCGATGAAATAATGACCGGTTTCGGTAAAACAGGAAAGAATTTTGCTTCAGATTATCTTGAAAACAAACCTGATATTATTTGTTTAAGTAAAGCACTTACGGCGGGTATGTTTCCTCTTAGCATAACTAGTTGCTCACAAGTGGTTTTCGATAGGTTTTTAAGTGATGATGTTGCAAAAGGTTTTTTTCATGCACATACCTTTAGTGCGCACCCTATTGGTTGTGCTGCTGCATTGGCAGGAATTGAACTATTGAATTCTCCAGAAATTCTTGATAGAAGAACGTATATTGAAAACGCACATAATTCATATGCGACAATGATTAAAGCTCATAAAAAAGTAGGTGAGGTTAGGGTAATGGGAGTTATACTTGCTATTGACTTAAATGTAAAAACAGAACGTTATGGGAATTTGCGTGATAAACTATATGATTTTTTCATCGAAAGAGGCGTATTATTAAGACCATTGGGGAATACAATTTATGTGCTCCCACCCTATGTGATAACCAATGAACAGCTTCAAAAAATTTACGAAACTATATCAGAAGTTTTGGAAACTATTTAGACTTTAATTTGAAAGAGAAAATATCAATTACTTCCATTGCATCCATATCCCCATTGGGGAGTTCTGCGAATGAAATTTGGGAAGCATATCAGAATAAAAATGATTATTTTTCTGTAGAAGAACACAGCGGCTTAAAATCTTGGGTCGCTCGATTATCCAGTTCAGGTAAATCTCTTGTAGATGAGTTGCGTTTATCAGATAGTAAATACAAGAAATTAGATGATAGTGTATTGTATGCGATGATGGCTTCACGATTAGCGGTAGTACAATCTGGATGGAAAAATGATTCTGAGTTCGGAATCAATATAGGCTCGTCTAGAGGTGCGACCAAATTATTCGAACAATACCATGCCGAGTTTTTAGAAACAGGAGTAGCGTCAACCTTAAGCTCGCCAACAACCACTTTAGGTAATGTTTCTTCGTGGGTGTCACACGATTTAGGGTCAACCGGTCCTGAAATTTCTCATTCTATCACTTGCTCTACTGGATTACATTCTATATTGAACGGCATTGCATGGATCAATAGTGGTATGGCCGACAAGTTTTTGGTTGGGGGTAGTGAAGCACCGCTAACTGATTTTACCATAGCCCAAATGAAGGCTTTAAAGATTTATGCTAAAGTTGACGAATTTAATTCAACTACGGTAGTTGATTTATCAACGGAAACTGAACGTAGCCGAAGTTACCACTGCCAAGCATTGAATTTAGAAAAGGAGAATAACAGTATGATTCTAGGCGAAGGTGCATCGGTAGCGTGTTTAGAAAAGGGAGTTGTAAAAAATGCTTTGGCTATAATTGATGGAGTGGGCTATGCAACTGAAATTTTAAAACACAATACATCTATTTCTGCAAATGCCACTTGTTTTCAAAAATCGATGAATATGGCCTTAGGTGATTTAGACCCTTCGGAGGTTGATGCCGTAGTAATGCATGCTCCAGGAACTATAAAAGGAGATGTATCAGAATATAATGCTATTCAAAAAGTTTTTGGCAGCAAATTACCTTCGTTAACAACCAATAAATGGAAGTTGGGTCACACATTCGCAACATCGGGCATGCTCAACCTAGAGATGGCTTTATTAATGCTTCAGTTTAATAAGTTTATACCTGTGCCGTTTTTTAAGCAAGAAGTTGAGAACATAGATGTTAAGAAAGTGCTAGTAAATGCTGTTGGTTTTGGCGGTAATGCAGTAAGTATTTTGGTGTCTAGGTATTAAGAATAGTTGGCTGTTTTCTAAATAAATACTCGTGAAGCTTTTCTCTAACTGGCTTTAAGTATTATCTTTCAAATATCTACTAAATAGGATTTTTATGGAAACTTGGTTTGCTGCATTAACCATTTTTGAGAAAGTATACTGGGTAGTTGCTGGTATAGCATCCATCTTTTTATTGATTTTTCTTGTGACAACTCTTTTAGGTGGTGATGCAGATGATATGAGTGGAGATGTAGATACTGATATTGATGGTGATCATGGTGTTGGATTTCAGTTTCTATCCTTTAAAAATTTAACAGGCTTTTTTACCATTTTTGGATGGACAGGTATCGCTTGTTTAGATAATGGACTTTCTCATACATTAACAGTAATTATTTCTGTTATATGTGGTTTGTTAATGATGGTAGCTATGGCTTCCCTTTTTTATTATTTAGCCAAGCTACAGAGTAGTGGTACTCTTAAGTTAAGTAATGCGCTGAATCAAGTCGGGGAAGTTTACTTAACTATAGGCGCTAATAGATCTAGAATTGGTAAGGTGAGTATTAATGTGCAAGGCACGTTAAGAGAATTGGAAGCCTTAACCGATGAAAATCAAGATTTAACTCAAAGCAATGTGGTGCGCGTAAAGCAGGTTACTGCAAATGGAATATTAATCGTTGAACTATTAAATAAATAACCTTATGCTATTACCATTACAATTAGGTGGAGGTGCATCTTTGATTGCTATCGGATTTGCCATTCTCTTTTTCTTTATCATTATAATCTCCTTTATCAGAAGGTATAAAAGATGTCCTTCTGATCGTATTCTTGTGGTGTATGGTAAAGTAGGTGGTGGTAATTCTGCCCGTTGTATTCATGGTGGTGCAGCATTTATTTGGCCGGTAATACAAGACTATCAATTTTTAGATTTGACGCCTATCTCTATCGAGGTTAATTTGGTAAATGCTTTAAGTAAGCAAAATATACGTGTAAATGTACCTTCAAGATTTACCATCGGGGTATCTACGGAGCCCGGTATTATGCAAAATGCGGCGGAGCGTTTACTTGGGTTAGGACAAAACGAAATTCAAGAATTAGCTCAAGAGATTATTTTTGGACAGTTACGTTTAGTTGTAGCATCCATGGATATTGAAGAAATAAACTCGGATAGAGATAAGTTTTTAACCAATATTTCTCAGAGTGTTGAATCAGAATTGAAAAAAGTAGGTCTAAAATTAATTAATGTAAACATAACGGATATTGTCGACGAGTCCGGTTATATTGAAGCCCTGGGTAAAGAAGCGGCTGCACATGCTATAAACGCGGCACGTAAATCAGTTGCAGAAAAAAATAGAGATGGTTCTATTGGTGAAGCAAATGCAGTACAAGATGAGCGTACACAAGTAGCAGCGGCTAATGCTCAAGCTGTAGAAGGGGAGAATATCGCTAAGATAAATGTAGCAAATTCAGATTCTTTAAGAAGGCAAAGAGAAGCAGAGGCAGAACGTACCGCAATTGCATCAGAAAAGGTGCAAACTGCTAAAGCATTGGAAGAATCATATGCAGCTGAACAAATGGCCGAATTAGCAAGAGCAGAGCGTGTTCGTAGTTCTCAAATGGCTGATATTGTCGTTCCTGCCGAGATTGATAAGAAAAAGGTTGAGATTGATGCCGAAGCTAATGCGGAAAGAACAAGACGTATTGCAAAAGGTGAGGCGGATGCCATCCTATTTAAGGCACAGGCCGAAGCACAAGGACTTTTAGAGGTGCTGACAAAGCAAGCACAAGGTTTGGATGAAATAGTGAAAGCGGCAGGTAATAATCCAAAAGACGCCGTACTATTATTAATTGCGGACAAGCTCCCAGAATTGGTTAAAACACAAGCCGAAGCAATTAAGAATATTAAGATTGATAAAGTGACCGTTTGGGATTCGGGCGCAAAAGGAGAAGATGGTAAAAGTTCTACAGCCAATTTCATCTCTGGCATGTATAAATCGGTACCTCCACTTCAAGAAATGTTTAATATGGCAGGAATGCAGTTACCTGAATATTTAAAAGGTAAAGAAGTTGCCTCTGAAACAATTGAAGAAGAAACTAAAGCTTCAGGTACTACTAAGAATAAAGAAGACAAGTAATTTTTCGTTATCCTGATTTTAAAATCGCATAATTAAGATATAAACTAGAATTCCACTATTTTTGGGGGTAGAAAGAATATGAGATTATATGAGCGAAGCAAGACATAATTGGTCAAAAGAAGAAATTCTAGAAATATATAATAAACCTTTAATGGAGCTTCTTTATGAGGCTGCAACTGTACACAGAAAGAATCATGACCCCAATACGGTACAAGTTTCTACCTTACTTTCAATAAAGACCGGTGGTTGTCCTGAAGATTGCGGGTATTGCCCTCAAGCAGCTCGTTACCATACCGATATTAAGGGTAATGACCTTATGGCTGTTTCTCAAGTTAAAGCTCAGGCACTGCGTGCGAAAGCATCTGGGAGTTCAAGAGTATGTATGGGTGCGGCATGGAGAAATGTTAAGGATGGACCAGAATTTGACCAGGTGTTAGAAATGGTGCGTACCATTAACAAATTAGATATGGAGGTATGTTGCACATTGGGAATGATTACCGAAAACCAAGCAAAACGTTTGGCAGAAGCCGGTCTATATGCATACAACCATAATTTGGATACTTCTGAAGATTATTATAAAGACGTTATTTCTACACGTGCATTTGAAGACCGTTTAGATACTATAGAGAACGTTCGTAAAAGTAATGTGACCGTTTGTAGCGGTGGTATAATTGGTATGGGTGAGGCTCTAGAAGATAGAGCAGGCATGTTAGTTGCTTTAACTTCTTTGAATCCGCAACCAGAATCTGTTCCAATTAATGCGCTAGTTGCTGTGGAAGGAACTCCAATGGAAGACATAGAGCCAATATCTATCTGGGAGATGATACGCATGGTGGCTACAACAAGAATTGTAATGCCAGAAACTCAGGTGAGATTATCTGCAGGACGTACGGAAATGAGTAGAGAAGGTCAGGCAATGTGCTTCTTCGCTGGTGCAAATTCAATTTTTGCTGGTGACAAATTGCTGACGACACCAAATCCAGATGTAAATGAAGATATGGCCATGTTTAAAATGTTGGGGTTGAATCCTCAAAAACCATTTACAAAAGTATCGCAACCGAAAACAGTTGAGGCTGTGGACTCACAGGTACAATCGTTGGGGGAAAAACCAAAATGGACGCGACCAGGGCATTCCATAGAACGTAATGAAACTGCTAAGCAAAAAGCTAAAATTGTTGAATAGGTCCACATTAATACATTTTTAAGATTTTATTTTCTTAACGTTAATTACCTTTGGCTTCCCTAAAAACCATGTGTAATTGAAGTTAGCAGATATTCCGAGGATAAGACATATTACCAAGGAGAACTTTATTAATGACTACTTTAAGCCTCAGAAACCTGTTGTATTAGAACAAGCTATTGAAGACTGGCCTGCTTTTAATAAGTGGAACCTAGACTATATTAAGGAAGTAGCTGGTGATGTTACTGTGCCTTTGTATGACAATCGACCTGTGCAGCATAAAGATGGTTTCAATGAGCCGCATGCCAAAATGAAAATGGCAGCATATGTTGATTTGTTGAAGAAAGAGCCTACCAAATACAGAATTTTTCTTTGGAATATTTTAAAGGAAGTTCCTGCCTTGCAGAAAGACTATACTTTTCCAGATTTTGGATTGAAACTTTTGAAAGGTGTGCCAATGATGTTTTTCGGCGGAAGAGACTCGTATACTTTTATGCATTACGACATCGATTTGGCGAATATATTTCATTTCCATTTCGATGGAGAAAAGGAGGTAGTGCTATTTCCTCAATCTGAAACAGAAAAACTATATAAGGTTCCACATTCCTTAATTACACATGAGAGCATAGATTTCTCGAATCCTGATTATTCTAAGTGGCCTGCTTTAAAGAGTGCAAAAGGATTCAAAACAACCCTTTCTCATGGTGAAGTTTTATATATGCCAGAAGGCTATTGGCATTATATGAAATACAATACCCCAGGGTTTTCAATGAGTTTACGAGCATTAGCCCGTAACCCTAAGAATTTAGCTAAGGCATCTTATAATATAGTAATAATGCGTTATTATGATGTGTTAATGCGTAAGTTGAAAGGACAAGATTGGATAGATTGGAAAAATAAAGAAGCCATAACTAGAACAAACAAAAATCAAGAAGTATTTGTTAAAAGTTGAAATGGCTTTATTTTATGAGTTCTTGGAGTTTTTCATATACCAAATGACTTTCCCATCCTCGGTATAAAAGGTAATCAGCTAACTTTTTTCTGCGTTTTTGAATATTGGTTTCATGGATTTGACGAAGTCTTTTATTTGCTAAATCATCTAAGGTTGTTAAGTATGCCTCAGGTTCAATTTCTTTTAATGCGGTGGTAATATTGTATTTAGAAATATTTCTAAATTTAAGTTCTCTAACAATTCTGTTCTTTCCCCATTTTTTAATGTTGAATTTACCCCTTGCAAAGCTTTTGGCAAAGCGCTCTTCATTAAGAAATCTATCTTCGATTAATTGGGCTATAATGGTATCGACAGCTAAAGGAATCATGCCCATTTCTTTCAATTTAGAAACTACTTCTTTATGGCACCTATCTTGGTAGGCACAATAGTTTTCTATTTTTTTAGTGGCTTCTTGAACTGTGTAGCCTTTTGTTTTTTGGTTCATATATTTCAAAAATAGTAAACCAATAGTAATTTTACTTGTTTATAAAAAGTTATAGCCAAGTACTAAGGAAAGCACTTTATAATTAGATGAGATAGCCGCATAATTGCTAAGCAAAGCTCTTCTTGGGTTATAATTTAATTTGATACTTGCATTTTTATGGGCAAATCCTAATCCAAAATTAAAGGAAGTACGAGGTGCAATTTCAAAATCACTACTAGATTCAAAATCAATAAAAGAATCTAAAGCACTATCTATTTGAAATGCTGAATTGATAAATATTCTAGAATTGTTATTAAGAAAAAAATAATGTCTTACTCCAATAGAAGTTTCGATTGATTTGTAATCTACTGATACATTTTGAAATTCTAATTGTGCTTCACCTTCAAAACTTTGATACATGGGTTGAATAAATATAGACCACTTGTTTTTATTGAAAGGCAATATAACTTCAAGTTCAATTCCGAATCTTAAACTAGTGCTGTTTTCAAGATTAAAGTTTGTACTTGATTGCGGTGACTTAAAATCCATTGAAGCGGAATTTAGCCCAGCACGCAAACCTAAATTAAATACTTTTCTATTATTGGTTTTAGAAACTGTAGTGTTGACATAATTTGGGTTCTTGCATTGATTATGAAGAGTAAAAAAATCTATTAATTCAGATTTTTTATAATCGGTAGATTTTACATCATCAAGAGATAAATTATCACATTTAAGGTCGTCCCAAAGTTGTTTTTTGTAATCTGTATTTTCTCCAATACGATTGTCAGGAGTAAGGTATTTTTTATAAACTAGCTGTTGTGTATTACTGTTGTTGGTGTTGAAAAAGAACCTAATTAGGTTGCTGTCTTCAAAATAGAATAAGTTAGCATCACCTTCAAGTAGTTGTTCTAGAAATAAAGTTTCAGTGATGAATTCTGGATCTTTACTTTTGCTGAGCCTTTTTACAAGCGATTTTGATCTGTCAATTTCTATTTTTTGTTTTACATATTTCTTACCGTTATCAATAGAAAATTCGGAAATGTTGTAAACGTTTCCTTCTAAAACAGTTGTAGCTTCATCTATTTTATAATCAAAAGATTCTGGGTTGTTTTTCCAATCATTGTTTTTAATTAGACAAATTGTTTTTTGTCCAGAATTGTCGATAATATAACCTGGCTCAAAAGTAACTTGGGAAAAAGTATTAAAGCTTAAGCATAGTAGAATGAATAAAAAAAGTACCTGTTTCATGTAAAGTGATTTGATTAATTAGTTTGTACGTTCTTAGGCACTTTTTAGAAACAAAAAAAGCGACTCCGTAAGGAAATCGCTTTTTTCACTAATATATTGTTTTGCCGTCTTTATTTTTAAAACGGTACTCAAGATACGTATACGCATCACGCGGTTGAATTTTAATCCATCTTTTGTATTCTAAGAACCATTTTGTTCTCATTGATGGAAATCCTTTAGTGATATAAGCCGCTATAAAAGGATGTATATTTAGTGTTATACTGTTGTCCTTTGCTGGCCCTTTTAGGAGTTTTTCAAGATCCACTATAATTTTGTCTATTAAAACAATAGGTGCTTCCACCTCTTTCCCTGCATTATTAGGGTCCTCTTCGGTTGTTTTAATATTCATTTCAGGGCGTACCCTTTGTCGGGTGATCTGAATCAAACCAAATTTACTAGGAGGTAGTATTTTGTGTTTGGCGCGATCATCACTCATCTCATCTCTAAGATGTTCAAAAAGCCTCTTTCTATGTTGTGCTTTTACCATGTCGATAAAATCAACTACAATAATGCCTCCCATATCTCGTAATCGCAATTGTCTTGCAATTTCTGTGGCTGCCAAAAGATTAACCTCAAGGGCAGTGTCTTCTTGGTTTTTAGCTTTATTGGATCTATTGCCGCTATTCACATCTACCACATGTAGTGCTTCAGTATGCTCTATAATTAAATAGGCACCTTTGCTCATAGTGGCAGTTCGGCCAAAAGAAGTTTTTATTTGTCTTTCTATACCAAATTTCTCAAAAATAGGTACACTAGAGTCATAGTGCTTCACGATATTCTCCTTGTCTGGAGCAATTTCTGCCACGTACTCCTTAACTTCATTATATAAAGTAAGGTCATCTACATGAATACCCGTATAACTATCATTAAATACATCTCTTAAAATTGAAGATGCTCTATTAAGTTCAACAAATACTTTTGATGGTGTTTGAGCACGATTTAATTTTTTACACATTGCTGTCCATTTGTTCAGCAAGTTTTCTAGATCTTTGTCCAGCTCCGCAACTTTTTGTCCTTCTGCAACTGTTCTAATTATTACACCAAATCCTTTTGGTTTAATACTTCTAACTAGACGTTTTAATCTGTCTTTCTCTTCCTTGCTTGCTATCTTTTGGGATACAGAAACACGGTCTGAGAAAGGAACCATTACCAAGTAACGTCCAGCAATTGATAGCTCGGAACTAATTCTTGGTCCTTTAGTAGATATAGGTTCTTTTACAATTTGAACCAATAGTGATTGGTTTGCTTTGATGACATCGGTTATTACACCGTTTTTGTCAATATCGGTTTCGAACGGAAAATTTTTTAAGGAGTAATCCTGTAATTTTCCTGAGCTCACTTGTTTTATGAACTTGAGCATTGAAGATAATTGAGGACCAAGGTCATGGTAATGCAAGAATGCATCTTTCTCATAACCAACGTTAACAAACGCAGCATTGAGACCCGTCACCGGCTTTCTGATTTTGGCGAGAAAAATATCGCCTACAGAAAAATCATTACTACTTTCTTCTTTATGCAGTTCAGTGAGTTTTCCGTCCTTTAACAAGGCAAAGTCAACGGCTTGGGAACTAGATCTTACGATTAATTCTCTATTCACCTGAATATATTTTTAGTCGTTTCTACTAATATGTAGAGAACGAACTGATTAAACAATACCATAGACAGATACAAAAGTACCTGCCGAAATCCAATATATGGATATCTATGTCAATGAACGTAAAAAGAAAAAGTAGTTAAAAAACTACTTTTTCTTGTGTCGGTTAGCTCTTCTACGCTTCTTGCGC